>ENA-OWPP01000154-OWPP01000154.1-human-gut-metagenome-genome-assembly--contig:-NODE-154-length-82691-cov-5.766688_pt1 | contig 82691 bp, 69 predicted proteins | sample MGYA00248265_ERZ651848 | MGnify/ENA primary metagenome ERZ651848 (study PRJEB26924, sample SAMEA4378233) | human gut metagenome | biome: human gut; feature: human-associated habitat; material: faeces...
GAATACCTCTGCTTATCAAGAGACTTTAGCTAACGCAATTGTGGCAGGGATTAAGCGTTATTATTCTGTTTATAATTAAGAAAATGAGAGAATCTGATGATTCTCTTTTTTTAATAATCTCGCAGAGAAAACGCTTGCATAAATTTAATCTAAATGGTATATTAAAAAACATGAAAACGTTATCAAAAGGAGTTACTATGAAAAGAAATACTCAAGCTAATACTGGAAAAGTCCTTCGTTATAGCCTTCGTAAGTACAAGTTGGGGTTGGCTTCTGTGACCATTGGAGCTGTTTTTTTGAGCTTTGGTGCTGTTCAAGGAGTCAAGGCAGAAGAAGCAGTTTCAACACCTGCAACAAGTACACAAGTAGAACCAGCTGATTCTAGTCTCTTTGCCAGTAATCAAGTTACTGAAACACCTACATCCACTGTAACTACTGAGACTGAAACAGGGCCTAAATCAACTAATACAGGCCTTGTTCAAGAAGAGGACACAGTTCGTCATGATACTGGAAAATCAGATGCGGTTGCCGAAAACACATCAAATACTGTAACTACTGATCGAGCTGTTATTCCAACTTTGACTAATGTATCTGAGGATCCTATTGCTGAGGGGACTATTCGCTTGCATTTCCAAGAGTTACCAAGTCCAGACAAGTCATCACTTGGTCTTTGGACTTGGGATGATGTTGAGACACCATCATCTCAGAAGGGCGCTTGGCCAACAGGGGCAACCTCATTTGCATCTGCAAAAGAGGATGATTATGGTGTCTATTTAGATGTGAAGTTGTCTGCTGCACCTAAAAAGCTTAGTTTCTTAATTAATAATGCTGCTGGAACAAACCTTTCAGGTGACAAAACTGTAGAAATTCTTAGCCCTCAAATGAATGAGGCCTGGATTGACAAGGATTTCCAAGTTTACAGTTATCAGCCTATCCCTCAAGACCACGTTCGTATCAATTATTTCCGTACGGATGGTGATTACAGTAATAAGTCTGTCTGGTATTGGGGTGACGTTAAAGACGCGCCAAGTAATTGGCCTGATGGTGTTAACTTCAAATTGAATGGTAAGTATGGTGCCTATTTAGACATTCCACTAACAGAGGCAGCTAAATCTATCGGATTTTTACTCTTAGATGAGAGCAAAACAGGAGATGATGTGAAAATTCAACCAAATGACTATAAATTTAGTGACTTGAAAAAATCTCATCAGCTTTTTGTACGAGATTTAGACCCAACGATCTATACTAATCCTTACTTTGTTAAAGATGTGCGTTTGACTGGAGCCCAGCAAATTAGCCCAAGCCAAATTGACCTTAGCTTTAGCAACTTAGATGAAGTGACAGCTGAGGACATTCTCAAAGACCTCAAGGTAACAGATAAGGATGGGAATAGCGTAACGCTTAAACAACTTGATTTGGATGCCAAGCTCAAAAAAGCCAAGTTAACAGGTGATTTTGCTGCGGAAAATCTACCTTACAAGGTCACTTTGGGCAATGATAGTTTTAAAACGTCTGAGAGTTGGCAATTGAAGGATGCGCTCTACAGTTACGATGGTGAATTGGGTGCCCGTCTTCAAGAGAATGGTACTAAGGCACATGTGACACTTTGGTCACCAAGTGCAGATCAAGTAGATATCATTGTCTATGATAAGAATAATCAAGACATGGTTCTTGCTGAACATGCCCTAAGCAAAGGACCTCGAGGGACTTGGCAAGCTGACTTGCTTGCGACTGATTTTGGTTTGGAAAACTTAACAGGTTATTTCTATCAGTACCGCATTAAACGTGGTGATCAGTCAGTAATTGTTCTTGATCCTTATGCGAAATCCTTGGCAGCTTGGAATAGTGACGACGCTAGCAAGGGACCTGAACATAAGATTGCTAAGGCTGCTTTCGTAGATCCTGCCAATTATGGACCAAAAGATCTTGACTACGCTAAGATTCCAAACTTTAAATCTCGAGAAGATGCCATCATTTATGAGGCTCATGTCCGAGATTTTACCTCTGATAAGGCCATCTCAGCTGAATTGAAACACCAGTTTGGGACTTTCGCAGCCTTTGCAGACCGTTTGGATTATCTTAAAGATCTCGGTGTTACCCATATTCAGCTTTTACCAGTATTAAGCTACTATTTTGTCAATGAAATGCAAAATGGGAAGCGTTTGGATGCCTATGCATCAAGTGATAGTAACTACAACTGGGGCTATGATCCACAAAACTATTTCTCTTTGACGGGTATGTATTCTGAAAATCCAAGTGATCCTGCTAAACGTATTGAAGAATTCAAGAATTTAGTTGCTGCTATTCATAATCACGGTATGGGTGTTATCTTGGATGTGGTTTACAATCATACAGCCAAGACAGCTATTTTTGAAGACCTTGAGCCAAATTATTATCACTTTATGGATGCTGATGGCACGCCACGTTCAAGTTTTGGTGGTGGGCGACTAGGTACAACTCATTATATGAGTCGTCGTGTCTTGGTGGATTCGATTGCTTATCTTACTAAAGAATACAAAGTAGATGGTTTCCGTTTTGATATGATGGGTGACCATGATGCTGAAAGTATCGAGCAAGCTTACCATGCTGCACGTGCCCTTAATCCAAACCTCATTATGCTTGGTGAGGGCTGGGTGACCTATGCGGGTGATGAAAATAGCCCTGTTCAGCCTGCTGATCAGTCTTGGATGAAAGATACAGATACCGTAGCTGTATTTTCAGATGATATTCGAAATACCCTCAAATCGGGTTATCCAAACGAGGGGACACCTGCCTTCATCACAAATGGAAAACGTGATATTAACAAAGTTTTCGATAACATCAAGGCGCAACCAACGAACTTTGAGGCGGATTCACCAGGAGATGTTATCCAGTATATTGCAGCACATGATAATTTGACCCTTTTTGATATCATTGCTCAATCAATCAAGAAGGATCCAAGTAAGCCTGAGAATAATGCTGAAATTCATCGTCGCTTACGTCTAGGGAACCTTATGGTCTTGACCGCTCAAGGAACGCCGTTTATTCACTCTGGTCAGGAATATGGTCGTACCAAACAGTTCCGTGATCCTGCCTACCGTTATCCTGTGTCTGAGGACAAGGTACCGAATAAGGCTCATCTTTTAGTTGATGAAAAGGGCAATCCGTTTGATTATCCGTACTTTATCCATGATTCTTATGATTCTAGTGATGCTGTCAACCATTTTGATTGGACTAAAGCAACTGATAGCCAGGCATTCCCAGAAAATACGAAAACGCGCGCCTTTACCAAAGGTTTGATTGCCCTACGTAAGTCGACAGATGCCTTCAATTTCAAATCAAAAGCAGAAGTAGATGCACGTCTAACACTATTGACAGTTCCTGGTCAGGACAATGTCGCTCAAGAAGATTTGGTATTGGGATACCAAACTGTTGCTTCAAATGGAGACCGTTACCTTGTCTATGTCAATGCTGATAGTAAGGTTCGTCAGTTTGATTTAAGCAAGATTACAAATGGCCTATCTTATCTGGTTTTGGCAGATGGCAGTCAAGTCAATTTATCCGGAATTAGTGAGTTATCAGGTGTGACAATCAACAATCACATCTTGACCTTGGATCCACTAACAGCGACTATTATTCGTTTGACCAATGCTCAGACACCAACTGAGGAAGTAGCTAAGCCTTCAGAAAAGACCGAGTCATTTGGTGGAAAAGAGACTGAGGTAACTAAAACAAGTGCCAAGACCTCAAGTCAAGAGAATCTTGTCGGAGATGTAGAGCTTGTTAATCATGGCAATGGTCAGGCTAAGACTGAAGCTAGTCGTCAAACTGATAAGCAACTGCCATCTACTGGTGAAAAGACAAATCGTGGACTCTTTGTAGCAGGTCTGCTAAGTATTCTTAGTCTAGGATTCCTTCGAAAACGTCGTACAAAATAATAAGTAGCAACAGGTTATTTCCTGTTGTTTTTCTTTTATTTAGAATCATTCTTATCTGCTCTTTAGAATAGTTCTTAAATAGCCTAAAACCGTTGACAGTGCTGGTTTCTTCTGTTAGTTTAGATATTGTTCTCTTACATACGAGAGATCATTATTGACTTATCATCGTTCGTTTTTTATTAATGATAAAACGACGATTCACATATATAACGACAAATGTCGAACACTATCTTGAAAATAGGAGACATTCATGAAAAAACTTAGCAAACTTGGTGTTGTTCTTTTGGCATCAGGACTTTTATTGACGGCTTGTGCCAAATCTGGTAATTCAAGTCATTCAAGTTCAACTAGCTCGAAACTCACAGCCAGTGAGCAAAAGCAATTGAAGCAGGCCACAAGTGATTATAAGACTTTCGTAGAAGGCGAAATTGATCAGCTTTTGAAAGATACTGAGGGATTCAGTGAAACCCTCAAGTCAGGAAATCTTGAAGAAGCTAAGAAACAATACCCATTGATTCGTATGGCTTACGAGCGTTCAGAACCGATTGCAGAAAGCTTTGGTGAGTCTGACGTGAAAATCGACTACCGTTTGGTTGATTACATGGACGAAAATAAATCAGAAGACGGTTGGTCAGGGTTCCACCGTATCGAACGTATCATGTGGCAAGACAACACGACAGAGGGCACAGCTGCCTATGCGGATCAATTAGTCAATGATATCAAGGAACTCAAGGCTAAAATTGCAACTGTTAAAGTTACTCCAGATATCATGTTGACAGGTGCTGTTGACCTTCTGAACGAAGTTGCAACTCAAAAGATTACCGGTGAAGAAGAAGTCTTCTCACACACTGATCTTTACGACTTTCGTGCCAATATTGAGGGAGCGGAAAAAATCTTTGAACTCTTCAAGCCATTGATTGAGAAGAAAGATGCTAAACTTGTTAAGACTTTGGAAACTGAATTCAAGAATGTGAATGGTCTCTTGGACAAACACATGACAGATGATAAAAACTATAAGTCTTATACAGATTTGAGTGAGGCAGATACTAAGGAATTGGCCGAAGCTGTAACGAAACTTGGTGAACCATTATCACAAATGGGTGTTATCCTAGATGGGAAATAAGAAAAATGACTGACGAAAAATTTTTAGATCAAAAAATGGACCGTCGTGAATTTCTTAAAAAAGCAGGTATTGGAGGGGCTGGGCTTGCGCTTGGTCTTTCTGGTGCATCTGCTTTTTTCGCTAATCAGGATAGTTCAAGTAAAAAGGCTTATGATGGTGATGAAGATATTAGCTTCTTTGGCAAGCACCAGGCTGGGATTACGACGCCTATGCAGAAGGCTTGCTACTTGGTGGTGCTAGATCTTCATACAACCGATAAAAAAGAAGTCATCCAGCTTTTTAAAGACTGGACCGATTATAGTAGTAAATTGGTCGAAGGAGAGTTAGTCAAAAAAGATGGTTCTAATACCCTCTTGCCACCAAGTGATACTGGCGAAACCGTGGGACTCAATCCCTATCGCCTGAGTCTGACTTTTGGGGTTTCGGCTGATTTTCTTAAAAAACTTGGTTTAGAATCCAAACGTCCTAAGCTCTTCCGTGATTTGCCACCATTTCCAAAGGAGCAGTTGCAGGACAAGTATACGGGTGGTGATATCGTGATTCAAGCCTGTGCGGACGATGAACAAGTAGCTTTCCACGCTGTCCGCAATCTGATTCGTAAAGGTCGTAATAAAATCACCATGAAGTGGAGCAAATCAGGTTTTGCTGCCATTGGAGACCGTAAGGAAACGCCTCGAAATCTCTTTGGCTTCAAAGATGGTACTGCTAATGTTACGACGGAAAAGGAATTCGACAAGGTTGTCTGGGCTGATAGTAAAGATTGGATGAAGGGTGGCTCTTATATGGCTCTTCGTCTGGTACAGATGCACCTGGAAACTTGGGATCGTACCAACTTGCAGGAACAGGAAAACACCTTTGGTCGTTACAAGGAATCAGGCGCTCCCTTTGGTAAGAAAGATGAGTTTGATGAAGTAGATTTATCTAAACTTCCTGTAGATTCGCATGTCCGTTTGGCTAAAGAAGTAGACCTTCCTATCTTACGTCGTTCATATTCTTATTCAGATGGCATTGATGAGAGAACTGGCCAGTTTGATTCAGGTTTGATTTTCATTGCCTACCAGAAGGATCCAGACCGTTTTGTCAAGATTCAGACCAATCTTGGTGCTGTAGACAAGATGAACGAGTACATCACCCATATCGGAAGCGGGCTCTTTGCTTGCTTTGCTGGCGTGGAGAAGGGAGGCTACCTTGGTCAAGCACTCTTTGAATAAACTCCTCGTTTTACTTGGGCTTCTGGCCTTATTCTGGACCTATCCAGTAGCTGCTGAATCATACAGTGACCTCTATATCAAAATCACAGATGCCACAACAGCTGTTCAAAATAAAGATCAAGCTAAAGCTAAGGAATTGGTTGCTGAGATTAAGACTGATTTCGAAACTAAAGAAAATCACGATTCCAAGGCAGGTAAAAAAGTTAGTAAGGCTCTTGATATTAAGGGTGACGTGACAGAAGAGGACCTAACCTCCATTTCGTCAGCCCTTCTTAAATTTGAGAAAGAGCAAAATCCTGTTGATTTAGATGCCGAAAAGGAAAAACTTGAAACACGCCTAGAGCCTTATTTCAAAAACTTACAGGATGCCATTACGGCCAAAGAGCTGGCTGCAACACGCAAAACTTACAGTGAATTAAATAATGCTTGGACGCGAAATGAAGCTGTTGTCCGTGACCACAGTACTGCCTACTACGGCAAGATTGAGACGGCCATTTCACTTTTGCGAAGTAGTATTGAGACGGAGCCTACTGATTTCACCAGCATCCAGTCATCTTATGATGATCTCAAGGGTGGGATTGATGACTTTATCAAGGGTGTCCCTCTTGATAGCACAAGCTCAAGTTTAACCCTAAAAGATGGTATTAAGCTCTTGGAAAAGGCTCTAGCTCAATTCCAAGCAGGTGATGACAAAACGGCTGCGGCAACCATGAAGAAGTTCATCACTATCTGGCCAACCATTGAAGGCGATGTAAGCACAACTAATCCAAGCCTTTATACGCGCGTGGAAAGTGAAACACCTGTTATCATGGTTAAGGGGAAAGAAAAAGCTTATCAGGACAAACTGCAAGCCTTGATCACAGACCTATCTGCTATTGATACAAGTGCTTCTTATAATGCCTTTGATGCCATGTTGATTCTCTTACGTGAAGGGGTTGAAGCCCTCCTCATTGTTATGGCCCTTGTGACAACTCTTAAGGCAGCCAAGATGCGTAAGGGACTCAAATGGGTTTATGGCGGAGCCATTGCTGGTGTTCTTGCCAGCGCAGTTATAGCTGTTATCTTACAAGTTGTCTTTCCAGCTGTGACCTCGGGGGCTAACCGTGAAATTATTGAAGGTGGCGTTGGTATCTTTGCAGTTGCGATGATGATTCTGATTGGAATTTGGCTCCATAGCAAGTCTTCAGTCAAACAGTGGAATGACTTTATGGATCGCCAGATGAAGACGGTGACGGCTACTGGAAGCTTTGTGTCCATGTTTGCCCTCAGTTTCTTGGCTGTCTTCCGTGAAGGTGCCGAGACTATTCTTTTCTATGTCGGTATTGTCCCACGTATCACGACAGCTAATTTCTTGATTGGTATTGCTTCAGCCATTGCAGTTCTTGTTATCATTGCTGTGGCTATGACTAAAGCGAGTCAATATATTAAACCGCACCGCATTTTCTTTATTTTGACTTGGTTGATTTATGCCTTGGCCTTCAAGATGCTCGGTGTCAGTGTTCATGCCCTTCAGTTGACTAATATGATGTCTAATCATTTGATTAGTGGTTTCCCAACCATTGATTGGGCTGGTATCTATCCAAGCTGGGAAGTCTTGATTCCACAACTTATCTTTATTGCTATTATTGCCTTTGTGACGGTGAAACAGCATGGCAAGAAATAAAGATGAGATGACTATTGTTGAGCATCTGGTGGAATTTCGGAGACGTTTCATTGCAGTAGTGTTATGCTTTTTCCTAGTTTTTTGTATTACTCTGTTGTTTGCTGGGCAACTCTATGCTTATCTAACCAGAGGATTTGACAAGCCTTTATTAGTATTAGGGCCTAACGATATTCTTTGGATTTACATTAACTTGGCTAGTCTCATGGCTTTTACGGTCACTTTGCCTTTCACCACCTACCAGATTTGGCAGTTTGTGAAACCAGGTTTGAGGGACAATGAAGCGCGTGCTATCTTTGCTTATATCCCAGCAACTTTTGTCTGTTTTGTATTGGGTTTGGCTTTTGGTTATTATTTTGTTAGTCCAGCTATCTTAGAAGTGCTTTTAAAACTAGGCGAAGGGCTCTTTAATACACAAATTACAGCACAGAACTACCTTAGTTTTTTACTGCATACGACAGTGCCTTTGGCTGTTCTCTTTGAACTTCCCGTAGTTGTGAGTTTTTTGACATCTATCGGCATAATAACACCAGCTTTTCTGACACACTATAGACGCTATGCTTACTTTATTCTCTTGGTTTTGGCGGTCATTCTAACACCAGCTGACTTTATCAGTGACCTAGCCATGACGGCACCCTTAATCTTGCTTTATGAAGTTAGCGTAACTCTAAGTAAGCTCATTTATAAACGTAAACAAAGAAAATATAAAGATAAATAGAAAGGAAATCTCATGGGAATTCTACGTGATATCGGAGCCCCAGGACTTATCATTATTGTCCTAGGTGCCCTCCTCATATTTGGTCCTAAACGCTTGCCAGAACTCGGCCAATCCATCGGTAAAATGCTAGCCGAATTTAAAGCAGCTGTAAATAAGACTGATGAAGATAAAAAGGATCATGAGACTGAGAAGAAAGACTAGTTCCTAGATACTCTAGTTTCTTGACAATTCTAAGTTTTTATGACATAATACACCTGTATTGAATAGTAAGTCTATATCATAGGCAAGAAAAGACCCCAAGCTAACTTCCACATAAGCTCGGGGTCTTTTTTAGCACTATCTATCCTTGTTTAACCACTTGTCGATCAGACGAAGGATAACACCGACCACAATAGGTCCGATGATAGTTTTGAATAGTAAATCCATCATAGGCAAACTCACCTCCCTTCGTAGGCGGTGTCGAGGTGCCAAGGGATATTATATCATAGATTGAGAGAGTTGTTTAGTGAGTGTCAGGAAGTAAAAGTTAGAAGGTAGTTTAATCATGCCATACAAAAAATCAGCTCAAGAAGGCTGATTTTTTTATCTTACAAACTGATACGTTTTTCTGTCTCAGCGTCGAAGAAATGACCTTTTGCAACGCTGAAAGTAAGGTTTACTTTTTCACCTGGATTGTGGAAGTCACGCGCATCAACACGGGCAGCAAATTCAGTTTCTCCAAGTTTTAGGTAAAGCATTGTTTCTGCACCAAGAAGCTCTGAAACGACGACTTCAGCATCTACATTGGCATCTGGATATACTTCTTGAACGATTGGACTGCTTGAAACATCTTCAGGACGGATACCAAAGATAACTTCTTTGCCTTGATAACCTGTTTCTTTCAAGATTTTAGCTTGACCTTCAGAAATTGCAATATCCAAGCCTTCAGAGTTAGTGATACGATTGCCGTCAACCTTAACATTGAAGAAGTTCATAGCGGGACTTCCGATAAATCCAGCAACAAATTTGTTGGCTGGTTCATTGTAAAGTTCCTGAGGTGTACCAATTTGTTCGATACGGCCGATAGTACCAGAACCATCAGGATTTTTAGTAGAACTCATGATAACGATACGGTCAGCAAGAGTCATGGCTTCTGTTTGGTCGTGAGTAACATAGATGGTTGTTGCGCCAATATTACGAGTAATTTTAGCAATTTCAGCACGCATAGTGACACGAAGTTTAGCATCCAAGTTTGAGAGAGGTTCATCCATGAGGAAGACTTTAGCATCACGAACGATGGCACGTCCCATAGCTACACGCTGACGTTGACCGCCAGAAAGGTCTGCTGGCTTACGATCTAAGAACTCAGTCAACCCAAGGCTAGCAGCAGCTTCACGCACACGTTTGTCGATATCGTCTTTTTTATATTTACGAAGTTTAAGACCAAAGGCCATATTTTCATAAACAGTCATGTGTGGGTAAAGTGCGTAGTTTTGGAATACCATGGCAATGTCACGGTCTTTTGGTGATTTGTCATTAACCACTTCACCATCAATATAGAGTTTACCTTCAGTGATTTCTTCAAGACCAGCAACCATACGGAGAGTTGTTGATTTACCACATCCTGAAGGACCTACGAAAACGATGAATTCCTTGTCTTTGATGTCGATACTGAAATCTTCAACAGAGTAGTGAGTTGCATTTGGGTATTTTTTGTAAATTTTATCCAGTTTAAGAGTTGTCATATCATTTATCCTTTATTATTTAACTGATCCGCCGGTTACACCTTCAACATAGTATTTCTGCATGAAGATAAAGAGAAGGGTGATTGGGATGGCGATAATAATAGCACCTGCGGTAAATGGAAGGAACCATTCATTGATAGCGTCTTGGTTAAGCATTTGGTAGAGTCCAAGGGCAACGGTATATTTATCTTTAACGTCACCGAGGATAACAGATGCAAAGATGAAGTCTACCCAAGGTCCCATGAAGGCCATGAGGGCAGTGTAGACGATGATTGGTTTAGAAAGTGGCAAGGTAATCTTGGTAAAGATTTGAAGACGAGTTGCCCCATCAATCATTGCTGATTCATCCAATGAGTAAGGAATGGTATCAAAGAAACCTTTCGCAATGTAGAAACCAAGTGCTGCCCCAGCAGAATAAACCAAAACCAAAGATGTCAAGGTTTGTGTCAAATTAAGGGCCTTCAAAATATAGTAGACCGCAATCATAGACATGAAACCAGGGAACATGTTAAGTACAAGTGCCAATTTCAAGAAGCCATTTCTGTGTTTGAATTTAATACGGCTAAGTGAGTAGGCCATCCCAACGGTAATTAAAGTTGAGAGGATACATGTACATGTGGCAACGATGAATGTATTGATGAACCATTTTCCAAATGGATAAGCATCGCTGGTGAATAGTTTGATATAGTTATTAAAAGTGTAAGTCTTAGGGAAGAAGTATGGTACGGCATTGGCTCCTTCACCACGGAAACTTGTAAGGAAGATCCAAAGAATCGGAATCAACCAGATAACAGCTAGAACTGTCAATAGAATATAAGTACCAGTTAGGTATAGAGTTTTCTTACGTTTCATTATTTAGCAGCCCCTTCCTTGAATGAAGATGATCTTGTGTAGGCCAAGAGACTGAATGTTGCAGAGATGGCAAAAATCAAGATACCGATAACAGATGCCAAGTTGTAGTCTTTAGCGCTAACAGTCAGTTTGTAGAGCCAAGTTACCAAGAGGTCAGTTGAACCTGCTTGATAGTATTCAGAGTTAGTAGGTCCACCACCAGTAAGGAAGTAGATAACGTTGAAGTTATTGATATTACCGATGAATTGTTGAATCAAAGATGGTGCCATAATCAAGAGAATTTGTGGGAAAGTGATGCTCTTGAAAATTTGGAATTTACTTGCTCCATCAATTTCAGCTGCTTCAATTTGCTCAGTTGGCAAGTTCATGATGATACCAGTTGCGACCAACATTGTAAATGGAATACCAATCCACATATTAACAAAGATAATAGAGAACTTAGCCCAAACTGGGTCAGTCAAGAAGGGAATAGGTCCATTAGTAATATGCAAGGTTTGAAGTAAACCATTCAAAGGACCATGGTCATTAAGGAAGTTACGCATCAAAAGTAGTGATACAAATTGAGGAACGGCGATAGTAATAACGAATAGAGTACGCCATACTTTCTTGAATTTAAGCCCCTTAGTATTAAGCAAGAGGGCAAGGACAATACCGAAGAAGAAAGTAGTTGCTGTTGCAGCAACGGCCCAAATCAAGGTCCAAGTCAAAAGTGGGAAGAAAGTACCAGCCATACGACCTTGTAAAACTTCACCAAAACTTGCGAAGCCTACCCAATCAAAGAGTGATTTAGGTGCTGGGTGATTGTGGTCAAAGTTAGTAAAGGCCAAACAGATCATATAGATCAAAGGCAAGATTGTGAAGAGCAAAACCCCAATCAAAGGGACAGTCATAAGCCCCATGTGGAAGCGACCGTCAGCCAAGGTTTTGAAGTCCTCGATAAAGTTAGGTACCTTGCGCCCTGATTGTTTAAGAGCCATGAGGTGGCGAGCACTCTTAAGATTACACCAGTAAATATAAGCGAAAACTGCACAGAAGATTAATGACGCAAGTCCAAAAATCAACAAGAGCATAGAGTTATCTCCAGCAACCTGAACAGTAAGCTTAACACCATTAACTTCCTTAATAGCCTCACCCTGTTCTTGAGTTCCCAAGGTAATCATCCCTTGAAGTGCTGGAATAATTTGGATTACGAATGCTGTTAAAAAGGCAATCTCAGAAAGGAGGAAGAGCAAACCCTTGATAAACTGTTTGTTGACCAAGTTTGCCAATCCCATTACCAGGAAGGATAATTTGACATCCCATGTACCTTCTTTGAAGACTTGGCGCATAGGAGTTGTGTCGTAGATTGTTTGTGACATAGATATCTCCTCAGATAAATGTGTGATTAGTGATGGTTTCTATTTTGTCTACAAATAAAAGATAAAGAGGATAGGAACTTTACCCACCTCTTTACCTTGTCATTGTTAGGATTCTTATTTAGCCGCTGCCAAATCTTTATCAAATTGTTGTAATTTAGTAAGGAATTGGTCTTCCTTGATTTTACCGTTATAAGCGTCACTCATAAGAGCAGCACTTTCAGTCCAGAAGACTGACATTTGACTAAGTTTAGGCATAACAGTTGTGTACTGATCAGATGAACCCATAGTAATTACAGCTTGTGCAAGTGCATCCTTTTGAACAGCTTCAGAAGCTTGAACTTCTTTGTTGGCTGGGATGATGTGACGGTCTTCATTAGTGAATTGGTTATTTTGACTGTCTTTGCTTGTCAAAGCTTGTGCCAATTGGTAAGAAGCAGCAATACGTTCAGCGTTACCTTTAGATGGTGTTTGGTTAACTGCGTAAAGTTTTACACCCATGAAGGCTTTTTGTTGAACGTCTTGACCACCGATATTAACTGTTGGGTAAACAGCAACACCAAGATTGTCTTTACCGACAGCTTTAGCAGCTGCAGCGTAGTCCCATGGTCCTGATTGGAAAGCATCAACAGAACCATCTTCGAATTTAGCCATCATGTTAGCTGAATCGACATTGACAAAACCTTTGTTGTCTTTTTGAGCTGCGATGAATTTAAGAACGTTCATACCAGCCTCGTTACCCCAGTTAGTACCTTTCACATCTTCACCGTTAGGACCAAAGAGTGTGTCACCAACTGAAAGGAAGAGAGGAGCAGTTACATAAGCATTAACTTCTTTCAAGTTGCTACCAAATTTAGCTTTAGAAGTGATTGTTTCATATGATTTAACATCTTCTTCGTTAAGTTTAGATTTATTGTAGTATGTAACTTGTGTTTCGATACCGTATGGGAAGGCGTAAGTTTTACCTTTGTATTGAGCACCTACAGCAGCTTGCTCAGTATCTTGCTCAGCAATTTCTTTTGAGTATTGCTCTGGGATTTCTTGGATAGCTCCAGCGTCTACCAATTTACCGAGTTGGTCATGTGGAAGTGAGAAGACATCTGCAGCAGTAGAAGCATCCTTAGTCAAGTTTTCTTGAGCATTTGGATCTTCCATTTCAACCATATCAACTTTGTAACCAGATTTCTTTTCAAACTGTGCTACTGTATCTGAGTAAGATTTCTTAGCACCAGTTGGTACCCAAAGTTTCAAAGTCTTGCTATCTGAACTTGAGCTCTTGCTTGAATTTGAGCCACAAGCTACCAAGAGCGATCCAGCCACAAGTAATCCAGCACTACCAAGTAATACCTTTTGCCATTTTTTCATTTCTATTTCCTCCAGAAATTTAGTTTACGATAACCATTATGCAACCGTTTCCACAATCTGTCAAGTATTTTGTGAAAAAAATTATTTTTTTTTGCAAACGATTGCATAAAACACCTATCTAGTTTATAATTGTTCTTATATTTTACGACTATAAAAAAAAATTTTATGAGAATGAGAGGAACATAATGGCTACAATTAAAGATGTTGCTAAGAAGGCTGGGGTCAGCCCATCAACGGTAAGTAGGACATTAAAGGATAACTCGGCTATATCAGAAGAAACAAAAATTAAAGTAAGAGCAGCTATGGAAGAATTAGGTTATGTACCAAACTCAGCAGCACAAATGTTGGCAACAGGCTTAACTCATAGTTTAGGTGTTGTTCTTCCTCCCTTAACAGACCGTGAAAATATTAGCCAGCCCTTCTATATGGAGATTTTAACAGCAATCAATGAAGAGGCTAGTTGTCATTCTCAGGTCGTTAGTATTGCTACGGGTGCTACTCTAGAGGAATTAGTCAAGCAAGTTGAGCTCATGCATCGCCAAAAACGGGCAGATGGCTTTATAATTCTCTATTCAGAAAAGAAAGATCCGGTTAAAGATTACTTATTAAAACAAAAAGTACCTTTTGTAGTGGTTGGAGCAGCAGTGGATAATGAAAATAAAGTAACCTATATTGATAATGATAATAAGGAATTAGGTCATGAAGCTGTGAACTACTTACAGGCAAAAGGTCACCGAAAGATTGGTTTTGTCACAGACGATTTATTTGGGCAAGTAGGACAGGAACGTTATCAAGGGTATCAGGAAGCGGCAGACAATCTAAATTTGGATGTCTTACCTGAACTTGTATTTTCAGCTCGAACAATCGAGACTTTTAAAAAAGAATTGGAAAGATTTTCTCCGACAGCTTTGATTGTTAAGGATGACCTTATTGCCCTTCGTCTCATTCAATGGTTAAACAACCAAGGATTTAGAGTTCCTGAAGATTATGCCATTATTTCTTTCAATAATTCGACTTTTGCTGAAATCATGCATCCTTTCTTGACCACATTTGACATTAATATTCAGGCACTAGCTAAAGAAAGTGTTCAAAACCTTCTTGGGATTCTTAAAGCGACTAAGATTAAGTCGCAAAAAGTCATTATTCCATTTAAACTTATAGAAAGAGAAAGCGTCTGAACTTATCCCTAATAGGTTAAGGAGCATCCAAGTAGTTGGTTAGAAAAACAGCCGGCTACTTTTTTCGTTTAAAAAGAAACCTAATTTTTCGAATTCAATAGAAATAAAGATTTAAGAAAATACTGCGGTAATGTAAGCGCTTGTTTTACGAACTTTATTTTAAAGAGCTATAAATTTTTTTTATTTTTTTGTTAAAAATTCTTGACTGATGCAAACGTTTGCATTATAATAATAAGTGTAAAAAATAATTTGAGGTAAACTTTATGAACAAACGAGCAAGCGGTGTTTTGATGCACATCACATCACTTCCAGGTGACTACGGGATCGGATCTTTCGGTCAAGCAGCCTATGACTTTGTTGATTTCTTAAAAGAAACAAAACAAACTTACTGGCAGATTTTGCCACTTACTACAACAAGTTATGGGGATTCACCTTACCAATCATTCTCAGCGGTAGCAGGAAATACACACTTTATCGATTTGGACTTCCTTATTCGTGACAAATTTTTAACTAAAGCTGATGTTAAAGACGCTGATTTTGGGACAGATCCTGAGTTTATTGACTATGCCAAAGTTTACGAAGCACGTCGTCCAATTCTTGAAAAAGCAGTTAAAGCAATTTTAGCAGATAAGAAAGAAACTAAAAGATTCGAAGCTTTTAAAACTAAAAATGCTAACTGGTTAGCTGATTATGCTGATTTCATGGCTATCAAAGAACACTTCGATAACAAAGCACTTCAAGATTGGGATGATAAAAAAGCAGTTAAACGCGATGAAGTAACTCTTGAGAAACTTCGCAAAGAACTTGCTGATGTTATCACATATCACCAAGTGGTACAATACCTCTTCTTTAGCCAATGGGCAGAACTAAAAGCTTATGCTAACAAGAATGGTATTCAAATCATCGGTGACATGCCAATCTACATTTCAGCTGATAGTGTTGAAGTTTGGACTCAACCACATCTCTTCAAACTAGACGCTGAATGTAAGCCGCGTTACATTGCAGGAGTTCCACCAGATAACTTCTCAGCAACTGGTCAACTTTGGGGTAACCCAATCTATGCTTGGGATAAACACAAAGCAGAAAATTATGCTTGGTGGGTATTCCGTATTCAAGAATCATTTAAACTTTATGATTACTTGCGTATTGACCACTTCAAAGGGTTCTCTGACTTCTGGGAAATTCCTGGAGGAGATGAAACTGCTGAAAATGGTGAATGGGTTCCTGGACCTGGTTATGACCTTTTCAAAGTGGTTAAAGAAGAATTGGGTGATCTTAAAATCATTGCCGAAGACCTTGGTAACATTGATGATAAGACACGTAAACTTCTTGCAGACTGTGGTTACCCTGGAATGAAGATTGTTCAATTTGGATTCTACGATACTACTGGAAACAGCATTGACATTCCACACGTATACACACAACATTCAGTTGCTTACACTGGTACACATGATAACGAAGTAATCAACGGTTGGTACGACAACTTGACGCAAGAGCAACGTGATTATACTGATGCATATATCAACCGTCGTCAAGGTGAACCAATCACACGTGCTCTTCTTCGCACCCTCTTTGCTACTGTAAGCAACACAGCTATTGCGACTATGCAGGATATCCTTGATAAGCCTGAAAATAGCCGTACAAACTTCCCTAACACAGTTGGTGAAAACTGGAAATGGCGTATGCTCCCAGGTGAAATCACTGTTGACAAGAAAGAATTTTTGACAGACATTACAGAAAGATATAATCGAGGTAATAACTAAAATGGCTACATTTACACAATATGTTGAAGCAAAAAACAAAAATCTTAAGGAACTTTCAAACGAAGAAATCTACTATCTTTTGTTGGAATTCGTAAAAGAAGCAGCTGCTCCAAAACCTAAAAACGATAGCAAACGTAAAGTTTACTATATCTCAGCTGAATTCTTGATCGGTAAACTTTTGTCTAACAACTTGATCAACTTGGGCATCTACAAGGATGTTAAAGCTGAATTGGATGCTGCTGGTAAATCAATCAGCGAAATTGAAGACGTTGAACCAGAACCATCTCTTGGTAACGGTGGTTTGGGTCGTTTGGCTTCATGTTTCATCGACTCTATGGCAACACTTGGCATCAACGGTGAAGGTGTTGGTCTTAACTACCACTGTGGTCTTTTCAAACAAGTCTTCAAAGACAACAAACAAGATGCAGAACCAAACTACTGGATTGAAGATCAATCATGGTTGGTACCAACTGATATCTCTTACGATGTTCCATTCAAAAACTTCACTTTGAAATCTCGTTTGGACCGTTTGGATATCTTGGGTTATAAGAAAGAAACTAAGAACTACCTTAACCTCTTTGATATCAATGGTGTGGACTACGGTTTGATTGATAAAGGAATCACTTTTGATCAAGACGAAATCCAAAAGAACTTGACACTTTTCCTTTACCCAGATGACTCAACTCGTAAAGGTGAGCTCTTGCGTATCTACCAACAATACTTCATGGTATCAAATGCTGCTCAACTTTTGATCGACGAAGCTATCGAACGTGGATCTAACCTTCACGACCTTCCAGATTACGCTTACGTACAAATCAACGATACTCACCCATCAATGGTAATTCCAGAATTGATCCGTCTTTTGACAGAAAAACATGGATTTGAATTTGATGAAGCAGTAGCAATCGTAAGCAAAATGGTTGGTTACACAAACCACACTATCTTGGCTGAAGCCCTTGAAAAATGGCCTCTTGACTACCTTGAAGAAGTTGTACCACACCTTGTTGTTATCATCAAGAAATTGGATGCCATCGTTCGTGCTAAATATGATGATCCACGTGTTCAAATCATTGACAAAGACAACCGTGTTCACATGGCACACATGGATATTCACTTCTCTACAAGCGTAAACGGTGTTGCAGCACTTCACACAGAAATCCTTAAATCATCTGAGTTGAAACCTTTCTATGACCTTTACCCAGAACGTTTCAACAACAAAACAAACGGTATTACATTCCGTCGTTGGTTGGAATTCTCAAACCAAGAACTTGCTGATTACATCAAAGAATTGATTGGTGATGGTTACCTTACTGACGCAACACAATTGGAAAAATTGGCTGCCTTTGCAGATGATCCAGCAGTTCACAAACGTTTGGCTGAAATCAAATATGATAACAAGTTGTCACTTAAACGTTATCTTAAAGCCAACAAAGGTATCGATCTTGATGAAAACTCAATCATTGATACTCAAATCAAACGTTTCCACGAATACAAACGTCAACAAATGAACGCTTTGTATGTCATCCACAAATACTTGGAAATCAAAAAAGGAAACCTTCCAAAACGTAAAATCACTATCATCTTTGGTGGTAAAGCAGCTCCTGCCTACGTTATTGCTCAAGATATCATCCACTTGATCTTGTCACTTTCTGAACTCATTAACAACGATCCAGAAGTAAGCAAATACCTCAACGTTCACTTGGTTGAGAACTACAACGTAACAGTTGCTGAACACCTTATCCCAGCGACAGATATTTCAGAACAAATCTCATTGGCTTCTAAAGAGGCTTCAGGTACAGGTAACATGAAATTCATGCTTAATGGTGCCCTTACACTTGGTACAATGGATGGTGCCAACGTTGAGATTGCTGAATTGGTAGGACCAGAAAACATCTTCACATTTGGTAAAGACTCTGATACAATCATCGACCTTTATGAAAAAGAAGGTTATGTATCACGTGATTACTACGAAAAAGATGCTAACATCAAAGCAGCTGTTGACTTTATCGTAAGTGAAGACCTTGTTAAACTTGGTGATAAAGAACGTTTGGAACGTCTCCACAAAGAACTTATCTCTAAAGACTGGTTCATGACATTGATTGACTTGGCTGAATACATCGAGAAGAAAGAAGAAGTATACGCAGCTTACGAAGATCAAGATGCATGGAACAAGAAAGTTGTTTACAACATCGCTGAAGCAGGATTCTTCTCATCTGACCGTACAATCGAACAGTATGACAAAGACATCTGGCACACAAAATAATAGCCTAGTTGCATAGAAGGAAAACAAGATCAGAAATGGTCTTGTTTTTTTTGCATGAAAAAACACAGCCAATAGGATAATTAACCGTGTTTACATAAATAAGATTATGTTATTTCGCATGATAATTTAGTATATCATTAATATATGCTTCTTTATTTGATGAATCGTAAGTCTTAGACTTAGAGTATTTTAGATAATGGATTTCGTCTTTTGTTGTTCTAGATTCTTCTTCTAGGTAAGAATCCATAATAGTAATCTTAAAATTCTCACTCTTACCTGTTAAATCAAGACTAAGTGGAAAATTTGTAAATTCATCTGAGTAAAAGACCATCTTATAAAAATTATAGCCATCTCCTCTAAAAGAATTTAAGCGAGGAAATGTTGTTATATTGTATCTTTCATCCCAAAGATTACCATATTCTCTAATATCGTAGTCATCGAAGAAGTCCTGAATTCTTTCTTTAGTTCTTTCTTTGTTAGCATCATCCTTATCAAAGGTAACAAAGGGAGCCTGCCAATCCCATATTGGAATGTCACCTTCATTTCCATAGATAATATAACGTTGCATTTTTCCTGATTTAGGATTTTTCAACTGAAAGTTGTATTCACTTACACCATCTTTTACAGCTCCAGTTTGATATAGGGTATCCCCAGGAACTATCAAAAAAAGAAAATCTCTTAGATATAATTCGAAGTCGGCATCCATTGTTTTATCATGTAATCCAGGGAAACGCTGAATTATTTGTCTGTAATTCTCTGCATTAGAAAACCATTCTTTATCAAAGCCTGGGCCGACTTCAAATACTTTATGATCGAAATAGTTTTGATATTCTTCATAATGGTTTTCATTAGAGGTCACCTGTCCAAAAGGTAAAGTCATATTGGTATTATCTGTAAAAGTGATATGTAAGAAAAGTCTTCGGGGATCAATTCCTTTATCAATATAATGGCTGAGCTTATATGTAGACAAATCATGAGGGAAATCGTCTTTACCAAAGTGTAGAAGTTCAATCTCTATATCTTTGACAATCTTCTTTTGAGATGTTATCTTCTTTACCTTGTAATGATAAGCCTTGTAATAGTAATTGCTCTTATCATAGAGATAAGGTTTATAAGCTCTGTTGTAACCGTTAAAAAGAAGAAGACCTATACAAGCCATAAGAAGAAGCGCTAGTATGATTTTCAGTTTTTTACAATACCTACAAAATTTCTTTATCATCCATAACTCCCAAGTTTTTTTACTATTATATCATGAAAATAATTGCTCTCAAGCCATCTTCGTGTACTTTGTCACCGTTTTCCATTATAATATAAGTATCACATTACAAGAGGAGATCTCATGAAATTTATCGTAAACACATCAAATGATCCTGCCTATAATATTGCTTTGGAAGCCTATGCCTTTCGTGAATTGGTAAATGAAGATGAATTGTTCATTCTTTGGATTAACCGTCCAGCTATCATTGTTGGTAAACATCAAAATACCATTCAAGAGATTAACAAAGAATATACAGATGCTCATGGTATCAAGGTTGTTCGCCGTTTGTCTGGTGGTGGCGCTGTTTATCACGATTTGAATAACCTGAACTATACCATCATCTCTAATAAGGCAGATGAAGGTGCTTTTGACTTTAAGACTTTCTCTCAACCTGTAATCGCTACACTTGCTGATTTGGGAGTTAAGGCTGAATTTACTGGCCGTAATGACCTTGAAATCGATGGTAAAAAGTTCTGTGGAAATGCTCAAGCTTACTATAAAGGTCGTATGATGCACCATGGTTGCTTGCTTTTTGACGTTGATATGTCGGTTCTTGGTCAAGCCCTTAAAGTCAGCAAAGACAAAATCGAATCAAAAGGCGTTAAATCTGTACGTGCTCGTGTGACCAACATCGTCGACGAATTGCCAGAAAAAATCACTGTAAATGAATTCTCAGATAAAATCTTGGAAAAAATGAAAGAATTCTACCCAGAAATGACAGAATACGTCCTTTCTGAAAGCGAATTGGCTAAGATTCAAGACTCTTATGAGAAACAATTCAATACATGGGATTGGACTTACGGACAGTCACCAGAATACACAGTAGAACGTAATGTTCGTTACCCAGCTGGTAAGATCTCAACCTATGCCAACGTTGAAAATTCAATCATTAAATCTGTTAAGATTTACGGAGATTTCTTTGGTATCGGAGATGTATCAGATATTGAAGACTTGTTGGTTGGCGTACCTTACGAGTACGAAGATGTCTTGACAAAACTTAAAACTATTGACACAACACATTATTTTTCACGTATGACAACCGAGGAGGTTGCAAAAGCTATCGTAGCTTAATCATTGATTGAACAATCTGGAAAAATCCAGGTTGTTTTTTCTTGGGAAAAATCTTTCAGAGTGAAATAACTATATAGATATTTTCGCATTGGTTATGGAAGTTAGTATCTGATTGACCTAGTGTGGTATTTTATATATTCAGATAGTAAACTTATAAAGCCTCTAAGAGAAAATATCCTATAACATCTTTCCGAAAAACTGTAATTTTCTTGAAAGAAAGATAAGGGTATGATATACTTCTATTAAGTAATTTTGGAGAAAAAACAAATGAAACGTGAACTCTTACTAGAAAAAATTGAAGAATACAAATCTCTAATGCCCTGGTTTGTTCTGGAGTATTATCAGTCTAAACTATCGGTTCCATATTCTTTTACGACCTTATACGAATACCTTAAGGAATATAAACGCTTTTTTGACTGGTTGATTGACTCAGGTATTTCAGATGCTCATGATATTGCCTCAATTGACATCAAAACCCTGGAAAATCTAACTAAAAAAGACATGGAGTCATTTGTGCTCTATCTACGTGAACGTCCGTCCTTAAATACCTATTCCAAGAAACAGGGAGTTTCTCAAACAACCATTAACCGTACGCTTTCAGCTCTATCTAGTCTCTATAAGTATTTAACTGAGGAGGTCGAGGGTCCTGACGGTGAGCCATATTTCTATCGTAACGTCATGAAAAAAGTTTCGACTAAGAAAAAGAAAGAAACCTTGGCTGCCCGTGCTGAGAATATCAAGCAGAAACTCTTTCTAGGCGATGAAACCATGGAATTTCTTGATTATGTCGAAAATGAATACGAAGTTAAGCTCTCAAATCGCGCAAAATCTTCGTTTTACAAGAATAAAGAACGTGATTTAGCGATAATAGCCTTGCTACTGGCTTCAGGCGTTCGACTTTCTGAGGCTGTTAACCTGGACCTTAAAGATATCAATCTGAAAATGATGGTCATTGATGTTACTCGAAAAGGTGGCAAACGAGACTCAGTTAATGTAGCAAGTTTTGCAAAACCTTATCTTGAGAATTATCTTAGTATACGTGATAAACGCTATAAGGCTGAAAAGCAAGACCTTGCCCTATTTTTAACGGAATATCGAGGTGTTCCAAATCGTATTGATGCTTCAAGTATCGAAAAAATGGTTGCCAAATATTCTCAGGATTTCAAGATACGTGTGACTCCCCATAAACTACGACACACTCTGGCAACACGTCTTTATGATGCTACCAAGTCTCAAGTTTTAGTTAGCCACCAACTTGGCCATGCTTCCACTCAGGTCACTGATCTTTATACTCATATCGTCAATGATGAGCAAAAAAATGCTCTAGATAATTTATAATTACCCTAGTCTATCCATTCCTATTTGGAGTGGTTATTTTTTTAGTTTACATAAATTTAACTATGCTAAAACTATTTTATGGCCCTTTGTAAACATAATTAAATTTATGTAAAAATACATGCAAAAAACAAACTCTCCTTCATGGAAAGCTTGTTTTACTTATTAATAATCTTTAAGGGCAGTTTCAACGGCTGCTTTTTCTTTTTCAATCAAGTTTACTCGTGCAGCAATTGTCTTAATTCCCATCAAGATATTACGTTCTAAGGCTTTATCACTTGTTTGTGGCTCGAAGAAAGCAATATATTGATCAAGACGTTCTTGCGTTTTAAAGATTCCTGCTGGGATATTAACAAAGCTATCAAAGCTCATATCGCCACCTAGGGCTGCCTTAATCCAATCCCAGTTATCTTTCGCCCAGTTCCAAACGGTTTCTTGTGCAAATGATTTGCTGAGGAAATTCATATACCATAGGTACAAGTCTTGAGGTTTAACGACATGTTTGTCTTTAAGCTGACCTAACACGTAGTCGAGACCTTCTTGGTTTTTAAGGTATGAAACTGCTTGAGTCAATTGACGGCGGAAATTACTATCATTTGTTGTTACATATGCATTGACATAGTCTTCAACAAGAGTTAGACTGTCTTCTTGTTTCATTTGGTTAAGGAGAACGAGACCACGGACACTTGCAGGGATGCTTTCAATGTTCTCTTTATGAGCTTGGAAAACACTTGCGGCCGCAAGGACTGCTGGTTGATAGTCTGCTTGAATCAAGTAGCTAAGAGCTGTTTGACGAACCAATTCGTCTTCATCTGATTCTCCATCTTTGGCATCGAAACCAAGACGCTCAAAGTCGTTTTGGAATTGACGACGTACTAAAGCCTTGTAATGTACTTCTGCTTCTGTATCCTCATCGATAAAGCGTTTCAAACCAGCGAGGATTTGAGACTTAGCTTGAGCAATTAAGAAGCTTTCTTCTTTTTCGACAAGATCAAGAAGAGCGACTAGGCTTGCATACGAGATACGGCCACTTTCAGCAAGAAGACGGCGTTCTTGCAAAATCTGAAGTTTACTTACAGTATCAAGGTTAGCAAATTCCTCTAAGAGTTGGTCCAAGAGTTCACCTTGATAATCTGTGATGTAATGTGCTGTATTTGCTGTATTAAGGCGAAGAGCTCCTTTATTTTCAGCAGCAAGCTGGTTATAATTTGGAATCTCAATACGCTCTTCTGAGAGTGTGTCTGGGAGCCCCTTCCAGTTTGTGTTCAATGGAATCTCCCAAAGACGACCTTTATCTTCATGTTCACCAATGAAGAATTGTTTTTGACTAAGAATAAGAGTGTCGTCAACTACTTCTGCACTAACAACAGGGTAACCTGGTTGCTCCAACCAAGTATCCATGAAACTAGAGACATCTTTACCAGAAGCATTAGAAAGGGCATTCCAGAGATCTCGTCCAATAGTGTTGTTGTACTGATGTTTTTCGAAGTAAGCTTTAAGTCCTTTAGCAAAGGCTTCGTCACCTAACCAACGGCGAAGCATATGCATGAGACGGCTACCTTTAGCATAAACGATAGCACTATCAAAGAGGGTATTAATCTCATCTGGGTGATTGACTTCCATGTGGACAGACTGAACACCGTCTGTAGCATCACGTTGGAGGGCATGAGGCACACCAGTTGTTTGGAAATCTTCAAAGATATTCCAGCTAGGCTCAATGGCATCTACTGAAACATACTCCATCATATTGGCAAAGCTTTCGTTAAGCCAGAGATCATCCCACCATTTCATTGTAACAAGGTTACCGAACCATTGGTGAGCCAATTCGTGGGCAACCACAAGGGCTACTTGTTGACGACTTGCAGCCGAGCTATTTTCATCTACAAGAAGGTAAACTTCACGATAGGTAACAAGTCCCCAGTTTTCCATGGCACCTGCTGAGAAGTCAGGAAGTGCTAGATGGTATGACAATGGGATAGGATACTTGACTTGGAAGTAGTCTTCGTAGAAATCAATGACACGAACGGCAATATCAAGGGCAAAGTCAACGCTGTTTTCAGCTTGTGCAACTGTAGCGAAGACACCAACTTCAGTACCGTTTTGTGTTTTCGCTGTCTTACCTTGAAGAGCTCCAAAACCAAAGGCAAGGAGGTATGTAGACATACGAGGGGTTGTTTCAAAAGTCCAAACTCCAGTCTCTTCACGCAAATGGCTATTGATTTCAGGCATATTTGACAAAGCGATATCGCCTTCTTCAGCATCAAATTTCAATGAGAAATCAAAAGTAGCTTTAGCTTCTGGTTCATCAACAGATGGGAAGGCTTCACGCGCAAAATGAGATTCAAACTGCGTTGAAATAATTTCTTTTTTCTCACCATTGTAGGTGTAATATGATGGGTAAATCCCTGTCATATTATCTGTAATACGACCAGAGAATTCAATGACAAGCGTCAAAACACCGGTCTCTGGAAGTTCAATATGGAAGGCTTCGTTAGCATCATCCATTTGGAAGTTTAACGAGTCATTATCCAAGAGAACGGAACTAATGGTAAGGTCTTTTTGGTGAAGGGAGATATGGTTATCAAGGGCTTCACCTGTAATGGCAACATTCCCTGTAAAGGTCTTTTCAGAACGATTAATGTCCAAGAAAAGATTGTAATTTTCAGGGATGAAACTTTCGATAAAACGAGCAACAGATGCTGTCATACGTATATACTCCTAATCTAACTTTTCGTATCGAAACAGACTGACAAATGTTTCGATATTAGACTCTTTTACAAAAAGAAAAGGGTCTGAATTATTCAATACAAACCCATTATAACATAGATTGGAAGCTTTGCCTACAGTTCAATGATTTTACCAGATTTGAGGTAGACAACCCACTCGCAGAGATTGCGGGCATAGTCACCGATACGTTCCAAATACATAAGTACTTGGAAATATTCTTTGGCAGCGAAGGCAGCATCTGGATTCTTACGAACACCTTCTACTGTCATGGCTTGAATATCACGGAAATAGTTATCAATGATTTCATCTGAAGCGGCGATTTCATAAGCGCGTCGTTCGTCACTGTTCAAGTAAACATCTAGAGCATCTTCGACCATGTGGCGGACTGCTTTCCCCATTTTCTTGATTTCAGCTTCAATTTCAGTTAGGCGTTCTTCACCTTTAATGCGGATGGTTGCTTTAGCGATAGCAACGGCATGGTCACCCATACGCTCAACGTCGCTAGATGCTTTAAGTGCGGTGATAACTGTACGCAAATCACTTGATACAGGTTGCTGTAGAGCAATAATTTCAAGTGATTTTTTCTCAAGTTTGGTTTCGTAGTTATTGACGATTTCGTCATTTTCAATGACTTCCTTAGCCAAATCACGGTCATGGCTGATAAAGGCACGTACAGCTTTCTTAAGCTGAGCTGCAACCTCTGTACCCATAGCGTAAAATTGGTTGTGGAGTTTTTCTAATTCTTCTTCGAAGGGAGTTCGTAACATCATAATTTTTTTAGTAATCTGTCCTTTCTTAACCGAATTTACCGGTAATATAATCTTCAGTTTCTTTATGTTGTGGATTTAGGAACATGTCTTTCGTTGATGAATACTCGATGAGCTCTCCATCAAGGAAAAAGGCTGTTCGTTGTGAGATACGACTTGCCTGCTGCATAGAACGAGTGACTAGCAACAAGGTGTATTGTTCTTTAAGGTTATAGAGGGTTTCCTCAATCTTACCAGCGGATATAGGGTCGAGGGCCGAGGTTGGTTCGTCAAGAAGGATGACCTTTGGAGATGTGGCTAGCACTCGTGCAATACAGACACGTTGTTGTTGCCCTCCTGAAAGTCCAAGTGCTGAGTCATGGAGACGGTCCTTAACCTCTTCCCAGATTGAAGCACCCTTTAGTGATTCTTCTACTGCTTGATCAAGAACAGCCTTATCTTTGATACCATTGATACGAAGGCCATAAACCACGTTTTCATAGATTGACATTGGAAAAGGATTGGGTTGTTGGAAGACCATTCCGATTTCTTTACGGAGCTCAACGGTATCTGTTCGAGGACTGTAGACATTGTGACCGTTGTATGAAACAGCACCAGTAAGTGTCCATTCGGGATTTAAATCTCCCATTCGGTTGATAGAACGGAGCAGGGTTGATTTCCCGGATCCTGAAGGACCGATAAGGGCCGTGATTTCATTTGGATAGAAATCCATTGTCACATTATTGAGGGCTTTTTTCTTATTGAAATACACCGATAAATCATTGATTGAAATGATTGGTTCAGTCATAAGTGCTCCTTTCTATCCAAAGCGTCCTGATACATAGTCATTGGTTGACTGTAGGGCAGCATCTTGGAAGATTTTCTTGGTTTTATCATATTCGATAAGATCACCAAGGTAGAAGAATGCTGTATAATCACTAGCACGCGCTGCTTGTTGCATATTGTGCGTCACGATGATAATAGAGTAATCTTCCTTAAGTTCAAACATGGTCTCTTCGAGCTGCATAGTAGCTACAGGGTCCAATGAAGCTGCAGGTTCGTCCATGAGGAGAATCTGCGGTTTCACGGCAATAGCTCTTGCAATACAAAGACGTTGCTGCTGACCACCTGAGAGGGTAAAGGCAGATTTATGAAGGTCATCTTTAACTTGATCCCACAGTCCAGCTTGCTTAAGTGATATTTCAACAATCTCGTCCAAGGTTTGCTTATCTCTTACACCTTTACGTTCGTGAGCAAAGGTGATATTTCTGTAAATAGACTTGGCGAATGGATTTGGACGTTGGAAAACCATTCCAATATGTTTACGCATTTCATAAACATTGATATTACTTGCGTTAACATCGACTCCTTGATAAAGGATTTGTCCAGTAACCTTGGCAATATCAATCGTATCATTCATACGGTTTAGACTACGAAGAAAAGTTGATTTACCGCATCCTGAAGGCCCAATAAGAGCTGTGATTTTATTTTTCTCGAATTGCATGTCAATGCCTTTGATAGCTTCTTTTTGACCATAGTAGACATGCAAGTCCTTTGTTTCAAGAGCGAGCTCCTTCTCTGGGAAGGTGATAATATGACGCTCGTCCCAATTGTATTTTGTCATGATAACTCCTTTAAGCGGATGTTAATTTCTTATGGAGGTAAGCTCCCAAACGACGTGCACCAAAATTGAAAATCAGAATGAAAATCAAGAGCACTGCTGCTGAACCAGCAGATACTGCAGTGGCGTCAGGTGTCGTACCTTCAGAGTTGACCTTCCAGATGTGAACAGCAAGTGTCTCTGCTTGGCGGAAAATCGAAATTGGACTAGAGATGCTAAGCGGATTCCAGTCGCTCCAGTTAAGTGCTGGTGCAGATTGACCTGCTGTATAGATAAGCGCTGCTGCTTCTCCGAAAATACGACCAGAAGCAAGAACGATACCAGTAACAATACCAGGTAAGGCTTCTGGAACAACAACGTGACAGATAGTTTCCCATCGAGACAAACCTAGAGCTAGGCCAGCTTCACGTTGGGTATGGTGAACGGTTCTTAAGCTATCTTCAACCGTACGAGTCATTTGTGGCAAGTTAAAGACAGTTAAGGCCAAGGCACCTGATAGGATTGAAAATCCATACTGAAATTGGACAACGAAAATCAAATAACCGAAGAGTCCGACCACCACTGAAGGTAGTGATGATAGGATTTCAATACAGGTACGGACAAAGTTGGTAAGTCGTCCTTTTTTAGCATATTCTGATAAGAAGATGCCAGCTCCCATTGAAAGAGGCACAGAAATAATCAAAGTAATAACCAATAGGAAGAATGAGTTGTAGAGTTGAACCCCAATTCCTCCACCAGCTTTGTAGGATGATGATCGACTAGTCAAGAAAGACCAGCTGATGTGTGGTATCCCGCGAACCAAGATATAGAGAATCAAGGCTGCCAGGATTGTTACAATAATGCCAGCAATCACATAAAGCGTGCTGATGGCAATTTTATCAATTTTTTTAGCGTTCATAATTTCTCTTTCTCTCACGGGTAATGAATTTCACCAACATATTGAAACCAAGACTCATCAATAAGAGCACCAGGGCGAGAGACCAAAGGACATTGTTTGAAACAGTACCCATGACTGTATTTCCGATTCCCATAGTCAAGACAGATGTCAATGTTGCTGCTGGTGTCGTTAAAGAAGTTGGAATCACGGCAGAATTTCCGACAACCATTTGGATGGCCAGAGCTTCACCAAAGGCACGGGCCATACCAAAGATAACGGCCGTGAAGATACCAGGTTTAGCCGCATTAAGTGTCACACGCCAAATCGTTTGCCAGCGTGTAGCTCCCATGGCCAGACTAGCTTCACGATAGTGACGAGGCACTGCACGAAGCGTATCTGTTGTCATAAAGGTTACGGTTGGTAGAATCATGACGAACAAGACAAAGGTACCTGAAAGAATACCAAAACCTGTTCCACCAAAAATTAAGCGAACAAATGGAACCACGACTTGGAGACCAATAAATCCATAAACAACGGATGGAATTCCGACCAAAAGTTCAATAGCGGGTTGTAGGAACTTGGCCCCTTTAGGAGAAATCTCAGTCATAAAGATGGCTGCTCCAATGGCAAATGGGGTTGCAACCAAGGCTGAAAGTAAAGTCACTACGAATGATCCCAAAATCATTGGTAGAGCCCCGAATTTGCCCTCAGATGGTGACCAATCACCACTAAAGAGAAACTCGACCAAGCTAACTTTATTGACAAAGAAAGTCGCCAGCCCTTTTTGAGCAACGAAAAGTAAAATCATCGCCACGATAAAAACAATCAAAGCTAGGCAAAGGAAAGTGATTGTTTTACCAAACTTTTCGAGGCGTGAATTTTTAGAGGGTGATGTTAATTGTTTCACCAATTCTTCATTTTTCATGCTTACTCCTCACTCTTCTTTGAGACTTTACCATCAGCATCCTTGGTAACTTTCATGCTATGGATGGAAATGTAACCCATTTTTGCGACGACGTTTTCTTGGACTTCGTCACTCATCATGTAATCTAAGAATTGTTTGGTATAGCTATCCGGTTTTCCCTTGGTATACATATGCTCGTAGGACCAAATCGGCCAATCGTTAGTTGCAACATTTTCAGCTTTGGGTTCAAATCCATTTAACTTCAATGTTTTAACAGAATCATCAAGGTAAGCAAATGATAGGTATGAAATAGCACCTGGTGTCTGAGCAACGATTGACTTAACCATACCGTTAGAATCTTGCTCTTGGGTACGGACTGGTGATTTACCATCCATAATCACTGCATCGAAAGTTGCGCGTGATCCTGAGCTAGCTGCACGGTTAATAATAGTAATCTCTAGGTCTTTACCCCCAAGCTGTTTCCAGTTTGTGATTTCACCAGTGAAAATCTTACGCAGTTGTTCTGTTGTCAAGTTATCTACAGAGACTTCTTTGTTTGTAATAACTGCAATCCCAGCAACGGCAACTTGAAAGTCAACAAGCTTACTAGCATCAATTCCCGATTTTTCCTCGGCAAAAAGGTCACTATTACCAATTTGAACGGCACCGGATTGTACTTGAGAAAGTCCAGTACCAGAACCGCCCCCCTGAACGTTAACGATATTGTCAGGGTTCTTTTCAGCGAAGCCATCTGCTGCCGCCTCCACTAAGGGTTGAAGGGCCGTAGAACCAACTGCTGTAATGGACTGGCCACGGTCAATCCAAGAGGCACAGCCAGTTAAAACCAGCATGGCCATTGCCAGTGACAGAATCACTGCAAGGACTTTTGTTTTTTTCATTTTTGTCCTCCGACATTTTGTAACATAAGTAAGAAAGTGTCTCATAGATATGCTGTTAAAAGACACCTATCTAATTATAACAAGTATAGGATAATTAAGTCATATTAAAGTTTGGTTACAAGTTCTTAAATGTGAAATCTTAATCCTTTAGGATAGTAGTTTTTAACCGTATTTCCAACAACTTTAGCAAACCCAAAACCATTGCCGTCCACTAAAAGCTGATACCAACCGTTAGGATGTGTTTGATCTAGAGTAACCACATTACCAGAAACGTATTGGGCAAACTGGTCTTGACTTAGCTCTATACTTGAAACAACTTCATCAGATGTTAAAGCAATTCCAAGAGCAAAACTTGGTTCGAAACGTTTTTTCTTGAAGACACCAAGATGCAAACCGTTACGAGCGATTTTAACTTTAGAAAGGTCTGGGAGCCCTTTTGGAAGCAGGTAGAGATTGTCTCCAAAAACTTGCAGTAAACCATCCAGTCTAGTTTTAAGGTGTTTTTTTGCAAAATCTTCCCAAAGTTGCTTCTGCTCTTTGTTTAGGTTAGATTTTCCCTCTTTGATACGTGTTTGCTCAGACACACGCTTATCCTGGAATTTTGCCACAAACTGACCTTCACCTTTGAAATGGTGGGGATACATCCTAGCTGTTTCTGGAAAATCAATCCCATCGCTCATCCCGTTCAATTTCGGGATTGTCACCAATTCAAGGTCAGGGTAATTCTCTAAAATCCAAGCAACAACACCTTCATTTTCCTCAGGAGACCAGGTGCAGGTTGAGTAGATTAATTGTCCACCAGGAGCGAGCATTTTCAAACCGTCTAATAAGATGTCCTTCTGTAATTGTGCCAGTTCATTAGGATACTCCTTATGCCAATATTGGATTGCATCAGGATCCTTACGAAACATTCCTTCTCCAGAACATGGTCCATCAAAGACAATCGTATCAAAATAATTTTTGAAAACTTTGGCTAGTTTATCAGCTGACGTGTTTGTCACAATAACATTTCTCGCTCCAAAACGCTCAATGTTTTCAACCAGAATTTTGCTACGCTTTGGATTGATTTCATTGCTGACCAGCAGTCCTGTATTATCTAGGTAACTAAGAAGATGAGTAGACTTTCCGCCTGGAGCAGCTGCCAAGTCTAAGACACGACTTCCCTTGGATGGAGCTGCCACTTGAGCAACCATTTGAGCAGCTGGTTCCTGAGAATAAACCAAACCAGTTGCATGGTCGGCAGATTTTCCGGAAATTTTACCGTAATGGCCCCAAGGTGTTTCAGGGATAGCATCAAGAAAGTCCTTCTGTTGCTTTTTCAAAGGGTTGGTACGGTAGGCGGATACGGCTTCTTGATCAAAAGATGCAAAGAAGTCCTCAGCTTCATCTCTAAGGAGGTTATTATATTTTTCTATAAAGTCTGATGGAAATTGCATAGTTTCCTTTCTATCAAAAAACTGGACTAACCAAGAGAACTTGCTGTTCTGATTTGTCCAGTATGGTTTTATGTTTCAAATTAATTTTCTGAGCCCATAATATCCCTGATTTCTTCAAGTCTATCTTTAGGAACCAGCATCACAGCTTGGCGACTAGAATAATCAAGTGGTTCTCCAGTAATGGTTTCAAGTTGGTAGCCCAATTTTTCTCCCATAATGCTTGCTGCAGCATAATCCCATGGGTAAATAACTGAAAAGTAAGCTAAAATTTGACCAGAAAGGACCTTGGACATACTTAGACCAGCACCACCATACACTCGAACACCCAAAGTTTTGTCAATCAGTCCTTTTAAGCCATGGTAATTTTTAGCGTACATAGCAGCGTTACTACCTACTAGACAACGATCCAGAGGACGTCTCTTATATGGTGGAAGCAACTTGTCATTACAATACACATCAAACTGGCCACCACCATAGAAAAGTTGATCAGCCATGACGTTATAAATGAGGCCAAATTTTCCTTGCCCCTCTTCATAGTAGGCAATCATAACACAAAAATTATCTTGTTGGACAATAAAATTGACCGTTCCATCAATAGGATCCAAGACCCAGACATTTCCATCTTTGATATTATGAACCAAGCCATTTTCTTCAGCGAAAATATTGTCTGAAGGGAAGGAGGATTTAATACGTGCCACGAGTAAATCTTGTGTTTGTTTGTCAATATTAGTTACTAAATCATCAAAAGCCGTCTTTTCTTCGACCGTGATAGTTTTACTTAAACTTTCTTTAATAAAAGTACCGGCTTCTTTGATGATTTCTTTGGCGAAAATCAGTTTATTTTCCAAGTGATACAAATCCTTTATCTTTTGCTTTAGCAGCTTTGACAGCTTGATAGGTTGAAAAACCGCTAGCTTCTTCAAAGGCCTTGTCTAGTTGCTTTTCAGGCGCTTTGCCTGGAACAACGGTTTTATATGCCTTATAGGCTTGCAAGAGTTGGTCACGGTCAACCTTGCTCTCGTATGCTTTTTCTACCTGACTCAAAAAATGAAGCACTGTGGTAATTTCCTCAGTGCTCCATGATGGATCGAGTGGGTAGGAATAATTTCCTTTAGTCATTGTTACCCTCAATTTCAGCTCGAATGGTCGCTTGGCGCAATTCTTGCTTTCTATAATCACGAGGCAAAAAGGCACGAATCTCATCTTCGTTGAAACCAATTTGCATGCGTTTGTTGTCCATAATGATAGGTCGACGAAGAAGATTTGGGTATTCAGAAATCAATTGAATGAGTTCCTTGATGGTCAAATCATCCACATCGATATTCAGCTTCTGAAAGACTTTTGAACGGGTTGAAATGATATCTTCAGTACCATTTTCCGTGTAAGACAAAATCTTCATTAACTCATCGTGAGTTAATGGGCTCGTGATAATATTGTGTTCGTCAAAAGCAACTTCATGATTGGTCAACCAGGCTCGTGCTTTCCTACAGCTGGTGCAGCTAGGTGATAAAAATAAAGTTACCATGCAAACACCCCTTTCACTTTAACATTCCTAATCATTATACATTATTTGATTAGTTTTGGCTACGCTTTCTTAAAATTTTTCCGCGATTTTTTTATCAGCCTCCAGTTGGTCACATAGCTCGTCTATATTATTGAACTTGATCATATCACGGATATAATCCAGCCAAAAAACTTCAATTGTCTTTCCATAAATATCGCCTTCAAAATCAAAGATATTGGCTTCAAGACGGAGTTCTGTTCCCCCAAAGGTAACGTTTTTTCCTAGGCTAGTCATGGAACGATAACGTTTGCCATCAATTACAACATCGGCGACATAGACACCATCAGCTGGTAGAAAAGTCCTATCAATAGGTGCTAAATTTGCTGTTGGAAAACCAATGGTACGCCCACGGGCATCACCATGCACCACGATGCCACGTGTAGAGAATTCATGGCCAAGGAGTTTATTGGCTTCTTTAACCTTGCCTTCTCGTATTAATTGACGCACACGTGTTGACGAAATCTTTTCACCATCACTTTGTTGCTCCTCAATGACATGAACATTACCAGAAAAATTACGGGCTAAATAGTCCGCATCGGTTCGATGGTGTCCGAACTTGTAATCGAATCCTACCACAATCTCTTGAGCTTTTAGTCGTTTAATATAACGGGCAATGAAGTCGTCTGAACTTGTTCGAGCAAAATCACTATTGAAATCTGTCAAATAAAGTTGATCTGTGCCATAGGCTTCAAAAAGATCACAACGTCTCTGAGGTGCTGTGATATGAAGGAGGAGATCATCCGTATACCTTTGAAAAGTCAATTGAGGACTCTCGTTAAATGTAAGGACAGCTACTTCAAGCTGTTTTTCATCAGCAATCTGGCGCGCCTTATCAAAAAGGACCTTATGACCACGGTGAAGAGCATCGAAATACCCTAAGACAAGAACCGTTTCCTTTTCCTGATGGATATCTTTATAATCATTAATAGAAGTTATTTTCATTGACTTAATACTTTTCTAGGTTTATAAACTTGATTTCGCTTTTCCATGATGGCTAGAACCTTGTCTCCTAAAAAGGCCGCAACTAAGGGTTCTTGGCTATCGATAGTAATAAAGCGACCAAATGAAATTTCTTTAGCATCATCCTCAGTGACTTGAACAGCTGGTAGGTCCTGAACACCAAATTCGATGGGAAGGAGGAAGGAAGTATCCCCCGCTTCTACCATTTCTGAAATTTGTGAGAGTGTTAGTGCCTTATCTAAGGTTAGACCAGCTGAGGCTGTTCGACGAAGAGCAGACATATGACTCTCGTATCCGAGTTTAGCGCCCAAATCGACAGATAAAGTACGGACATAAGTCCCCTTGCTACAAGCAACACGGAAGGTGAATTTTGCGGTGTTGTTCTCCAATTCAATAGGAGAGGTACGGACAAATTCGGTAATTGTCACTTGACGTTGTGGACGCTCTACTTCTTCTCCAGCGCGGGCGTACTCATAAAGTTTCTTGCCGTTGACCTTAACCGCTGAATACATAGGAGGAATTTGTGTGATTTCTCCCTCAAAACTAGCCATTGCCATATCGACGGTTTCTTCATCTAACTCTGTAACAGGAGTTGTTTGAACGACATCTCCACTAGCATCCTCGGTAGTTGTAGAAAATCCAATGGTAATTTCTCCCTCGTAGACCTTACCTGCTTCTGTCATATATTCAATAACACGAGTAGCTTTTCCAACCGCTATAGGTAGAACACCAGTAACATCTGGATCAAGAGTTCCGCCGTGCCCAATTTTTTTCTCATGTAATATTTTGCGTAGTTTAAAAACAGCATCATGACTGGTCATCCCAGCCTCTTTTTTTAGATTAATAATTCCTGAAATCATACTTTTAATTATATCAAAAGCAATCCTAAAGAGCTAGGTAGAAACATAAAGAGGCAGAGAGCAAAGTCTCAAACCTCTTAAGTATTATAGTCATGAGCAATCGCATGTCTGCTAGCTTTTTAATCGATATCTCTATTAAGGTCGCTTTCCAATTCAAAGAAAGGCTGAATATCCTGCACATATTCTAGGACACCCTGAAAGTCTCCCTTGTCATCTCTGACAGCTGCATAGGTAACATAAACGAATTTCCCTAAACGTTCAGATTTGAACCACATTGGAACTTGGTCACGCTCCCCACTCTTCAGTAATTCAAAGATTTTCTTGACCTTATCAAGCACTTTTGGCGGATGACAAAGTTCAACGTTTCGTCCAATTTGGCTAGGTGTTCGTTTAAAAACCATTTTATTGGCGGGAACATTATCATTGTAGTATTGAAAAACATCATCTTTATTAACAAAAGTGATTTCCAATGGGAGGTGATTAAGAATGAGATTAGCCTGTTCAACAGAAAGGTAACCATTTCCAAATGGCTGAGTGGTTTCTCTGTTTGCGACAGCTTCATTTTTTGGTTTTGGTGTGAAGGTGATAGTAAATTGACCTTCAGGGGTGTCGATGATTCGAGTATTTCCTATGTTTTCGTCAGTCCTTGTCCTAGACTGTTCTTGAGGAGTCTTCGTATTGTCCTCTTCAAAACTCTCACGCTTAGGTTTCCAGACAGCTGATGGTTTTATAATTGCATAGCCGTAGGCATCGCTTTCTTCGGCAATCGAAAGCCAATCGTCTTGCGTGAAGGTTTCAAGCAAAATCATAAGTAAGATAGCCTCTTCTTTGAAAATCATGGCTTCAAACTCTTCTGAGAATGCTTCGAAAGACTTTGAAAATTCTTCTAAATCAGCATCTGGAAGTTCTTTTAGTTTAGCTTCTGCCGCTCGAAAAAGTTTTCGGATGTCATCGTCTACTCCCCACATCACTTTTGGAGGGGAGTCATGGCCGTAACGCTCCATTATTGGAAAGAAAAGCTTTTCTTTACGCGTATAATGATTATGGAATTGACCAAGTAGAGTCATCTGATGCTTCAGTCCATTGAACAGGTCAGATTTAAAATCTTCATTTTCAGGCTTACTAATATTTTCTATGATACGTCGGATACGGAGAATAGCTGAACGTAGGGCTAAATTCTCTTGTTTAAACACATAAACAGGGTGGCCCTCTTGATCAGCGTCTGCCACTTCCACATCTGCAATAGCACCTTTAAAGAGGTTTGCGTGGACATTACAGAGGCTCATTACGTCTTCAAAGGTAACCCCATCTTCTGATGACATCAATTCATGCTCCATCATAGAGATCTCGAGGGCAGATACTCCCTTGAAGTGTTGATTGAAGCGCTCTTGAACACTCTCAGGACTGGCTCCATGGTGCAAATCTAGTAGAATTTCTTTGAGTATTCGAATACGATTATCTTCCATATTAGTCACCAATTACGTCATAACCGTTGAAAATCAAGGTTTGCTTAATTTTATCTAGGGGAATATTAGCTAACTTAGAGCCAGCTTTTAGACTAGTCACCTTACCGACAGTATTTAGCATAGCTGGATTAGACAAGGGCTTGAAACCGAGATCAATCAGTAATTCCTTAACCTCTGGATGCTCTTTAATGATTGTTGCAACAGGTTGTGATAAATCTATAGTGTTGGTAGTCATAATGACCTCCTAATAACATATTTACTACTTCCATTATACACGAGAATAATGAAAAAAAACCAACAAATCTTAGTTTGCTGGCTTTTGATTAATTTCCAAATAAAGCTTCTGTGACATTATGCTGGATATTTTCCCACTCCTGCTCTGCCCTCACCATCTTACGGTGGTAATCAGCACGCCCACGCAAGTAGGCAGCAATTTGATAATCTTGCTTCACAATTGGTATCTCAGGAATTTTGATATCCAAGAGGTCAGCCGTCGATAAATTTAGGACAGCCTTTCCCTTATCAGCATAGTCTAAATAGGCACGACCAATCTCTGTCTCAAGGAAAAACTTGATGTAGAAACCACGGAGTTTTTCCTTAGGTCGTAATACTGTGATATTTGATGAGGCGACAACTTCTCGCTTGCCTTGATCTTCGAAAACAGCAACTTTTTGAACCGTTCCCTTAGAAGCAATAAGGACATCACCGTCTTCTAAAAGAAAACGTAATAATTTCCGGCGTTCTTCAGAAAACGTCTTTAGGTCATCGTAGGCAATGCCGTTGGGTGTCATATCCGATAGATTAATGACAGCGAATTCGCCAGGTTTTGCCTTAGCAGGGACAGCTTTTCCTTTAAATTGATCGACAACATCGCCTAAACGAACAAGTTTGTCTGTATTAGCTTCGTAATCGATAATCAGTTGAGGTCTTTCTTTTTCAGACATTGAATCTCCTTTTTTATATTTTACTATCCATATTGAGTATTGCTATACAATAATAGCAAGAAGCTAATACTTTTGCAAGTAAAAACTGTAAGAAAGGCAAAATAAAAAAGAGGCCTGAGCCTCATTTTATAAGCTTTTAACCGCTGCTACTGCTGCTTCATAGTTTGGATCAGTATTGATATTGTCCAAATATTCGACATAAGTAATCTTATTGTCAGCATCTGCCACTAAAACTGCACGCGCTAACAAGTGCCATTCTTCAATGAGGACACCATAATCTTTACCGAAACTATTATCATAGTAGTCAGAAAGCATGATGGCATTTTCAAGTCCTTCAGCCCCACACCAACGAGCTTGTGCAAATGGTAGGTCCACTGAAATAGTAATAACTACTGTATCGTCTAATTCTGACAATTCCTTGTTAAAGGTACGTGTTTGAGTTGAACAGATACCAGTATCGATTGATGGAACGATAGAGATAACTTTTTTCTTTCCATCGAATTCTGAAAGTGATTTTTTCGTCAAATCTGTTGTGGTCAAGTTAAAGTCACGCAAGGTATCTCCAACTTGAAGTTGTTTGTCTTCTGCTACTGTAACTGGTTTTCCAATAAATGTTGGCATGTTAGTCCTCCAATACTTTTTTTACTATTGTACTGTAAATATAGCAATAAGCCTAAGCATTTGTTTAGAATTTTTCAAATAGTAGTCTAATTTTTTCAGCAATAACTGCATTAATTGCAGGAATAACCTCATCCGCAAAGTTTTTTAGGTAGGGATAATCACCAATTTGCACTCCATATATAGCATTTTTGAAAAGAGAAATAATCATTTGATCATTTCCAAAAGCTACAAAGTCTTTACCAAAGTGATTTAAAACAGTACTAGCCTTGCTCACACATTTAGGATTAATGTAAAGGCACCTTTCGATATCATGATAACTAAAGTCTAAACATTCCAGTTTGTTTAGATTAAAGATAAGGTCTTCACGTATATCTTCATGCTCTACAAGTGGAATAACAACTTTGATAGGCTCATTAAGTTCATGAACAGGCAAAATTCTTGCTTTGTTTAATGGATCAACATTTGAAAGAAAAGGGATTTGCTCAGGATTTTGAATAGCATAATTAAAGGTATCATCAATAAAATAAGGGAGATTATAAGTATCACAGTAGCTAACAATCGTTCTTAGAGCAGGAGAAGGTATTGTGTATTGTGATACTAAGTGTTCATCTTGGAAGACTTCACCACCGTTTAAGCCAACTACTGTCAGCTTTCTCAATTCTCCCTCTAAAATACTAAGACAGTCTCTGTAAGAGCGTGCTGTTGCAAAAATAATTTCATGACCGTATTTTGGTGCAGTTAAAAGAACCTTTTGTAGGTCTTTTGACATGGTCATCCCATCAAAACATAGGGTTCCATCCAAATCAAAAACAAATTTCATAGGGATAGTATAACAAAAAAACCAGCTAAAGAGCTGGCTAAATCATTTTGTATTGAAATACTTAGATTTTATCAAGGGCTAGTTTTAAATCTTCAATCAAATCATCTGCGTTTTCCAAACCAACTGAGATACGAATTTGATTTGGAGTGACACCACAAGCTAGTAAATCAGCTTCTGCCAATTGTTGGTGAGTTGTTGTTGCAGGGTGCACCACCAAAGATTTTGCATCAGCAACGTTAGCTAAATCTGAGAAGATTTCAAGATTATCAATTACGGTACGTGCTTCGTCTTGTCCACCTTTAACATGGAAAGTGAAAATAGAACCTGGTCCTTTAGGGAAGTATTTTTGTGCTAAATCATAGTAAGGACTTGATGGTAATCCAGGATAGTTAACTTTTTCAACTTTTGGATGATTTTCCAAAAAGTCTACGATTTTTTTAGTATTTTCGACGTGGCGTTCGACACGAAGTGAAAGTGTTTCAAGTCCTTGCAAGAGCAAGAAAGCATTGAAAGGTGCCAAGGCAGCCCCTGTGTCACGCAAAAGTTGTGTACGAAGGGCAGTTACAAATGCTGCTGGACCAACATCACGCGTATAGCTGATATTGTGGTAAGATGGGTCCTCGTCAACCAACTGTGGGAATTTGCCTGAAGCTTCCCAGTCAAATTTACCAGAATCGACGATAAGACCTCCAATAGTTGTTCCATGTCCACCGATAAACTTAGTTGCAGAATGAACCACGATATCTACACCATGGGAGATAACATTGATGAGATATGGAGTTCCAAAAGTATTGTCAGCAACCAACGGAATCTTATGATTGTGAGCGATATCAGCAATCTTTTCGAAATCTGGAATGTTGATGAGTGGATTACCCAAAGACTCAATCAAGACAAGTTTGGTATTATCTTTGATGGCAGCTTCAACTTCTTCAGGGTTGTCAACATCTACAAATGTTGTTGTGATACCGTAGCGTGGAAGTGTTTCTTTTAAGAGGTTGAAAGTTCCACCATATAGAGTTGTTGCAGCAACAACGTGGTCACCAGCGTGGGCTAAACCAAGTACTACATAGGTGATAGCTGCCATACCTGATGCCGTAGCCAAGGCACCAACACCACCTTCAAGAGCTGCAATACGTTCTTCAAGTACCGCTACTGTTGGATTAGTAATACGGGTGTAAATGTTACCAGGCTTTCTAAGGGCAAAGAGATCTTCACCTTCTTGAGCATCGTCAAAAACATATGAAGTGGTTTGGTAAATTGGAACAGCACGTGATTTTGTTTCCTTGTCAGGTGTTTGTCCAGCGTGTAATTGTAAGGTTTCAAATGAAAATTCTCGTGACATATGGGTGTCCTCCAAAACAAAAGTTGCCTTCATTCTACACCCAGAAAAGCTAGCTGTCTAATAGAAATTTTTTATCAATGTGATAGGGAGGGCTTATAAAAAGGACCTTTCGGTCCCTTTCTATTTCTTCACAATAGGTGCTACGCTTGCCAAGACTTTTTTAAGTCCAAATTCTGGGAATTTTATCTTAAGTTCCTGTGTCTTGCCACTTCCAGTTACTTCTAGAACGGTACCATCTCCCCATTTCTTGTGGTGAGCGATATCTCCGATTTCCCAATCTGTAGCTGAGTTGCCAGAGTCTGATGTCTTACCAAAAGGTAGTCCCCCAGTAGCTTTTGAAAATGGCTGAGCACCAGTATGTCTTTGCGGTTGTACATTTGCTTTTCTGGTCTGAAGTGCTTGTTGTAAACTCATGCCTTGACCAAATTGTATCGGCTCTTCCTTTGTAAAACGAACACCAAATGATGAATTGGCTGGACGTGCTAGACCTTGATATTGTAATAAATCATCTGAAATTTCACGTAAGAAACGGCTAGGACGATTATAGCTAGTCTTACCAAAAAGCGTACGCGTATTAGCGTTGGTAAGGAAAAGAATCTCTTCCGCCCGAGTGATACCTACGTAAGCCAAACGACGCTCTTCTTCGAGTTCATCTGGCTCTTCTGAGGCACGTGACAAAGGGAACACTCCCTCTTCCATACCAATTAGGAAGACAACTGGGAATTCAAGCCCTTTGGCAGCATGGAGAGTCATCAAGGTTACCTCTGCTGCTTCCATATCACCATCGTCCGTATCAGCAATTAAAGCTAAATCGTTTAAGAAACGGCCTAAACGGTCAATTCCTGTCTCGTCTTCCGTACCATCGGTGTTGGTTTCGTCAAAATTCTTAGTAACAGACATGAATTCTTCGATATTTTCAATGCGCGCTTGACTTTCAAGTGTTTGTTGCATCGAAAGAGCATCCAGATAACCAGACTTATCCAAAACAGCCTCTACAGCTTCAGTGATGCTTAGTCCATCTAGCTGATCACGTAGGTTCAGAATCATGTTAGCAAAATCGTAAACGCCCTGAGCTGCTTTCCCCTTAATCGGTGATAACATAATATTAGCTGAAGCATCTAGGAGACTCATGTTTTGCTCATAGGCAAAGGTACGAATCTTTTCTAGTGTCCCAGGTCCAACTCCACGTTTAGGTTCATTAACGACACGTTCAAAGCTAATATTATCAGCAGGATTGGCAATTAAGTTCAAGTAAGAAATGGCATCACGAATTTCTTTACGGCTATAGAACTTGGTTCCTCCAACCATGGTATAAGGAATATTAGACTTGAGTAAAGCTTCTTCAATGGTACGAGACTGAGCATTGGTACGGTAAAGTACAGCGAAATCCTTGAAGTTCTTACCTTCTTCACGAATAATGTTATCAATAGTTGAAGCAACAAAAACAGCTTCATCACGCTCGTCATTAGCACGGTAATAAACAATTTGTTCACCGTCATCATTTTGAGTCCAAAGTTTCTTAGGACGGCGGTTACGATTGTTCTTGATAACTTCGTTGGCTGCTTGGAGAATTTTCTTAGTTGAACGGTAGTTTTCCTCCAAGAGGACAACCTTAGCTTCAGGATAGTCCTTCTCAAAATCAAGGATGTTCTGCATGTCAGCCCCACGCCAACCGTAGATTGATTGGTCAGCATCACCCACGACACAGATATTCTTGAAGCGAGATGCTAAGAGTTTTACCAACTGATACTGAGCATGGTTGGTATCTTGATATTCATCCACGTGAATATACTGATAACGCTGCTGATAATAAGCGAGCACATCGGGATTTTTGTCAAAGAGACGCAGAGTCATCATAATCAAATCGTCGAAATCCATGGCTTCACTACGACGGAGCTCTTCCTGATAGGCTTTGTAACATTTAGCAACGATTTGAGTATACATGTCACCAGCTTGGTGCTCATAAGCCACTTCATCCAAGAGGTCATTTTTTGCGTTGGAAATCGTCCCTAAGATGGCACGTTCATTCCACTTCTTAGGATCAAGATTAAGATTCTTGAGAATACGTTTCATCAAAGTACGTTGTTCACCAGGATCCACGATAGTAAAGTTTCTGTTGTAGCCAATATGATCCGCTTCACGACGAAGGATTCGCACACACATGCTATGAAAGGTCGCAATCAAGGTTTCTGAAGTTGCGGGATTTAAAGCCATTGCACGTTCACGCATTTCACGAGCAGCCTTATTGGTAAAGGTAATGGCCAAAATATTCCAAGGATTGATCATTTTTTCGTCGATAAGGTAGGCAATGCGGTGGGTAAGTACACGTGTCTTCCCTGATCCTGCACCTGCCATAATCAACAAAGGACCTTCAGTCGTTTGGACGGCTTCGGCCTGTTTGTCATTCATACCAGTTAATAATGGGTTCATCATATTCTCCATTCTCAAAAATAAGCTCTACTATTTTATCATTTTTTGGATGAAAATGCAGACTCTATTCATAATGAGTGTGAAATAACTTTAGCAAATAATCGTTTGTTTTTATTGGGAGGGTGTTTGCTTAAAATGATTGTTATTCCAGGCTTTTCTAGGTTTTGGTGAAAGGGATTCTTAAGTATAATATTCGGTTTTTTATTGTTTTGATGAAAATTAGTGTTGACACTGTTCGTTTTTTTCGATAATATAGAATCACAATAAAATAAGAACCGAGTGATGTCATCAGGATGACTGGTGATTGACGGACTTCTGGAGAGATCTTGAAGCAGCCTTAGCTGTATACAAGACACCGAAGGGGCAAGGGGTAACAACCGAAACTCTCAGGTAAAAGGACAGAAAGCATCGCAAGTTTTTTACTTGTAGTAATAGCTTTGTATTCTCAGAGGTCTGGTTAAGCCAAACCTCTTTTTTGACGTCTCGGTTAAAGGAGATTGTTACATTCATGTTAGACTTTTTTACTACCATTGATGATTTTGTCTGGGGTCCACCCCTTTTGGTCCTTCTTGTAGGAACTGGGATTTACCTTACGCTTCGTCTTGGACTTTTGCAAGTTCTTCGTCTTCCTAAAGCTTTTAAACTTATCTTTGCTGAAGATAAAGGGGAAGGTGATATTTCTAGTTTTGCAGCCCTTGCGACAGCTCTTGCTGCAACTGTTGGTACAGGTAACATTGTTGGGGTAGCTACAGCCATCAAAACTGGTGGACCTGGTGCCCTTTTCTGGATGTGGATTGCCGCTTTCTTTGGTATGGCAACCAAATATTCCGAAGGTCTTTTAGCTATTAAATTCCGTACACTTGACGACCAAGGTAATGTTTCTGGTGGTCCAATGTATTACATCACACATGGTTTCTCTGGGAAATGGCAAACAATTGCTAAACCTTTGGCCTACTTCTTTGCCTTTGCAGGTGTCCTAGTTGCATGGTTGGGGATTGGTACTTTCTCTCAAGTTAACTCAATCACCGCCTCACTTCAAAACAGCTTTGACTGGTCACCAAAAATCGTAAGTATCTTACTTGCTCTTATAACTGCTGCCATCATTTTTGGTGGTATCCAATCTATCTCTAAAGTTTCTGAAAAGGTCGTACCATTTATGGCTGGACTTTATATCCTAGCAGTTCTTGTGGTTATCTTTACAAACTTTAATCAACTTTTACCAGTTCTTGAAATGGTCTTCCAATCTGCCTTTACTGGTAAAGCAGCCGTAGGTGGTTTTGCTGGTGCAACAGTCATGGTCGCTATGCGACTTGGTATTGCGCGTGGTGTCTTCTCAAATGAGTCAGGTCTTGGATCAGCTCCTATCGCTGCCGCTGCCGCTAAGACCGAAGAACCTGTTGAACAAGGTTTGATTTCGATGACAGGTACTTTCATTGATACGATTATCATCTGTACGCTTACAGGTCTTGCTATCCTTGTAACTGGTCAATGGTCAGGTAGTCTAGAAGGTGCCCCAATGACACAAGCCGCCTTCTCTTCCGTTTTTGGCACATTTGGTGAAATTGCCTTAACACTTTCTTTAGTTCTCTTTGCCTTTACAACAATCTTGGGTTGGTCTTACTACGGTGAACGTTGTTTCGAATTCATTTTCAAATCAACTAAATTCCTTCCACTCTACCGTTTCATTTTTGTGGTTATGGTTGCTCTTGGTGGTTACCTCACACTTGATGTTGTTTGGAAAATTGCGGATATCGTAAACGGCTTGATGGCATTGCCTAACTTGATTGCCCTCCTAGTCCTTTCACCAATCATCATTAAAGAAACCAAATCATACTTTGAACGCCACAAATAAACAAAAAGAGCTCAGGCTCTTTTTTCTTGTCTTTATCAGCACCAATCCTTGCGACTACTGCTCTTTTGCGTTACAATGAAATTAAATCATTTTAAAACTAATACAGAAAAAATCCAAAGGAATAACTATGTCAATTACCAAAGAATTTGATACGATTACTGCCATTTCGACGCCCTTAGGTGAAGGTGCTATCGGTATCGTTCGCTTATCTGGAACCGATGCTATCGCCATTGCTAATAAAGTTTTCAAAGGAAGAAATCTAGAAACGGTTGCTTCACATACTATCAATTACGGCCATATTGTCGAAAATGAGGAAACCATTGATGAAGTCATGGTAAGTGTTATGCGTGCGCCAAAGACCTTTACGCGTGAGGATGTCGTGGAGATCAACACTCACGGTGGGGTTGCTGTGACTAATGAAATCCTCCAACTCCTTATTCGTTCTGGAGCTCGTATGGCTGAGCCTGGAGAATTTACCAAACGTGCCTTTTTGAATGGTCGTGTGGACTTGACTCAGGCCGAAGCTGTTATGGATTTGATTCGTGCTAAAACTGATAAGGCTATGGCCGTTGCCGTCTCTCAACTTGATGGTTCGCTCAAGGATCTCATTAACAACACTCGCCAAGAAATACTTAACACCTTGGCTCAAGTCGAAGTTAATATTGATTACCCAGAATATGATGATGTTGAAGAAGTTACCACAGCTCTTGTCCGTGAAAAAACGCAAGAGTTCCAAGCACTTTTAGAAAATCTTCTTGCCACTGCTAAACGAGGAAAAATCCTACGAGAAGGCCTTTCAACGGCAATCATTGGTCGTCCAAATGTCGGAAAATCTAGTCTTCTTAACAATCTCTTACGCGAGGAAAAAGCTATCGTTACGGATATTGAAGGTACTACCCGTGATGTCATTGAAGAATACGTTAATATCAAGGGTGTTCCACTTAAGTTAATCGATACTGCTGGTATTCGAGACACAGATGATGTGGTTGAAAAGATTGGTGTTGAGCGTTCTAAGAAAGCTCTCGAAGAGGCTGACCTAGTTCTCCTTGTGCTTAATAGCTCTGAACCGTTAACAGAGCAAGACCGTACATTACTAGAAATCAGTCAAAATAGCAATCGCATCATTCTTCTAAATAAGACAGACCTACCACAAGCAATCCAAATGGAAGAGCTTCCAGAAGATGTCATTCCAATTTCAGTCCTCAAGAATGAAAATATTGACAAAATCGAAGATCGCATCAATCAGCTCTTCTTTGATAATGCTGGCCTAGTGGAGAAAGATGCTACTTACCTCTCAAATGCCCGTCACATTTCACTCATTGAAAAAGCTCTCGAAAGTCTTGAAGCAGTCAATCAAGGTCTTGAATTAGGCATGCCAGTTGACCTCTTACAGGTTGATATGACACGTACCTGGGAAGTTTTAGGAGAAATTACTGGTGACGCCGCCCCAGATGAACTCATTACACAACTCTTTAGTCAGTTCTGTCTAGGAAAATAAACATAACTAAATTTATGTAAAAAAGATGCTCAGTCATCTTTTTATTTTGCATACTTAAATACAGAAATAAAATTATGTAAACTAAAAAACTACCAATACTATAAGACGATTGACTCATGCTTTTTAAGAAAGAAAATGCTATCATGGTATTATTCTATGATTTTGAAAGGTTAATCGTGAGTCAAGCAGCTACTGATACTGATTTTAAACATTTGATACATTTTGATGATAATCTGCTTCCGTTTCGACTGGCGGAAACTATGGTCGAAAATGGACGCCCTGATATTCTATTTCATTGGCATCCTGAGCTTGAAATACAGTACGTTTATGAGGGGACAGCTCGCTATCATATTGATTATGACTATTTTGACAGTCAGGCTGGAGATATTTTTTTGATACGTCCTAATGGGCTTCATTCGATTCATCCCATAGATAATCAGTATCATCATACTGATACCCTTCATTTTCATTTGGATATGTTGGGGCAGTCTCTGGTGGATCCGCTTAGTCTACGCTATCTTCAGCCCTTACAGAATTCCACTTTTAAGTTTAAACAATGTCTAAGACCGTCAGACGAGGGTTATACAGAAATTAAAGCTCTTCTTTTTGAGATTTTTAAGATGATCCGTCAGAAAGATCGTCACTATGAACTTCTTCTCAAGTCAAAACTGGAGGAATTAATCTACCTCTTCTACTTCTATCGTTTGGTAGAGCGAAAGACTTCTGATGATCATTATCGTAAGAATGAAAAAATTCGGGAAATTATTGATTACATTAACCAGCATTATACCGAAAATCTCACTATTGATAAGTTGTCATTGCTTATGGGATATAGTAAGACTCACTTTATGACGATTTTTAAGCAACAAACTGGCACCTCTTGTACCGAATTTATCATTCAAGCAAGACTTAATGCTGCTTGTGAAGAGCTCCGTAATAGTGTTAAACCAGTTTTGGAGATTGCCAATAATGTTGGTTTTAATAACCTATCCAATTTCAACCGCCAATTTAAACACTACTACGATCAAACACCAAGCCAGTATCGAAAGATTCATAGAAACAACAAGAAAACAAAAAAGAGTTAACCATTTGGCTAACTCTAATTTTTATCTGCAAACTTCTTAATATTTCTCTTTATCTTTGTGTTTTCCACTAAGTCCAAAGAGAGTTAACAACATACCAAGTCCGAGGAGCCCAGCGTGTGAGGCCTTGTCACCTGTTGTAGGAAGAACTTCAGTTTGAGCAGAAGATTCTGCCACTTTTCCTGTTTCTTTAAGCGCTTCGTTTCTTGTTGAAACGAAGAATACTTTACCATTAGGTGTCGTTACTACTTTAGATACAACTGGTTTAGTTGTTTTAAGGTCTTCAGCAACGCTAGATGGCGTAACAGGACTCAATGGATTAAGTGTAGGGTTTTCTGCATTTTCTTTTTTGTTCAATGCAGAAAAATCAGCACTTGAAATAGAAATGGTACGTGAGTTTGGATTGATAACTGCATACTTAGAAAGGTCTGCATGTGTCAAGTAATCCGCAAAGACGGTATCCATTGAAGGACCTTCTTCACGAGGACCGCCCAACATTGTAAAGCCATCACCACCAGCAGCCAAGAAGTCATTCGTTACAAGGTAGTAAGTTTCATTTGTGTTGAGTGGTTTATAGGTACCAGTTTCTGGATCAAAAATGTCGATTGACAAGATACGTTTTTCTGCTGGAAGTGTTGTGTCATAATAAACACGAGCTCCTGATACTTGAAGGAAACCGCCAGATGGTTCAAGAAGAGGTTGACCATTTTCATCTAGAACAATTTTACCACTTTCGTCAACTTGGAGAATAGAACCAAGAGATTTGACAAACATATCATGGATATTTTGACCTGTCACTTGGATTTGAGCAACTGAGTTACCAAATGGAAGAACGGCAATGATATCACCTTTAGTGATTGGTTTGTCTTTGGCAATTGTTTCACGAAGACCTCCACCGTTTGTTACGGCAAGGTTAGACTTGTGTGTGAAGGCTGATTGTCCGTAATCTAAGAGAGAATCAGCGACAACATTACCAAGGTTAGTTTCGCGAACACGAACGTCCATACGGTCACCGCTAAGTTTAACTGGACTATTTTCGATAACTACTTTTGAAGAATCTGCCTTGTACTTAGCTTGGATATCATCAATCATAGCTTTAACTGTTGGGTTAACTTTATAATTCTTCTTAGCTTCGTCGTGTGAAATCACGCCATGTGACAAGACACGGTCAGAATTATAAACGACGCGGCCGACATTGTTAAGGTAGCTACCAGTTTGGTTGTAAGTGACATTATCGCCGTATGTCGCTGTGTGAAGAGTATGTGAGTGACCGTCAAGGACAAGAACACGTTTTCCTTTCAAAGGTGCATAGTTTGAAAGAGCTTCTGCCAATGTTGATCCACGCCATTCAACTGGAGTTGTTGTATCTATACCCAAGTGACTAAGGACAATATAAGTCTTGTATTCCTTACCTTCAGCACGAGCATTTGATTCCACTTGGTCAACAACAGCTTTAACCTCAGTAATAGGATCGGTGAAAGAGACACCAGTGATATTACGTGGGTGTGTCTTAGTAGCTGTCTCAGGTGTAGTAACACCAATAACAACTACTTCATCTCCATCAACACCAGGTGTTTTGTCAACGATTGTAGATGGTTGAAAAAGACGTACGCCGTCCACATAAACGTTAGATGTGATGATTGGGAAATTGATTTGTTTGCTCAAACGACGCAATTGGTCAAGACCAAAGTCGAACTCATGGTTACCCACTGTCATGGCATCAAAACCAACAGCATTCATGACGCTTGCCATGTCCTCACCCTTAGAGCTGTTTGAGATTGGAAGACCTTGGAATGAGTCCCCAGAGTCAAAGACAAGGGTTGTTCCTTTTGAACGAGAATCATTGACGATACCAGACAAAAGGGCATCGCCAATAACTCCGTTACGATCATCTTCAACCATACGACCATGAACATCGTTGGTGTGAAGAACAGTTACAGTGTCGTTGCTGGCACTTGTGCTAGCATTTGTCACGACTTCTGTTGTAGGAGTTGCTGCTGCAGTTGCTGTTTCACTGGCTGTGGCAACTGGTGTCTCGCTTGTTTCAGCTGTAGAAGCAGTAACAACTGATGTTGAACTAGCTACTGGAGCTGTAGACTCGCTTGATGCAGTTGTTGCTGCAGTAGATGTCGCATTGGTAGTTGCCTCTGTAGCTACCATTTCAGTGCTTGGTGCTGTTACAGCTGCATGAGCTTCTACCTCGTCAGCTTGGACAGCATTAGCCAAGATGGCAGTTGAGACAAGTAGGGTTGATAGTGTCGTTGCAACGACTGTTTTCTTCTTCATTCCAAAAGACCTTTCTGATTTTTAAATCGCTTTTATTATACCACATTTATAAGATTAGAATTAAATAAATTTCAATATTTTATTAGATATTCAAACAATTTTTCAAAAATCAATAGGTAGCTAAACGTTTTTCAAGATAGCCTTCAAGCAGTTCTAAAGTAAAGCTCAAAGTCCAGTAAATGAGGGCGATTAGGATATACATAGACATGTAGTCATACTCACGCCCACCGATAATCTTAGCATTTTGGAAAATGTCAGGCACTGTAATCATAGCAGCCAATGAGGAACTCTTAACCATATCAATAATAACATTGCCAAGAGGTGCTACTGCTATACGCATAGCCTGAGGTAAGATAATCCGACGGATAATAGACTTCTGAGGAAGACCAAGAGAGCGAGCTGCTTCCCACTGCCCCTTATCTACGGCAACTATGGATGAACGGAAAATCTCTGCCATATAAGCGGCACTAACACAGGAGAAGCCAATAAAGGCACAAAGAAGGGCAGGTAGCTGAACACCAACATAAGGCAGGCCAAAGTAAAGAATAAAGAGCACGACCAACATAGGAACCCCACGCATAAGTGAAATGTAGATACGGGCTGGATACTTTAACCAAGGCTTTTGTGACATCCGCATAAAGGCAAGCAAAATAGCAAAAAAGTTTCCAATAATAAAGCTCAGAACTGAGATTCCTAAGGTGTATGGCAAACCTGTTAGGACATAGGGAATGCTTTTTAAAATCAGCGAAAAATCAATAATCATAAGTCTATCTTTCTAAACATAACTTTATCAAATAAGCGATCCATTTGGATCGCTTATCTTATTCGATATCAGAGATATCAATCTCAGTGTAGTCAACTTTTGTTTTCTTTGTAACGTCTTGACCAGCAAAGAATTTCTCTGAAATCTTGGTAAGGGTACCATCTTTCTTTATGTCTTTGATGGCTTTGTTGACCTTTTCTTGAAGGGTTTTATTCTTCAATGAGAAGGTAAAGCTTGTTGAGTAAGGGTTACTGTAGATACCGTCGTTGATCTTAACTGGGTACTTGTCTTTGATAGCGGCTACTGCCATCTTTTGCAAATAGTAATCGTTGACGATAACGTCTGTACGCCGATTTACCAAGTCTTGCATGTAAACGTCATTAGTAACATTATCATATACGACGAGTTCAGCACCCATTTTTTTGGCAATCTTCATGTACTTAGTACTTGCAGCACCGGCTGCCTTTTTGCCTTTGAGATCCTTCCATGAAGAGATTCCTGAATTATCCGATTCACGAACGACCATTGAAGTGAAGGAATATTTGTATGGTTCAGAACGCAAGAATTTTTTGACGTTCTTGTTGTCGTCTTCGAGTGAGTAGTTAGCGATATCGACTTGCCCACTATTTACGGCAGTAAGCATGCCATCTACACCCATCTCAGTGAATTCAATTTTCAACTTAAGACGTTTCCCAACTTCTTTGAGAATCTCAACGTCATAACCAGTCAAATTATTCTTATCATCGTGGTAGGTTTGTGGGTAAAGTGTTCCAGCAGTCGCAACCTTGATGCTACCACGTTTCTCAATCTTTTCCCAGTTCTTCTCACTTGTACTTTGTGACGAGCAGGCAACCAAAAAGACCGCAGCCAAGATTAGGCTGAAAACGGCGAAAAATCTCTTTTTCATCTATGTGTGTCTCCTTAAAACAAATAATTAAGTTAAGTTAAAAACTTATAATTTTAGACTACACTATTTGAAAGGGTTTTACAAAAAATTGAACCGAGAATGAGTATAGCTAGCTAAAAAACGAACCTTCTTCCATTTGTTGGGCCAAGTGTAAAAGGAGGTCTTCTCTTCCCTTGGCGGCTGTCAGTTGAACACCAAGGGACAGCCCTTGCCCATCACGATAGACAGGTAAAGAAATCGATGGTTGTCCCGTCAGGTTAGCTTGTTGGGTGAAAGGCGTCCAATCTAAACTATCAGCAAACATATCCCAAATAAGTTCTTGTTGCTTTGGCCAATCAAACTCAGACATATGCTTGAGTTGGTTCTGTAGGCTTTCAGAGAGGGCAAACTGCCCATGCTTAGGTGCCACATCCGCAACTGTAGGAGTCAGAAGAATGTCGTAAGACTCATGAAAATTCGCCATCTGATGGCTATACTGGTCCCACTGAGTTAGGACTTTAGAGTAAACTTTGGCAGGAATCTTTTGCCCAGATTGGAAAATAGCCCAAGTCATCAACTCCATATCTTCAAGCGTCATCTGACGTCCCAAACCAGCCTCTATACCATCAAACATGGCAGCCGTCTCAACACTATTCATAATGTAATAAGACTGCATAGCTTCAACACCATTTAAAGGCTGATGGGTGATTTCATGGACATGATGTCCTAGATTTTCCAATGCTCTAGCAGCCTTTTTTGTCGCCGCAATGGCAGATTCTGATACCTTTCCACCAATAGGAGAGACAGTCGAAAAAGCAAGCTTCAAAGGTCTGACTGGTTGTCCTAAAGAATCTTTGCTGAGCTTTGGCAAGATAAATGGACTTTCCATCTGACACGTCTGCATATGATAAAGCAAGCGTTTTGTATCTCGAACAGACTTAGTTAAAGCAAACTGGACAGAGGCTCCCTGCCATCCACGAAACGAACCAGGACCGACAGGAATTCGTCCTCTGGTAGGCTTGAGACCGATTAGGCCGTTAAAGGAAGCTGGAATTCGAATAGAGCCCCCACCGTCACTAGCTGGGGCCAAAGGAGAAATGCCAGAACTTACAAGAGCAGCCGCTCCACCACTTGAGCCACCAGCATTACGCCTCACATCATCAGGTAGATTGACAGGACCATGAATCTGAGCATCACTGATATTTTTGAAGCCAAGCTCAGGAGTGCTAGAACGTCCTAAAATAATAAAGCCCAATTCCTCAAGTTTCTTAACATAATTATCCGTTTCCTTAGCCCGATAACTTGTAAATAGGCGAGAACCCGCTGTTGACGACTCACCAGCTTGCTCCTGACCTAAATCCTTTAGGAAAATTGGGACACCAGCAAAAGGTTTATCTGAAAAGTCTCTAGTTTCTGCTTCTTCTAAAGCTTTCTCGTAACGTTGACTGACGATAGCATTGATTTTAGTATTCGTCCTCTCCGCTTCACTTATAGTATCCTTTACTAGTTCTCGGGGACTGACCGTCTTATTTTGCACGTCTTCGGCCATCGCTGTCGCATCTGTCCACTCATTTATTGTCATCGCATAATCTCCTGCTTCTATTATTTCCTAAATTATACTAAAAAAAGCGAAACGCCTGAAACGTTCCGCCTTAAATCATGATAATTAGTCTTGCCAAGTTTCTTGGTTTTCTCTGAATTTCTTCAAGAGTTGAAGTCCGTCTGCTGTGATGTAACCTTGAACTTTAGCAACCTTAATCAACTCAGTGTAGTTTGAAAGAGTGACCAATTTCACGCCAGCATCTGCGAAGTTTTTCTCAGCTTTTGGCAATTCGTAGGTGAAGATAGCTACAACACCGATAACATCAGCCCCTTCACGCTCTGCAGCTGCTACAGCATCAAGTACTGATCCACCAGTTGAAATCAAGTCTTCAACAACAACCATTTTTTCGCCTTTAACCACACGACCTTCGATTTGGTTACCAGCACCGTGATCTTTTGGTTTGCTACGGATATAGGCAAATGGAAGGTTCATCTTGTCAGCGATGATAGCACCGTGAGGAATACCCGCAGTTGCAGTACCAGCAATCACTTCTACTTCAGGAAATTCTTCCTTAATTTTTTCCACAAAACCATTTTCGATAAGTGTACGAGTTTCTGGGTAAGACAAAGTAATACGATTGTCTGTGTAGATTGGTGATTTGATTCCTGATGCCCATGTAAATGGTTCTTCAGGTTTAAGGTAAACAGCCTTGATATCAAGCAAGTCAGATGCAATTTGTGATGCTAATGTCATAATTATGTTCCTCCGTAAAGCGTTTTCTACTCTTTATTATAACCTAATTCAATCTATTTTCCTATGAAATAAGGTCTTTTTGAAAATTTATTGACCGTTCCATTGAGCCTTGATGTCGTGATAAGCTGCTACTGGATCATCAGCTTGTGTAATTGGACGACCAACAACAATGTAATCTGAACCAATTTGACGCGCATCGGCAGGTGTCATGACACGTTTTTGGTCACCAACCGCTGCTCCTGCTGGACGAATACCAGGTGTCAAACAAACGAAGTCTTCATTTGTTGCGTCTTTGATTTTTGCGACTTCGTGTGCTGAGCAAACAACACCATCAAGACCTGCTTCAGCAGTCTTTTTAGCATAATGAACCACTGATTCTTGAAGTGTCGTTTGGATATTTTGGAAATCATGCATTTGCTCTTCAGAGGTAGAGGTCAACTGAGTTACAGCAATCAAGATTGGACCATCACCCAAGCCTTCACGCGCAGCCTTCATCATTTCCACACCACCAGCTGCATGCACATTTGTCATATCAACACCAAGGTTAGACAAAACACGCATTGCAGATTTGACAGTATTTGGAATATCGTGAAGCTTAAGGTCAAGGAAAACACTATGGCCAAGATCTTTAACATAGCGAACAATCTCTGGACCAGCCGCATAGTAAAGTTCCATACCAATCTTCACATAGAGCTTTTCATCAGCAGGAAACTTAGCAAGGAAAGCCTTCACATCCTCAAAAGTCGGGAAATCAAGGGCAATAACAGGACGATTTTCTCTCATTTCTTATATCCTTTCACACAAAAAACCTCCGCCAGTCAGCGAAGGTTGCACGAAAATAGGGCAGTCCCTACCCTTTAGTGATGCCGTAGCATCTCAGTACACCTTTCTCGCCTCTCTGGACTCGATTAAAGGTTCAGTTTAATTTGTTCTATTATAGCGCTTTTATATGGGAATGTCAAAGGGGGTAAAGTAATCATCCTTTGTTAAATTCCTTAAAAATGCTATTTATCTTTTATTTCCCCAACAAGTCTGTGCGAACTTCCTTACGCAAGTCTTCAAGTGTTGTGATGCCATATTTGTCCATAACTTCAGGGAGTCGGTCAATGATTTTAGGGCAGGCATATGGATCTGCGAAGTTGGCTGTTCCGACACCGATGGCTGAGGCACCAGCGATGAACATTTCGATAGCCGCTTCGGCACTGTCGACGCCACCCATACCGATGATTGGAAGGTCTGACGCTAGAGCAACTTGGCGGATGAGTTTAAGGGCTACTGGGAAGACAGCTGGCCCTGACATACCACCTTGACCGTTGGCAATAATTGGTTTGCGTGTCGCCAAATCATAACGTGTACCAACCAAGGTGTTAATCATGGTAAAGCCTGTCGCACCGGCATCTTCGACTGCCTTGGCAACAATTGTGATGTCAGCCACACTTGGTGTCAGTTTGACATAGACGGGCACATCAGAGTGAGAGACACTGGCTTTTACGGCTGCATAGGCAAGCTCTGGAACTTGTCCGATGAGAAGACCATTATTGCCATGGTCCACGTTTGGACAGGAGATATTAAGCTCGATAGCTTTGACGTTACTGACTTTGGAAATCTTGTGAGAGACTTCCGCATATTCTTCGTTAGAAAATCCAGCTACATTGGCAATGATTGGCAGATCAGGATAATGCTCCTGCAACCAAGGGAGTTTTTCAGACAAGACAGCATCAACACCCGGATTTTGCAAGCCAATGGCATTAAGCATGCCTGATGGTGTCTCAGCCACACGGGGTGTTGGATTACCAAAACGAGGGTTGGCAGTCGTTGCCTTAATCATGATAGAACCTAGTTTGTCCAAATCATAATACTTGGCGTACTCTTGCCCAAAACCAAAGCAACCTGAGGCTGGGATAATAGGATTTTTCAAGTCGAGCCCTGGAAGGCTAATAGCTAAACGATTTTCTGATTTAGTCTCTGACATGGTAACCTCCTAGACGATGACTTTTCCGGTAGGGAAGACTGGCCCTTCCTCGCAAACACGAAGATTTTTGGCATCTGATTCTCCTTTAACGTGAACCACACAGGCATAGCAAGCGCCCATACCACAAGCCATGCGAGCTTCCATAGAAACATAGGCATGAGGATGATTTTCAAACTTGCTATCGACATATTTAAGCATGCCTGGAGCTCCGCAACTGTAAACGGCGTCTGGTGTCCAGTCGAAGCTATCAATGACTGTCGAAACATAACCCTTGATACCGTATGAACCGTCATCAGTGGTCACATAAACATCACCACAAGCTCTGAGCTTGTCCTCCAAGATGACGGCATTCTTATTGGCAAAACCAATCACAGACACGACTTCCACACCTTTAGCCTTCAACTGTTTAGCCGTCTCAACCAAAGGTGGGACACCGATACCACCACCAACGAGGAGGGCTTTCTGCCCAGCCTCAACAACGGAAATATCAAAACCATTTCCCTGAGGGCCCATAGTATCAATGGTTTGACCAGCTACCATCTTAGACAGAATGGCTGTTCCCTCACGTTCCACACGGTAAACAATGGTTGCCTCTTTCTTGTCGTAGTCAATCTCCGAGATGGAAATCGGACGACGAAGGAGCTTACTTGGGTCTGGTACCTTGAGGTGGACGAACTGCCCAACCTGCATATCCGCAACCATCTCTCCCTTAAGCACCATCTCGAAAATACGAGGTGCAATCTCACGCTGACTCACAATGGTTAAATCTTCAACTAAAATCATGACAACCCTTTCTAAACTGCAAACTGTCATCAAAAAAACCTCGCCACATGGCAAGGTCGCACAAAAAATCACAGGATAACCCTGTTTTTTCACCTGTCCGACCTTTCAAGCCTCTCTGGACTTATTTAAAGGTTATTTTGTGATTATTATAACCGTTTTCAAGACGGATGTCAAAGGAGAAAAGAAAAAACCAAAGCTTATAAAATTAAGCTAAGGTCTCTCCAGCCTATAACTAGGCTCTCGGTTTGATACGTTCTCTATCATCTCATAGGGATATATAAATAGTCAACATTCCTAACAAGAGGTGCTAGACTTCTTGAACAAGAGCCCTAAAAAACATTATTTAAACAATCTGTCGTAAACCATAGTATGAGCCAACTGCTGACCATCACCACCCAACAGATCAACCAAGGCATAAGCAAAGGCTAATGCTGTTCCGGCACCACGGCTAGTGACAATATTACCATCAACAACTACCAAGTCAGTTTGATGCTCGCCAGATGCAATTTGTTCCTCTACGCCAGGGAAACATGTGAATTTGCGACCTTCGAGCAAGCCAGCACGTTCGAGGACAATTGGTGCCGCACAAATGGCAGCAACGTATTTTCCAGCTTTTGCAGCCTCTTGAAGAGAGGCAATCAATGTTTCGTTGTCGCGTAGATTAGTTGATCCAGGCATACCTCCAGGGAGAACCACCAAATCATACTCATCAAAATTGCCATCAAATACGCCATCCATCGCAACTTGAATCCCATGTGAGCCAGTTACTGACGGACTTTCAAGTCCAAGCATGTTACAGTCAAATCCTGCTCGGCGGAAGACATCCACTGGGCTCAAGGCTTCAATTTCTTCAAATCCGTCCGCAAATACTACTGCTACTTTTGTCATGATATACCTCCGATTTACTTATCGCATGATTCTATTACGCCTTAAATTATAGCAGTTTTAGAAGCAGGAAACAAACTATAAAAATGGACTTTGGGCGTAAAAAAAGACAGCACAAGGACTGTCTTTGTCATTTTATCTAAACAAACTTGCTAGGATCCACAAGAGATAAATATGGGTTGGGTAGAAAATATAGAAGAAATTCTTATTACCGCTACCACGCTCACCATTATAGAAATACATAGGAATCGCAGCAAAAACCATCATCCACTGCACACCTGTCGGATCAAAGAGATGGGCAATCACTGAAATAACAGCTAAGACAATGATTTGAGCGATGCGATTGGTTCGGAAGATATAGAATAGCAAACCAAGAATAACCATCACAAAGCCACCCTCAACCATGATAATACTTGGAACTAGTGACAAGATAAAGGCAACAATCTGCACAAGGAGTGGGTTTGCATGTGGCGTTTCAAATATATCTGTAAGAATCACAACTGGAATAGATGAAAGAATCGGCAAGAGAAAGACACCAATCCCTTGAATTAACTCCTTAGTCGATTTATCGCGAAGCCCCTTAGCCAATAAATCCCAAGAACAAATAAAAATCCCAGTGATAAAGAAGGTTGAGAAGGCATTGTTGGTTAAACCGATACTACCATTATGAAAAATACTTCCAATAATGGCATTACCAATGGTCATGAACCAACTCATGTAAAGGAGACGTCTAAGGTAGGCCATTCGGTCATGAGTATAATGGAAACTATCTGCGGCTAGAAAGAGGAAGATAGGAAAAACTAAACGCCCTAACATAGTCAACCACGTCGGTGCTCCCATATCCGCAAACATCTGATGGATATGATCCAAGAACATGAGTACAATGGCTAGGTATTTCAAATTAGTCGCATTGCATATCTTTTTTATATCGTTCATTTAATGCTCCTTTAATTTTCAGCATATTAAATGATACCATAAGTCAGATATAAATTCAAAGGTATTCATGATAATAAAAGCCATAACTTTTTAACTATTTTAGTCAAACTATTTTATGATGAAAAATTCACATTATAATAATATCTTTAGTTCCTACTCCCCTCACCAAGCATTTCTAGAGGCTTTATGCTATAATGGATAAGCGTTTTATGCTTTATCACAACTAAAATAACAAGAAAGGAAGTACATCATGTCTTTTGACGGCTTTTTTCTTCATCATATGACGGCTGAGCTACGTGAGCAGGTGCTTTACGGGCGTATCCAGAAAGTTAATCAGCCTTTTGAACGTGAGTTGGTCCTGACCATTCGTAATAATCGTCAGAATTACAAGCTTCTGCTTTCGGCTCACCCTGTCTTTGGGCGTATTCAGACGACCAAGGCTGACTTGCCAAATCCACAGAATCCAAATACCTATACCATGATTATGAGGAAATACCTTCAGGGAGCGGTTATCGAGGATATCCAGCAGGTAGAAAATGACCGTGTTCTGGAGATTTCCGTATCAAACAAAAACGAAATCGGTGACAGCGTCAAGGTTACTCTGGTCATGGAAATTATGGGGAAACACTCCAATATTATCCTAATTGACAAAAACGAGAGCAAAATCATCGAGTCTATTAAGCATGTTGGTTTCTCACAAAATAGTTACCGTACTATTCTGCCTGGGTCTACCTATATCGCTCCACCTAAGACAGATGCCAAGAATCCATTTGACATTGCAGACGAAAAGCTCTTTGAAATCCTACAAACCGAGGATTTGTCAGCTAGAAACCTTCAAAAACTTTTCCAAGGTTTGGGGCGTGACACGGCCAATGAATTGTCAGCCTTACTTGAGACTGATAAGCTCAAGAATTTCCGTGCCTTCTTCAATCGTGAAGTAGAGCCAAACTTAACGGCAAAAGCATTTTCAGCTGTAAGATTCTCTGATAGTCAGGACCAACCTGAGTTTGAAACCTTGTCTGCCCTTTTGGATTACTACTATTTGGACAAGGCGGCGCGTGACCGTGTGGCTCAACAGGCCAGTGATTTAATCCATCGTGTGCAAAATGAGCTGGAAAAAAACAAGAAGAAACTTGTTAAACAGGAAAAAGAGCTTGCGGCGACTGAAAATGCTGAGGAGTTCCGCCAAAAAGGGGAACTGTTGACCACCTACCTCAGCATGGTGCCAAATGACAAGGATAGTGTCGAGTTAGACAACTACTACACTGGTGAAAAGATTACGATTCCCCTAAATGTGGCTCTAACGCCTAACCAAAATGCGCAGCGTTACTTCAAGAAATACCAGAAGCTCAAGGAGGCTGTTAAGCACTTGACTGGTTTGATTGAGGAAACCAAACAGACCATTGATTATTTAGAAAGTGTTGAATTCAGTCTTTCTCAAGCCAATATGGATGAAATCGAAGATATTCGTGAGGAGCTTGTTCAGGCTGGGTTTATGAAGCGTCGTTCAACCGATAAACGTCACAAACGTAAGAAACCTGAACAGTATCTAGCTTCTGATGGCAAGACCATTATCATGGTTGGTCGTAACAACCTGCAAAATGAGGAGTTGACCTTCAAGATGGCTAAAAAAGGGGAGCTCTGGTTCCACGCCAAGGATATCCCAGGTAGTCACGTAGTTATCAAGGACAATCTTAACCCAACTGACGAGGTCAAGACCGATGCGGCTGAATTGGCAGCCTACTATTCTAAGGCTCGTCTATCAAACTTGGTTCAAGTGGATATGATTGATGTTAAGAAACTCAACAAACCAACGGCTGGTAAGCCTGGATTTGTAACTTATACGGGGCAAAAGACCTTACGTGTCACACCGACTGAAGAAAAAATCGATAGCATGCGGATGAAGTAAACTACTTTATAAAAACAAACTCTCTTGTATCAGCAACAAGAGAGTTTTTCTATGATGTTATTAGCGCAATTTCTTTCAGTGATGAATGAGATTTTTCTCAAGTTTCATTACTTTTTTCCGACGACTGTGCTAAACTATAAGGGTAATTACCAATATTAAAGGAGACTTTCAGTATGAAGGCTCTTATGTCATATACGAGTTCTGTTTTAGAATGGTTAGGGCGCTCTGTGGGGCTCTTAGTCTTCGGGCTATTATTTGTGACTGCTTTGCTCATTCGCACGACCATGATGACTGGATACTTTGAGTGGGCAGAGATTAGTAGCGTTCCTTGGTATGTTTATGTTTCAGGTGGTGTCATTCTGCTTTTGACACTTCTCTGGCGCAAAATCTTAAAGGAACTGACAACAAAGCAGATTTTCATCTTTTTTTCCGTTTGCTTTATGATTTTTGGCCTACTTTTGATTTTTCTGACTAGTTTTGCTGGTCGAGACGATGCAGGGACTGTCTTTAAAGGAGCGGTCCAGTTTAATGCTGGCAACTTCTCCTTAATTAAACCAGGAGCCTACTTCTACCGCTATCCTCATCAGTTGGGATTGCTTAGTTTTGAACGCCTGGTTCTCTATCTGATTCCTTTGCCGGTCATCTCGGTTTTCTATGTATTGAATCTTGGCATGGTCATTGGTATGAACTATGCGACATGGAAAATCACGGATGAACTGTTTACGAAACCGTTAGTCAGTCGTTTGGCTGTCATCATGAGTTTTGGTTTTTTACCTCTAGTTTTCAACATTATGTTTGCTTACGGGCTCATGTATGGCTTGTTCTTTTCTAGTTTTGCCATTCTCTTCTTTCTACGTTACTTAAAACGTGGTAAGGCTAGGAATGCGATTCTTTCGGTGGTCATGCTATCATTGGCTTACTGGGTAAGAAGCAATAATATTATTCTCATTATTGCATTATCTGGTATTTTGATACTAATGACACTCAGAGAGAAACGTTACCGCTATTTACTTTTGGTTTTGGCTTTCTTTGCCTTTCCGATGACCTTGCATAAGGCGACAACCAGTTACTATGAGATTACCACTCATCAAAAAATTTCTGGAACGCCTCAGATTGCTTGGCTGGCCATGGGCTTACAGGACAAACCCGATTCTAAACGAATGCCAGGATGGTATACCGGCTATGTCCGTGACATTTACGCTAAGAAAAAGGGCAATATCGAAAAGATTGAAAAAAGTGCCAATCATCTTTTTGATAAGCGTGTTCAATACCTCCTAGCACATCCCGATGAGGCCAGTTGGTTTTTCAGAACCAAGTTTATCAGCTCCTGGACGGAGGGAAGCTTCCAGTCCATCTGGAACGGTCCAAGTAAAGACAAGTTTCAGCCTTTGTGGAATAGGTTTGCGACCTCTATCTATCACGATGGGACCCTGCATCTCTTTTTTGTGACCTATATGCAAGGCTATCTCCTAGTCCTATATCTTGGTGGTGCTTTCTACTATGCTTTCACTTATAAACGAATGGGAGATGGAGCAACACTGGGCCTCTATGCCTTCCTCTATCTCTTCGGTGGTATCCTCTTTCACCTCATATCAGAGACTAAGAGTCAGTACACCCTACCTTATATTTACTTACAAATTCCAATGATTGCGGCAGGCTACAACCATATGACACAAATGCTTAGCCGCTATCTAAAAAATATGCAAAAGTCATCCTAGGATGGCTTTTTAACATTGTTTCACAATTACAATCTTGCTATAATAAGTCTATGAAAAATGCGTCAGTTGATCTTTTACGAGGCCCAATTCTGAGGTCTCTTTTAATCTTTGCTCTACCAATTCTGATATCCAATATTTTCCAGCAACTCTACAATACTGCCGATGTCATGATTGTGGGGCGTTTTCTAGGTCCAGATGCCTTGGCTGCTGTAGGAGCTTCTTCTGCTATTTTTGATTTGGTTATCGGATTTGCTCTTGGCGTTGGAAATGGTATGGGCGTTGTTATCGCGCGTTATTATGGTGCCAAAGACTTTAGGAAACTTCGTCAGTCTGTGGCGGCCACCGTTGTGATTGGTTTAGGCTTAAGTGCCTTGGTTATGATTCTAGGACATTTTGGTCTCTATCCTTTGCTAAGATTTTTAGGAACGCCTACTTCTATCATCAGACAATCTTACCAATATATTTCTATGATTGTTTCCTGTGTTGGAGTAACCTTGGGTTATAATCTGTGTGCAGGACTCCTCAGAGCAGTTGGGGATAGTCTTACCGCCCTCTATTTTCTGATTTTTTCAGCTCTAGTCAATATCGTTTTAGACCTTTTCTTTATTACACAACTCCATCTTGGTGTTCAATCAGCAGGCTTAGCGACAATTATCTCACAGGGACTTTCAGCTATCCTCTGTCTTTACTATATTAAGAAAAAAGTGACCTTCCTTCTACCAAGCAAGTCAGACTTTGTTCTTTATTCAAGCCTTTATTTGGACCTTTTTGGACAAGGGATGGCCATGGGACTTATGAATTCCATTGTTTCTATTGGGACTGTGACCTTACAATATGCCATTAACGGTTTTGGCCCTCTTATCATCAGTGCTCAGGTTGCAGCAAGGCGTATCATGTCTTTCGCAGTTCTCCCTTTAACCTCACTTGCTGCTGGGGTGACAACCTTCACCTCTCAGAATTTCGGGGCCAAACAGTTTAAACGCATAGTAGCTGGCTTAAAACAATCAAGTCTTGTTTCTTTCACCTGGTCTGTCATTGCTTGTGCCCTTCTCTATATAGCAAGTCCCTTCTTGGCTGGTCTTATCTCTGGTTCTGATAATGCTGTAATTATTGACAACGCCAGTCGCTACCTCCGTATCAGTTCTCTCTTTTATCCTATTTTGGGGATGCTCTTTATTTTCAGAAATAGTCTCCAAGGCCTAGGTAAGAAACTCACACCTTTAACTTCTAGTTTCATTGAGCTTTTTGGAAAAATTCTCTTTGTTCTTTTGGTTATTCCTTCTATGGGCTACCTTGGTGTTATCCTATGCGAGCCCTTGATTTGGATTCCAATGACCATTCAGCTCTATTTTGCCTTGAGGAAACATATTCGACGCTTGTTTATCAATTAGACTACTTTTGAACATAGAAAAAACGACCATCACGGTCGTTTTTAGTTTAATTTAATCCCCATTCATCAGAGATCTGTTTCATTATGGCCTTTTGGGAGACAATCCCAAAGCCCAGCATGTAGGTTGAGTAATCAGCATAAATTACCTTGTTATTTTGAACTGCCTTTAAGCTACTCCAGACAGGGTTATTTTTAAGTTTGTTATCTAGGAGCTCTTGAGAATCTGCTTGAACAATCAGGAGGTCCGGATTAATGTCTTTTAGTTTATCTGGATCGATAACTTGGAACATATCATCTGGATTGAAGGTTTCAGCACGATTGAAATGATAAGTGTCATACAGATAACCAAAATGCCCGTAAGCGTAATAACGGATGTCATTGTCTGTCACGCGCAGATACATGAGTTTTTGATTGCCAAACCTAGCTTTGACATTCTCTGCGAACACGGCCTCCCTAGCATCCACTCTATCCAGATCCTTCTTCATCTCATCACGTTTGTCGAAGATTTCTGCTACCTTTAATGAGGTTTCGTGATAGTCCCAGTTTTCATCAGTGTTGATCTGGTAGCCAACAGTTGGTGCAATTTCAGACAGCTCCTCGTAGAGGTTTTCCTGCTCGCCAGTCATAAGGATTAAATCAGGTTTTAACTCAGCAATCTTATCCAAATCTGGACTTCCCTGCCAACCAACTGAAACCACCTTGGCATCCTTGTATTGTTTCTTAAAGAGGGTTGAAAATTCTTGACTATCAGCTTGGCCAGTTGTTGCACCTACAGGAGTGATATGGAGAGGATCCAAGATTTCACCATAGAGGTTGTCGAGGATAACGATACGTTTAGGAGCTTTTTTCAACTCTGTCGTACCAAAATCATGAACAATCGTCTTCTCCTTAAAAGTTTGACTTGTATTATTTGACTCTGCATTATGTCCAGACGTCATGTCTGGCAAGTAATATAGTAAAAGACCAGATATGATGGCCAGAATGGCTAATAAATAAAGAAGATTTATTTTTTTCATGGCAACTCCTCGATAAGATCGGATTAAATCGTTACTTTAAAGTTATCTTAAAACTTCTTTAATGTCAATCACTACTTGTTAGTTTAAGCAAAGAATAGTTGATTCTGTAATATTACTCATTTTAATAATAGATTGTTTTGAACGTTCCATAGGTAGAGCAATATTTTGGAAAATTAATCTATGTTATAATGATAAGTAACATTGGAGGGAAATTATGTTAAATCAGCTTTCATTTAAGGGACAATGGCGACAGTACCAACAGCGTGTTCTCGATAAAGCCGAAAGTTTTATGGATGATGGAAAGATTCACTTGGTGGCTGCTCCTGGTTCTGGTAAAACAACCTTAGGAATTGAATTTATACAGCGTTTTGGTAATCCAACTTTAATTTTAGTGCCAACAGTTACCATTAGACAGCAATGGGTTGATAGAATAAAACAAGCTTTTTTAAGGGATGTTAATCAAGCTGATCAGCTCATTTCACAAGATTTAAAAAAGCCAAAAGTCATTACAGTAGCAACCTACCAAGCTTTACATAGCGCTATGAATCAGGTTGTTGGTGAGAGTCTCCTTGAAGATACTGATGATAATGCTGAACAAGAGCATTTTGATTTTCAAGGTTTTGATGTGCGACAAACCTTTAAGGACCTTAAACTAGGGACTCTTTGTTTGGATGAATGTCACCACTTACGTAATGAGTGGTGGAAAAGTTTAGAGGTCTTTCGTAAGTCCTTTCCAAATCTTAATATGATTTCGCTGACTGCAACACCACCCTACGGAGGGGAGCCGGCACTTTGGGAGCGTTACATCAACATGTGCGGTGAGATTGATGAAGAAATTACAGTCCCTGAACTGGTTAAGGAGGGAACGCTCTGCCCTCATCAAGACTACGTTTACTTCGCCTTTCCAACAAAGGAAGAGCGAAAACAATTAGATCAGTTTGAAAAACAAAAACATGACTTTTTGAATAAACTCTTAGCCGACAAGAGCTTCTCACAATTCATTCAGTCTAGCCCTATATTAAGAGGCCAAATCAGTGATGATGAATTATTGAGCAATCCTAAATACTTCTCCGCAATTTTGATTTTCTTACGTTCTAGGGAATTATCCTTCCCCCAACGCTTTCAAGATCTTCTTGCCGCAAAGACTTTGCCTACTTTTACGCTTGATTGGTATGAAATATTGCTTAATGGTGTCATTTTTCAAGTGCCACATTGGTTTGGATTTACCGAGGAAGCCTTTAATCAGCTAAAGAGTGATTTGAAAGCAAATGGTCTTATCGAGAGAAACCAAGTTAAACTTATCCGGAATAAGAAGCAAGATGTCCTGCTTAATCAATCATTGGGAAAACTCAATGCTGTTAGAGATATTTTTAAGGCAGAATACCATTCTCTAGGAAATAATCTCCGTCAACTTGTTTTGACAGACTTTATACGTAAGGATTTTCAAATTCATCTAGGCGATAACAGTGCACAATTTACACAACTAGGTGTGCTCTCATACTTTGAATCTATTCGTAGAGAAATAATTGAACAGTCTTGGACGGTACCTATGGCTGTATTGACAGGAAGTTTAGTGATTATTCCAACTTCAGCTAAAGAGCATTTAGAGCAACTCATCCCCAATTCTCGTATCGTCTATGATGATATTGGACAGTTGAGTCAAGACGATTATCTCAAGGTTAGTATTTCTGGTTCCCACCATGATTTGGTTACAGCTCTTACTCAGCTTTTCCAAGATGGACATATCCAAGTGATTATTGGAACCAAGTCTCTTTTAGGAGAAGGATGGGATGCCCCTTGTGTTAATTCTCTAATTTTAGCTAGCTTTGTTGGAAGCTTCATGCTAAGTAATCAGATGCGAGGTCGTGCCATCCGTGTCTGGCCTAAAAACCCTGATAAAACCAGTAATATTTGGCACTTGGTGTCTATTAATTTGTCTCCTCGAAAATGGTATGAAAGTCAAACTGTTGAGGAAAAGTATGCTGAGATTAACGAACTTCAATTGTATGAGCTGAGTCCTGACTTAGACTTACTGAATCGAAGGATGACACAGTTTCTGGGCCTCCATTATCAAGAGCCTACTATCGAATCTGGTATTGATCGCCTTGACCTCAATCAAATAACTTTTAGCCGGAAGGGTCTAGAAAAACTTAATCAAAATGCCATTACACTATCTCAAAAACGTCAGGAGCTTAAAGACCGTTGGCAACAAGCCCTCCCGCTATACGAAGAAATGGAAGTGGTCAACCAAATTGAGGTCGACAAACAATTTCTACCGTTGGTATACCTTAATGATTGGATGAAGGCCTTTCTTATTTCCCAAGCCCTTGCTGCCACTTTTTTTATTATTGATTTGGGAAGATATCTGATTGTTGGGAAGTCATTTGATCAAAGCCTACCTATATTCTTACTTGCACTACTTGTACTGGCTATCTTTTGGGGAAGATATTTTATCTATAAGAGCCCCTATAAACGTTTGGAAATTTTTGGCAAAGCTATCCATCAAGCTCTGCTGGATTCAGGTCAGATTGAGACTAAAGAATCTGCTCCTAGAGTGGTAAAAGACAGTAAACAAGCGATTTATAACGCCATCTATCTCAAGGGTGCTAGCATGAGGGAAAAAGAAATCTTTGCTCAGACTATGACTGAATTTTTCGCTCCTATCGAAAATCAACGCTATATCTTAAAGGCTTGTCACAAAGTGAAGGACCAAACCGAATTTTTTGCCGTTCCAAGTATGTTTGAAAAGCGAAAGGCAGATGCAGAGTCTTTCCTCCGACATATGCAAAAAAGCCTAGGAAAATATGATCTTATTTATACGCGAAGTGTTCAAGGTCGTCCTATTCTCCTAGAAGCCCGCATCAAGGCACTTGGAAATAAGCAAGAACGAACAGTTACACATAAAAAAGTTATGTCAACTTTAGAATGATAAATAGCCCTAACCACTTAAACTGTTTTTAACATGATATAATAAACCAACGACACTATATTGGAGAACTCTATGATACTCACACACATTTTTTTCGACCTTGATGGTACCCTGGTTGATAGTTCTGAAGGGATCCACAATGGTTTTGTTCAAACTTTTGAAAGACTAGGCCTTCCTGTTCCTAGTGATCAGAAAATTCGTACCTTTATGGGACCACCTCTCGAGGTAACCTTTAAAGAAGAGGTTAGTGAAGAAGGTGCTACCAAAGCTGTCAAGATTTATCGTGACTATTATGAGACCAAAGGACAATTGGAAGCTCACCTCTATGATGGCATTAAGGAAGTTCTTGAACAACTTAGTAAAGACCCTAACAAGAAAATCTTTATCACAACTTCAAAAAATGAACCCATTGCCCTAGAAATGTGCCAACACCTTGGGATTACTGAATATTTTGAAGGTATTTATGGCTCTACCCCTACTGCTTTTCATAAGGCTGATGTCTTGCAGCGTGCCATTACTGAAAATCAAGCCCCTAAAGACCAGTCCGTCATTGTTGGTGATACTAAGTTTGATTTGATTGGTGGAAAAACAGTTGGCATCAAAACAATAGCGGTGACCTGGGGATTCGGGGCTAACGAAACCCTATTAGCAGAAAATCCAGATTTTGTAGCTGATACTGCCCAAGAACTCTGGAATATTTTGAAATAATAATTGAAACATGAAAAGAGCATGACCAAATAATCATGCTTTTTTGTCACTGGTCATCGGTAACATCTCGCCCTTGAGTTTTTCAATTCCCTCACTATCGCCTACCAAACTAAATCCCTAAAAGGAAAAATCCTCAATACTATCTTAAAATTTAAAAAGTTTGATTAAATCATTACCAAATTTTTAAACAGGTAAGAAAAAGGCTTTGAAAAAACAAAGCCTTTTAAAATCATCTTTAATAAGCGAAAAACCGGTAGTGGTATCAAATAACATCCATTTTACTAACCTCATCTTTGATTGTCATCTTCTAGTACTAGATTCTCATCCTCATAAAAAACGACTTTCCCATCTTTTACTTTAAAAGAATAACTGATTGAATGATGTTTCTCATCCTTGGTATTGTAATAAAAGAAATTATATTCACCATTCGGAAGATCACTGGCATCTAACTTTTTAGCAGCATCTTTCATATCTTGTTCTTTGACTGATGCGTTATTATCAATAAAAATAGTCATATAAACCAACTCTTCATCAATCAAGGTTTGGTATGGAATTTGATAGTAACCTGCAAAATCCTTCTTACCCTCCTTAAGGTTTTCGGAGGCAACAGAATCCAGTATTTTCTCTTTTTCAGTAAATTTGAAATGTGTAGCTTCAAAACTTAATGAACTGATAGAAAAACCGAGTGACTGTTTGTTTAATTGATTTTTAATTTTTTCTCCGACTTTTTTGAGAGATTTCTGCTTCACAAATACTTCCTTATATTCTAAAAAATCAGTACTCCCATGGAGACCATCATATGAAGGGTCTTCATCAAGTGACCTCTCATTCTCTTCCAATCTTATTGTTTGACCATCATAGGTTTCTTCAGAATAGATATAGGACACAGTGTAAGTTGAAAGTTGAAAATTTGTTGAATATAGATTAGTGATGCTAACCTTCCCGTGAAGATTTAGTTTGCTACAATCTTCGATAATCATTTCCTTTGCTTTTATGTAATCACTAGGCATCATCACCTTGTAAAGAGACAAAACAAAAACTAATAGCGTCAAGGGAATCACGAGTAGAATGTAAAAGATTTTCTTTTTCATAGCTCTACCTCCAGTTTTATAAAAATAAGGACAGAAATATCAGATGAGACAAGAGGAGTATAGAGGACTCTTTTATTATCAGTCTTTGTTTACCAAATTTCCTAAAAATTCAGAGTAGCTTCTAATTCCTCAACATAGTTATTTCTTCAACCCCTCATTTTTGATTTTCATCTTCTAGTACTAGATTCTCATCCTCATAAAAAACGACTTTCCCATCTTTTACTTTAAAAGAATAACTGATTGAATGATGTTTCTCATCCTTGGTATTGTAATAAAAGAAATTATATTCACCATTCGGAAGATCACTAGCATCTAACTTTTTAGCCGCATCTTTCATATCTTGTTCTTTGACTGATTCATTATCATCAATAAAAATAGTCATATAAACCAACTCTTTATCAATCAAGGTTTGGTATGGAATTTGATAATAACCAGCAAAGTCCTTCTTACCTTCCTTAAGATTTTCGGAGGCAATAGTATCCAATGTTTTCTCCTTTTCATCATGACTGAAGTTAGGTAGAAAACTAAAAAAGTTAATAGGGATACCGAGTTTTTGTTTCTTCAATTGTTTTTCAATTTTCTTCTCAACTTTTTGGACAGATTTCTGCTCCAAAAAAGATTCCTTATAGTGTAAAAATTGAATACTGTCATAAGAATCAGATGACCTATTTTCAGGAATAGCCCTATTATTCTCTTCCAATTTTATTGTTTGCCCATCGTAGGTGTTCTCAGAATAGGTATAAGATACGTAGTAAGTTGGACTTTCTAGTGGAGTCCAATGTAAGTTAGTGATGGTAACTTTGCCATGAAGACCCACTTTATTACAATCTTCGATGATGATTCGCTTAATTTTTATGTAATCACTAGGCATCATCACCTTGCAACCGCTCAAAACCAAAACTGATAGCAGCAAGGGAATCAAGAATAGAATGCGATAGATTTTCTTTTTCATAGCTCTACCTCCAGTTTTATAAAAATAAGGACAGAAATATCAGATGAGACAAGAGGAGTATAGAGGACTCTTTTATTATCAGTCTTTGTTTACCAAATTTCCTAAAAATTCAGAGTAGCTTCTAATTCCTCAACATAGTTATTTCTTCAACCCCTCATTTTTGATTTTCATCTTCTAGTACTAGATTCTCATCCTCATAAAAAACGACTTTCCCATCTTTTACTTTAAAAGAATAACTGATTGAATCTTGATTCTCATCCTTGGTATTGGAATAAAAGAAACTATATTCACCATTTGGAAGGTTACTAGCATCTAACTTTTTAGCAGCTTCTTTCATATCTTGTGATTTGACTGTTGTCTTTTCATCGATATAAATGACCATCTCAATCAACTCTTTATCAATCAAGGTTTGATATGGAATTTGATAATAACCTGCAAAATCCTTCTTACCTTCTTTGAGATTGTCTGAGGCTAAGGTATCCAGATTTTTCTCCTTTTCATCATGACTGAAGTTAGATAGAAAACTAAATGATCTAATAGGAAGATCTAGTTTTTGTTTCTTCAATTGTTTTTCAATTTTCTTCTCAACTTGTTGGACAGATTTCTGCTTCAAAAACGATTCTTTATATTCTGGAACATTGCCATAAGAGTCACTTGACCTGTCTTCATAAATAGCCGTATTCTGCTCTAATACTACTTTCTGGTTATCGTAAGTTTTCTCAGAATAGGTATAAGTCACGTGGTAAGTTGGTATTTCTAAGGCTGTCCAATACAATTTAGTAATAGTAACCTTACCATGCAGACCCACTTTATTACAGTTCTCGACAATAACTCCTCTGACCTTGTTATAATCACTAGACTTCATCTTTCTAAACCCCATCAAAAACAAGGCTGTAAATATTATGAGAAACAAAAGTAAACAATGATTGATTTTCTTTTTCATAGCACTACCTCCTATAATCTAGAGTAAACAAAAGAAAGACAAACGACTGTTAAAATCCATTTTCTGAATATATGTTTAACATTACTCAATTAATGTAAACGGTTACATTATCTTATCTTTATTTTAACATTCTTTACATGAAATGTCAGATGAAATTGGATTCGTTCTTTTACTTCTCTTCTTTGCCAACTCAATCATTGTATTAAAAAAATCTAGTAGACAGTCTCTACTAGAATTTTTTGTATTCTTATCAACTCACTTCCCCCACAAGAAAGCAATTAGAGGCTTATCAACCAAGGCTGTTTCATGGAGTTTACTGTGTTGGCCGTTAGGACCTGTGATTTCCTTTTCTTGGTAGGATTTGACATGACCTTCAAGCAGATAGGCTAGGGATTGACTGGATAGATTAGTCACGCGCTCATCACTCACTTTACCTGTATTGCCATAGATGTTGAGGACTTCAACTTGTCCTTGAGGATAGTTGTCTCCAAGAGACAAGAGCTCCTCATATGACTCGGTCATGCTAGTTGGTTTTCCTTCGCTATCTAGAGAGTTTTCTTCCGGTTCATCCATGCCGATAATCCCGTTAAAGTGACCGGCGATATCCACTTGTTTGACCAGCTTAGGTAGAGTCTTATCACTGCCGTGTTGGAGCATATAGAAGACGATGGCCATATTGCCGTATGAGTGACCAACCATATTCATCTCAGTAATTCCGTAGTTATCTTGGAGAGCTTTGACGACAGCGTAGGCATAGTCGCCCTGCTCTTGAGTGCTAGCACCTCGATTATTGTCAAAATTGACTAGGACAATTGGATTAACAGTATCCTTAGGAATGTTCCCGTTAAGAGAGACGGCTCCATCTTCAGCCACATTGGCTTCGATAATAGTTTGTGTCACACCAGCTTTTTTAGCCGCATTAGCCATATGTCTTTCCGCACGACTGCTTGAGCCCCAACCATGGAAAAAAATAGTCGGTCGGCTTGATTGAATAAATGTTTTTCTTGCTTCTGCTTTTACGGCCTGCGTTTGGTTTTGGGAAATAAAATACCAACCACCTATACAAACAAGACCAAGCATTGCTAAAAGACTGAAAATAAGAGCTTTTTTCTTCATAAATACCTTTCCGTTTTGCTTTATGAAAGAGCAAGATGTTCCTAAACTCTTTTACTAACAATACTAATTTTGAGCTAGTTCATCTTACATATTTTCTTTTGTAACATATAAAAAGGCTTGGAAACACAACTCTCTTGCATTACCAAATCTTTTGTAAAACTGAACTAATCTAAAACAATCATAGATTTAATAGACTTGCGTTCATCCATATCTTTATAGGCCTGATTAATATCTTCCAAGCTATAGCTCTGGGTGAAGACTCGTCCTGGATTGATATCTCCATCCAATACAGCCTTGAGTAAGAGCTGTTTGTCGTAGGTAGTAACAGAGGCTGGTCCGCCACCAATCGTTGTATTTTGTCCAAAGGTTGATCCAATGGCACGATTTTCATAATGTGGAACACCAACAAATCCCATGCGACCCCCATTGTGAAGGACTCCAAGAGCTTGATCCACCGCTGCTTCAGTACCGACACATTCGAGGGCTGCATCCGCTCCTCCACCAAGGATTTCACGGACTTTGGCAATACCTTCCTCACCACGTTCAGCAACAACTGCAGTCGCACCTGACTCCAAAGCCATTTTTTGACGATCTTCATGACGACTCATAAGGACAATTTGTGAAGCACCACGCATCTTAGCTGCGATGACAGCACATTGACCAACAGCCCCATCTCCGATAACGACCACCTTGTCACCTTTTTGCACATTAGCCACACGCGCCGCATGGTAACCCGTCGGCATGACATCAGCCAGTGTCAAAAGTGACTTGAGCATGCCTTCACTATAATCTGAAGGTTGCCCAGGAACTTTGACAAGGGCCCAGTTGGCAAAGTGGAAACGGATATACTCAGCCTGCACGCCCCCAGACCAGTTGTTACCTGGGTGGTTGTCACAAGAGCCATCAAAACCAGCACGACAGGCATCACACTGTCCACAACTATGTGTGAAAGGGGCAATGACAAAGTCACCTGGTTTTACTGTAGTAACTTCCTCGCCAACTTCTTCGACAATTCCGATAGCCTCATGACCACTATTTCTATGTCCCTCTTCCATTTCCGGATTACGGTAACTCCAAAGGTCAGATCCACAAACGCAAGTACGGACAATACGAATAATGGCATCATCTGGCGCCTCAATTTGCGGACGAACAATTTCTGCTAGACCAACTTGTCCAGCTTTGGTATAAACTGCTGATTTCATTTAAAAACCTCTATTCCTTCGTTTCTGATAGTATACACTTTTTAACAAGAAATCGCTCACATCAAATACTCCCTATTACGGTCATATTTAGTTACTTAATCATATTTTTTTCCATACTTCTTTTCAAGCATTTTCTTAACTAGATATGGCATCTTGACATTCTCTCGACCTTTTTTAGCAATCAATTTTTTGACGAAATCAGGCATCTGAATATCTTCTTCCTCTTCTAAAATCTGTCCTGTGTTTGAAGGGGCTTCCAACTCATCAAAAGTCTCTAGTTGAGGTTGATAGTAACGATAGTCACCGTCTATATGAGACTGAATGGTTGAAAGAAGGGCTTTAATCAAACGAGAATCGCTATTTGGCATAGGAGGTCTGTGATAAGCCACTCCGAGCTCTTGGCATAGCTCCTTACACTCCACATCATTATCAAAAAGAACCTCAATATGCTCACTAATAAAGGCAATCGGAACAAAAATATAGTGGTTCGGGTGTTCACTCTCATCTCGCAGATATTCTAAGACATCAGGTTTAATCCAAGGAATACCAATATCACTTTCACTCTGCCATGTATTGGTATACTGGTCTTCTTCAAGTCCTAAAATTTCCACAATCAAGCGAGTATTGTCATAAATCTGATCGATATAAGGATCACCAAAATCAAGTGCCAAAACTGGGACACTATGAGCTGAAAAAATCACCTTAAAGCTGTCATCTCTAATTTGATCTAAAATATTTCGAATCTCATCAGCCCAGTAGTGAAGAAGTGAAGGTTCTTGGTACCAATCCTTGATAATTTGGAACCTAATCTGCTCACTTTCTAAAAATTTCTCATATCCCATGACAGAATAGTAAGAATAATGAGGCTCTAAAATCAAGCACAAACATTCTTCAATTCCGTCATTCTCCATCTCTTTGATTACATCAGTGATAAAAGGGCGGGAAAATTTATTTGCAAAGTAAACTGACGCTTGATTTCCAAGAGCAGTAGCAACCATGTCCACTTCTTCTCTAGTTATCCTTTGGAGTGGGGTTCCACCGATTCGGACGTAATTGTCATATAAAGTCTGAATTTCATGTGGTTCAGGACGAACCCCACGGCGTATATTTGTGAAAAATTCCGCTACTCCTTCATAGGTAATCTCTTCTGGTGAACCAAAGGTCATCATCAACACAGCTCTCTTACTCATAATTACTCCTTGTTCTACATTTGTTCTATTTTATCATGAAAAGGATTACTTTAGGGAACTTGGTATCAAAATAACTCTTAAAGGTAGACTCTAAGAGTTTAAAAACAAACCTTAATGATGGTGTTGTTGCTCACTTTCTGCTTCCAGCTCTTCGATATTTCGCTTGTGAGCTCGGTGGGTTGCCAGGTCTTCATCAACTTCGATGGTGACATTTTGAAAGCCACTATCTTTGAGCAAGTCTCGGATAGACTCTTTACAGACCTCCATATGTTTGACATGCTCCAGACAAACATGGACAATAGCATTTTTCTCCAAGCCGTCCATGGTCCAAAGATTGAGCTGATTGATACTAGCAACATTATCCAACTGCTCTAAGTCATTCTTAACTTGCTTGATATCTACCCCTTCTGGCACAGCATCCAGGAAAATCTTGAGCGTGCTCCAAAAATGTGGAATGGCTTTGAGCAGAATAAAGAAGGAAATAGCAAGAGACAAGAGAGGATCTAGGATATACCAGTCAGTAAATCGGAGAAAAATGGCCATCAGGATGACAGCCAACCAACCCAAGGTGTCTTCCAAAAAGTGCAGGCTGAGAATAGATTCGCTCTTGGTTTGTCCCTTACGAATCACAAGACTTGCTAAGACATTCACACTGATGGCAATGATTCCAAGCCAGAGAAGACCTTCTTCATTGACAGGTTGTGGGTGAAAGAGTTTGACCATATTTTCCAAAATCACCATGCCAGACCCTGTCATCAGAATCACAGCTGTTACCAAGGCACCTAATAAGCTAAAGCGTTTGTAGCCCAAGGTATAATGATTATCCTCCTCTCGATTAGAGATTGTTTCTAGAAAGGCTGAGATGCCAATGGCGATTGCATCCCCCAAGTCATGGACCGAATCAGCGAGAACTGCACTAGAACCAAAAATCCCACCCGCAATAAACTCAACAATGGCAAAGCTTAGATTTAATAAAAAAGCCAACCAAACCGCACATTTTGTCTTCATTATATTACTTCCTTTGTTATAATAGATTCATGAACATCATGTTCATTATCTATTATCCAATACTATCAACAGAAAGGATAGGGGCAAACTGTTCGCTGTGTACCTTACTGAACAGTTTGTTCATAGTGTCCATATGACTGCACAAGATCGTCGCATTACCAAGACTAGAAAAGCCATCTATCAAGCTTTCTTGCACTTACTTAACCAAAAAGATTATGAGGCCATCACCGTTCAGGAGATTATTGACCTGGCTGATGTGGGGCGTTCAACTTTTTACAGCCATTATGAGAGCAAGGAGTTACTACTGGATGAGCTCTGTCAAAAACTCTTTCACCACCTCTTTGAGCGAGATGATCAGCTCTCTCCCCAAGACTACCTAGCCCATATCTTTCAGCATTTCAAGAAAAATCAAGACCATGTAACCAGTCTTTTGCTTTCAAAAAACGATTATTTTATCCGGCAGCTGCGAAAAGAACTGGAACATGACGTCTATCCAATGGTGGCCGACGAACTGATTCAATCACACCCCAACATTCCTCACTCCTATCTCAAGCACCTGGTTGTTAGCCACTTTATCGAAACCCTCAGCTGGTGGCTAAAAAAAGGTAAGTCCTATAGCGAGCAGGAAGTTGTCCAGTTTTATTTGGAGATACTGAAAGTTGGTTCAAACTAGAAAGAAGTTTTTTAATGACCCTCACTCAATTTTATTTTCTCTTTCCAGCCTTATTCATGCTTCACGAACTTGAGGAAATCATATGGATGCCATCCTTTGTCAAAAAACTATCAGCACAGTTTCCAGATATTCGATTCCTTTCTTATTACACTCCTTTTACTTTCAATGCCATTGTCTTGGAGCAGTTTCTGATCCTGCTTCTATCACTTTTTCTTAGCTACCAGTTTAGCAACTATACTATTTACGCAACCATTGTAATTGCTTATATCTACCATATTTTCGGACATCTGATTCAGACAATTGTCCTTCGAAAATATGTTCCTGGCTTGTTAACGGGCAGTTTTACGAGTTTATTTTCTCTATTCTGTCTCAAAAATAACGTACCCATCAATCTTTATTGGTACTCTTTCATTACCTTATCACTTATCCTTGTAAATCTTATATTTTCATTTATGGTTCTTCATAAAAAGAGTCTCAAACTAAGGTAAGTTAAGGTCTTAAGTTCTTAACACTATCACATTACATTTACTTTAATTATCCTAGAAAGAAAACAAATATGCCACTTTATTACATTTTTAACATTATTACAGCCCTCTTAGCCCTTGCATTTGCTCTTCTTCATTTAATGGCCAGCCTTTCAGAATTAAGAAAGGGCAAAAACACTCTAGGGAATCAGCTTCTCCTTATCGGAAGTAGCCTTGCAACCATATCTCTCATCCTCTATTTCTTTTTGCCGATTGTCGCACTATCTCTTTGGCTGGTTGGCTGTGGGTTGATTTGTTACGGAGCCTATTGGAATGGCAAGCACAAAGAAAACTTCAATCCAGCCCACCATATCATTCGATTGGGGATCGCTCTGGTGATTACGATTTTGTTAGCCCTCATATAAGAAAAACTCAAGTTTTATCAATGAAAACTTGAGTTTTTTCTTGTATTTACAAAATAATTAGGAATTAAACATTCTGCTTTTATTTAAATAGTTCGACCTTTTCTTGACAGTAATCCATTAATTTCCGTGCTTTTTCGAAATGATATCCTTTTTCAGATACAGACTTGACTTTCTTTTCATCAAAGTAGTAGCCAGCCAAGCCCCTGACTTCCTCTGATAAGGTGAGATAATAGCCTGTTTCGATTCCCTGATCTAGATCTTTTGAGAGAGATTTCATCAGGTGTGCAAAGAGGGACTTCTTAGTTTTTTCATCACTAGAATTATTCCCTAAGTTAGTCGAGATAAGACCAGGATGATAGGCATTGATGGTGATGTTTGAACCTTTTAAAAAGAAATCTCTTACTAGATAGCGTGTCATCCAAATGGTATAGAGTTTGGAATTATTATAGGCCAATCCTGGATGATAGTTGTTCTCAAATCCAAAGTCCAAATCCTTGACCTTGGCAAAATGATGCATATAGGAAGAGGTATTAATGACACGGCCGTCAGCCGATTTTTCTAACAAGGGGCTTAGCTCAGTTGTTAAAATATAAGGAACCAGAACGGATAACATAAAAGTCAATTCGACATTTTCAACACTCGTTTTTCGTTCTTTTCCTGCATACAAGCCTGCATTGTTAAATAAGACATCGATCCTTTGAAAGTCTCGCTTGATTTCCTCCGCAAATCGATAAACATCATCTAATTTTGAAAAATCTGCCAAGTAGCTTGAAACTCTGCCTCTCAAGGAAACAGCCCGAACCTCTTGAAGCGCCAATTCCAGTTTTTGAGGATTTCGTCCATGAAGAATGACCTGATGACCTTCACTAGCCAGTTTCTTTGCCAAATGCTTTCCAATGCCATCCGTAGCACCTGTTATTAGAATGGTTTTGACCATATTAGTCCTCCAAGAAAGCAATGAGTTCTTTTGAAAACTCTTCTGCATATTGGAAGATCGAACCGTGACCAGCATTTGGATAGATGATGAGCTTACTATCTTTTATTTTCTCATGCATATCATAAGAATTTTCTGTTGGAACCTGCATATCCTTGTCCCCATTGACGATTAAGGTTGGTTGGGTGATAAATGTTAGGTCGTCTTGAGAATCTTTCCCCCAACGTTTAATAGCTTTGAGTTGTGTCAAGAAACCAGGCACACTCATGTCTTTGTCCGCAAATTCCTTGGTTCGCATTCCCATTCGTCCGAGAACTTTCAAAGCTTCGATTTTTCCTTGTTCATCATGGTTATAGAAGATATAGCGTTTAGGATCGATGCGCTCGAGTCCAGCTTTAAACATATAGTTAAATGTTTTCCCTGTAACCTTATCGACCTCTTTTCCACCTCGAGGTCCTGTTCCTGCTAAAATGAGACGGTTGACCAAATCAGGCTTGATTCGGATGTTTTCTTGGGCAATCATGCCTCCCATAGAAAGACCAAGGAGATTGATCTTATCGTAACCAAGGGCTTTTACAAAGTCAATTGTCTGCTCAGCCATTCCAGGAATGGTTGGCGCCACTTTGCCTTGACTGGCTCCCACACCAGGAAGGTCGACCACAATCACATGGTGTTTTTCAGCAATCAAGTCCAAGAGTTTTGGATCCCAGTTGTCGAGGGTTGCTGCCAAATGGACCAGCATCAGAAGAGGCAGTTTTGATTTTCCTTTGCTGAGTTCGCGATAGGCGATTTGATTTCCTTGGACAGTGATGTATTGATTTTTAGTTGTAAGATATGACATTGTCTTTTCCTTTTTATTTCTTAAAGTTGAGGACTGTTTTTCCACGTGAGCGACCATTAGCGACCTTGTCTAAGGCGCTATTCACTTCTTCAAATGGATAGACTGTATCGATAGATGGTTTGATTTCTAATTTGCTAAAGAGGTCAGCTACCTCTTGTAATTGAGTGCCATTGCTTTCTACAAAGATAAAATGGTAGTGAACGCCGTATTTGTCAGCCATCTTATCAAATTTGCGACCGGCTAAGCCAAGTAGGATCTGTTTCCATTTTGGCAGGTGCATCCGTTTGGCAAAGTCACCATTTGGCATAGCACGGAGGGACACAAGCTGACCACCTTTTTTCATGATAGACATTTGTTTTTCCGTTTCAGCCCCACCAAGTGTATCGAGGACATAATCAACCTGACTAACAGTTTTTGTATAATCCTCTGTTTTGTAATCGATAAAGCGATCTGCTCCTAGCTTCAAAACTCGCTCATCGCTATCTCCAGCCCCATTTGTGATGACTGTCAACCCTTTGGCCTTAGCAATTGGAATGGCCATACCGCCGACACCGCCTGTACCACCAGAGATAAAGATGGTTTTGCCAGCTTGAGCTCCCATGAGTTCTAGGGCTTGCATGATGGTCAAGGCAGTCAAAGGCACAGCAGCTGCTTCCTCGTCAGACAGATAGTCTGGAACCTTGGCTAGAGCCTGACTATCGACAGATACGTATTCTGCAAAGGCACCAATATGATCAAGTGGGAGACGTCCAAAAACTCGGTCTCCGACTTTGAGATTTTTGACTTGTCTACCGGTCTCTTCAATGATACCGACCACTTCATTTCCAGCAGTTTGTGGGAGTTTGTAAGGGACGATCATCTTGACTTCTCCTCGGGAAATCATGTTATCGAGAGGATTAACACCAGCAGCGGTGACTTTGACCAAAACTTCTTTGTCTGTGATACTTGGTTTTGCGATTTCTGTGATGTTAAGAGTGATATTGTTTTTGTTATAAGTAGTGTGTTGTGTGGCTTTCATTGTCTTCTCTTTTCTATTTTTGTTGTATCTGATAGAGATACAAGTCTAGTATTTTTAAAACTGATCTGCATGCAAATCAGTTTCGTTTTTGTTTGGCTTGTTGATATAGATTATCAATGACATTTTCTAAGGTTTGCTGGGCTAGTTCCTTCTCAAGTTGAGCTTCAGCACTAGCAAATAGTGGCGAAACTGCTCCTTGGATATGTTTTCCAACGGGACAATCAGGATTGCTATTTTGGTGAACAGGAAATAAGCTGATGTGGCTGACTTCTTGTGTGGCAAAATAAATGTTAAGTAAGGTGATGTCCTTTGGCGATTTACTAAGTTGGTAGCCCGTTTTTCCTTGATGAGACTGGATTAGTCCAGCATTTTTCAATAAGGCGATTACCTTTCGAATGTAACTCGCATTGGTGCCAACGCTAGTTGCTAGTGCTTGAGAACTTAAAGTATCCTTGCTCTCACTAATCATGGTTAGGATATGTAAGGCTACTGAAAATTTTGTATCCATATTGACTCCTTTTTTGACTTGTATCTAACACAGGAACAAGTATACCATAAATAAAAAGAAAAGCAAGACTTGTGCTTCACTGTTAAAAAACAAAAAGAGGACCCTATGGAATCCTCTTATTAATTGACAAACATAAGTACTAAGCTTTCTTAGCTGCCTTGCTCCATTGGTACCAACCAACTAGACTATTGATAAGATAAATAAAGTATTTCCCTTGGATTTGAAGGCTTTCTCCCCACCACAAATAGATAGAGAAAACATTAGTAGCAGCCCAAAAAATCCATTGTTCGCGGTAAACAGCTGTCATCAAGAGCTGACCAACACCGTTTGTCGCATCAGTAATAGAATCACGATAAGGACGATTAGCTCCAATTGACTGGTAAATAAGACCAAAAGCTAGCCACCAAAGTACACTAATTGAGAGGTACTTGGTCCATCCCACGGTATCCAACTTACGGGCAACAAATTCTTGTTTTTCTTTTTTGAACTGGGCTTGATAAATCCAAACTAAAAGACCAATCGGTTGCATGGCTGTGAAGTAAAGAGTTGTCAAAACCTCACCGTAGAAGCCTTTTTGGAGGGCAAGCACCAGATAAATGATGGAATTAATCAAACCAAAGAGGTAGTTACTAGCACGACCTTCAGATACGAAAATCACACAGATAATACCTGTTAGGCTACAAATCATCCCAGTCCAATCCACTATGCGACCCTCATAAAAAAGCTCCAACCACAGTGGGAAACTTCCTAAAACCAGAAGGTAAATCCAGGCTCCAAGACTACGATTAGCAAAAAGATCATCCCAGATAGCCTTTAGACTACCTCCAAACCCTAGCTTCTTCATCCCAGTAACTATGCGACGATAACCACCAGACATTTCGTCAAGTGTCATCTGCATCTTAGCAAGTCTCTTTTGGATATAAGTATTCATTTTTTCTCCTTTTGTTTTTAAAGAGCCGTGTCAGGAATGACTTTCGGACGCAACGCTCTATAGAATAGTTAATAGAACTATTTAGTCTTTTCACAATACCAACCGTAGTCGACATAGATTAATATAGTAAAATTACTATTTCTAAGTTCATACTCTATATGATACGCTTATTTTCAAAATTGTCAAGTCTTTTCTGAAAATTCTTCAAGAAATATGAAATAATTTAAAATGCCTAGCTCAGCTAGACATCTTTTGTTTCTATAATGACTTTAATCGTTATTGCTTATACTTCCTTTTTTAACAAGACAACATCTAGTCTGTCACATAAATCTCGCCACGGCTATAGAGGGCAGCTTTTCCCGCAAGATAAAGCCTATCGTCTTCTAATCGGCAAATAAGATGACCACTTCTCTTAGAGGCTTGATAAGCTCTAAATTCTACTTGTCCTAACTTATTAGCCCATAAAGGAATGACATGACAATGACCTGATCCACAGACCGGATCTTCCATGACTGACAATTTTGGAGCAAAACTTCTCGTAACGGTGTCATAGTTTGTACCTTTGGCTGTGATATTTAGGAGTAAGCCATCTAATGCTTTTACTTTATCGAAATCTGGAGTCGCAGCAATAACATCATTTTCATGAGGGAGGATACAGACTAGATCTCTTCCAAGCCAGGCTTCAAGTGGACGGACACCAATCGCTTCTTCCATCTCACTTGTAACTGGAACCTGACGCATAGCATATACTGGAAAATTCAGCTCATATAACTCTCCTTTTTGGGTTACCAATAGCTCCCCACTCTGTGTTGCAAAGGTCAGACTTTCAGCTTCTATTTCTTTAAATTGAAAGAGAACGAAGGCAGTTGCCAAGGTAGCATGACCGCACAAATCGATTTCTCCACCGGGTGTAAACCATCGTAATTCGTAGTGATTGCCATTTTTAACCGTAAAAGCTGTCTCAGAGAGATTATTTTCTTTGGCAATATTCTGTAAGGTATCATCTGACAACCATTCATCCAGAAGACAAACAGCAGCTGGGTTTCCTGTAAAAACGGTATCTGTAAAAGCATCAACGATAAATTGTGGGATGGTATATTGATTCATTGGCATAGGTAGCTCCTTAAATTTTTATCTTTATTATATCTGAAAATAGGATAGAAAACAGAAAAATGGTAACTAAAAAAGCAACTTGAAAAAGTTACTTTTTTGTGTAAAGTTTTCATTATTTCTTGATAAACCCTTCTTTGACCAAAAAGTCACGTGCTACTTGGTTAGCTGGTTTACCTTCTACGCCCACTTGGTAGTTGAGCTGACTCATTTGACTCTCCGTGATTTTACCAGCTAGTTTATTGAGAACTGCTTCCAATTCTGGATGTTTTTCCAGTAATTTAGCTTTCATGAGTGGGGCCCCTTGATATGGCGGGAAGAGTTGCTTGTCATCTTCTAGGACCACGAGGTCATAGCGAGCAAGCT
>ENA-OWPP01000161-OWPP01000161.1-human-gut-metagenome-genome-assembly--contig:-NODE-161-length-80624-cov-15.945959_pt1 | contig 80624 bp, 68 predicted proteins | sample MGYA00248265_ERZ651848 | MGnify/ENA primary metagenome ERZ651848 (study PRJEB26924, sample SAMEA4378233) | human gut metagenome | biome: human gut; feature: human-associated habitat; material: faeces...
CTCGCGCTTCGCGCTCAGGGCGCCACGTCGGCCTACGGCCTCCTCGCAATGACAAATCGGGGCCCCAGTGCCATTTTAACGATAGCCTGTACTGGCTGCAAGTGCGTTGCCGGGAGCGGCATGCCGCTCCCCTACAACTTTCCGCGAGATCTGTTGCTCTCATTATACACTGCCGCAGCATTTTTTTCTACTGCTGCGGCAGTTTTTTTCCGACGTGACTTGCGTTTTCGGCCGTTTTGCGATAACATAAGGGGGAGATACTGAACAAAGGAGCATGGTGTCCATGTTAAAAGTTGATCTTTCGAATGTCTGGGGCGACCTGTCCCTGCCTGATCTGCTCGCCACGGAGCAGGAGGTCTTCGCCGCGCACAAGACGCTGGCCGAGGGCCGCGGTCCCGGCAATGATTTTCTCGGCTGGCTGGAGCTGCCCACGTTTGAGGAGACGGAGGAGCTGCAGCGCATCCGCCGCGCCGCGGAGCGCATCCGCGCGGATTCCGACGTGTTCGTCGTCGTCGGCATCGGCGGCTCGTACCTCGGCCCGCGCGCTGCCATTGAGCTGGTCAAGGGCCAGAACCACAATCTGAAGGATTCCGACCCGCAGGTCTTCTTCGCAGGCAATAACCTGTCTACCCGCGCGTGGCAGGAGCTGTGCGAACTGCTCGAGGGCAAGGATTTCTCCATCAACATCATTTCAAAGTCCGGCACCACGACGGAGCCCGCCATCGCCACCCGCGCCCTGCGCTGGATGCTCGAGCGCAAGTACGGCGCCGAGAAGGCCAAAAAGCGCATCTACGTCACGACGGATCCGAAGCACGGCGCGCTGCGCCAGATGGCCACGGAGGAGGGCTACGAGTCCTTCATCATCCCGCCGAATGTCGGCGGCCGCTACAGCGTGCTGACCGCCGTCGGCCTGCTGCCGATGGCCGTTGCGGGCATCGCCCCGATGGATGTTATGCTCGGCGCGGCCCGCGCCCGCAAGGAGCTGGACATCCGCTCGTTTGAAAACCCCGCGTGGCAGTATGCCGCCATCCGCAACCTGCTGTACCGCCGCGGCAAGGCCATCGAGCTGCTGGGCTGCTATGAGCCGAGCTTCCGCTACTTCGCGGGCTGGTGGCAGCAGCTGTTCGGCGAAAGCGAGGGCAAGGACGGCAAGGGCCTGTTCCCCGCGACCGTGGAATTCACGGCCGACCTGCACTCCCTCGGCCAGATGATCCAGCAGGGCCAGCGCAACCTCTTCGAGACCATCGTCCGCTTTGCCCCGCCGCGCAAACGCACGACCATCGAGGTCGACTGGAAGAATCTGGACGGCCTGAACTACCTCGAGGGCAAGACGCTCGACTTTGTCGAGGAGCAGGCCTTCCAGGGCACGCTCAGCGCCCACGTCGACGGCGGCGTGCCGAACATCGTGCTGCAGACCGACGAGGTCGATGCCGATACGCTCGGCGAGCTGTTCTACTTCTTCGAGCTGTCGTGCGGCATCTCCGCCTATATGCTGGGCGTGAACCCGTTCAACCAGCCCGGCGTCGAGTTCTATAAGAAGAACATGTTCCACCTGCTGGGTAAGCCCGGCTATTGATCCGCGCAGAATACCCCCGCATGGAATGCCGTTTGACATCCCGTGCGGGGGTTTGTTTTGGGCTTGACATTTGTCCGAAATCGTACTATAATACCGTGGTATGATTTCGTACATTGGAGGTCATTATGCATGAATATCGTTCCCCGGCGCTGAAGCGCTTCAACTGCCTGCTGAGCGAGACGGACGCCGCCTATCATGAGGCCGCACTGCGGCAGGGGCTCAATGACAGCTCCAGCCGCATTCTCTACGCCCTGTGCGAGCTCGGCTCGCCCGCGTCGCTGCGTGCCGTCTGTGAGAGCACCGGTCTGAGCAAGCAGACCGTCAACTCCGCCCTGCGCAAGCTCGAGGCGGACGGCATTTTATATCTGGAGCCGTCCGGCGCGCGGAGCAAGCGCGTCTGCCTGACGGAGGCGGGGCTGCGCGTGGCAGATGCCACGGCCGGCCGCCTGATCCGGCTGGAAAACAGCATCTTTGACGAATGGCCCGCAGAGGATGTGCAGCAATATCTCGGGCTGATGGAGCGCTATCTGCAGGCATTCCGCCGGAAGCTGCCGGAGCTGGGGGGGCAGGAATGAACAGCACATTTTCCGGCCACTTCGGCTACCGCCGCCTGCTGCGCGTGACGCTGCCGTCCATCGTGATGATGATCTTTACGTCGATCTACTGCGTGACGGACGGCTTTTTCGTCTCGAATTTTGCTGGCAAGGCCGCATTCACGGCCGTGAACTTCATCATGCCGTATCTGATGATCCTCGGCTGCGTCGGCTTCCTGTTCGGCACCGGCGGCAGCGCCCTCATCGGCAAGACGATGGGCGAGGGCGACAGAAAACACGCCGACCGGCTGTTTTCCATGGTCATCTGCGTGACGGCCCTGTCCGGTCTGGCGCTCGGTGTGCTCGGCATCGTGCTGCTGCGGCCCGTGGCGGAGCTGCTCGGCGCGGAGGGCGAGCTGCTGGAGAACTGTGTGCGCTACGGCAGGCTCATCCTGATCGCGAACCCGGCCTATGTGCTGCAGTTCGCATTTCAGTGCCTGTTTGCCACGGCGGGCAAGCCGAAGCTCGGCCTCGCGGTGACCGTGGCGGCGGGCGTGACGAACATGGTGCTCGACGCGCTGTTCGTCGGCGTGTTCCGCTGGGGCATCGCGGGCGCGGCCGTCGCCACGTCGCTGAGCCAGTGCGTCGGCGGGCTGCTGCCGCTCCTCTATTTCCTCGGAAAGTGGAACCGCAGCGAGCTGCATCTGACGCGCTTCCGCTTTGACGGGCGCGCGCTTGGCCGCATCTGCGGCAACGGCTCGTCGGAGCTGATGAGCAATATTTCCATGTCTCTCGTCGGTATGCTCTATAACGCGCAGCTCATGCGCTACGGCGGGCAGAACGGCATCGCGGCCTACGGCGTGCTGATGTATGTCAGCATGATCTTCCACGCGTGCTTCATCGGCTACGCCGTCGGCGTGTCGCCGGTGGTGAGCTTCCACTTCGGCGCGCAGAACCGGCCGGAGCTGCACAGCCTGCTGCGCAAGAGCCTGCGGCTCATCGGCGGCAGCTCGATTGCGATGCTGGCGGCGGGCGAGGCGCTGGCGCGGCCGCTCGGGCAGATCTTCGTCGGCTACGACGAGGCGCTGCTGGCCATGACGGTGCGCGCGTTCCGGATCTACTCCTTCTCGTTCCTGCTCGCGGGTGTAGCCATTCTTGGCTCGTCGTTCTTCACGGCGCTGAACGACGGCCTGACGTCCGCACTCATCTCGTTTCTGCGGACGCTCGTGTTCCAGATCGCGGCCGTGCTCCTGCTGCCGCTCGTGCTGGAGCTGGACGGCATCTGGCTCTCCATCGTGTTTGCGGAAACCATGGCCGTGCTCGTGACGACGGTCTTCCTGCTGGCGAAGCGGAAAAAGTACGGATATTAAAACGCAGTATGAACCGCTGCTTGGCTCTCCCTTAGGGAGAGCTGGCGGCGCAGCCGCCTGAGAGGGGAACTCAGCTCTCCCCTTGCTTGATACTGCCATGCAAAAGCGGCTGCAAGGCCCTCTCAGTCACCTTCGGTGACAGCTCTCCCAGAGGGAGAGCCAAGGGCTGCCCCATATGGATCAAAAATGGAGCGTATCTGCACGGATACGCTCCATAAACTTTCTTCCGTTCACCCGGCGAACGGGTAGCTATGCTCATAATAGCTCGCGCCGGCGAGAGAGCCGATGGGGGACAGGAGCATGAGCTTGCCGTTCTCATCAGGGTACATCATCATATCGTCATTGACATTTTCGGCGCTGCGCGTCCATTCGAGCTGCTCCTGCCAGAGGGCGTCGCCGCCCATGGTGTCCGGATAGATGGAGCGGAAGCAGCGCTCGGCGGCATCGGCCGCGCCCGCCTCGAATTCCGCCTGCGTCACGCCGCACAGGTCGAGGATCTGCGCGTTCGTCAGACGCGTGCCGGTGATGCGGTCGAAGCAGTAGACCTGATGATAGGCGCAGTCGTTCGGGTAGGACGAGTGGGTGAGGAGCACGAGCACGTCGCCGCACCAGTGGCTCTCCCAGCCGATCTCGACGCACGTCGGGTCATAGCCCTGTGCCTGCGCGGTGTGGGCCTCGTCGACGAGCGGCATAAGCTCGTCGGAAATGGCGGTGTTGATGAGCTCAGCATCCTGCGTCTGGCAGTTCAGCTGCGGGATGCGGTAGGAATAGCCCTCGCCGCTCTCGTTCAGCAGATCGGTGACGGCGTTTTCCTTCTGCATCTGCTCGCCGGTCGGCGCCCACGGGCCGGTCGACTCGGGCGCGGCGCTTTCGACGGGGGGATCCTCCGTCCCCATGGGGAGCGTGGCGGCAGGGGACGTGCCGCAGGACGCCAGCAGCAGGCAGAGCGCAGCCAGCAGCGCGGGAATGAGCTGTTTCATGAGAAAATTCCTCCTTGGATGTTCTGTTCCGTTAGACGGGAAAGAAAGCGGGATGTTCCGGCGGGCAGTGACAGAGTGGAGCGTGAAACGCACAGACGCAATTGGTGCGTGCCGTTTTTATCGACAGCCGGTACGGGGCGACAGTGCGGCACAGGGCGTCGAGGACGCCCCTCCTCTACAACGCCCCAATGATACAGGCCGCTCGGGGTTATCCCGGGCGGCCCGTCAGCATTATTGGGAATTTGCCGTGCGCTCTGCCTTCGCCAGCCTGCGCTCCTCCTTCGTGCGGAAGAAGTGCTCGAAGACCGGGATGAAGAACATGCACACGAACGCCGCCGTGAAGCCGCCGTTATACAGGCAGAAGCCGCCGTGCAGCAGAGGCACGCTCGCGACGAGCGTGAAATGCAGCATACCGGCGAGGATGCCGAACGGCCAGCCATAGCGGCCGGAGATCGGCGAAAGGCCGTTTGCAAAGCAGAGGCCGACGACGATGGCCTGCGCGTTGATGGCCTGCGTATAGGCCTCGCCGACACAGAACCACTTGCCGAGGAACGACGCGGCAACATAGCCCACCATAATGGGCCAGACATTGCCGGGATGGCTGCCGGAGCAGCAGCAGGCCAGCATGCAGAAGATGCAGCCGAACGTCACGGCGTTGAACGTCGCGCCGATGAGGTTATAATACAGCACGATGAACAGGCCGTAGATGCCGACGTTCATCAGGAACGCTGCATTGCCGTACTTCTGCGAGAAGTCGACGCTGTAGCCGGGGTCGCGGAGCAGACGCCAGTAGTCCTTCGGGCGGCAGCCCAGCACGAGCGCGCCGACAATGCACAGGCCGAACACGCCGAAGCAGAACACATTGGCCACATTCCAGCTCGAGACGCCGAGATCGGTGCTCGCGCCGCCGGGCAGCGTGCCGCCGAGCGCCTGATAGAGCAGGGCGCGGACGAAGAAGGCCGTCAGGCCGACGGGCACCGCGGCGGAATAGAGGTCATAGCCCTTGTGCATCTTCGGGGAGTGGACCAGCCCGGCGGGCAGGCAGAAGCCGATGAACAGGCCGACCGCAATGGCCAGCAGGATGCCCTGCCAGCGGAAGCCGACGATATCCGCATGGGGATAGCGGATCATCAGGTCCGTGAACAGCGGGCAGATGCCGGTCGTGAAGACCATGGCGTTGATCTGGTTCGCGGGATTTTCGCGCTTGACCAGGCAGTACAGCAGCACGCCAAGGAAGCCGAACCAGAGGTTCAGGATGTTGACGCCCCAGAAGCAGAACCCGGCCGTCAGCAGAAAGGCGAGGCACGACGTGGCGTTGACCTTGACCTTCGGGAGGCTGTAGAGGGCCGTGAGGACGAGGCAGACGAGGCCCGCGTTCAGGAACGTTCCGGCGTAGCCGCCGTTATCAAAATAGTTGGTCGAGACCTTCGAGGACTCCGTCATGATGCGGCGCAGACCGGTGAACATCTCCGCGCGGTCCGGCGCGATGAAGGCGGAGCAGAAGAAGGCGAAGGTAAATGCGGCGAACAGAAGCCTGAGGAAGCTGCTCGCCGAAAGCTGCTTCAGCTTATGCATGATTCTCTCTCAACTTTCCCGTCCGAAAATCAGACGCGCTCGGCAGCTTCGATGACATGCTTCATGAGGACGGACGTCGTCACGCTGCCCACACCGCCGGGGACGGGGGTGATGGCCTCGACGATCGGCTCGACCTCGGCATAGACCGCATCGCCCGCAATGGCGCCCAGACCTCCGCGCGCGTTCGGCTTGTTCTCATCCCAGTTGATGGAGACGTCGATGACGACCTGACCGGGACGGACATAGTCCTTCGTCAGGGAGTTCAGCACGCCCGCTGCGGAGACGAGGATATCGGCCTTGCGGCAGATCTCGGCGGTGTTGACGGTCTTGGTGTGGCAGACGGTCACAGTGGCATTCTTGCCCATGAGCATCATCGCGGCAGGCTTGCCGACGACGAGGCTGCGCCCGATGACGACGGCGTTCTTGCCCTTGCAGTCGATGCCGTAGTAGTCCAGGATCTCCATGCAGGCGGCGGGGGTGCAGGGGGCAAAACCCAGATCGCTGCGGCCCTCGAACACACCGGCGTTCGACAGATCGGTCATGCAGTCGACGTCCTTCTTCGGGTCGAGGCGGTTGCAGATCTCATTCTGGTCAGCCTTGAGATGCTTCGGCAGCGGACGGAACATCAGAACGCCGTGGATGGCGTCATTGGCGTTGATCTCGTCGATGAGCTTGAGCAGGTCCTCCTTGGAGGCATCCTCCGGCAGGACAAACTTCTGTACGTTGATGCCGATGAGCTCGGCGCGCTTCGTTGCGCCCTTCTCATAGGACAGATCGCTGGGGTTCTCGCCCACGCGGACGATGCCGAGCGTGGGAACGACGCCCTTTTCCTTCAGCGCATTTGCGCGCTCGATGAGCTTTGCATTCAGTGCATCGGTAACTTCTTTGCCCAGTAACTGCTTTGCCATGATATGTTTTCTCCTTTTTGAGATAAGATTTTGGTTCGAGGGTGGGGCGGCGCAGGGCCGCCGGCGGAATGCTGTAGGGGCAGGGCATGCCCTGCCCGTCCGCGAAGCGGCAAAAGTACCGCTGATTCGATAGGAAGCACCGTTCCCTGCGTCGTTGAATGCCCCTCCACAAGGCGCTCACTACCCGCAAGGGGCACGCCGCATCCGTAAGGCGGCAAAGCCGCCAACGGCTACGCAGTGAGCGCCGCTACAGACGCAATTGGTGCATACCATTTTATCGCCGCCTTGTACCAACTGCAGGTGCGTCTCCGGGAGCGGCATGCCGCTCCCCTACAAAACCCCTCCCCTAACAAAAAGTAATCCTGCCCGGAGCTTTCACTCCGGGCAGGACTTTTTCTGCTCTGTTATTCCGCAGGCTGCGCGGCGGTCGTTCCGTTATCGGTCTTGCCGTTCAGCAGGGCCGACATGTCGAACATCGGCAGCGTTGCGCCGTCGCCCGTCATGAACGTCGGCAGCTCGCCGTTCCAGTTTTCCGCGTAAGTATAGGCGATAAGGGCCTCCGTCAGGGATTCAGCGATCTTGCGGTTCGCTTCGGCCTCAGCTTCGGCACGGGTCGTCAGCTCATAGGCATCCGCCTCCGCCTCGATGCGCTTGATCTCTGCAGCGGCATTGGCCTCGAGAACGCGCTGCTGTGCCTCAGTCTCGGCGCGAAGCTTGTTCTGCTCGGCGACCTGCTTGGCCTCCACTGCATCCGTAAAGGCGTCCGTGAAGTCCATATTCTCAATGGAAGCGCCGACCAGCTCGATATTGTAGGCAGCCAGCTTTTTGGACAGGACCTCCTCGATCTGCGCGGCCATCAGGCTGCGGCTGGAGACAAGGTCCTCGGCCGTATACTGGGCCGTAACGATCTTGACCGACTCCGTGATGCATGGGGCGATGACCGTATCGTAATAGCCGATGCCGATGGTCTTATAGATCGTCATGGCATCCTGCTTGCTGATCTGATAGTTCACGGTGTAGGTCATGCTGACCTCCTGAATGTCGGAGGAGAAGCAGGACATATCCTGCGTGCTCTTCTGCACGCGGTTGTCCATCTTGATGACCTCCTGCCACGGGAGCTTGAAGTGCATGCCGGCCTCGAGCGTGTAGTTCTCCACGCTGCCGAACGTCGTCACAACGCCGGTGTGGCCTGCCGGAATGGAGACATAGCACGAAAACACGATGACGAGCACACCGACCAGCGCCAGCAGCTGCTTTTTGTTGACTCTCCAGCTCATGCCCTCGCCGCGGACAAAGCCCATGGCAATGAAAAGCACGAAGGTAAGCACGATGCCGAACATAAAAATAATCATTGTTACTCTCCTTTTCTGTATCTGGGTGGGTTTTACGGATCCGCTGTGTATGGTCTTATTTTATCAGGCCGGGCGCAGAAAATAAAGGCTCAAATGTACAAATTAACACCCGCTATTTTTCTCCCGCTGCGGAGATCTCCCGCGTATAGGCCGCACGGTCAATGCGGCCGTCGGCCATCATTTTTTCCGCCCAGAGCTGCAGGGCCTCCACGGTCCGGGAGATCTGCTCCAGCTCCTGCTGGATGCGCAGGAAATCCGCCAGCTCGTCCGGATCGATGCTGCCGTCGGCCGAGATGTCGATGAGGCAGCCGCGCTCGCGGTCGAGCGTGTTGAGGGTCGCCAGCATCTCGAGCACGATGGCCGGAAGCTCCTTCGGCTTGATCTCCGGCACATATTCCTGCCCGATGGGGCAGGCGCGGGCGCAGTAGGCATTGCAGAGCGACGGCTTCTTATACCGCTGCGCCATGCGCAGCACCTCGTCCGGCCGCGGCAGGGAGCGCTCGCTTTCGATGCGCTCGATGCGCTCCGCCGGGATGGTCTCCAGCAGCTCCGCCGCCCGCTCGCGGGAAAGGCCCAGCTCCTCGCGGGCCAGCTGATAGGGCGTCTTGTTCTGTCTGGTGGAGGCTCTACCCATGGTGCTTTCCTCCGTGTCCCGGGCGGTTCAGCAGGACGTAAAGGCCGATGAGCGCGGCGATGCTCCCCAGCATGATGGCATACATCGCGCCGGTGCTTACGGCATGGCCGAAGAAATAGAGATTGCAGTCCACGCTGTCACGGATGCCCGAAACGACCTCCGCCGGGAAGCCGATGCGGCGCATCTCCGCAAACACGCCCCGCATCGCATGGCAGCGCAGCAGAGCGGTCCCATACGTCCCCGGCAGGAAGGCGATGACCTTCTGCAGCACGGGCGAGAAGCTCGAAACGGGCATATAGGCCCCGCAGACAAAGCCGTACCCCGCGCTCACGATCGTTCCGACCGCGCTGGCCTGCCCGTTCGTCGAAAGCGGGAAGATCATGCAAGACGACAGCGCCGTGCCGAACAGCACCAGGATCACCACGTCCAGCAGCACGAGCAGCACGTCCGCAGCGCTCAGATACCAGCCCGTCAGCGCCAGATAACCGAAGCAGGCGGCCGCGGCGATGCCGTTGATGAGCAGCGTGGTGCAGAACGTCGCCAGATAATAGCTCAGCGAGAGGACAGCTGGCCGGACCGGCGAAACGGTCAGGTCGTTCCGTGCGCCGGAGACCTTGTCGAACACCATGGTGAGATTCGAGCAGAACGCCACCGTCACACAGCTGACGGCCAGCAGCGACGAGATGAGCTGCCCGCCGACACAGCCATGCAGGAGCGAGTCCTCCACCTGTGCCCCAGCTGCCGCAAGGGCAGAACGGAACGAACCCTCATACGTCCGGCTGAGGAAGGTGACATAGAGCACCAGCAGGATCATCGGCGTGATGAGTGAGGTGAAGAACATGCCCTTATCCTTGAAATACAGCTTGCTGTTGCGCCGGATCAGCGCACCGAGTCCGTTCATTTCTCCGCACCTCCCGCCAGCTTTTTGCCCGTGACGGCGAGGAACACATCGTCCATCCGTCCCTTGGTCAGCTCAAAATCGCGGAACAGCGCCGGTTCCCGCCGGATGAGCTCCGCAGCGGCAGCCGGGTCCGGCACGGTGACGCGCCAGCCCTGCTCTGCGGGCGCATAGGGCAGGCCGAGCCGCCGCACGTCCGCCTCACCCACGCCGTAGAGGGTGAGCGTATCGTGCGCATAGGTGTTTTTCAGCTGCAGCGGCGTGCCCTCCGCCGCGATCCTGCCGTGGTCGAGCAGGACAACGTAGCCCGCGTCCGCAGCCTCCTCCATATAATGCGTGGTGAGGAAGACCGTCAGATTCTCCTCCTGCCGCAGGCCCGCCACGACCTGCCACAGCAGGCTGCGCGTCTGCGGATCAAGGCCCGTCGTCGGCTCGTCCAGGATGAGCAGGCGCGGACGGTGCAGCAGGGCGCGGGCGATGTCGATGCGGCGGCGCTGGCCGCCCGAGAGCTTGCCGACGGGGCGGCGCAGCAGCTCGCCCAGCTCCAGCAGGTCCGTCAGCTCCGCAAGACGGCGGGAAAATGCCGTGCCCCGGATGCCGTAAAGCGCCGCGCGGCTGCGCAGATTCTCCTGCACGGACAGCGCCTGATCCAGCACGGAGCTCTGGAACACCACGCCGAGGCTCCGGCGGAGCTGCTCCGGCGCTTCGTCCGGGTCTGCGCCGCAGACGCGCACGCTGCCGCCGTCGCGGGCCAGCTGGCCGCAGAGAATGTGGATGGTCGTGGATTTTCCCGCGCCGTTCACACCGAGGAAAGCGAACAGCTCGCCCTCGCGCACGCGGAAGCTCAGATCGTCCACCGCCGTCACATCGCCGAAGCGCTTGACGAGGTGTCGGACCTCCAGAATATCGTTCATACTCTCTCCTTTTTGTTACAGAGCCGCGAACACGGCCGCGCCGCGCCTGCGCAGCCAGACATACAGCACGGCAACAAGCGCCAGCGTCAGGCCGAGATAAATTCCAAGGCAGGCAGAAAGGCCCAGGGCGGACGCGCCAAGGAAATAGGCCAGCGGCAGAAGGCCCGCATAGACGAAGCCGCCGAACAGGGCCAGCATGACGCTGCCGCCCTGCTTGATGGGCGTGATCTCATTCGTCCACGTCAGATTCGGCAGCTTCAGGCCCGCGAACAGGCCGAATAGCGCCAGCAGCAGGACATAGCCGAGCGGGACGGCCAGCAGCAGGAGCGTCTCTCCCACCGGGCGCGCGGCAGCCACGGCTGCGCAGACCGCCGCGATCAGCGCGGGGACGGCCGTCAGCACAAGCTGCAGCTGCAGCTTGGCCCGCAGGACCTGCCACGGCCGGACCGGCAGTGACTGCACGAGCCAGATCGTCCGGCCCTCGAGCGAAACGGATGGCGCAGCCATGAGATTCATGGATGCCAGCAGGCACACCAGCGCGCACAGGATGAGCGCGATCCCCTGCCCGCCGACCATAGGCTGCAGCACATCCAGAAGATCGCGCTTCCATAGCAGGGCCGTGCCGCCGAGCGGCATCAGCAGGATACCGAGGCCGCAGTTGAGCATATAGCTGGGATTGCCGCCGAAGTGCCGCAGCTCCCGCGCAAGCAGGGCCGTGCCCGCGCCGCGCTGCACAGCGGTCTTTTCGCGGTAGACACGGCGCACCGTGCTGCCGCTTGCCGTGGCGATGCGCAGGAAGCTGCGCGACAGCAGCCAGAATAGCAGGACAAACAGAACGAGTACCACGGCGGTGACCACCGCCATGGCAGGGCCGTCGCCGGCCCCGGCACGGCCGATCAGATAGAGCGGATAGGCCTTGCCGCGGATCTGCGCGCCGTAGTAGGCTGCGTTCGTCACAAGCTCTGAGAGGAAGCTCTGCGCCTTGAAATACACGAAATAGTAAGCGCCGAGGAACAGCAGCGACGTCAGTACCACCGTGATGCTGCGGTGCTTCAGCTTCAGGCTGACCCTCGCCACGACCCAGCCCAGCGCGCATGAGAGCGTCAGCACGAAGATCGTGACAAGGACAAACAGCAGCAGACCGCCCGCAAGGGCGGCGGGCGCAGCCGAGACCGTGACCCAATAGACGATCATGGCAGGCAGCAGCACAACGCCGGAATAGAGCAGGCCCATGAGATAGACGCTCAGCAGGCGGGACAGCAGGATGGTGCGCACCGGGATCGGCATGGACAGCAGCAGGTCGTTATCCTTGGCAAGATAGAGGCTCGAATAGGTGTTGAATACGCTGCCGAATGCACCGAGCACGATGGCGACCATGGCCATGATCGTGAAATACAGCCATTCCATCCCGGCTGCAGCGAACGGCGCGCACAGGGAATGCGCCAGATAGGTGAACATGCCGCCCAGCACGCCGACCATGAGCACGGCAAAAAAGGCAAAATAGCCCACCGTCGAGACGCGGGAGCGGGCCTTGCCCTGCTTGGCGTTATAGAAGTAGCTGCGGAAGATCTCCTGCAGCTGCTTTTTCAGGAGAGCGCTCAGCATGTCTCGCCCTCCAGCTCCAGGAAGACCTCCTCGAGGGAGTCGTCGCCCTTGACCTCGTCCATCGTGCCGGAGCGGATGAGCTTGCCCGCACGCAGGATAGCGACCTTGTCGCACAGCTTTTCCGCGACCTCGAGCACATGCGTCGAGAAGAAGATCGCGCCGCCGCGGTCGCACAGCTCCCGCATCATGCCCTTGAGCAGATGGGCGGCCTTCGGGTCCAGGCCGACGAACGGCTCGTCCATCACGACGAGCTGCGGGGCATGGAGCCAGGCCGAGATGATGGCCAGCTTCTGCTTCATGCCGTGGGAGTAGGCGGCGATGGGCTGGGCCAGATCGTTCGTCAGCTCAAAGCGCTCCGCAAGCTCGCGGATGCGCGCCTGCCGGTCCGCCGCGCTGACACCGAAAATGTTTGCAATAAAGTTCAGATACTGGATACCCGTCATATAGTCATAGAGATCGGGATTGTCCGGGATGTAGGCAAGCTTCCGCTTGCAGGCCAGCGGGTCCGTGCGGATGGAGGTGCCATCGATGCGGATCTCTCCGGCGTCGAAGCGCAGGATCCCGGCGACGGACTTCAGCGTCGTCGTCTTTCCCGCGCCGTTGTGGCCGATGAAACCGTAAATTTCACCGGGCAGGATGTGCAGGCTCAGATCGTCCACGGCCTTCTTTTCGCCGTAGGTCTTCGTCAGATGTTCAATTTGCAGCATGGAACATATCTCCTTCCTTTTTGGATAACCGGTACAGCCCCATTATACGGTCTGGACGCTTTCCCTGTCAATCGTCGATTCGCGCCACGGCGGCATTTTCCGCAGAAAAAGGGGATTCCCTTTTCCCCGCCGCAGTGATAGAATAAAAATATAGTATCAGCCCGGCAGGCGTTCTAAAAAATACACAGGCTGCCCCGCATCATTCCTCAAGAGCATCCGGCGAGAGATTTTTTGTCGAGGCAAGGTTTGGAAAGTGCGGGCGTGCTTTGTGCACGTCAAACTTTCCGAACCGATGGACCAGCGAAAAATATCCGCCGAAGGCCGAAGAGGAATGATGCGGGGTGGCCGAATCAACAAAAAGGAGTGGATTCGTATGAAAAAGCTGCTGAAAGGCGGCGTGATCGTCGGCGCTTCCGGCTGCCGGAAAGCCGATCTGCTCATCGACGGCGAACACATCGAGGCCGTCGGCGAGGCGCTTTCCTGCCCGGAGGCCGAGGTGATCGACGTCAGCGGCAAGCTGCTGTTCCCCGGCTTTCTCGACGCGCACACACACTTCGACCTCGAGGTCTGCAACACCGTCACAGCGGACGACTTCTACACCGGCGGCCGCTCCGCCCTGCGCGGCGGCACGACGACCGTCATCGACTTTGCCTGCCCGAACAAGGGCGAAACGCTCCACACCGGCCTTGCCCGCTGGCATGAGAAGGCAGATGGGAAGACCGGCTGCGACTACGGCTTCCACATGACCATCGACGACTGGAACGACGGCATCCGCGCCGAGCTGCCCCAGATGTTCGACGAGGGCATCTCCTCCTTCAAAATGTACATGACCTATCCCGCGATGATGATCGGCGATGAGGCCATGTTCCACGCCCTGCGCGAGATGAAGCGTCTCGGCGGCATCGTCGGCGTGCACTGCGAGAACGCCGGCATGATCGACGCGCTCATCGCCGAAAAGAAAGCGGCAGGCGCGCTTTCCCCGGCGTCTCACCCCCTCTGCCGCCCGGCGGAGGCCGAGGCCGAGGCCGTCGGCCGTCTGCTGAAGCTGGCACGCGTGGCCGATGTGCCCGTCATGATCGTCCACCTGTCCACGGCGGCAGCCCTGCGCGAGGTCGAGGCCGCGCGCGGCCTCGGGCAGAAGGTCTTTGTGGAGACCTGCCCGCACTACCTGCTGCTGGACGACTCACGCTACAGCCTGCCGGACTTTGCAGGCGCACGCTATGTCTGCGCGCCCCCGCTGCGCAAGAAGCTCGACAACGAGCGCCTGTGGAAGGCGCTGGCCGACGGCGAGATCCAGACCGTTTCGACGGATCACTGCAGCTTCACCCTCGCGCAGAAGGACGCCGGGCGCGGCGATTTCACGAAAATTCCCGGCGGCATGCCCGGCGTGGAGACGCGCGGCACACTGCTGTTCACCTACGGCGTCGCAGCAGGCCGCATCACGGCCGAGCGCATGGCCGATGTGCTGGCCGAAACGCCCGCGAAGCTCTACGGTCTCTTCCCCCGCAAGGGCGTACTGCAGCCGGGCGCGGACGCGGACATCGTCGTATATGACCCGCGCGGCACGAGCTGCATCACCGCAGCCGATCAGGCGGCAAACGTCGACTATGCCCCTTATGAGGGCACGCAGATCGCGGGCCATATCGCAGAGGTCTACCTGCGCGGCACCTGCGTCGTCCGGGAGGGCAAAATTCTCCACGACCGTAATGGGCAGTATCTGCACCGCGGAAAATGTATGCTCTAAAGCAGCATCACTCCATTGCAGCCTCGGTCTTCACCGGTTATTTTTCATCTGGTGGAGCAAAACTCCCATTTTTGAGCTGTTTTTTCGCCAAAAATGGCGCGTTTTTCGGAAAAATGCTTGCAGTTTTTTCCTGCAGGGTGTATAATAATGGCAATGTTCCGATCATTGGAGGCCACTGCCATGGGGCGCATCGATAAGGAAAGCTATTACCTCGACATCGCGGAGACCGTGCTGGAGCGTTCTACCTGCAGCCGCTCTCACTCCGGGGCGCTCATCGTCCGCAACGACGAGATCGTTTCCACGGGCTACAACGGCGCACCGCGCGGCCGCAGCAACTGCATCGACCTCGGCTACTGCATCCGCGAACGGCTCGGCATCCCCGCCGGCGAGCGCTATGAGCTCTGCCGCAGCGTCCACGCCGAGATGAACGCCATCATCTCCGCCGCGCGCAGCGAGTGCATCGGCGGCACGATCTATCTGGCCGGGCGCGACGTCGCCACGGGCGAGCTGATCCCTGACCTGCTCCCCTGCCCGATGTGCCGCCGGATGATCATCAACGCCGGTCTTTCGAAGATCGTCATCCGCCGCACTCCCTCGACCTACGACATTCTGAACGTGCAGGACTGGGTCTTCCACGATGATTCCGTCATCGACCCCTCCGAGTCCGGCGAACAGGCATAAAGAATCGCTGCCGCAGAGCATATCAAAACGCTCTGCGGCAGCTTTTTGCTATGTACCGGGATCAAACATCCGGCGGTGTCCAGTCTATCGGCTCCGGCCACTCGATTCCCTGGCGGGAGACGACATTGCGATCCATGAAATTGATCGCGCTGCCCGAGGACTCCATCAGGGCAAACAGGCCCATCACGGAAGAGCCGTCACTTTCGGTCCAGGCAAACAGGCACGGATACAGCAGGATGTTCACATCGTACAGGCATGCCTGCAACGCGGGGGGGAGGTCGCCAAAGGTAAGCTTTTCCGTCCCTGCTGCCTCGTACAGGGATCTCAGTACAGTCGGGATCTGAACCAGCAGCTGAAGGGACGCATAAGCGTTTGGGTATTTCTGAAGCAGGGCCGTGTTTTCCTCCATGCCGGCCCTGAGCTGCTCCGCGCCCCATTGCAGATTATCCAGATCATTTCCAGAGAAACCGTAAAAGCTAGTTGGCTGGAACGAATTAAACCGATTGAAGAACATCCTCAGACCGTATCGCAGCTGCACCTCTGCGTCAGACATTTCTCCACAGCCAAGCAAAGAGACTGATAATGCGAAAACGAGCAAAAGCAGAAGAAATCGTTTTCCTTTCATGATAATCTGTCCTTTCTTTCAATTCATAAATGATTCTTCCTGCGGAGCGGCCTCCCTTCACTCCTATATTTCACCAGAAACGGATTCCTGACACTTTTTTCAAATTTTTTATAAAAATTTTTTATCGACAGCCGTTTATGACCCACTTCGGGCGGGTAGAATCTCTCCAGATACCGGACAATGTCCGGCTAAGGGAGGGAGCGTAATGGTCAAGGGAACGACGCGGCAGGTCCTCGTGGTGCGGCCGCAGGAGTCCGACCTGTTTGAGCAGGCTATTTTTCTGCTGCGCGAGGAGGCGCTCGAGCAGCACGGTGTGACGGAGCAGGCCCTCCTGGAGGAGGCCCGCCGCCTTGCCGCCGCACCGCCGTCCGCACGACCGCGCCGCCGCATCCCGGCTCTCCTGTACGCCGCGATGGGAGCGGCATCTGTGGGGCTGGCGTGGCTCTCCTGCGTGCTGATCTTCTAAGGCAGCACCGTATTTTGGCCTTAACCGAATCATGCGGTACTGCCCCGGGGCTTCTCCGCCCGTTCAAAAAGGCGAACGGGCGGAGTTGCTTTTTTTCGCGCTTTATGGTACAGTATAGGGCAGGAGGGATGGACCCATGCAGCTGTTTTCCGGCGATACGCCGCTTTTCCTCGCACCGATGGCCGGCGTAACGGACTACGCCTTCCGCACGGTCTGCGCGCAGCATGGCGCGGACGTGACCGTGACGGAGATGGTCTCCTCCCGCGCGCTCGTCTATCAGGACCGCAAGAGCCGCGGCCTGCTCCGCCGGAACGAGGGCTCGCTGTGCGGCGCGCAGATCTTCGGCAACGACCCGGCCATGATGGCCGAGGCCGCGCAGATCGCCGCCGGCATCAGCGGGTGCGACTTTCTGGACATCAATATGGGCTGCCCCATGCCGAAGATCGCCAACAACGGCGACGGCAGCGCCCTCATGCGCGACATCCCGTTGGCCGGGCGCATCATCCGCGCCGTGGCGGACGCCGTTTCCGTCCCCGTGACCGTAAAGACCCGCCTTGGCTGGGACCGGAGCTGCCCGAGCGCCGTCGCGCTGGCCCGCGCGGCGGAGGAAAACGGTGCAGCCGCCATCACGGTCCACGGCCGCACGAAGGCCATGCTCTATTCCGGCCGCGCAGACTGGGACGCCATCGGCGAGGTCGTGCGCGCCGTCTCCATCCCCGTTATCGCAAACGGCGATATCTCCGACCCCGAGCAGCTGCTGCGCTGCCGGGCGCACAGCGGCGCTTCGCTGTTCATGGCGGGACGCGCCGCCTTCGGCGACCCGTGGCTGTTCGAGCGGCTGCGCGCTGCCCTGCGCGGCAAGACACTCCCGGAGCTGCCGCCGCTCGCCGACCGCGTGGACACGGCCCTGCAGCAATTCGCACTGGCGCTCGAGGACAAGGGCGAGCATATTGCCTGCCTCGAGGCGCGCAAGCATTTTGCATGGTACCTGCGCGGCGTGCCGCACAGCGGATTTTATAAGGAACAAATCTCCAACATTTCCGCCTTTTCCGACATAGAACGTCTGGCAAAAGAGATCAAGCGTGATCTGAGGTGATCCCCATCGACGAAAAGCACATGATCCGGCTGGCAGCCGACGGCGATATGGCGGCGTTTGAGCAGCTCGTCACGACGCATCAGCCCGCCATCTACCGGCTCGCGCTGCGCATGACCGGCAATCCGGAGGATGCCGCCGACATGACGCAGGAGGCCTTCCTGCGCGCGTGGCGCGGGCTTGGCAGCTTTCAGGCCGATTCCAGCCTGTCCACCTGGCTGTTCCGGCTGACGTCCAACGTCTGCATCGACTTTCTGCGTGCTGCGCGCCGCCACCTGGTCGTTCCCATCTCCGGGCTGGACGCCGACGGGGAGGAATATACCCTCGATGCACCCGACCCGGCCAAGCTGCCGGAGGAGGAGCTGCTTGCGCGCGAGGAGCGGGAGGAGCTGCGGGCCGCCATGGACCTGCTGGCCCCGGAGCAGCGGCTGATCCTGTCGCTGCGCGTGGAAAATGACCTGAGCTATACGGACATCGCCGCTGTGCTTGGCGTGCGGGAGGGAACGGTCAAGTCCCGTCTCGCCCGCGCCCGCGACCAGCTGCGAAAAAAGCTGTCCCAGAGCGGGAACAAAGCGGCCGCCGCCTCGTCTAATCCGCAGAAAGGAGGTCGGGGCCGTGAACTGTAACGATTATCTTCCACTTTTGAGCGGACATCTCGACGGCGAAAACTCGCCGGAGGAAGAGCAGCGGCTGCAGGCGCATCTGGCGCAGTGTGCAGACTGCCGCGCACGGCTGCAGGCCTTTGAACGCGGGGACCGTCTGCTGCGGGCAGACACCGCCGTCCCGCCCGCCGGGCTGACAGCCTCCATTCTGGCAGCCGCCGCCAAAACACCGCAGCGGCCGGTCAAAAAGCCGCGCCGCGCCTACTGGGGCGGGCTTGCCACAGGCCTTGCCGCTGCCGCGCTGGTCGTCTTCACTCTGCTCGGTCCGCTGAAGGGCTTTGCTCAGCAGAAGGCCAACGATACTGCCGCTACTGCCGCTCCCGGCGACGTCGTGATGGGATACAGTGGCAATGTCACGTCATTTTACCACGACGCCGCAACATCCGGTGTTGAGGCGCCCGAGTGCAAGGCTGCGGATACGGACGACGCAGCGGCCGCATACGACGGAACCGCCGCGGAGCCGCTGCTCGTCGTGCTGAAGGGCGCGCACGCCGACGTTCTGCCGGAGAGCAGCGAGCAGCTGTCCTCAAAAGAGCGCGACAGCTGGAGCGAGACGGCCGGGCTTTGGCCGGAGGACGTCCGCGCCGCATATCGCCTGCCGGCGGAAGCGCTGCCAAAGCTTCTGGCGGACTGCAGCGGGATCTACGCCTTCACGCTCTCCGCTCCGGTGAAGGAGGCAGCGGAATGCATCATTCTGCTGGCCGCAGAGGATTGAACCGATACCGCTGCAGAGCAAGCCGTTCTGCAGCGGTATCATATTATCAGGAGGTATTATGTGCACTGCAATCACCTATCAGCCGCGTGAGCTCTATATGGGCCGCTCGCTGGATTACGAGGCATCCTATGGCGAGGAGATCGTCATGCTTCCCCGCCGGTTCCCGCTCCGCTTCCGCCACGGCGGCGGCTCGGAGCAGGGCTATGCCATCCTCGGCACGGCCCATGTGGCGGACGGCTATCCGCTGTATTACGATGCCGTGAACGAAAAAGGCCTCGGTATTGCCGGGCTGAACTTCGTCGGCAACGCCCGCTATGCCGCGCCGCAGGACGGGCGGCAGAACGTGGCGCAGTTCGAATTCATTCCGTGGCTGCTGCGGCAGTGCGCCACGCTGGCGGAGGCCCGGCAGCTGCTGCAGGCCGTCAACCTGACGGGAACGCCGTTCAGCCTGCACTTCCCTGCCGCCCAGCTGCACTGGCTGCTCGCGGACGCGACCGGCGCCCTCACGCTGGAGCCGACGGCCGCGGGGCTGCAAATTTACGAAAATCCTGTCGGCGTGCTGACGAATAACCCACCGTTCCCGCAGCAGCTCTTCGCGCTGAACAACTATATGCATCTGTCGCCGAGACAGCCGGAGAATACCTTTGCTCCGGACGTGCCGCTGCAGGCCTACAGCCGCGGCATGGGCGCGCTCGGTCTGCCGGGCGACCTGTCCTCCGGCTCGCGCTTTGTCCGCGCCGCCTTCACGAAGCTCCACTCCGTCTGCGGCGAGAGCGAGGCCGACTGCGTCGGGCAGTTTTTCCACATCATGGAGACGGTCTCCCAGACGCGCGGCTGCTGTGAGGTCGCACCGGGAGAATTTGAGCGCACGATCTATACCTCGTGCTGGAATGCCGCGCGCGGCATCTATTACTACACGACCTACGGCAACCGCCGCATCACGGCCGTCGACCTGCACCGTGAACCGCTGGACAGCACGGCGCTGCGCCGGTACCCCATGCTGACGGCAGAGGACATTCTCGTGCAGAACGGGGGCGCGGGCGCATGATCCCCAGGCTTCTGATCCTGATCGGTCTGGTGCTGGCTGGATTTTCTGCGCTTTTTTACCTTGTCACGCGTGTGCACCGCTTCCGATTTTCGCTGGCGCTGGCCCGCGGCAGGCATGGCTGGAGCTGGGTGATCTCCGTGCTGGCTGTGCTGCTTCCTTCTGCCGCGATCTGGCTGGCGTGGGGCTATATGAACGCCATCATCTGCCTGCTCCATCTGGCGCTGTTTTGGCTGCTGAGCGACGCGCTGTTCGCCCTGCTGAAGCGGCTGCACGGCAAGCCGTGGCGGCGGTATTACGCCGGGCTCACGGCTCTGCTGCTCACGGCCGCCTATCTTTCGGCCGGTTGGGTGCAGGCGCACCATGTCTGGCAGACAAACTACATCATTCATACGGACAAGCCCGTCGACACGCTCCGCGTCGCGCTCATCGCCGATTCCCACATGGGCACCACGTTCCACGCAGACGGCTTTGCCCGCGAGCTGGACCGCATCGCGGCGCAGAAGCCCGACCTGCTCGTGATCGCGGGCGACTTTGTCGACGAGGATACGGAGAAGGACGACATGCTCGCCGCCTGCAGGGCGCTCGGGCAGCTGGATATGCCGGTTTACTACGTCTTCGGCAATCATGACAAGGGCCTGTATGACAGCAAGTGCACCCGCGGCTTCACGGGCGACGACCTCGCCGCCGAACTGACGGCAAACGGCGTGCATGTGCTGGAGGACGAGATCGTGCCGATCGGCGACGCCTTCTGGCTCATCGGCCGGCAGGACGCCTCAGAGGAGCTGGGCTTCGGCGGCGGCCGTGCATCCATGTCTGAGCTGACACGGGGGCTGGATACGGCGCGCTACTCCATCGTACTGGACCATCAGCCGCATGACTATGATGCCGAGGCGGCCTCAGGCGTCGATCTCGTGCTCTCCGGCCACACCCACGGCGGGCAGCTCATCCCCCTTGTGCAGCTCATCCGCTGGTTCCACCTGCACGGCGACGATGCCGTCTACGGACAGGAGCGGCGCGGGGATACGGACTTCCTGGTCACGTCCGGCATTTCGGACTGGGCCATCCTGTTCAAGACCGGCTGCCGGTCGGAATATGTGATCATCGAAATTCAGGGGACATAAATACGGACGAATGCCGAGAGGCAGCTTGTAGCGGCGCTCACTGCGCAGCCGTTGGCGGCTTTGCCGCCTTACGGATGCGGCGTGCCCTTTACGGGCGGTGAGCGCCATGCAGGCTGGCAATATTTGCGGCCTGAATTCAATGGCGCAATGCCCTCAGATTTGTCATTGCGAGGCCCCAAAGGGGCCGTGGCAATCTCGCCGTACCCGGTTGAATCGTGAGAAAGCCATCGGCGAAAACGCAACTTCCTCCCCGAGATTGCCACGTCGCTTCGCTCCTCGCAATGACACATCAGGGTAGTGCTGTGGCACGCCAGCGCCCTCCTACGGTTGAATTATCCCGTACAAGGCGCTCACTGAGCGCCGCTACAGTCAAATTTGGTAGCGATTGCGTTCGGCGGCACTCCGTGTATATCGGCGATGCCTTCCCGAGATTGCACCCCAAGGGCACTTCCTCGCGCTTCGCGCTCATGGCGCCACGTCAACCTTTGGCCTTCTCGCAATGACAACTCAGGGAAGAACCGGCAGCCAACCGGCTCTCTTACGACGACATAAACAAACCCTCCCGCCGGGCGGCGGGAGGGTCTTCAGCTTGTCAAAAAAGTCCCTTCGGGATTTTTCGCCAAGCTGCTTTCAGGATTGCAAAATGAATTTCTGTAGTACTTATTTTGCAATCCTGCCGCTGCGGCGGGTTATTTAACGTGAAAGGACACCCTGACGGTTTCCTTTCACACTTTTCTTCCCTCCGAAACTTTCAGCTGGGCAATTTTTTGACAGTGTGACCCTCCCGCCGGGCGGCGGGAGGGTCTTTTGCTGTTTGGCTTATCTGCCGAGGTCCTCGACATAGAGCTCGCGGACCGCATTGGGATCGGCGGCCTTCTTCTCGGGCTCTGCGGGCTTCGGGTTGTTGCGGGCTTCCATGAACTTGCGCGCGACCTGCGGGAACAGGGCGTAGGACAGAACGTCCTCCTCGCAGCGGGCGATGTCCTTGGACTCCTCGCGGTACTGCGGCAGCTCCGGCTTGAGCAGGTCAGCCGGGCGGCAGGTGATGACCTTGTCATCGCCAATGCACTTACGGCGGACTTCCTCATTTACTTTACCGGGCAGCTTGCCGTATTCGCCGCGGAGCAGGCCCTTGGATTCCTTCGGGACCATCTTGTAGCGCTCACCGGCGACGATGTTCATAACGGCCTGTGTTCCGACGATCTGGCTCGTCGGGGTGACGAGCGGAGGATAGCCGAAGTCCTTGCGGACGCGGGGCACCTCAGCCAGAACATCGTAATAGCGATCCTCCTGACCGGCCTGCTTGAGCTGGCCGAGCATGTTCGAGAGCATGCCGCCGGGGACCTGATACATCAGGGCCTTCGTATCGACCTGCAGGACCTTCGGATCAAGGAAGCCTTCCTTCTTCAGCTTGTCGGCGACCTTGCGGAAGTGCGTGGCAGCCTCGTTCAGCTTGGCAAGGTCCAGCCCGGTGTCGCGGTCGGAGCCCTGCAGCGTCGCCACGAGGGACTCGGTGGCGGGCTGGGACGTGCCGTTGGCAAGCGGAGACAGCGCGCAGTCCACGATGTCCACACCGGCCTGACAGGCCATGAGGTTGACCATGTCGCCGGTACCGGCCGTGTTGTGCGTGTGCAGGTGGATGGGCACGGAGACGCTGTCCTTCAGCTTGCGCACGAGGTCATAGGCGTGCAGCGGCAGCAGCAGGTTCGCCATATCCTTGATGCAGATGGAATCTGCGCCCATCTTCTCGAGGTCCTTGGCGAGGCCGACGAAGTAATCGTCGTTATGCACGGGGCTGACGGTGTAGCTCAGCGCGACCTCGGCCCAGCCGCCGTACTTCTTCACGGATTCGACGGCCTTGCGCAGGTTGCGGATGTCGTTCAGCGCGTCGAACACGCGGACGACGTCGATGCCGTTTTCGATGGACTTCTGGCAGAATTCCTCGACGACATCGTCGGCATAGTGCTTGTAGCCCAGGATGTTCTGGCCGCGGAAGAGCATCTGCAGCTTCGTCTTGGGCATGTGGGCCTTCAGGGTGCGCAGGCGCTCCCACGGGTCCTCGTTCAGGAAGCGCATGCAGACGTCAAACGTTGCACCGCCCCAGCACTCCAGCGACCAGTAGCCCATATTGTCCAGGAGCTCGCAGGCAGGGAGCATATCCTCGATGCGCATGCGCGTGGCAGCCTGAGACTGGTGCGCGTCGCGGAGGATGGTTTCTGTAATTCGCAGCGGATTCTTCTTTTCCATAACGGACATACCTCCTTATCAGCCGAACAGGGCGATGAACACGCCCGCGGCGACGGCGGAGCCGATGACACCGGCGACATTCGGGCCCATGGCGTGCATGAGCAGGAAGTTACTGGGATCCTCGCGCTGGCCTTCCTTCTGGGAGACACGCGCAGCCATCGGAACAGCGGAAACACCGGCAGAGCCGATGAGCGGGTTGATCTTCTTGCCTTCCGGCAGGAAAATGTTCATGAACTTGGCAAGCAGGACGCCGCCGGCCGTGCCGCACATGAAGGCGACGATGCCCATGGCGAGGATGCCGAGCGTCATCGGGCTGAGGAAGGACTCGGCCTTCGCCGTAGCGCCGACGGAGACGCCGAGGAAAATGACGACGATGTTCATGAGCTCGTTCTGCGCGGTCTTGGACAGACGGTCGACCACGCCGCACTCACGGAACAGGTTGCCGAGCATCAGGCTGCCGACCAGCGGAGCTGCGCTCGGAACGAGCAGAGCGACGAACGCGGTGACGGCAATCGGGAAAACGATCTTTTCCTTCTTGGAAACCGTACGCAGGGCGTCCATGCGGATCATGCGCTCCTTCTTCGTGGTCAGGCCGCGCATGATGGGCGGCTGGATGACCGGGACGAGCGCCATGTAGGAATAAGCGGCAATGGCGATCGGGCCGAGCAGCTCGGAGGCCAGCCGGGACGTGACATAGATTGCGGTGGGGCCGTCCGCGCCGCCGATGATGCCGATGGAGGCAGCCATCTTCTGCGTGAACTCAAGGCCCGGGATGCCCAGCTTGCTCAGACCGAGCGCGCCGAGGTAGGCGATGAAAATACCGAGCTGTGCGGCAGCGCCGAGCAGCAGGCTCTTCGGGTTGGCGATCAGCGGGCCGAAGTCCGTCATGGCGCCGACGCCGATGAAGATCAGGCAGGGGTAGATACCCAGCTTTACGCCGAGGTAGAGGATGTCGATGAGGCCGGCGGCTTCATTCGCACCATTCGAGAGCGTGACGCCGTTCTTGATGAGGTCCCAGTGGATATGACCGCCCTCGAAGATCTCAGAGTGGAACATACCTGCGCCGGGCAGGTTCGTCAGCAGCATACCGAAGGCGATCGGCAGGAGCAGCAGCGGCTCAAAGCCCTTACCGATGGCCAGATACATCAGGACGAAGGAAATGAGGATCATGACGATCGATTTCCAGTCCGCATTGTGGATCAGGGTGGCGATGCCAGCCTGATTCAGGAAATTCGTCATTGCTTCCGTATTGGACTGTGCGCCCTGCTCCTCTACAGCGGTGGTCTCCGCGGCTGACGAGGAGTCCGGCTCAGCGGTGGCGGCGGAGGCGAGGGTGAAGCACAGGCACACCAGAAGCCCCAGCACCATGAGCGCAATGAGCGCGCGGTGCAGGTTCTTATTCTTTTTCTTGAACATACGGCATCTCCTTACCCGCTTACGCGATGGTGCAGAGGAGAGCCTGAGTCTCGACGGAGTCGCCCTTGCGGACGTTCACACCGGTGATCTTGCCGTCGGAGGGAGCGCAGATCTCGTTCTCCATCTTCATGGCTTCCAGAATGACGAGAACGTCGCCCTTCTTCACGGACTGACCGGCCTGGACCTTGACATCCAGAATGGTGCCGGGCATCGGAGCCTTGACCTGAGCGCCTGCACCGGCAGGAGCGGGAGCGGCGGCGGGAGCGGCGGCAGGAGCGGCGGCGCTCATCTTCGCAGGAGCAGCCATTTCTTCGATCTCGATCTCATAGAGGGAGCCGTTGACGTTCACACGATACTTTTTCATACTTCTTGTTCACCTTTCTCAATATGTTTTTACAGCTTCTTGACGGAAAGAATGCGAATTGCAGACGCATCCGTACCGCTGGCTTCGGCAATGGCGGCCGAAACGGCGGCAAGAAACTCTGCGCGGTTGGGAATGCTGCTTTCCTGTGCAGGCGCAGCAGCGGCAGCGGCCTGCAGTTCCTCCTTCTTCGAGCTGCCGCGGCATGCCAGACCCAGCAGCCAGCACAGTCCGATGATGAGGATCAGGACGACGAACACCGTCACCAGTCCCATGACTACAACAAACCAGTTTTGCATTATTTGCCTCCTCGCTTAGGACGGCAGAGCCGTCTTAATAAAATTTTTATACTCCCGGCCGGGGCGTTCCTGCTCCGGCCGGATAGTTAACGAAAGAGAATCAGGAGATCGCGAAATCGATGGATTTCAGCAGCTGGCGGTTCACATAGACCTCCAGCGTGTACTCCCCTGCCGCGCCCGGATTCGGGATCGTGCTGGTATGGCGGCGCTCATGCCACATCTGGTCCCAGGTGAGCTGCGCCGAGGCATCGCTCACGGGCTCGCCGTTGGCATTGCGAATGACATAAAGCAGGGTGATCTCGTCGTCGGAGTCCTCCTTGCGCGTCAGCTCCAGGCACAGGGCGATGTCCTCATCCGCCGAGAAGGAGGTCTTGGACGTCGTCAGGGAGCGGTAATCCCAGTTGACCTCCGCCGGCGTCTCCCACAGGGAAATATAGGTCGTGGAGGGCGTTGCGCCGTAGCGGTCGAAGCGGCCGCCGGACGGCGTTCTGGCGCTGGCCTCGACCGTGCCGAACACATCCGCACCGTCTGCAGGCGTCAGGGAGATCGTGTAATCCGCATCGGGGATGAGGCCCTTGAGCGTGACGGAGTTTTCCGTGCACTCCTGCAGACGCGGCTCGTGATTGCTCGTCGGCACGCCGTAGGTCACATACCAGCCGCCGGCGGGCGCGCCGGAGGCCGTCTGCCACGAGGCGGTGATGGTGCCGTCCTCATTGGCCGTGGCCTGCAGACCCGTCACAACGAGCGGGTTGGCGGGCAGCGTGAGCACGGCGGGCGCGGGCATACCCTCGGCCGAGACGGTGAAGGTATAATCGCGCTTGAGGTCGGGCAGCTCGAAGACACAGCTGCTCTCCGTGACGGTCTGCGTGACCGTCGTGAACTGACGAGCCTCGCAGGTGACCGTCCAGCCTGCGGGAATGTTTTCGCCCGTTTCCCATGTCACGGTGACGGTGTTTCCCTCGATGCTGCTGACATTCAGCTTATCGACCTTCACAACGGGGATGGGCGTGAACTCCGTCGTCGTCGTGCCGGTGAGGAAGACGGTATCCGTTCCCTCGAGCGTGAACGTGTAATTCTGCTGCAGCGTCAGGCCGGTGACCGTGACGGTATTGCCGGTGAACTGCTGCGACTGCTTCTGGCCGTCGCCCGCCGCATAGGACACGGTCCACTGGGCAGGCGTCGGGCCGTTGGCGCTGAAGCTCAGCACCACACTGCCGTCGGCATCGCCGAGCGAGGCGGTCAGATCCGTGATCTCCGTGGCCTCCGGCGTCGTGACGGAGAGGGTGCTGACGCCGCGGCTGCTCAGGCGGTGGCCGTCGGCCGCCGTGACGGTGATAGTATACTGTGTGTTTTCCGACAGACCGGAGAAGACGTACTGACCGTCGGCCGCCGTGGCGGGATAGGAATTGCCATACATGTCGGAGCAGGTCAGGCGGAAGTCCGCCGCCTTGTCGCCGCTCTCCAGCGCGACCGTCAGCTCCTCCGTCGTGCAGCGCACGACGCGCAGGGCATCGGCCCGCACAAAATAATAGGAAAGCAGGAACCACGCCGCAGCGCCCAGCAGGACGACGAGCGCAGCCACGATGCCGATCGTGACGGCGCGGCGCTTTTTCTTCGGTTTTTTCTCCGGTTCGGGTGGGAGCGTGCTCTCCGCGTCGTTATCGACATAGGTCGCCTCCGGCTCGGCGGACTGCTCCGGCTCGTCCGGGGACGCTTCCTGCTCCGGTTCCTCCGGCTGCGGCGGTACGTCGCCGACGGCCGCATTCACCGAGGCAAGGAAAGCGTCGAGGTCCATCTGATCCGGGTCCTCGTCCTCCGGCTCTGCCGGGGCGGGTCCGGCTTCCTCCGCCGGTCCGGTCTCTTCTGCAGGCTCGTCCGCTTCCGGCTCGGTATCTTTGACCGGCTCTGCCTCCTTGACCGGCTCCGCCGGTTTTTCTGGCTCGGCAGGCGGCTGCGGCTTTTCTTCGGCCTTCTGCTCCGGCTTCGGTGCGTCCGGCACGGCGTCGGGATCGATGTCCTTTTCCGTGCCCGCGCCGGAAAGGTCCGGGGCAAAGCTCGTGCGGAACTTCTCGTCGAGCTGCTCCGCGTCCGTCATGCGGGCAGGCGCGTCCTCCCCGTCCGTCTCCACCTCGGGCGCGAGCGGCGCCTCCGGCGTGACGATGGGCGGCACGATGAGCGTGTCCGACACCTCGTTGCGCTGCATATAATAGACCAGCGCCTGCTTCAGCTCCGCCGGGGTCTGGAAGCGATCCTCCGGACGCGGAGCGCAGGTCTTCAGGATGATGGCAGCCAGCTCATAATCGGCATAGATCGGTGTCGGCATGGCCTTGCCGGTCAGGCGGAGCTTGTCCGCCATGGCCTCGCCCGTGGCCTCGTCTTCAAACGGGCCGTGGTTGCCGTTATAGATGCGGTAGAGCAGCATGCCGACGGCATACAGGTCGATCGTGGGGTTTGGGGACGCCGTGATGGCGGAAAGCTCCGGCGCGGAATACGGGCCGAGGTAATTCTCCGGCACCGAGGCATACTGCAGGTCCTCCAGCGGCGCAAGGCCGAGGTCCCCGAGCAGGAACCGCCCGGACTGCGTGAGGAACACGTTCTCCGGCTTGAGGTTTTCAAACAGATAGCCCGCATCGCGGCAGGCCGTGAGCGCGTCGCACAGGTCGATGCCGAGGTTCACGGCGCGCAGGCCGGTCATGGCGCTGTGGTCGAGGAAGGCGCGCAGCGAGACCATGCGCGGATAGAGGATATAGACATCGTAGCCGATGCCGCTCTCCTTCGGCTCGATCTGGTAAGAGCTCGCGCCCGCAAAATAGCCGTTCTCTGCCAGACGCATGCCGGTGTCGAGCTCGTTTTTGATATCCTCGGCAACACTGCCGTAATAGGCATGGACGGCGGCGTCATCCGGGTAAGCGCCGGAGAGGATCAGCGCCCGCACCTGCAGGTCAGACGCGGGGACGGAGATCCGCTTTACGACAAAGCGCTCGCCCGACTGGACGTGGCGGAGGGCGTAGCAGGTACAGCCATTGTGCCCGGCGATCTCCTCCTCAACGGACATCTGATCCAGCAGAGGGGAGACAAGTTTCAGTTCGGACATCGGGTTCGCCTCCTAAATCAAGAACTCAAATTATTTCTAGTATATACTATGATATTTTTGCAAAAAATGCAAGAACATTCTTGTCATATTCTTCGGAAAATGGTATGATAGGAAAAACCGGCGGAGGCGATTCCTGTCGTATGCCGGAGGAAAGGAGACCAAGCATAGCACGATATGCGTTGAGATATGGAAAACAAAGTTGTTTGTGACTACTGCGGCACGATCTACGACGGTTCGCGCGAAAAGTGCCCGCTCTGCGGCAGCACCACCCGCGCCGAGGCCGCGCCCGCCGCGCCGCGCCGCCGCCTGACCGAGGAGGAGCGCAAAGCCCGCCGCCGCACCCAGCAGGAGGAGCAGCGCGCGCAGCAGGATGCGCAGCGTGCCAGACGCGAGGAGGACCGTCAGGCCCGGCTGGAGGAGCGCCGCCGCGTTCCGCAGAAGCAGCGCAGCTCCAAGGCACCCGAGGCGCAGGGCGGCATCCCGCGCGGCTATCTGCGCGCCGCCGTGGTCTTTTTGACGATGGCCGTGCTCGTCGTGCTGTTCTTCATCGGCGACATGATCGGCTGGTGGCCCGGCCTGGAGGATGTGCTCCGGGCGACCACGCCGAGCGAGACGGCCGCCGCGCAGGACGATTCCTCCTGCACCTTCCTGAATCTGACGCCCGATCATCTGAGGTTCTCCGCCGCGGATGAGACGCTGCAGCTGCAGGTCGCCATCAACGCCAGCTGCGAGCAGCCCGTGTCGTTCAAGAGCTCGGATGAGAGCATCGTCCGCATCTCCGGCGACCCCGTTGTGAGCGCGCCGGACTACGACCAGACCGAGGTACTGGCCCAGATCACCGCCGTCGGCGAGGGGCAGGCCACGATCACCGTGACGTGCGGCGAACGGAAAATGACCTGCGCCGTCACCTGCGATTTCAGCGGCAGTCCCACGGACGCCTCCACGGAACCGGACACGGACGCCACGGAGCCGAGCGAGCCGACAACCGCCGCCAGCTTCACACCTGAGCTGAACTACAGCGACGTGACCATGAGCCTGCACAACGAGACGCTCCGCGTCAAGGTCACGAACCTGCCCGCCGGAAAGACTGTGAAGTGGTCGAGCAAGGACGAGAAGGTCGCCATCGTGGACGAGGACGGCCTTGTCACGGCCAAGGGCCCCGGCGTAACGACCATCACCGCCGACGTGGGCGGCAAGACGGCCGAGCTCATCGTGCGCTGCAGCTTCGAGGACACAGCCGAGGGCGGCTATCACCTCTCCCTGACGGACGTCACGCTCAGCGTGGGTGAGAGCTTCAATCTGCGGCTGCTCGATGAGAACGACGAGCGCGTCGAGGGCGCAAGCTACAGTGTGAAGGACACGACTGTCTGCACGGCAGACGGCTCGAAGATCACGGGCAAGGCCAGCGGCGTCACGCGCGTGACCGTCACCTACTACGGCGAGAGCTTCGAGTGCATCATCCGCGTAAAGTAAATTTAACAAAGAATTCACGGCGGCGTGCTGGTACGGTACGCCGCCGTATGCTATTCTATGGGTGGAAGTGCGGAGCGCATGACGCCGCGTTCCGCCGCGCAGCCGCCCTTTGCGGCGCTTGAACCGGGCTGCTGCGGCGGAGGCAGCACGCTGCTTGCGGAGCACGCATGCCGCGCCCTGCCCGGCAGGACGGATCGTATTTCCGGAATTAAAATATTCGCCCGCTGCGGGACCGCAGCGGGCTTCTTTCGCTTTTTGCGTTCTTATTGACGCGGAGACGGCAAGGCAACACCTCACAATTCAGCGAGATGCAATCGTGCAGCGCTGCCTCAGATCATTTGGGCAAGTTTTGTGCGGAGGAAGCGCCCGTTCAGGCGCTCGAACAGACGCGGTAATCCGGTATAGCGCGCGACAAGCCAGCCGATCTCAGCCACAGCCACGCCGCTAATGACATCGTAGAACACATGCTGCTTCGTGAACATCGTCGCGAGGAACACGAGCACGGAGCCGACGGTGCACAGCGTGCACGTCAGGCCGCGATGACGAAGGCTGCGGCACTCATAGATATAGCGCGTACCGAGCCACGAGACAAAGCAGTGGATGGAGGGAAACAGATTCGTCGGTGTGTCCAGCAGCCAGATCGTCCGCATGGCCCAGCCCGTAAAGCCGCCCGTTTCCAGTGGCGGGCGGACATTGTGCGTCGGCAGCAGGACGAAAAACAGGAGACAGATCACCTTGGCCGCAAAATCGGCCGCCACAAGGCGATAGCACAGGGAGCGGCTCTCCTTGGCCACGACGGAATACTGATAGATCCAGAACGGGAACGCCGCAACATAGACGAAGACCCAGACCGGTGAAAACGGAAACGCGCGGTCGAAAGCCGCCGTCATATCGTGCATGGGAAGGCTCCAACCCAGGACCTGCAGCAGCTTCGGGCCACTGAAGGCGATGAGGTTCATCAGGCCCGTGATGGCAAGCGGAAGGCTGTTTTCCGGCGGGACGATCTTATGCAGGAGTCTGCGCAGCAAGCTACCACCTCCAGAACAGAATAGGGAGATTATAGCAAACCGCCGGGATAAAGTCAACCGCAGAAGGGCACTGATCCACTGCCGCACCACCTGACGCGGCGATCTCGGGTAGGCACTGCCAGTTCATACAGGGCGTCGATAAAACGTATAAACCAATTGCGTCTGTAGCGGCGCTCACTGCGCAGCCGTTGGCGGCTTTGCCGCCTTATGGATGCGGCGTGCCCTTTACGGGCGGTGAGCGCCTTGCAGGCCAGCAACATGTGCTGCATTGCTTCTGTGGTGCAGTGCCCACAGGTTTGTCATTGCGAGGCCCCAAAGGGGCCGTGGCAATCTCGGGTAGGCAGTTGCGTTTTCGCCGGGAGTACCCTGTTATCCAACCAAGCACTGCGAGATTGCCACGTCGGCTGCGCCTCCTCGCAATGACAATTCGGGAGTCATCCCTATTTTAACGAGAGCCTACACAAGTCGACAGTACAGCGCCGGGAGGGGCATGCCCCTCCCCTACATAACGCGTGCGGCCGGCGGGAATGCCCGGGAATCTGCTGGCTCCCTCCACCAGCGTTCCTTACTCCGCCTTCTTCTCGCGGAAGGCAAAAAAGCGCTGGCCGAAGTAGTTGAACACCACAAACAGGCCCATTCCCGCCAGCATGGCCAGATTCTCCGCCCATTTTTTCGGCAGGCCGGAGAAGATCAGCCGCACGAGCGGCTTGGCAAGGCCATAGGCAAGGCCGTAGCACACGGCAATATTCAGCGCGAAGCGCAGGGCCGTCTCCCAGCCGCTGCCCTGATATTTGAACGTGAAATACCGGTTGAGGAAATAGCTCATCACGCTTGCAAGCGCATAGCTCAGGCCCGTCGCCGGCCAGTAGGAAAACCCGGCGAGGTTATACAGCAGGAACATCAGGCCGTTGCCAACGAGCGTGTTGAGCACGCCCACGAGCAGGAACTTCCACAGTTTTTCGTCAAACAGCATTCGGAGCTTTTCTTTCATACGGATTCTTCTTTCTTTATTGCCAACAGGACGTGATCGTTCCATCGCTGCTGACGGTGTAAATCGTCTGTCCGTCGCTGCTGATGCCCTCGAGCGTGACCGTCAGCTCCTGCAGGCCGCAGGCACTGCGGACATCATAGGAAATGACACCGACGATATCGAGGTAGCTCTCGAGCGACAGGTCGTCCTTGTAGACCTCACCGCCGAACTTCTGCGCGGAGGCATAGGTCATGGTGCTCTCCTGCGTCAGGCGGAGCGTTCCGGCCGTCTCGTCATATTCGGCATCGGAAAACTGCGGCCAGTTCTCCTGCACGACGGACTCGACCGAGTCTCTCGGCTCGTCCTTCGCGCCGCAGGCGCACAGCAGGACGGCGGCCAGGACAATGGCCAGAAAACAGGAAACAGATCTCACAGGCAGCACCTCCAACAACAAAAACCGGCGCGCAGTCTGCGGACCGTATGCCCTATCATACCGCAAAGGCCGGGAAAACGCAAGCAAAAAAGTATCGCAGGCCGGTCATGCGGCGTCCGTCAGCCTTGTGTGCGCCAGAATGCGGGCAAACTCGGCATGATAGGTCTTCTCCAGCTCTGCCGCGCAGCGGATGGTCAGAGTGTAGCACGTCGTGCCGTCATAGAGCAGCGTGCCGCAGCAGGCAAGCTCTCCCTCGTCGTCCGCGCCCGTCCACGCGAACTGGTACTGATCTGCCTGCGGCCAGGCCAGATAGACCGGGTCCAGCGCAGCCGTCTCTCGGCCCGTCAGCTGCCGCAGCACCGCATCGGGCGCCCCGGCTGCCGTCTCGATGACGACCTCATAGGCCCCGTCCGCGCGCGTATAGACGCTGCGTCCCTCTGCGGAGTCCTCCGCCGAGCGCTGCAGCTCCGCCGGGAGCTCGGCCGTCAGGCAGAACTGCGGCGGCTCCGGGCCGGAACCGAGGTCACAGACCGTCTCCGCATCCGCTGCGCTCTTGACAGCGCAGCCGCTCAATGTTAAAATCAGGCAGGCAATTGCAATGCATGAAATCCGTTTCATGTTCCACCTCCGAAAGGATGATCCTGATGCTGAAATACTATGTTTGCTGGCTGCTTCTCATGAGTGCCGTCACGTTTTTTCTTATGGGATGGGATAAGCATCTCGCCCGCTGCCGCCGCAGGCGTATCCCCGAGCGCGTGCTGCTCAGCTGGGCGGCGGCCGGGGGCGCGCTCGGCGGCGTTCTTGCCATGCAGCTGTTCCGTCACAAGACCCTCCACCGCCGTTTTTCCGTCGGCATGCCCGCAATGCTGGCCGTGCAGCTCCTGCTTGGCGCAGCGGTCCAGCTCTGGCTGTGAAACATCCGGCACGCACTGCCGTCTTATATACGGGATTTCGGTTGCAAAATTTTCGTCTATACGATAGAATATAATTACTCTGGCTGTGCTCTCCGGGCGCAGCCGCTGAACAGGAGCAGAGAGCATGAAACAAAGACAAAGCCGCGGCCTGATGCCGTGGATCCTGACGCTGCTGTGCGCCGTACTTCTCACGGTATGGGTGCTCGGCAGTATGCCCGCCGCCCCGAAGGAGGGCGCGGCCGTCGCCGCTGGTACGGCCTATCTGGACAGCGCGGCCGCAAAGGACGCCTCCGCCATCGCCGAAACGCTGCGCGAGCGGGAGAAGCAGCGCCGCGCGGAGCTGCTGGCCCAGCAGAAGAAGGAGGCGCGCGATGCCCTCGTTGCAAAGATCACGAGCGGTGAGCTGGACATCTGGTCCATGTTCGACAGCTACGTCATCCTCGGCGATTCCCGCGCCGTCGGCTTCTATTACTTCGATTTTCTGGAAAAGAGCCGCGTGCTGGCGGACGGCGGAAACACCATCCGCGACGTTGCCGCGCACATGGACGACATCCGCGCCCTGCAGCCGGACTATGTCTACCTGTGCTACGGTCTGAACGACATCAGCATTGGCTATTGGGACACGAAGGAGGAATATGTCGCGGAGCTGCTGCAGGTCGTCGCCGACCTGAAGGAGGCCCTGCCCGGCGTGACGGTCGTCGTCAGCTCCATCCTGCCCGCGCAGGACCCTGCTTTTGAGAAGAGCTCGAAATGGCGCAATATCCCCGAGTGGAGTGAGGCCGTCGGCGCGGCCTGCGCCGAAAACGGCATTCCCTTTGCGGATAATACCGAGATCTGTCAGACCTATGCCGATCTCTGGCAGCCGGACGGCATCCACGTCCGCCCGGAATTCTACCCCTATTGGGCTGCCAATCTGATCCTTGCCGGGCTGGACAGCCCTGCAGAAGCGGAGGATGCGACAAATGAAACAGAAAACGATCCTGCTTGAGCTGCTGCGCTGGCTGTGCGCAGGTCTTGCCGTCGTGTTCCTCGTGGTGAGCTTCCGGCAGGAGCCGGTCAGCTCGGCCGCCTTTGAGGATGTGGCCTCCGCCGTCACGGCGAGCGTCGACCTGAGTGCCCTGCAGGAGGGCAGCGTGCAGATGGTCAAGCGCCTGTACGGCCTGAATCCGTCCGATTTTGACGGCTGCCTGCTCTATTACCCGCAGACAAACATGGAGGCCGAGGAGCTTCTGCTGCTCAAGCTGCGCGATACGTCGCAGCAGGAGGCTGTCCGCGCCGCCGTGGAGGCCCGGCTCGAAACGCAGAAGACCAGCTTCGACGGCTACGGCCTGGAGCAGTATGACCTGCTGACGAATCATTCCATTCTGGATATCCGGGGCAACTACGTTCTGTTCGTCGTCCATAAGGACGCCGCTGCCGTGCAGCAGGCGTTCCGCGGCGCGCTGTAAGGAGGGGAAGCTATGGCATTCAGTACACTCGTCTTCCCGTTCGTATTCCTGCCCGTCAGCCTCATTCTGTATTTTGTACTGCCGAAGCGGCTGAAAAACGCCGCCCTCGTTGTGTGCAGCCTCGTGTTCTTCGCCTGGGGGACGCCGGAATACCTCGTCCTCATGGTGCTGGACATCGCGTTCCACTATTTTGCGGGCCGTGAGCTGGCGCTTCAGAAAGCGCGCGGCCGGAGCGGGCGGTTCGTGCTCGTCTCGTCCGTGCTCGTGAATCTTCTGCTGCTGGGCTTCTTCAAATACTACGGCTTCCTTGTGGACAATCTCAACGCCCTGCTCGGCACGGCGCTGCGCGCCCGGGAGCTGCCGATGCCCATCGGCGTGTCGTTCTTCACGTTCTCGCTGCTGTCCTATCTGTTCGACGTCTACCGCGACCGCGCGCCCGCTGCGCGCAATGTGCTGGACTTCAGCCTGTATGTCACGTTCTTCCCGAAACTCGTCTCCGGCCCCATCGTGCAGTATGCCGAGATGGAGCCGCAGCTGCGCGACCACCCCGTCACGCGCGAGGGCTTCGGCTCGGGCGCGCGTCTGTTCCTCATCGGCCTTGCAAAAAAGGTCCTGCTGGCCAATACGCTCGGCACGACGTTCTATGCGCTCTCCGCCCTGCCGATGACGCAGCTTTCCACGCTGAGCGCGTGGCTCGGCGCGGTGTGCTATGCGCTGATGCTCTACTTCGACTTCAGCGGCTATTCGGATATGGCCATCGGCCTTGCCTCGATGTTCGGCTTCCGCTTCGGCAAGAATTTTGACTATCCCTATGTCTCGCAGAGCATCACGGAATTCTGGCGGCGCTGGCATATCTCGCTCGGCGCGTGGTTCCGCGACTACGTCTACATTCCCTGCGGCGGCAGCCGCGCCGGGACGGTACGCACCATCGCGAACCTGCTGCTCGTCTGGCTGCTGACCGGCATCTGGCACGGCGCAAACTGGACGTTCCTGCTCTGGGGCGTTTATTACGGCATGCTGCTCCTCCTCGAAAAGTTCGTGCTGCGCCGTGTGCTGGAGCACCTGCCCGGCCTGCTGCGCCATGTGCTGACGCTGCTGCTCGTGCTCATCGGCTGGGTGTTCTTCTTCTCGTCCTCGCCCGCCGCGGCCTTCGGCTGGATCGGGCGGATGTTCGGCAGCGGCAGTGCGCTCGTCGACGCCACGGCGAAGTATTATCTGGCAGGCTGCTGGCCCCTGCTGCTCGTAGGCGCGATCGGCTCGTTCCCCGTCGTCTCGCATGTGGGCACCAATCTGCTGCGCCGCAGCAAGGCCTGGCAGGCCTTCTCCGTGGTGCTGTTCCTGGCGCTGCTGCTTTTGTGCATCGCCCTGATGATGAACGACACCTATTCCACCTTCCTGTATTTCCAGTTCTGATCGGAGGCGATGGTTTTGGAAGAACACAGAAATCCGCGCCGCTCCCGGCGGCTTGCCTACCAGCGCGCCCGGCTGCAGCAGGGCCTTCTTATGAGCGTCATCCTGCTCGGGACCATTCTTTGCCTGACGCTCGGCAGCCTGCTCACCCCGGACCGCACCTATTCCGACAGCGAGAACCGCAAGCTGGCCCAGTTCCCGAAGCTGAGCTGGTCCGCCGTGAAGGACGGCAGCTGGTTTTCCGATCTGGAGTCCTACATGGCCGATCAGTTCGCCGGCCGCGATTTCTGGATCGCGCTGCGGCTCCGCTTCCTGAAGCTCACGGGGCAAAAGGAATCCAACGGCGTCTACCTCTGCAGCGGCGACTATCTTATGGAGCCGCCCGCCGCCCCCGCCGCTGGCAGCTATGAACGGAATCTGGAAGCCGTCAATGCCTTTGCCGCGCGGCACACGGACCTGCGGCTGAACATGGCAGTCATTCCGAACGCCGCGTGCATTCTGGCGGACAAGCTCCCAAAAAATGCGCCGGTCCGCAACCAGAGCGCCGACCTGACCGCGCTGGCGGGCAGCCTGCAGGGCATCTCGTACCTTGACGTCTCGGCTGCACTTTCCGCTCACACGGACGAGCAGCTCTATTACCGCACGGATCACCACTGGACGAGCCTCGGCGCGCGCTATGCCTTTGAGGCCATGGCAGCGCAGCTCGGCATCTCGCAGCCCATCCAGAATTACGACACCTATACCGTCTCCACCACGTTCGAGGGCACGCTGGCCTCCCGCAGCGGCAGCCACGCCGCCTATGACACCGTGGAGCTGTATGTGCCGCAAACGGACATCGAATACTACGTTTCCTACGGCGATGCCGCAGAGACGTCCGCCACGATCTACGACCGCAGCGCGCTGGACCAGAAGGACAAATACACCGTGTTCTTCGGCGGCAACTACCCCCGCGTGGACGTCTATACGACGGCCGAAACCGGCAAGACGCTGCTGCTGTTCAAGGACTCCTATGCCAACTGCCTCATGCAGTTCCTCTATCCCTATTACGACCACATCATTCTCATCGATCCGCGGTATTATTATGACAACGTCGAGTCCGTCATCTCCCGCGAGCAGGTCACGGACGTGCTGTTCCTCTATAACGCAAATACCTATTTTGAGGATACCTCACTGGCCGATGTGCTGAATGTCTTGGAGAACTGAAGAAACCGCGAAGGGCGTGCAGCTCGAAAGCTGCACGCCCTGTTTTTTTACATGTTCTGCAATTTCGCTTGCAGGAGTACGGCTGTCAGGCGCGGCGCGGCACTGCCGAGCCGCGCGGGTTGACGTCAAAAACGCAACTGCCTTCCCGAGATTGCCACGGCCCCGCTGGGGCCTCGCAATGACAATCTGTGGGCCGTTTCCGATCTAGCGCACGAACTCCATACCGTCATCGCGAATGCGGATGGTACAAGTCTCTCCTGCGGAGAGAGCCATGGAATCCAAGGGCTCTGTCTCCAGATAGCTTTCGATCTTCACGGTAAGCGCGGCGTCCTGCGCAGTGAGATACAGCTTCCCGCCCCTCTGCACACAACGGATATGGCTTTCCCCGCTGCCGGTCGCCTCCAGATAGAGGTCATCAACAACGCAGGCTCGTACCGTATAGTCCATATTCTCGCCCGTGATCTCAATGCCCGAGCCGGTGAACACAGCCCTTTGGACCCCGCTTCCTTCTACGCCCCACAGGGCCAGATCCGTGCTGACGCGAACGTAAGCATCCGGTCCTCCATCCACAAAGTCAGCCTCAAGCCTTTTGCTGTATGGAAGCGTCAGGTAGAAGTACGGAGACGTGTCAACACCGCCCAACACGCTGTCTATGATCTGCATATCACCGCTGAAATCAAGGTCATCATACTCCAGTGTCTCTCCCTTCGCATTCCGGAACCGGTATGCGCTGTTGGCATCAAACGACAGCCGCAGCTCCTCCGGTACCGGATGCTGCTGCCGGTATTCGCAGACAGCGGAAAAAGCGACAAGCAGGCAGAGAAATACGACCAGTAAAATCGGGATCGCTTTTTTCATGAAGGATACCTCCGTTCTTATCGCCGCGCCTTCTTGCAATGACAAATCCGGCGGCCTTGTGCCATAGAATCGATGCTGCAAGTACTGCCGGTCTGCATGGCGCTCGCTGAGCGCCGCTACAGACGCAATCGGTGCATACCATTTTATCGGCAGCTGGTTCGCATCGGCAGTGCCTTCCCGAGATTGCACCCCAAGGGCACTTCCTCGCGCTTCGCGCTCAGGGCGCCGCGGCCCCGCTGGGGCCTCGCAATGACAAACTTGGAGGCGTTCGCTGTTTTGACGATAGCCTGTACGAATCGCAAGCGCTACGCCGGGTCCGGCTGTCCGCTCCCCTACAGGGTGCGCGCAGTCGTTTCTCCTCAGTCCACGCGCTCGAACACCATCGGGTATTCCGAGCCGAACATTCCGCCCCAGTCGCCGCTTTCCTCGTCCTGCGGCGGCGTCAGATAGAGCTTGTTGTCCTCCACGGAATAGTAGAGGATATCCTCCCAGTCCTCCCCGCTCTGCGTCAGGTAGAGGATGCCGTTCGAGGCCGTATAGGTCCCGGATGAGCCGTCCACATCGAGCTGCAAACCGGCAAAAGCCTGTTTCAGCATCGCCTCCTGAACGGGATACTTCTCACACAGCACGTCCTCCAGCGCATTGAGCTCTTCCCGGAGCGCCTTTGCGTCATAGTCCATGTGATAACTGCCGTCCTCCTCGAACGTGACGAGCATCGTCATCACCGTGGGATCATCCATCTGCAGATCCAGGCCGAGCGCATCGTTGAGCGCATCGAGCAGGTTCGGCGTCAGGTCGACCTGCATTTTCCAGGTCCCGGTAAGTACCGCATCCGTCTCTCCCGTCGTCATGTCTTCCCCGTAGAGAAGCCGCGCGATCTGTGCGCCGATGCTTTTCTCCAGCGCCGTCAGCTCGTCCTCGGAGAGGTCGAACAGGCCGACGGGTCTGTCCGAAAGCGCCTCGGGCTGTGTCTCCAGTGCTGCCCAGTGGAGGTCAAGCGTCGCCTTTGCGTCAAGCTGGTCCGGCAGGTCCAGCGTCACGCCAAGCTGCGCGCCGCCGTCCTCCGTGCCGTAGTTCATCGTGAGCAGGTCGAGCTTCTCTGCACCAAAGCCCGTCGACAGGCGGGCCGTCAGGCTCTGCGCCGCGTCGTCCAGCACGAGCTGCAGGCCATAGCTGCCGGTCTCATCGCCGACGGCAAGCGTCAGCACGCCGTCCAGCCCAGAAAGGCCGCAAACAAACAGGACCTCCGGCTCCGCATCGTCCTCGGCCGTCCAGACCTCGATGCGGTTCCACGGGTTCTCCTCTCCGGCGAGCAGGATGCGGACCGTGGTATCCGTCCCGGATTCGCGGGTCGTCATCTCCCACGCGCGGACCATGCCGTCGCCGTCCACCGAGACATGCAGCGGCGTGCGCATGCTGTCGATCAGCTCGCCGATCACGGTATCTGTGCTCATCTTCACGCCCATATTGACGGTGAAATCGATCTCATAGGCATCGCAGAAGGCTCTGCACAGGCGCGTGAGCTGCTTTTTGCTGAAGTCGATGTCGTAATTCGTGACCGGCACGCTGCGCCCGTCCAGCGTCAGGACGGACGTCCCGGCCTTCGTGACCTTCAGGCTGTCGCCGAAGGTTCGGAGCTTATCCTGCAGATCAGCAGACAGAGCCGGGTCTCTGACGGTCTCCTCCGGGAACAGATCAAGGTCCTCCAGCGAGCCGAGCTCCCCCAGCATTTCGCCGAGGGCGGAATCGGCATAGGCCTCGGCAACGCCGTGCGCCGGGATGCTGTAGACCTCGTCCGTGATGCCGGGCAGCGTGAGCTGCAGCTCCTCCGCATCGCCGTAGAACGAAATGGGCAGCGTCCCCTCCCCCCACGGCACGGTCAGCTCAGCCGTGCCGCCGAGGCGGCGCGTCGCATTGTCGCGCTGCGAATAGAGCTCGGCCGCGAGCGTTTCGCCGTTGGATTCAAACGTGAGCGTGGCCGTCAGCGCGCGCTGCTCACTCAGCGGGCCCCGCAGCGTCTCGGCAAAGGCCATCAGCTTCTCCGGGCGGCCGACCTCCGTCTCGAGGGCAGCGGCCGTCTTCTGCCACGCGCGCTGCACGCGGGCCTCGGGCGCATTCCACACGAGGAAGTAATACAGCGCTCCGGCGGCCAGCGCCAGCACAACGACCGGGAGCAGGATCCAGAGCCAGATCCGCTTTTTGCGCTTTTTCGGCGGCTCCGGCGGCAGGGCCTCTCCGGGCATGACCGGCATTTCCGGCGCAGGCTCCGGCATTTCGGGCATTACGGCCGACTCAGGCATCGCCGGTTCCGTTTCCGGCGGGTCGAGCGGGCTGCCGCAGGCGGTGCAGAAGCGCACGTCATCGACAAGCGGCGCGCCGCAGTTATGACAATACTTCATAATTTTCCCTTTCTCTGTTTCCCTGTCAGAATAATGGTATCATGGTTTGTCAAGGAAGCTCTGGATAAATCAGCAAAAGCGGATGGCGAGAGATTTTTGGGCAAGTCGAGGTACGGAAAGTGCAGTTGTACTTTGTGTACCCGCAAGGGGCATGCCGCATCCGTAAGGCGGCAAAGCCGCCAACGGCTGCGCAATACCACAAACTTTCCGAACCGATGGATTGACGAAAAAGATCCGGCATCCGCCGCAGATGATTTATTCAGAGCTTCCTTACTATTTCCATCCTATCATGAGACGATGGGCCTGTCAAGCAAGTTCCCGGTTTTGCGCATCCATATCTGTGAATTTTTAACACAAACTTCGTTGATTCCGGCCGGAAAAGCTGCTATACTGACAGAGATAACAGGAAGAAGGTATGACTTATGACTTTTGAAGAGATCGAAAAAAATGAAACGATCCGCGCCTATATTTCCAAGGCGGACGAATCGCTCGTGGCGCTGGGCTATACGGAACACAGCTTTGCCCATGTGACGCATGTGGCGGCCATGGCGGGCTATCTGCTCGAAACGCTCGGCTACGACGCCCACACCGTCGAGCTGGCGAAGATCGCGGGCTATCTGCACGACATCGGCAATCTGGTCAACCGCATCGAGCACTCGCAGAGCGGCGCCGTCATGGCGTTCCAGATCCTGACATCACTCGGCTTCGGGGCCGAGGATGTCGCGACGATCGTCACGGCCATCGGCAACCACGACGAGGGCACCGGCGTGCCGGTCAACGCCGTCGCGGCCGCCCTCATCCTCGCGGACAAGGCCGATGTGCGCCGCAGCCGCGTTCGCAATCAGGACACGACGACGTTCGACATCCACGACCGCGTGAATTACTCCGTGAAAAAGTCCACGCTGAAGATCAACGAGGACCGCACGCTCGTCAAGCTGAAGCTGACGGTCGACACGCATTTCGGCTCCGTCATGGACTATTTTGAAATCTTCATGCAGCGCATGATCCTCTGCCGCAAGGCGGCCGAAAAGCTCGGCCTGCAGTTCAAGCTCATCATCAACGAACAGCAGCTGATCTGAGCGGCTCCGCATCCAGATCGCAGTAGGGATACAGCCGCTCCCATCTCCCGGTCTGCGGGTCGCGGGCCACGCTGCTGCAATGCGAGGCAAGCAGCTCGATAATGGGATAGACGTCGATCCAGATCTCGCTGTCGCACTCCTTCTGCGACTCGTCGAAGATCAGCTGCAGGCCGAAATGCAGGTGCACCGTCTCGATATTGTTGACGTTCTCCTGCGCAGAATAGCCCGTGCGGCCCATAAAGCCGATAACCTCGCCCGCCTGCACCCGCTGCCCGACGGCAAGTCCCTCGGCATAGGGCGTGTCTTTGCGAAGATGGGCATAGTAATAATAGCGCTTCCGGTCGTCGGAGCGGATGCCGATGCGCCAGCCGCCGTAGCGGTTCCAGCCGAGCGCCTCGACCGTGCCGCCCTCCACAGCGCAGATGGGCGTGCCGAGCGCACCGAGGATGTCGTTGCCGAGGTGCGGCCGCGCATAGCCATAGCTGCGCTGCGCTCCGAAGTCCGGGTAATGCGACCAGGGATAGCCCGCCGCAATGGGCGAGAACGCCTTGAGGCCGTAAGCCGGGATCCACTCCGCTTCGCCGGTCTGCGGGTCTGTCCGCCGGATGGCAAAATGCCCGGCCAGACCGCCGAGCGCCGCGCCGTAGGCTTCGCGGTAATACGAAAAGTAGCGTCCCGCCATGCCGGGCAGCCGCTCCGGCGGCGTATCGCCGCGCAGGACCTGCGCCGCCCGCTGTGTGTCCGCCACGGTCACACCCGTTCCGCCGCGCCATGCCGCGGCCAGCGCCAGAATGTCGATCCAGTCAAGGAGCTGCTCCCCGCCCTGCGAGGCCATGTCCAGCTCCAGCGCGCTGCGGAGCACCGGCGCACTGAGGCGGAAGTCCACCCAGTGAATGTAGTCCGCCGACGCATGCGGCAGCAGGCCCAGCAGCAGGATCGCGATCAGCACTTTTTTCATCTGCACCACCTCTCCGGTTATTCTGCCGGGGAGGTGGCTGTTTTATGCCGAAAAACAGGCCGCCGATCAAATAGCAGGAACCAGAAGTCAGCCTGTGGCGGCTAAGCACCGGCCCCCGAATCGTCATTGCAAGAAGCGAAGCGACGTGGCAATCTCGTGCCGTCTCTACCGCTTCGTAATGGCTGTCGTTGAAATGGCATGCACCGATTGCGTCTGTAGCGGCGCTTAGTAAGCGCCCAAGGCAGTTGCAGGTATCGTAGCAGTGATTCAACGGCGCAAGGTAAACAGGCTTGTCATTCCGAGGCGCGCAGCGACGTGGGAATCTCTCGCAACAGCCTGCGAATTCGCCGAAGCCTGCCTGTCATCCAATCGGGTACTGCGAGATTGCACCCCAAGGGCACTTCCTCGCGCTTCGCGCTCAGGGCGCCACGTCGGTCTTCGGCCTCCTCGCAATGACAAATCCGGTGGCATTGCGCCACAAAAAATACTGCCGCAGGAGCGAACCCCTGCGGCAGTATTTTTCCGGATTCAGATGACCTGATAGCCCTGATCCTCGACGGTCTTCTTCAGGAGCGCGTCGTCGACCGGTGCGGACAGCGTCAGGACGGCCGTGCCGCTGACATGACTGACCTCGGCCTTTTCGACGCCCGGCAGGGCCTCGAGGCACTTCTTCACGCGGGCCTCGCAGTGGCCGCACATCATACCTTCGATCTTCATCGTCTTTTCCATGGATGTTTCCTCCTTGTTTTCCTTATGATCTTCAGCCGTTTTTGCAACGGTCTGCTTTGCATGGTTCTTCCGCTTGTGGTCGTGCTTCGTGCTGCGGATGCGGAACAGGTTCAGGCGCAGGGCGTTCGTCACGACGCAGAAGCTCGAAAGGCTCATCGCCGCCGCGCCGAACATCGGGTTCATCTCCCAGCCGAGCAGGTGGATCCATGCACCGGCAGCAAGCGGGATACCGATGACGTTGTAGAAAAATGCCCAGAACAGGTTCTCGTGGATATTGCGCAGCGTGGCGCGGCTCAGGCGGATGGCAGCCGGGACGTCGAGCAGGCGGCTCTTCATGAGCACAACGTCCGCCGCGTCGATGGCGACGTCCGTGCCTGCGCCGATGGCGATGCCGGTGTCCGCGCGCGTCAGGGCGGGGGCGTCGTTGATGCCGTCGCCGACCATGGCGACCTTGCCCTGCTCCTTCAGGCGGCGGATGACGGCCTCCTTGCCGTCCGGCAGGACGCCAGCGATGACCTCGTCCACACCGGCCTGCGCGCCGATGGCCTTTGCCGTGCGCTCGTTATCGCCCGTCAGCATGACGACGCGGATGCCCATGCCCTGCAGCTCCCGGACGGCCTGCGGGCTGTCCGGCTTGATGACGTCCGCCACAGCGATCACACCGAGCAGCTTGCCGCTGCGGCAGAAGAACAGCGGCGTCTTGCCCTGCTCTGCCAGCCGGGCAGCACGGTCCTGCGTCTCCTGCGGGATCGCGGCAAGGCTCTGCGCAAAGGCAAGGCTGCCGCCCGCAAGCTTCTGCCCATCCAGCTCGGCCGTCAGGCCGTTGCCGGGCAGCGCGCGGAAATTCGTAACCTCCGGCGCGTCCATTCCGGCCGCGCGGCGCACCACGGCACGGGCCAGCGGATGCTCGCTGCGCTGTTCGAGCGCATTGGCCAGCCGCAGCAGCTCGTCCTCCGTCACGCCCGGCGCAGGCAGCAGGTCCGTGACCTCCGGCTCGCCCTGCGTGATGGTGCCGGTCTTATCCAGCGCGACGATCTCGACGCGCCCGGCCGATTCCAGCGAAGCGGCCGTTTTGAACAGGATGCCATGCTTTGCGCCAACGCCGTTGCCGACCATGATGGCCACCGGCGTGGCAAGGCCGAGGGCGCACGGGCAGCTGATGACGAGCACGGAAATGGCGCGCGCCAGCGCATAGCCCACGGTCTGGCCGACAAGCATCCAGATAACAAACGTGAAAAGCGCAATGCTGATGACGGCCGGGACGAACACACCGGAGACGCGGTCGGCCACCTTCGCAATGGGGGCCTTTGTTGCGGCTGCGTCGCTGACCATGCGGATGATCTGCGAGAGCGTCGTATCCTCGCCGACGCGCGAGGCGCGGCAGCGCAGGAAGCCGGACTGGTTCAGCGTGGCAGCAGAGACGGCGTCGCCCGCAGCCTTATCCACAGGGATGCTCTCGCCGGTCAGCGCGGCCTCGTTCACGGCGCTGCTGCCCTCCTCGACGACGCCGTCCACAGGGATGGTCTCACCGGGGCGGACGACAAAAATGTCGCCGGTGCGCACCTGTCCGATGGGCACGACGGTCTCCTTACCGGAGCGGACGACCGTCGCCGTCTTTGGGGCGAGCTTCATGAGGCTCTTGAGGGCGTCTGTCGTCTTGCCCTTTGAGCGGGCCTCGAGCATTTTGCCGACCGTGATGAGCGTGAGGATCATGGCGGCGGACTCAAAATAGAATTCGTCCATATAGTGCATGACCAGCTCGGCATCGCCGTGCAGCTGCGCGGCCGTCATGGCAAACAGCGCATAGGTGCTGTAGCCGAAGGCAGCGGCGGAACCGAGGGCCACAAGCGTATCCATATTCGGCGCGCGGTGCAGAAGGCTGCGGAAGCCGCTGAGGAAGAAGCGCTGGTTGATGACCATGATGATGATCGTCAGCAGCATCTCGGTAAGGCCCATGGCGACGTGGTTGCCCTCCAGGAAGCCCGGCAGCGGCCAGCCCCACATCATGTGGCCCATGGAGAGGTACATCAGCACAAGCAGGAAGCCGACCGACGCGATGAGGCGGCGCTTCAGCTTCGGCGTTTCATGGTCCTCCAGCGCCTCGAGTGCATCGGACGGCCGGGCGGCCGACGGCTCTGCGGCCTTGCGCTTTGCGCCATAGCCCGCCTCCGTTACAGCGGCGACAATCGCGGCCTCGTCTGCCGTTCCCTCAACGGCCATGGAATTCGTCAGCAGGCTCACACTGCACGACGTCACACCCGGCACCTTGGAGACGGCTTTTTCCACGCGGGCACTGCAGGCCGCGCAGCTCATTCCGGTCACTTGATATTGTTCCATCGTTCCCATCCTTTCAACCGTATTTCTGTGACGGCGTCACTTCATGAGCTTCTGCATGGTGCGCACCAGCTCGTCGATCACCTCGTCGTTCCCGGCGCGGATATTTTCCGCGACACAGGTGCGGATATGGTCGGCCAGCAGCTCCTTGCAGAAGGCGTTCACCGCCGCGTTGGCGGCAGCCGCCTGCGTCAGGATGTCAGGGCAGTAGGCGTTTTTCTCCAGCATGCCCTTCAGGCCGCGGATCTGGCCCTCGATCCGGTTCAGCCGGTTCATCAGGCTCTTGTATTCTTCGTCCGTGCGGACCTTGGTCTTCTGGCAGCAGCATTCTTCCATGACGGTCACCTCGTTCTTTCAAATACCCCATTGGGGTATCTTGATTATATACCCCTGCAGGGTATTCTGTCAAGATGGAGCGCAGAACTTTTTTCAGTTTTTCCGTTTTTGCGCGTAAAAAACCGCCGGCAGGGCCGGCGGTTTGGGTGCTGTGAGCGTTTACCATTTTAACGACAGCCGCTGCAACTCCTCATACTGATTCCTGATTAAAACATTTCATCAGGAATCCCGTGTGCTACGCACACTCGCATCGTGCTGACGCACGCTGCGCCGTCTCATGCAGAATCTGACGCGCCCTCGGCGCTATAAAAAGCTTTTAAAGCTTTTTATCAGATTCTAGTATCAGCGCTCCGTATTTCCATCCGCCAGCAGGGCGGCGATGGCGGGCGGGACATAGCTTGAGACATCCTGCCCGTAGTGGCGCAGCTCCTTGACCATGGAGGACGACACGGCGACGTTATCCGCGCGGAAGTAGACATATTCCAGCGACGGATCGATGAGCTTGTTGACCTCGGCGATGTTTTCCTCGTAGTTGTAGTCCATGTTGTTGCGCAGGCCGCGGACCATATAGCCGATGCCGTGATGCTTCGTATACTCGGCGATGAGGCCGTCGTAGATGCTGACCTCGCAGTTACGGATGCCGCTGTCCGCCAGCGCGCGCTCCATGGCCTCCTGCATGCGGCGGCAGTCAAAGGCGCGCCGCTTCTCAGAATTGACGGCCATGACGATATAGACCCGGTCAAAAATGGCCGAGGCCTTGCGCACGATGTCCATATGGCCGTTGGTAAACGGGTCGAACGACCCGGGATAGACCGCTTTTTTCTCCATGCGTGTTCCCTCTTTTGCAGATATCGCGCCGGGATGCCCGGCACGGTATGATTGTAGCGGAACGGCCCGCAAATTGCAATAGGAAAAAGCAGCCGCCCGAAAAACAGGCGGCTGCATGAGAAAACGCATTATTCGCGGCGAAGAGCCTCGATGGGGTTGAGCTTCGACGCCTTCACGGCCGGGACGAGGCCGAAGATCAGGCCGATGAGGACGGAGAACACCACCGCCACGAGAATGGCGGGGACACTCAGCGCCGTCGGCGTATCCATGAACTTCGAGATGAGCTGCGACATGCCGATGCCGCCCAGCACGCCGAGCAGGCCGCCGATACCGGTCAGCACGGACGCCTCCGTCAGGAACTGTGCCAGAATGCGGCGGCGCTTTGCGCCGATGGCCTTTTTCAGGCCGATCTCCGCCGTGCGCTCCGTGACGGTCACGAGCATGATGTTCATAACGCCCACACCGCCAACGAGCAGGGAGATGCTGGCGATCCAGATGAGCTGGTTGTTCGTCGCGCTGCTCATTTCCTGCAGCTGCTGGGCCTGCTTGAGCAGATCGTCGCTGCGGTAGGAATAGCTGTTGTCGCCCGTGGCTTTGCTGGCGATGATCTGATGGCTCGTCAGATAGTCCGCGACAGCCTTGCCCGCGTCGGTCATGGTGTCGGTCGACGTGGCGCGGACGGCCACGTTCTGCGGCTCGTCGAAGCGGTAGAGCACCGGCCAGACGGACGTCGGCACAAAGGCCAGGCCGCTGGACTCCTGCACATACATCGCATAGTCCTTCACGGAGTTGATCCTCGGCTCGAAGCTGGATTTCTGGCTCACCACGCCGACGACCGTGAACGGCTCGCCGGAGATCTCCACGATCTTACCGATGGGATCGTCCGAGCTAAAGAGCGTCTTGGCCGCCGTCTCATCGAGGATGACGTTCTTACTGGCCGAGGCAAAGTCGCGGGCCGTAAAGCCGCGGCCGCTGCGGACCTCATAGCCGTAGACGGAGAAATAGTGATCGTCCACGCCGTAGAGCTTGCCGCTGAAGCCCGTGTTGCGGTAATAGAAGCCCTCAACATTCTCGCGGCTGCGGTAGAGCGTCACATCTGCCACGCCGTCGAGGGCAATCATCTCATCGCGCTGCCCGTCCTGCAGGACGCGGATGCCGTCCGGCGTCTGATAGGACATGTCGACGGCCCAGTCATTCTGATAGAGCTGGACATTGACGATATTGCTGCCGGAACCGATGAGATTCTGCTTGATCTGCTCATTCGTGCCCTTGATGGTCGAGATGATCGTGATGATGGAAGCGATACCGATGATGATGCCGAGCATCGTCAGGAACGAGCGGAGCTTATGGCCGAAAACGCCCTGAAATGCAAGCTGGATATTTTCAAACATGCTCTCGCCTCCCGTTAATAGCTGCCGTAGTAGTAGAAATCATCCGAGTTGTCGCTCTCAATGGTCTCTGCGTTCTCCTTCACATCCTTCCCGTAGGGGAAGGCGATCCAGTCGTCGGCCGTCAGGCCGCTTTTGATCTCCGTATAGCCCCACTGCACGACGCCCGTCGTGACATACTGCTTGTGCAGGAGCTGATCCTCACCGCGGCGATAGACATAGCTTCCGCCGTCATCCTGCCGGATGAAGCGTGTCTCAATGCACAAGGCATCCTCGCTGGTCGTCGACGCAGCGTTAAAGTAGACGTCGACCCACTCGTCCTCGCGCAGCGGGCTGTCCGCATCGAGCGCAATGAGCATGGTGTAGAAGCTGACGTTCTGGTTGCCGGACGAGTAATAGGGATTATTGGAGGAGGGCACCGGGGTATCGGAGATCTCCGCCACCGTACCGTAGACCTCGCCGTGCTCCCACGACTGGATGCGCATCTGGGTGCCGACCGGATATTTATCGCGGTCAAGCTCCGTCACGCCGGTCTTGACGTAATAACCGCCGCCGCCCGAGACGATCACGACGGGGCTTCCCTCCTGCTTGGCTGTGTCGGGGTCATTCACGCGGAGCACCGTGCCGTCCAGCGCGGACGTTACGACGCCGTTCGCCGCCTCCTGCTTCATGCGCTCCAGCTCGACCTTGTCCATGCGGAGCTTCAGGTCAAGGTCGCGGATTTCCTTCTGCTTCTCGGCGCGCATCTTTGCGATCTCCGCCGCAGTGTATTCGCCGTCATAGTCGACGACCGTGACATCCGGGCTGGCAGAGACATCCGCCGCAGCTGCCCGCAGGGTCTTGTTCTCCTCCTTCACGTCGTCCTGCTCGGGAATGAACACCGTGAAACGGATGGACTGCGTTTCCTCGTCGCGCGTAAGCTTCAGCGGAAGCTCACTGAGCAGCTCGGCGTGCAGGGCATTGCCCTCGCGCACCTGGAACACGACCCACAGCTCCGTTTTTTCGCCGAGGAGCTCTTCAAAATAGGACTGATCGTACTGCATATCCGCCGCGCAGAGGTAGAACAGCGGAGAGGCCTGCGTGCCCTCGCCGCCCATGAGATAGGGCAGCTCCTCCGGGGCAATGGGAACGGTCGGCTCCGTCGGCTCAGGCGGCTGGGTCGGCTCGTCCGTCGGCTCCGGCTCCGTCGGCTCCGTGGGGGGATCCGTCGGCTGCGTCGGCACATAGGGGCGCAGGCGGTTGATGTTGGCAAGGTCTTTTTTGGCCTTGTTGAGGTTCAGGTCGTCCTGCTTGACTGCGATCTCCTGCCGCTCGACCTGAATGTCGGAGAGCGTGGTGTCATAGCGGAACAGCGGATCGCCCTTCTTGACGGTCTGACCCTCCTGCACGAGCAGGGCTGTGACGGTCTGCGTATCGGAGGCATAGATCTTCTGCAGGTTATCCGCTGTCACGTTGCCGGACTGCGTACTCTCGTTCGAGAGCCAGCCCATAAGCATGGACACGGGCGCGACCTTGACAGGGTCGCTGCGATGCCCAAGGTACCACAGCACGCCCACGACGATCGCCGCGGCAAGCAGCAGGCTGACGCCCGAAATTACGATCGCTTTGACACTCTTTTTCTTATGCAAGGCTCTCACCGTCCCTTCTGCCGTCTGACAGGATGCCGTCGCGGATATAATTGATCCGCTTTGCGCGCTCGGCGATCTCCTGCTCATGCGTGATCATGATGATCGTAGAGCCGGCGTCGTTCAGCGCGTCGAAAATATCCATGATCTGGTTGCCCGCAGCAGAGTCCAGCGCGCCGGTCGGCTCGTCCGCCAGCAGCAGCTTCGGGCGGCCCACGATGGCGCGCGCAATGGCGACGCGCTGGCACTGACCGCCGGAGAGCTGGTTCGGGCGGAAATTCAGCCGCTGACCGAGGCCCATCATCTGCAGCGCCTCAATGGCGCGCTCGCGGCGCTCCTTCTTGTTCACACCGGCGTACAGCAGCGGCAGGGCGACATTATCCACAGCCGAGAGCTTCGGCAGCAGATAGAAGCTCTGGAACACAAAGCCGAGCAGGCGGTTGCGGATCTCCGCCAGATGGTTTTCGTTGGCCTTGGTGACATTCTCGCCCGTCAACAGGTATTCGCCGCTCGTCGGTACGTCAAGGCAGCCGATGAGATTCATGAGCGTCGTCTTGCCGGAGCCGGACGGGCCCATGATGGCGAGATAGTCGCCCTCCTCGACCTGCAGGTTGATGTTTTTCAGAATGCGGACGGTCTCCTTGCCCTGCGGATAATCCTTGCAGATATCCTTCATTTCAACGAGCATAGGTGACTCCTCCCGTCTGAGAAGACTCGCCGTCCTCGCTGCCTGCAGACTCCTCTTCGCCGCCCTCGATGAGGCCAGTGTCCGCGCTGTCGCCGATAGCGCCGCTGTCCACATAGCCGTCGTCGATGCCGCCGTTGTCGATCATGCCGCTGTCATCGACGCCGTCGCTCGGCTCTGCGTTCGGGTCCTCCGTCGGCATGGTGTGCGTCGTCGGGTCGCCCTCCTCCATGCCGTCCTCGGGGAAGGCGATGTAATCCTCCGCCGCAAGGCCGTCGAGGATCTCATAGGTATTGTAGGTCTCGTCGAACGTGCCGACGGTGACGGTGCGCTTCTCGAGCTTGCCGTCCTTCTCGGCCCAGACCCAGAAGCCCTCCTCCGCAGAGCCCTGCAGGAATGAGGCGTCGAGCTTCATGGTGTCGGAGACCGTTCCGCCGTCCGACGGCTCGATATAGACGTGCTGACCGAGCATCAGGCCGTCCGTGCTGTCGAGCTCGACATAGAACGGATAGTTGCTGGAGCTGCTTGTGTCGTCGGAATTGGAATAGCCGTAGCCATAGGAAAAGTCGGCGTTGCCGGAGCTCGGGTTTTCCGTATCGATCTCCGTGATGGTGCCGGACCAGACGGAATCGTCCACGCGGGAGCGGATGACAACGGGAACGCCGACGGCGATGTCGCTGCGGTTCAGCTCGTTGATCTTGCCCTTGACGCGGTAAGCGCCGTCCTGCACCAGCGTGATGTAAGCTGCGGCATTGCCGCTGCTGTCCGTGCCGTTCTCGTTGATGGCCTGCACCTTGCCGTCCACAGGAGCCGTCACATTCGCGGTGCCGGAGCCGGAGGTCATGGCATCGAGTTCCTTCTGCTTGACGGTGATATTATACTCCGCTTCCTTCTTGTCGGCCTCAAGTGCCTGGATCTGCACGGTGTAGGAGAGCTGCTCCGAGGTGGGCGCGCTCTTCTTTTCCTTCTCGAGCTGGGAGATCTGGGACGTCAGATCCTTGACGTTGTTCTTCATCTGCTCGATCTCAAGCTTGGCCTTGTCGATGGTGAGCTGCATATCCTCCATATCATAGGTAAACAGGACCTCGCCGGACTTGACCTCCTGGCCGACCTCGACATTGAGCTGCTTGATCTTCCGGCTGGAATCGCGGTCAACCTTGATCTCCTTCTGCGCCACGACGACGCCGGAGCTGGCGTTCGCGCCGCCGAGTGAGCCATAGCCCGTAAGCGCCGCCACAGACTGCACATAAACCGCCGCTTTCCCGGAGCCGCAGGCAGACAGCAGCCCGACCGCAAGCACCAATGCCAGCAGGCAGCAAAGCATTCGTTTCTTCATTGTAGATCCTCCGTTTCTGCGCCGCAGCGGCGCTTCCTCTCAGCCAGCCGAAAAAGTCCCTCTGGTTTTTCGCCGGACTGTTTCCTCTATATAGACGGCGCCGGTGCGCCGTTCGTTCCCTTGTATCGGAAAATAATTCCGTGGAAAAGGTGCCTCAGCGCGCGAGGATGGCCTGCAGGGCAGGCTCGAGCTCCGTCGTGTCGAGCGATTCGACACGGCCCGCATCGCAGGCCTCCGCCACGGCGGGGTCGATGGGCAGGCGCGCGAGCACCGGCAGATGATAGGCCTGCGCCGTCTCGTCCAGATGACTCTTGCCGAAGATCTGATGGCACTTGCCGCAGTCCGGGCAGCGGAAGTAGCTGTAGTTCTCCACAAGGCCGATGACGGGCACATGCATCATCTCGGCCATGCGCACGGCCTTGGCCACGATCATGGAGACAAGCTCCTGCGGCGAGGTGACAATCACAATGCCGTCCACCGGCAGGGACTGGAAGACCGTCAGGGGCACGTCGCCCGTTCCGGGAGGCATGTCGACGAACAGATAGTCGACATTTTCCCACACGACGTCCGTCCAGAACTGCTTGACCGCGCCCGCGATGATGGGTCCGCGCCAGAGAACAGGGTCATCCTCATGCTCGAGCAGCAGGTTCACGGACATGATCTGGATGCCGCTTTCCGTCACGGCCGGGTAAATGCCCTCCTCATCCGCACTGGCGCATTCGCTGACGCCGAAGGCCTTCGGGATGGACGGGCCGGTGATATCGGCGTCCAGCACACCGGCACGGCGGCCGGTACGCTGCATGGCCGTTGCCAGCATGGCAGAAACGGTGCTCTTGCCGACGCCGCCCTTGCCGGACACGACGGCGATGACCTTGCCGATCTTGGACTTCGGATTGGGCTGCGCTTGCAGGCTCTCCGGCTTGCGCTCCGAGCAGGCTTCGCTGCAGCTCGAGCAGTTGCCTCCGCAGGATTCACTCATAATGCAAAAATCTCCTTCTGACCGCTCCGGGGTATACGGAGCAGATATAGTCATGGTATATTATAGCCGCTGCGGCCCCCGGACACAAGTCCGAAAGCCGCAGAATTCATGAATATTCCATTAAGAAATCGCAAACCGTCAAAAACCTGCCCGACCGAAAGTTTCGGAGGGAGGAAAAATGGGAAAGGAAACCATACGAGTGTCCTTTCCCGTTCCACAATCCGGCGTGCAGGCCTCACCCCTGCTCCAGCGCCTGCGCGGCCTCCTCCCAGCGGGCCATCAGGTCCTCCAGCTCCGCCTCGCAGCGCTCCTTTTCCGCCGTCAGGCGCAGCAGCTCCTGATAGTCGCTCGCAGCCCCGGCCAGCGCCTGCTCGAGCTGCGCCGCCTCGTCCTCCTTCGCAGCGATCTCCCGCTCGAGCCTGCGGACGAGCTTTTCCAGCTCCTTGCTGCCGGAGACCGGCTTGGCCTGCTTTTCCTTCTTCGGCTGGGCGGGCCGCTGACGTGCGGCCGCCTCGTGCTCCAGAATGGCGCGGTATTTGGCATAGCCGCACGGGAAGTCGCGGATGGTCCCGTCTGAAAGCTCCCAGACACGGGTGGCGAATTTATCGACGAAATAGCGGTCGTGCGAGACGAAGATCAGCGTGCCCTCGTAGTCCTCGAGGGCGCATTCGATCCATTCGCGCGAGGCGACGTCCAGATGGTTCGTCGGCTCGTCGAGCACGAGCAGATTGATCTTTTCATCCATGAGCATACACAGCCGCAGCCGCGACTGCTCGCCGCCGGAGAGCGTGCCGACGGTCTTGAACACGTCCTCGCCGGAGAACAGGAATGCGCCGAGGCGGTCGCGCGCCGTCTGGGGCGTGCAGTTCTTCTCATAGAGCATCGTGTCATAGAGCGTGCGCTCCGGGTGGGCAAAGTGGATGACCTGCGGCAGATAGCCCGACTTGACGGACGGGCCGAACTTGATCTTTCCCTCCGCGGGCAGCTCGCCGAGCAGCACGCGCAGGAACGTCGTCTTGCCGGTGCCGTTGTCGCCGAGCAGCGCAATGCGCTCGCCGCCCCGCACCGTCAGCTCCACGCCGGAAAACAGCGTCCGACCGCCGAACTGCTTGCTGAGATTCTTGACGGTGAGGACTTCGTCGCCGTGGAACTCCTTTTCGCCGAAGCGGGCGCGGAGCGTCTTCTCCTTGGTCGGCCGCTCCGTCTTCTCGATGCGCTCCATGCGGTGCTGGATGGACATGGCGCGGCGGTAGAGCACGCGGTTGTTGATGCCCCAGCCCTTCATGCGCTCGACGGTGAAGCCGAGCTGCTTGAGCTTGGCCTGCTCCTGCTCATACTGCCGGAGCTGATGGTTGAAGCGCTCCTGCTTTTCCTCGAGATAGAAGCTGTAGTTGCCGCTGTAGAACTCGGCCTTGCCTGCGGATATTTCAATGATGCGCTGCACGACCTGATCGAGGAAATAGCGGTCGTGCGAGATCGTCAGGACCGTTCCCTTGAAGTGACGGATGTAGTCCTCCAGCCACTCCACGCTGCGCAGGTCCAGATGGTTCGTCGGCTCGTCGAGCAGCAGGATGTCCGTCTTCTCGAGCAGCAGGCGCGCCAGATTCACGCGCGTCTTTTCGCCGCCGGACAGGCGGTCGAATTCCCGGCCGCGCATTTCGGCCGGGATGCCAAGGCCGTTACAGACCTTGTCGACTTCCGTGTCCTGCTCATAGCCGCCGCCCGTCAGATAGGCGTTGCTCAGGCGGTCATATTCGCTCAGATTCGCTCGGGAAGCATCCTTTTCGAGCGTTTTTTCCAGTTCCTCCATCCGGCGTTTCAGCGAGGCCAGCGCAGCAAAGGCCGTGCGCAGCACGTCCTCAACGGAAAATCCGGCCGGATAGACCGGGATCTGAGAGATGAGGCCCAGCTTCTTTCCGGCGGCGATATGGATCTCGCCGGAATCGGGGGACAGCTCCCCCGTCAGCAGGCGGAACAGCGTCGTCTTGCCGCAGCCGTTGCGGCCCATGATGCCGACGCATTCGCCCTCGTGAATGTCAAAGCTCAGTCCGTCCAGCAGGGTCTGGCCGACCTCAAAGGACTTGACCAGCTCGTTTACCGAAATATCGATCATCGCAGTTCTCCATAGCGGTGTTGAAATTCTTCGCGCGTCATCAGCAGATTCAGCGCCTGCAGCAGCCCCGCGCTGCCGAGATGCTCCGGCAGGCCAAGCTCCTGCTGCAGCGCGCGGCGGCGCGCCGCGCTGTCCGCCCCGCCGGAAAGCCCGGCGAGATACAGGTCCGTTTTTGTGATGGGGTCCGGCGGCTCCGGCGAATCCTCCGCCTGCGCGCCCGCCCGCCGCAGTGCCTCGAGCAGCACCTCCGGCGGCATGCCCTCCACGCCGAGCTTGCCCTCCCTGCCGGGGGCGCGCTTGCGGCGCTCCTTGCCCGGCACATCGGGGATATAGGCATGCAGCACCTGCTCCGGCGGCAGTGCGCCCTTGAGAAAATTGCGGATGACGAAGCCCGCACCGTCGGAATCCGTTAAAATAATGAGGCCCCGTGCTGCGGCGACCTGCCGCAGAAATCCGAGCAGCCGCCTGTCCTTCATCACGCCGAAGCCATGCGTCTCGATGACGGGCGCATCGACGAGCTGGCTCAGGACATTTTTGTCGTAGCGCCCCTCGACGACGATAGCCTGCCGCAGCTTAATCATGGCGGGCCTCCTCGGCGAGCTGCAGGATCAGAAGCTCCAGAATCCGCGCCGGGTCGTCATAGGACGTCTTCATCTGCCGGTCGGCCTCGCAGCACAGCAGCACGGCCTGCGCACAGAAGCGGTCCGACAGCCGCCGCGCCTGCGCAAAGCACTTGTTGGCCGCAAACGGCGCGACGCCGCAGAGCGAGGCAAGGTCCTGCGAGGTCTTCCCGGCCGCCTGCAGGATGCGCGCGGCATGGAGCCTACGCATATGGCTGCCGACCGCGCCGAGCATGGCGATGGGCTCGGCCCGCAGCTTGAGCATGACGCTCAGGCGCTCGAGTGCACGGTCAAACTCGCGCTGGCCCAGCGCATCGGTGATCTCAAAGACGACCGCCTCGAGCGTCGGCTCCACAACGGCGTCGATGTCCGCGCGGACAATGTCGTCCGCGCCGGAATAGGCGCAGATCTTCGCGATCTCGGCATCGAGCCGTGTCATGGACGAGCCGCAGCGCTGCAGCAGGTAGCCGCAGAGCGCAGGCGAAATATTCTTTTTCTCCGCGCGGAAGTGCCGCACGATCCACGCCGTGAGGTCGCGCTCGGTCTGGTAGGCGAATTCTGCCAGCACGGCGTTCTTTTCCATGGCATCCCAGAGCTTTTTCTTCCGCTTGTCCGGCTTGAAGTCCGCATAGACGAGTACAAGGCAGGCATAGTCCGGGATGTCGGAAAACAGCGCCGCCAGCTGTGTACGGTCGTCCTCCGGCAGGGCGAACAGGTCGACGTCGTCGATCTGGATCATCGTGCGCTCCGCCATCATCGGCAGGGCCTCAAGGCTCTCCGAGAGCACCTGCATGGAAAAATTCTCGGACGTCAGGCGGTGGAAGTTAAAGTCCTCCGTCGGCCCGTCGACGAGCTGCCTGCGCAGCATGGAAAGATAGTAGCGGCGAAGATAGTCCTCCTCGCCATAGAGCACATAGAAGCTGCCGGGCGTCTTCTGCGCCAGGTCGCCCTTCAGGCGCGCATAGCCGCCGGATTCCGCTTTTTTTGCCATAGCCTTACCTCGTGATCGTAATATCGCCCGCCTGATCCGTGCGGTACACGGCAGCGCCCGCCTCCGTCAGGCGGTCGAGCACGGCCTGCGCGGGATGGCCGTAGGAATTGTCCGCGCCCACGGAAATGACCGCGATCTCCGGTGAAACGGTCTGCAGCAGCTCCGGCGCAGTGGAGCTTGCCGCGCCGTGGTGCCCGACAACGAGCACCTCCACCTGCGGCAGGCTGTGTGTATCGGCCAGCACGCGCTCTGCGGCGGCCGGCATATCGCCCGGGATCAGTATATCATATTCTCCCGCGGACATCAATGCGGCAAGGCCGCAATTGCGCGAGCCGGGCAGGACCGGCGCAAACAGCTGCAGGCTGCCGCCGGAGAAGTCCAGCGTCAGGTCCTCCGTGACAAAGACGATCTCCGTGCCGCAGCGCTCCGCCACAGTCAGGATCGCCTCGCGGCTGTCGCTCTCCTGCTCCGGCAGGAACAGCCGCCTTACCTGTACCCGCGCCATGAGCTGCGCAGCCCCGTTGCAGTGGTCCGCATCCAGATGCGTCAGAATGAGGCCGTCGATGGACGTTTCACCGCCCATGCGCAGCTCGCGCGCGGCCGTTTCGCCGGCAGCCTCTCCGCCCTCGCCGCCGCAGTCCACCACGAAGGTCGCACCGCCGCCCCGCAGAACGGTGCAGGCGCCCTGCCCGACGTCCAGCGCCGTCATGGAGACGGGGTCCGTCTCCCACAGGGCCGCGCCGAGGATCGCTGCCGTCAGCGTCACGGCAAGGCAGGCCGCAAACACGCCGGACTGCCTGCGCCGCTGGAGCAGAAAGATCACAAACATTCCGGTCGCGGCAATGAGCCAGACGCACAGGAGTGTCCGGTTGAGATAAACGGCAGCATAGGGAAGCCCCGCCGCCGTGGTGACGATACCGCGCGCCAGCCGGAGCAGCCACGCCGCGGGCCACGCTGCGATCCGCCCGAGCGGCAGCCACACAAGGCCCAGCACAGCCGTGATGCACCCGAGCGAGAACGCAAGGCTGAACAGCGGCAGGGCCAGCAGGTTCGTCAGCGGAGCAGCCAGTGAGATCGACCGGAAATACCACGCGGCCAGCGGCAGCGTGAAGGCCAGTGCACCGAGCGTGGCCGCAAGCGACGCACAGATCGCGCGCAGCAGCCGCGCCGGGAGCGGATGGCGCTCCCGCAGGGCCGCGACACGCAGCAGGCCCTCCAGCCAGCCCGTCAAGCCGCCGGAAAACAGCTGCAGACCCGCCACGGCGGCAAACGACAGCTGCAGGCCAACGTTTGCAATGGCGCGCGGGTTCGGCAGGAGCAGCAGAAGCAGGGCGAAGCACAGGGAGGTCGGCCCGTCGTTCTCCCGCCCGAGCAGCGGTGCGAGCAGCAGCACGGCATTCATGACCACGGCGCGCGTGACGGAGGGCCGAAAGCCCAGCATGGCAGCAAAGAAGACCATCACCGTAATGCCGACGCCCGCCGTCAGCCGCCTGCGCCGCAGACACAGCAGGCGCACCACGCCGAGCAGCAGCGTCACATGCATGCCGGAGACCGCCACGATATGGGAGATGCCCGCGTCGGACATGGCCGTCTGCAGGGCATAGGGCAGGCCGGACGTGTCGCCCGTCACCAGCGCGTTGGCAAGCGGCGCGGCGTCGGCCGGAAAGCAATTTGTCAGCGACCGCTGCACAGCCAGCAGGGCCCGCTGCGGCGCATAACGCAGCGACACCTGCTCCGGATGCTCCCATTCGGCCTCGCTGCGGGCAAAGCCGAGCAGGAGAATGTCATTGGAAGCCAGATACAGGGAATTCCCTGTCTCCGTCACATCCGCCGTGACGCGCACGCGGTCGCCAAGGGCGGCATCCTCCGGCGCATTGCGGAGATAGAGCTGCATACGGTTCCCCTGCAGCAGGGTAACGCAGCGGTAGCCGTATTGTGTCCTTTCCGGCAAGCTGCAGACCTCGGCCTCGATGGTCTGCCCCTCGCCGCAGAGGGCGCGGACGGACACGAGCCGCCCGGCATCCGCCCAGCACCAGAGAAACCCGGCCGCAAGGCCGAGGGCGATCGTGCGCACGCGCCGGACCGGGTCGCCGTGCAGAAGCAGAAGCGCCGCGGCAAGGGCCGCGAGGCACAGACCGGGCAGCCAGCCCCACGCAGCCGGGAGCACATAGGCGCACAGCGCGGCTGCCGCCGCAAACGCCGCGGAGAACATCGCGAGAATGCGCATGATCCGCCCTCCCTTCCGCCAAAAAAACCGGGGCGGGCTATTGCCCGCCCCAGGTGAACTATTCTGGTCTCTTATCAGTTGAAGGACCCAAGCGTCTTGCCGCCGAGCACATGGAAATGCAGGTGCTTTACGGTCTGACCGGCGTCCTCGCCGCAGTTCGTCACGACACGGAAGCCGTCGGCAAAGCCGAGCTCCTTCGTGAGCTTCGCAATGACGGCGAAGATGTGACCGACGAGCGCGGCCTGCTCCTCGCCCAGCTCTGCGGCCGAGGCGATGTGGGCCTTCGGAATAACAAGGAAATGCTGCGGTGCCAGCGGCTGGATGTCATAAAACGCCAGGCACTGCTCGTCCTCATACAGCTTCTTCGAGGGGATCTCGCCTGCCAAAATGCGGCAGAAAATGCAGTCGTTCATCATTTTCCTCCCAGATTTACGCCAGATGCGTGGTGACAAAATCATCCACGCCCGCCAGCGCGTCGTCCAGCTTCAGCAGGTCGCGGCCGCCGCCCATGGCGGAATCGGGCTTGCCTCCGCCGGAGCCGCCGCAGGCTGCGGAAACCTCTTTGATGAGCTGACCGGCCTTGATGCCGCGGCCGACCGCGTTCTTGCCGCAGACGGCAAGCAGCGTGATCTTTTCGCCCTGCGTGCTGGCCAGCACGGCTACGGCGTCCGGCTCACGGTCACGGATCTGGTCGCCCATCTTGCGCAGGTCGTTCGGCGCGATGTCATTGCGCATGACGGTCAGGACCTTCAGGCCTCCGACCTCGCGCGCCGCAAACAGGCAGCGGTCGATCTCGCCGCTGAACAGCTTGTCCTTCATGGCGTCCAGACGCTGCTTGAGCTCCTTGACCTCGCCGACCATGGCGTGGGCGCGCTGCATGAGCTCCTTCGGCGTCGTCTTCAGCTCGTGGGCGATATCCAGCAGCAGGCGGCTCATCTGCTCCGTCTGGCGCAGGACCTCCTTGCCGGTGTAGGCCTCGATGCGGCGCACGCCGGAGGCAACGGAGGCCTCGGACAGGATGCGGAACGGGCCGACCTTTGCGGTGTTGTCCAGATGCGTGCCGCCGCAGAACTCCAGCGAATCCTCGCCCATCTTCACAACACGCACGGTCTCGCCGTACTTCTCGCCGAACAGGGCCGTTGCGCCGAGCTTCTGTGCCTCGGCGATCGGCAGGACCATCGTCTCGACCGGTTCACCGCGCAGCACCATCTCGGAGACCTGATTACCGATCTCCACCAGCTCCTCCGGCGTGACGGCGGAAAAGTGCGTGAAGTCAAAGCGCAGGTGATCCGGCTCCACAAGAGAACCGGCCTGATGGCAATGCTCGCCGAGCACGCGCAGCAGCGCGGCCTGCAGCAGATGTGTGGCCGTATGAGCGCGGCGGATGGCGGCGCGGCGCTCAGGATCGATCATGATCTTGCAGGCTTCGCCCAGTTTGATCGTGCCGCTCACGACGCGGCCGTAGTGCATGAATTTACCGCCCTTGTTCTTCTGCACGTCCGTGACCTCGAACACGCCATCCGGGCCGGTGATCGTGCCGTGGTCGGCAACCTGACCGCCCATCTCGGCGTACATCGTCGTCCGGTCGAGCACCACGATGGCCTCGACGCCTGCGGCGATTTCACTGCGGGACTCGTCCTCCGCCACGATGGCGAGCACGGTGCCCTCGGTCTCGTTTTTGTCATAGCCGACGAACTGCGTCTCGGGGATATCCTGGCCGAAGTCGATACCGGCCCAACCGAGGTCGCCGAGGGCCTTGCGCGCCTCTCGTGCGCGGACCTTCTGCTCCTGCATGAGCTTCCGGAAGGCTTCGAGGTCGACCTCCATGCCCTCCTCGCGCGCCATCTCGACCGTCAGGTCGATCGGGAAGCCGTAGGTGTCATAGAGCTTGAAGGCATCTGCGCCGGAGAAGACGGATTCGTTGTTTTCCTTATGCTGCGCCAGCATCTCGGAGAAAATGCGCATGCCGCCGTCGATCGTGCGGGCAAAGTTCTCCTCCTCCACGCGGACGACGCGGGTGATATAGGCGGCGCGCTCACGAAGGTCGGGATAGTGGCCCTCGTTCTCGTGGATGACCGTCTCAACAACATCACACAGGAACGGATGGTCCACGCCGAGCAGCTTGCCGTGGCGGGCAGCGCGGCGGAGCAGGCGGCGCAGCACATAGCCGCGGCCCTCATTCGAGGGCAGCACGCCGTCGGAGATCATAAAGACGGAAGCGCGGATATGATCCGTGATAACGCGCAGCGAGACGTCCTTCTCGTGGCTCATGCCGTAGTGCGCGCCGGTGATCTCCGTGACCTTGTGGGTGATGTTCATGACGGTGTCGACATCGAACAGGGAGTCAACGTCCTGGCAGGCAACGGCCAGACGCTCGAGGCCCATGCCGGTGTCGATGTTCTTCTGGACGAGGTCGGTATAGTTGCCGTGGCCGTCGTTGTCAAACTGGGAGAAGACGTTGTTCCAGATCTCCATATAGCGGTCGCAGTCGCAGCCGACGGTGCAGCCGGGCTTGCCGCAGCCATACTTCTCGCCGCGGTCATAATAGACCTCGGAGCAAGGGCCGCACGGGCCGGAGCCATGCTCCCAGAAGTTGTCCTCCTTGCCGAAGCGGAAAATGCGGTCGGCCGGGATGCCGATCTCCTTGTTCCAGATCTCGAACGCCTCGTCGTCGTTCTCATAGATGGACGGATACAGGCGGTCCTCCTCGAGGCCGCAGACCTTCGTCAGGAATTCCCAGCACCAGGCAATGGCCTCATGCTTGAAATAGTCGCCGAATGAGAAGTTGCCCAGCATCTCGAAATAGGTGCCGTGGCGCGCCGTGTGGCCGATGTTGTCGATATCGCCGGTACGGATGCACTTCTGGCAGGTGCAGACACGGCGGCGGGGCGGCGTGACCTCGCCCTTGAAATAGGGCTTCATCGGCGCCATGCCGGAGTTGATCAGCAGCAGAGACGCATCGTTCTGCGGGATCAGAGAAAAGCTGGGCAGGCGCAGATGGCCCTTGCTCTCGAAGAACGAGAGGAACATCTCGCGCAGCTCATTGACGCCATACTTTTTTGTGGCCATGGGAATCATCCTCCTGAAAATACTCGGGAAGCGCTGAATCAATCGTCAAGAGCTGACAGCTGGAGATTTTGTCTCAGGCGAAAGTTTGGGAAACGGAGGAATACTGGATGTATTTCCCGTTTTCCAAACTGTACGGATGGGGCAAAAGATTCGCTGCTCAGCCGCAGACGATTTGTTCAGAGATTCCCTCGGAATAAAAAGCAGACCCCACCCCCGGATATAGGGGCGAGGCTTCTCGCGGTACCACCCTAATTACCGCAGCGCGGCATCTTAGTCATCGGATAACGGGGATGGGCCGTCCCGCTCGTCGCGGGCCGCTCGGAAGTGGCGGTCTGCAGCATCGGCCGCAGGGCTTGCACTCTCCCCTGCTCGCTGACGGTTCTGCCGCAGATTGGCTTCTTCAACGCGAATTTTCACGATTCTTGGACTATTCTATCAGCGGACGCGTGATTTGTCAACCATTTTTCGCGCCGGTACGGCCCGCCCGCTTAACACAAACTTAATTTCTTCTGGCTTATATTTTTAATATCTCCGGGGTACAATAATACCAGAAGCGTTGAGTTAATCTTTTTCATTTTCCCCCTCTTACTTTAAACCGGGAGTTGCAGGTAAGCCAGCCACTTGCCTGCAATTCTTTTTGGGATTCTTCCCCAAAAATCCCAGGTTAAACCAGACCGGCTGCCCGTCCTAGGCATGGGAGCCGTCAACTTCAAATAAACTTAATATTTTCTTGGTTTTCTTCTTAATAATTCCCGGATATAATATAGACACTAAGTGTGATGCATTTTCTTTTCTTTCTTTTTTCATTTTTCCCTCCTTTTTCAAACCGCCCGCAGCAGGAATCCCCTGCTGCGGGCGGTTTGCATTTGACAGAGAACTCCCAGTCGTGTCATTCCGAGGAGCGAAGCGACGTGGGAATCTCAGGGAAAATGCTTCACAGGCATTCCGGACTGTTGAAAAACCAGTCCAGCCCCAAATTTCGGAGGGAAGGATGCTGAGATCGCCCGTCTTTGACGGGCGATTCGTGCGCGCAGCGGACTGAGATCCCATTGTTGAAAAAGTCCTTTGGACTTTTTCAACAGCTCAGTAGGCAACGCCCCAGTAGATCATCTTCTTGGCAGGCTTGCCGCAGATGGCGCAGGTGTCGGCGAGGTGCTGCTGCGCAAACGGGATGCAGCGGCTCGTCATACCGGCCTCCTCCTTCATGCGGATCTCGCAGGCCTCGTCGCCGCACCACATCGTGCGGATGAAGCCGCCGTGCTCCTGCTGCAGGCGCTTGGCCTCCTCGAGCGTGAAGGCATCGTAGATATTCTCGTCAAGGTTGCGCTTTGCCTTGGCATACATGCCGTCATGCACGGCATCCATGAGCGTGTTGGCGGATTCGACCAGGGAGTCGAGCGAGACGAAGCTCTTTTCGCCGTTGTCACGGCGGACGAGCACACACTGGTTCTGCTCGATGTCCTTCGGGCCGAGCTCCAGACGGAGCGGCACGCCCTTCATCTCATATTCCGCAAACTTCCAGCCGGGGCTCTGCTCGGACTCGTCGAGCTTCACGCGAAGGCCGGCCGCGCGCAGCGTCTCGGCGACGGCGCGTGCCTTCTCGAGCACGCCCTCCTTGTGCATGGCGATCGGGATGATGACGATCTGCACCGGCGCGATCTTCGGCGGCAGGACGAGGCCGCTGTTGTCGCCGTGGGTCATGATGATGCCGCCGATCAGACGCGTGGAGACGCCCCAGGACGTCTGGAAGGGGTTGACCTTCTGGTTGTTCTTATCCGTATAGAAAATGTCGAACGCCTTGGCAAAGCCGTCGCCGAAGAAGTGGGACGTGCCCGCCTGCAGGGCCTTGCGGTCGTGCATCATGCACTCGATCGTATAGGTCGCCTCGGCGCCGTTGAACTTTTCCTTGTCGGTCTTCTGGCCGCGCGTGACCGGCATGGCCAGCACGTTCTCGCAGAAGTCGGCATACACATTGAGCATGCGCTCTGTCTCCTCGCGGGCCTCCTCGGCTGTGGCGTGCATGGTGTGGCCCTCCTGCCAGAGGAACTCGCGGTGGCGCAGGAACGGACGGCTCGTCTTTTCCCAGCGCAGCACGCTGCACCACTGGTTATACATCTTCGGCAGGTCGCGCCAGGAGTGGATGATGTCGTGGAAGTGCTCGCAGAACAGCGTCTCGGACGTCGGGCGGATACAGTAGCGCTCCTCGAGCTTCTCACTGCCGCCCATCGTGACCCACGCGCACTCCGGCGCGAAGCCCTCGACGTGGTCCTTTTCCTTCTGCAGCAGGGATTCCGGGATCAGCATCGGCATATAGACGTTCTCTGCACCGGTCTTCTTGAATTCCGCATCCATCAGACGCTGAATATTTTCCCAAATGGCGTAACCGTACGGACGGTAGATAAACATGCCCTTGATCGAGGAATAGTCGATCAGCTCTGCCTTTTTGCAGACATCCGTGTACCACTGGGCAAAATCGACCTCCATATCGGTGATCTGTTCAACTTTCTTTTCTTTGGCCATAGCCTGCCTCATCCTTTCGAAGCTGCCGCAGCGCGCCGGAAGACGCCGTTGCGCAGCGATACCAATATACCATAATAATTTAACCCATTTTCACACGCCTGTCAAGCCTCAGCATACTATGGAGCAGGATTCTTTCCCCGAAGGAGGCCGTTTCCCTTGCGACTCACCATTGACCTTGACGCGGCGGCCGCCGCCTTCTATACCCGCGTGGCGGAGAGCGCCCGGCTCCCGCTGGAGACCGTTGTGGCAGACGCCCTGTTCAAGCTGGCGGGCGAGCTTTCCCTCGAAGCGCTCCGCAAGCCCTGACCGCCGTCCCGTTCCCGGATATCACGATTCGGGAACGGGACATTTTTTCCACCTTTTGAGGCGGTTTTTCGCGGTTTTTGTTCCCTTGCCGGATATGGCCGGGATTGTTTTTTCCATGGCAGAATGCTATAATATCCGGGATCACAGAAATATGGAGGGATCCCGGATGAAATCGATCCGCGACGTTTATAAGATCGGCAAGGGGCCGTCCAGCTCCCACACCATGGGGCCGGAGCGCGCCGCCAGACTTTTCCTGAGCAAATATCCCGACGCGGAGACCTACCGTGTCGTGCTTTACGGTTCGCTGTCCAAGACGGGGCGCGGCCACGGCACGGACCGCGTGCTGTATGAAGTGCTCGGCCGCGAGCGGACGGAGGTCGTCTTCTCGGAGGAGACGCCGCACAGCCTGCCGCACCCGAACACGCTGGACTTCTTTGCCTGCCGCGAAGGCAAGCCCTACGCCACCATGCGCGTGGCCTCCATCGGCGGCGGCGACATCCGCATCGAGGGGCAGGATGCGCCGCAGGAGCAGGACGAGGTCTATCCCGAAAATTCCTTTGCGGAGATCGCGCAGTTCTGCCGCTGGCGCTACATCTCGCTGAGCGAATATGTGGAGCTGAACGAGGGCCCCGGCATCTGGGACTTTCTCGCGGAGGTCTGGCAGACGATGAAGCAGGCCGTTGCCGACGGTCTGGCCGCCGAGGGCACGCTGCCGGGCGGCCTGAACGTGGAGCGCAAGGCCAAGCGCCTCTATGCGCAAGGCAAGGAAAACGAGCGCCCGCAGGTGCGCGAGCTGCGCATCGTGTGTGCCTATGCCTTTGCCGTTTCGGAACAGAACGCCGACAACGGCACCATCGTCACCGCGCCGACCTGCGGCTCCGCAGGCGTGCTGCCCGCCGTGCTGCTGTACATGCAGAGAACGCACAATATCCCAGATGCGCAGGTCCTGCGCGCGCTGGCCGTCGCCGGCCTGTTCGGCGCTCTCGTCAAGCGCAACGGCTCCATCTCCGGCGCGGAATGCGGCTGTCAGGCAGAGATCGGCACGGCCTGCTCCATGGCCGCCGCCGCGCTGTGCGCTCTGATGGGTCTGAGCATCGAGGAGACGGAATACGCCGCCGAGATCGCCATGGAGCACCACCTCGGCCTGACGTGCGACCCGATCTGCGGCCTTGTCCAGATCCCGTGTATCGAGCGCAACGCCGTGGCTGCCAAGCGCGCCATGGACGCCTTCAACCTGTCCGGCCTGCTGTGCGGCTCGCGCAACATCAGCTTCGACATGGTCGTGCGCACGATGAAGGAGACCGGCCTGCACATCAGCGCAAAATACCGCGAGACCTCCGAAGGCGGCCTTGCAAAGCTCTATGACCGCCGCGCCGCAAACTGATATTTTGGGCTTGTGAGAGCCGCGCGTCTCTGCTATAATAGATATACTCGAAATAAGAGGAGAGATCAGCATCCATGAAACTTGGTATCGTCGGACTGCCGAACGTCGGCAAGTCCACGCTGTTCAACGCGATCACAAATGCGGGCATTCCCGCCGATAACTACGCCTTCTGCACCATCGATCCGAACGTCGGCGTCGTGGCCGTGCCGGATGTGCGCCTGGAGTGGCTGCGCGACCTGCATCAGCCGAAGAAATTCACGCCCGCCACGATCGAATTCGTCGACATTGCGGGCCTTGTCAAGGGAGCGTCCAAGGGTGAGGGCCTCGGCAACAAGTTCCTTTCGAACATCCGCACGACGGACGCCATCATCCATGTTGTCCGCTGCTTTGACGACCCGAACGTCACCCATGTCGAGGGCAGCACAGACCCGCTGCGCGACATCGACATCATCAACCTCGAGCTCATCCTCGCCGACGCCGAAATGTGCGAGCGCCGCATGGACAAGGCCCAGAAGGCCGCCAAGGGCGGCGACAAGCGCTTCCTGCGCGAGGCGGAGGTTTTCTCTGCCCTGCTCGAGCATCTGAATGCGGGCAAGCTTGCCCGCACGTTTGAATGCTCCGACGACGACCGCGCCCTCATCGCCACGTCTGACCTGCTGACGCTCAAGCGGACGATCTATGCCGCGAACGTCTCGGAGGACGCCGTGAACGATCCGGAGTCCGTGCCGTACTTCCAGCAGGTCAAGAAGCTGGCCGACGAGGAGGGCTCCCTTGCCCTGCCGATCTGCGCCAAGCTGGAGGCGGACATCGCCGAGCTGGACGACCCGGACGAAAAGGCCATGTTCATGGAAGAGCTGGGCCTGAAGCAGTCCGGCCTCGACCGTCTGATCCAGGCGAGCTATGAGCTGCTCGGCCTCATCTCGTTCCTGACGGCCGGCAGCGACGAATGCCGCGCCTGGACGATCAAAAAGGGCACCCGCGCCCCGCAGGCCGCCGGTAAGATCCACAGTGACTTTGAGCGCGGCTTCATCCGCGCGGAGGTCATCGCCTTCGACGACCTGAAGGCCTGCGGCACCATGGCAACTGCAAAGGCAAAGGGCCTTGTCCGCAGTGAAGGCAAGGAGTATGTCATGAAGGACGGCGACATCGTCAACTTCCTCTTCAACGTTTGAGTCCCGTATAAAACGGACCGGGTCGGAGATACCGACCCGGTCCGTTTTTTATATACTTACTCCGCAAGCGGATAGGCGAACGTCTCGACCTGTGCGATGTCCGCAGATTTGACCTCCGGCGGGAGCATCTCGCTGCTCATGCCGAACGTCGTCTCCGCGCCGGCCTCGAGCGGGCTGTCCAGCACGGTGTAGACCACGCCGAGCGGCTTTTCCGACTCGTCAAGCAGCACGGCCGCCACGCAGACGAGGCTGCCCCGCTCCGCCGTGTCGTTGCGGATGCGGCCCGTCAGCTCCACGCCGCCGTAGACGGAATCCTTCAGATTGACATCCGAGACGGCATAGCGCACGCCGCTCTGCTCCGCCGCGCGGATGGATGCTGCGAGGGCGTCGCCGTCATACTGCACGGCAAGCTCGCCCGTCTGGGCCGTATCGACAGTGAACTCATCATAATACCAGCCCTTTTCGCCCGGCTCGATCGTCTGCGGATAAGCGGAGACGCCCTTGCGGACGGCAAGCTCCGTTCCGTCCGGCGTGCAGACCGTCCAGTCCGCTGCGCCAAGCGTCAGCGGCTCCGAGCCGGTGTTTGTGACCTCGGCCAGCAGCTGTACCCACACCTCGCCGGAGCCGTGCGTGTCGGCCTGCGCGTGGGCATAGGTCACGGTGAACGGGCCTTCCTCCTCCGTGGGCTGCGACGGCTCCGTGGCGGGCTCCGTCTGGGAGGGCTCCGTCGGAGCGTCGGTCGCCGGTTCGGTCGGGGCCTGCGTGGCAGGCTCGGTCTGGGACGGCTCCGTGGGCGAAACGCCCTTCGAGCAGGCGGCAAGCAGAAGCAGGCTCAGCGCCAGCAGAACCGCAAATATCCGTTTCATAGGTTTGTTCTCCTTTGTCCATGGTTTCTTTTGCAGGGGATTCCTATTCTTCCTGCTCTATTTGACGAAACGGATGCGGAAATGTTCCGCATCCGTGAGCTTGTCAAAAAAGTGTTTTTGACAAGCTCTCAAACGAGACCCGTTTCACTGGGCTCTCGTTTGAAAAGGCTGCGGCTCGCTGCATCGCACGAAGGGCACGCCTGCGGCGCACCCTTCGCACGTTTGCGAGCCGAGCGGTATTTTCTCCGACGTACACGCCGCCGGAGAAAATGATTCCCACTTTCTTTGCGCTTGCGAGCGCAAACTCTGCGAGGCTTTTCTCCCGGCTGAAAGTTTCGGAGGGAAGAAAAGTGTGAAACCGTCAGGGTTTCCTTTCGCGTTCAATAGCCCGCCGCAGCGGCAGAATTGCAAAATTATGCTACAAAAATTACATTTTGCAATTCTGAAAGCAGCTTGGTAAAAATCCCAAAGGGACTTTTACCAAGCTGGAAACGGATGCGGAGATGTTCCGCATCCGTGAATTATTCGTCGATGATGCTCCAGTGCGGGCGCGTGATGCGCTCGAACGTGGCATCCGAGAGGATGGGCCGCGCCAGCCGCGCCGCCGTGTCGTCCGCGATGCGGCCGCTCTGCGCGACCTCGCGCCCCGCCTGCGCCGCATCGGCCAGATAGGCGCTGACCTGTCGGCGGCAGGCGTCGATGGCAAACAGCTCGCCCTGCGGGCAGAAGATTGCCTGATAGCCTGGCGCATACTCGGCATAGGCCGTGCGCACCGCCGCATACAGGCGCTCAATGCCCGTGTGCCAGCAGGTGGAGATGAGCACCAGGCGCTTATCGAGCATGGCGGGGTCGCGCAGCTCGTGCACGGCCCGGCTGCTCCATCCATAGGCCTTGGTATAGGGCAGGCAGCGGTCCGTCAGCGTCTTGAGCGTGCCGGGAATGCCGTAAAAATACAGCGGGAAGCTCTCGACGACGACATCAGCCGCCGCAATGGCCGCATAGACCCGATCCATGTCGTCGCGCTGCACGCAGCGGCCGGGCGTTTTCGTCCAGCAGCCGAGGCAGCCCGTGCAGGGCCGGATGTTCAGATGGCGCAGCTCGAGCAGCTCCGTCTGCGTCCCCTCCGGGAAGCCGGAGAGAAACGCGCGGGTGATGGCCATGGTGTGGCTCTGCTCGCCCTTCGGGCTGGCGTTGAGGACAAGGACTCTCATGCGTAGATGGAATCCTGCGCCACGGCCGTAAACATCAGCTCACCCTTGGCGCGCACGCCGCCGTCGCAGGAGATCGTCACGTCGAACGTGTAGACTCCCGCGCCGCCGCGCACCATCTCGGCATGGATCTCCAGCCGGTCTCCGGGCACAACGGGACGGACGAATTTGAAATCGCGGACCTTCAGCAGCACATAGACCTTGCTGTCGTCGCTGCCGTCAGCCTCGATGACGAGGGAGCACAGCTGCGCGGCGCTCTCGATGAGCAGGACGCCCGGCATGATGGGCAGTCCGGGCATATGGCCCTGAAAATACGGCTCGTTGACGGAAACGCACTTGATGCCGTCGGCGCTCTTGCCGGGCTCCAGCGCCGTCACGCGCTCGATCATCTGGAACGGCGGGCGCTGACGGATGCGCGCATTGATCTCCAGCAGATTCACAGGCTCAGCCCTCCATCGAGGATGAGCGTCTGGCCCGTCAGGTAGGACAGCGTCGGGTCGCACAGGGTGCAGACGGCGTCGCCGATCTCCTCCGGCTTGGCAAAGCGGCCCATCGGCACGGACTTGAGATAGCCCTCGCGCTGCTCCTGCGGGATATGGTCGAGCATCTCCGTCTCGACGAAGCCGGGGGCGACGGCGTTGACGCGGATGCCGTAGGGCGCAAGCTCCTTGGCAAGCGTCGCCGTGAGCGCGTTGACCGCGCCCTTCGTCGCGCTGTAGACACTCTGGCCGGGAATGGCCAGCACAGAGCTGACGGAGGAGATGTTGACGATCACGCCGGACTTCTTCTTGAACATCTTGAGCGCCGCCTGCTGCGCGCAGTGGAAATAGCCCTTGATATTGATATCGAGGCTGCGGGTCAGGGAATCCTCCGTGAGCATCATGAGATAGCGGTCATCCACGACGCCCGCGTTGTTCACGAGGACATCGAGGCCGCCCATCTCACGCACGACGGTGCGGAACATATCCTTGACCTCCGGCAGCTCGGCCGTGTTGGCGCGGACGGCCATGCTGCGGACGCCGAGCGCCTCGATCTCCGCGACGACCGCCTGCGCGGCAGCCTCGTTCGAGACATAGTTCACCGCGACATCATAGCCGCGTTTGGCAAGCGCCAGCGCGCAGGCTCTGCCGATGCCGCGCGACGCGCCGGTCACAAGTGCAATGCTCATGCTTCTTTCCTCCCAACGATCACGCAGCTGACGCTGCCGGTCCAGCCGGTGGCCAGCGCAGCAGCCGTGCGGCACTCGCCGGACGACACGGCGCGGCAGGCCTCTGCCAACGCCAGAGCGGCGGAAGCCGCGCGGGCGTCGCCGGTGCGGTCCTTCATCTCCTGTGCGGTGAACAGGCGGTCGACGGCGGTCAGGCCCGCGTCCTGCAGGGCCCCTGCCAGCGTGCGGTCGACCTGCTCCTGCGCAGGCTCCGAGCCGTAGCGGGCCGCCTGATGCGTCCCGGCATAGCCGAGAATTTCGGCGTAGATCCTTGCGCCGCGCGCCTGTGCGGCAGCGGCATCCTCGAGGAGCATCGTCACGCAGCCCTCGCCGACGACATGGCCGGGCAGCGGCAGGTGCGAATAGACCTCGGTGATATTTTCGGAATTTTCGTCCGTTCCGGCGGCAAGTACGGCGTCGACCGCGCCGGAGCGCAGCTCATCGCAGGCACAGATGACGCTCTGCAGGCCCGCCTGCGTGCCGTTGGCGATCGTGGCGCAGAAGCCCTTCAGACCGGTAAAAATGGACAGGTAGCCGCCCGCCGCGTTATACACGGTATGCGGGAAGCTGAAGGCGCTGCCCGCTGCCGGGCCCTTTTCGCAGACGGTCTTCTGGAACGACGTGATCTCGGCCATGGGGCCGTCCGCCGTGCCGATCGTGCTGCCGACGCGGGAGGCGTTGTCCGCATCGATGGTGAAGCCCGCATCGCGCAGGGCGTCCACGCCGCTGAGGACCTGCATCTGGCTGAAGCGGTCGAGCTTGCGGTAGAAGCCGAGCTTCACATCGCGCGCGCCGAAATCCTCCGGCGTCAGCTCGCGCTGAACGCTCGCCGTGCCGTCCGCCTCGGACAGCAGCTCGCCGATGCCCGTCACGCAGATGCGGCGCTTGCCGGTCTGCTCCGCCGGGTGCGGCTTTTTCGAGAAAATGATGCTGGCATTCGTGCCGCCGAATGCGAACGAGTTCGACATGACGTTCTCCAGCTCGCGCTCGCGGGCGACGTTCACAACGCAGTCGAGGTTCCCGGCCTTTTCGGCCAGCGGAGCCAGATCCTCCGGGGCATAGCCCGTCGTCGGCAGGACCGTGTTCTCCGTCAGCGCCTTGACGCTGAGGACGGCTTCGATCGCGCCCGCCGCGCCGAGGCAGTGGCCCGTCATGGACTTCGTCGAGCTGACGGACGGAGCCGCGCCCTCGAAAAGCGTGTGCAGCGACAGGAACTCCGCCGCGTCGTTCTTGGCCGTGCCGGTGCCGTGGGCATTGATGTAGCCGATGTCGCCCGCTTCCGTTCCGGCGTTGACCATGGCGCGGTGCAGCGCGGCCATCTGCCCCTCACCCTGCGGCTGCGGCGCAGTGATGTGGAAGGCATCGGAGCTGACGCCCCAGCCCGCCACCTCGCAGTAGATCTTTGCGCCGCGGCGGATGGCGTGCTCATACTCCTCCACGACCAGAACACCGGCGCCCTCGCCGAGGGAGATGCCGTTGCTGTGGTTCAGCGGAGAGCAGGGGCCGGCCGAGAGCGCATGCAGCGCATTGAAGCCCGCATAGGCAAGGGATGAGAACGCATCCGTGCCGCCCGCGAGAAAAATTTCGCCGCGGCCGAGGCGGATGAGGTCGCACGCATACGAAACGCTCATCGTGCCCGCCGCGCAGGCGTTGACGATGTTCGCCGTTTCGCCGTTCGCGCCGAGCGCGAAGGCAGTGTTCGCCGCAATGGCGGAGGCGGACATCTTCAGAACATCCTGCTCCTCCGTGCGGCCCTGCAGCAGACCGGTGTAATAGTGGTCGATGCTCGCAGCGCCGCCGACGCAGCTGCCGAGAATGACGCCCGCCTCGCGGACGGCGCTGTCCGTCAGCCTGCCGTCGCGCACGGCCTCGTGGGCCGCATGCAGGCAAAGGCGGACGGAGCGGTCATATTCGGGCGCAGGGAGATTCTCACAGTGCACCTCCGCGCCCACATGGGAGACGCAGCCCTCCGTCGAGACGGACTTGACCTCGTCGATCCCGGTTTTTCCGGCGCAGATATTCTGCCAGCAGGTATCCACGTCGTTACCGGCGGCACAGATCAGGCCAAGGCCGGTGATGACACAACGCTTTTCCATTTACTGCTCCACATGCTCCTCAACATAGGAGGCCAGCGCGTTGATGGTCTGGAAGTGCTCGCGGTCCACGCCGGTCATGTCGACGCCGAACAGGTCGTCGATGCCGGAAATGATCTCGAGGGAGTCAACGGAGTCCAGGCCGATGTCGCCGCCGAACAGCTCGGCATCGTCATCCAGCATGTTTTCGGGGATACGCAGGTTCTCGCTGATCATGTTCTTGATCTTCGCTGCAATTTCAGTCTTCGTCATGGTGATCTATCTCCTTATTTCGGTATTTCATAATATGATACTCCGGCGTATCGGCCGGAATGTCTCGCGTTAATGCTCCGTAAAGCGGACAATACTGCCGTTTTCCTCATACACGCCGATGCGGCGGTAGCGGCGGTAGCGCTGCTCGAGCAGCTCCTCGGGCGTGAGGGCGCACAGCTCATCAAGATCCATCGTAAGCTGCACCGTCATGGCGGCGCACATCTGCGGGAAATCGGCGAAATTCTCCGGGATGATCTCCTCGGCCACATGCAGGTCGACCATATCGGCCGCCGTGATGTGCAGGCACTGCGCGGCATCCGCCACGCGGCCGGAGTCCTTCCAGAGGATGCTGGCACAGCCCTCCGGCGAAATGACGGAGTAAACGGCGTTTTCCAGCATATACACGCGGTCGGCCGCAGCCAGCGCCAGCGCGCCGCCGCTGCCGCCCTCGCCGATGACGACGGAGATGACCGGCGTGCGCAGGCCCATCATTTCCAGAATGTTCTCGGCAATGGCCTCGCCCTGCCCGCGCTCCTCGGCCTCCGCGCCGCAGTAGGCGCCGAGCGTGTCGACAAGGCAAATAACGGGGCGGTGGAATTTTTCGGCCTGCTTCATCAGGCGCAGAGCCTTGCGATAGCCCTCCGGCATGGGGCAGCCGAAGTGGTTGCGCATGCGGCTGTCGAGGTCCGCGCCCTTGTCGATGGCGATATAGGTCACGGGACGGCCGCTGAGCGTGCCAATGCCGGAAATGATGGCCGGGTCCTCGCCGAAGCGGCGGTCGCCGCACAGGTCGAGGCGGTTTTCAAACAGCGCGGCAACATAGGCCGCGCCCGTCGGACGCCCGGCGTGCCGGGCCTCTTTCAAGCGTTCAAAAGCATTCATTTTCGCTCATCCTCCGTGCAGATAGAGCAGATTGCCCAGCGTGACCGGCAGAGCGCGCCGCTCGATCACCGCGTCGACAAAGCCATGCTCGCGCAGGAACTCCGCGCGTTGGAAATTGCCGGGCAGCTGTGAGCCGGTCGTCTGCTCCACGACGCGGCGGCCGGCAAAGCCGATGAGCGCGTTCGGCTCGGCGAGAATGATATCCGCCTGCATGGCAAACGAAGCCGTGACGCCGCCGGTCGTCGGATCGGTCAGCACGGCGATGTACAGAAGCCCCGCCTCGCTGTGGCGCTTGACCGCGCCGGAGCACTTGGCCATCTGCATGAGGGACACGACGCCCTCCTGCATCCGCGCGCCGCCGGAGGCCGTGAAGCCGATGACAGGCAGGCGCTGGGCCAGTGCGAACTCAAACAGGCGGGTGATCTTCTCGCCCACGGCAGAGCCCATGGAGGCCATGATAAAGCTGGAATCCATGACGAACGTCGCGCAGAACATGCCGCCGATGGCGGCCGTTCCGCACAGGACGGCCTCGTTCTCGCCCGTCGTTTTGCGGGCCTTTTCCAGCTTTTCGGCATAACCGGGGAAGCTCAGAAAATCGACGCTCGTCACATCGGCATCCAGCTCCTGGAAGCTCCCGGCATCGAACGTGTGCGTGATGCGCTCCCGCGCATTCATGCGGAAATACGCACCGCAGGCCGGGCAGATCATCGCGCCCTGCTCCACGGCCGTGCGGCCGCTCTCCATCTTGCACTTCGGACAGACATGCGTCTGCGGCACCGGGCGCGCCGGAGGCGCGGGGGGCAGCTCCGTGCGGCTCTGCGTATATTCGCGGATCAGGTCGCGGAGCAGCACAGCATTCCCTCCTCCTGCAGCTTTGCCAGACCGGCAAGGCTGTCGACCGCAAAGCTGCGGCATTCCGGCAGATTCTTGCGCACGAGCTTGCACAGCACCATGCCCGCGCCGCACTCGACAAACGTGTCAAAGCCCTGCTCGTTCAGATGGCGCAGCGTCTCCTTCCAGCGGACCGGATGGTTGATCTGCTGCGTGAGCAGCTCGCGGACGTTCTCGCCGTAGGGCTCGGCCGTGCGGTTGGCATAGGCCGGGAGCGCGGGCTTCTGCAGGGCCGTGTCCGCCAGAATCGCACCGAACTCTGCCGAGGCAGGGTCCATATACGGCGAGTGGAAGCCGCCGCTGACATTCAGCGGCATGCTGCGGCCGCCTGCGGCCGCGACATCGGCATACAGGCGCTCCAGCTCATCCCGGTCACCCGAGACGGCGATCTGGCCGTCGCAGTTGTAATTGACCGGCCAGACATGGTCATAGGCGGCGCAGAGGCGCTCGACCGTCTCGTCCGGCAGCTTGACAATGGCCGCCATGGAGGCGTTGACGTTTTTCCCGGCCCGCGCCATGCTTGCGCCGCGCGCACAGGCGAGGCGGAAGCCCGTCATGCCGTCATAGGCCCCGGCAAAGGCCAGCGCAGGGATCTCGCCGAGCGAGAAGCCCGCAACAGCCTCCGGCTGCAGGCCGCTGTCGCGCAGGGCGTAGGCGGCGGCAAGATCGGCCAGGTACAGGCAGGGCTGCGTGTTTTCGGTCTGGCGCAGCTCGTCATCGCTCCCGGCGAACATCTGCTGCAGCGTGCCGGGGCGAATCTCCTCCGCAGCGTCAAACAACGCGCGGACGGAGGCAAAATGTTCATAGAATTCCTTCCCCATGCCGGCGCGCTGCGCGCCCTGCCCGGAGAACAGAAAAGCGGTCTTTCCCATAGTCGACCCTCATTTCTCGACAGTTTTCGTTTGTAGCCACTATAGCAAAACCCCATTGCTTTCGCAATGTGCATTCCCCGAAAGCTGCGCTATTTTCATACGCCGCCGTCGAAATGTCCAAAGAAATATCCTGTTACAGTTTCATCCCGAGCTGTCACTTCGCGTCGGGTGCAATATTTAACACGTCGATCTGACAGCACTGCATCGCAGAGAGCGCATTGCGGTGGTTCTCGGGCGTCACGCCCGCGCAGCAGGCCGCATCCACGGAAACGGGAAGCTCCGGGCAGAAGGCCTTGCACAGCAGGGCGTTCGAAATGACGCAGATATCCGTGCACAGGCCGACGAGCTCCACGCGGTCGATTTCGCCCGCCGCGAAGCGGCTGCGCACCAGCTCGCCGAGGGCAGTGGAGCCGAACGTCGGCTTTTCGATCCGCCCTGCCTCCGCCCGGACGGTCAGGCCGTCGGCCAGCGCGTGGCCCCAGGTGCCGCGGATGCAGTGCGGCACGGGCAGCCTCTTGCCCTCCTGCGTGGCAAGGTAGTCCTCGCCGTGGGTGTCGAGCGTATAGACAACGGCATCCGCCGCTGCGATCTTCGCATTCACGCGCGGCACGATCGCCTGCGCCTCCGCCGTGCCCAGCGCACCGGTCACGAAGTCATTCTGCATATCGACTACGATAAGTAAGGTCATTTTGTCTCTTCCTTTCCGTATCCGGCCGTCAGACCGAAAAATTCCAGAACCGCACCCAGGAATGCCGCCAATCCGGCATTTCCGGCGTTGTACAGCTCGTGCTTTTCGTCGGGGAATTCCAGCAGCCGCCCCTGCGGCAGGCGCGCGGCCAACAGGCGCTGCTCCCGCAGGCTGACCTGCGTGTCCCGCCCGGCGCTGCACACCAGGACCGGGACCTGCACCCTGCGGCAGGCGCGCGGGCTGAGGACCCGGCTGCGCAGGGCAAGCGATTCATAGACCCAGCGGTTCGACGCGCCCATCGTCTGATAGGCAGGACACTCTGCGCGGCAGTCCATGGCGGCGCGGAAACGGGCGCGGCTCGTGCAGCCGCTGCACGAAAATTCGGCGTTGGGATCATAAGCGCCGGAAAACAGCGGGCTTTTCTCCCGCTCGCCCCGCCGCAGCAGCACGCGCGCACAGCCGAGCGCCAGCCAGTGCGGCGCGCGGCCCGTCTGCGGACAGAGCATGGGCGAGCACAAAACGGCGCGTGCAGCACAGTCCGGCCGCTCCTGCAGAAGGCGTGCGGCCACGCCGCCGCCCATGGAGTGGCCAAACAGCAGCGGCCGCTCCGGGACGATATCCCGCAGGAAGCAGGCTATATCGCGTACATAGTCCTCGAACCGGTCGACATGCACGATGCCGCCCTGCCCGTGGCCGCGCAGCACCGGCAGCCAGACCGTGCAGCCCGCCTGCCGGAGATAGCGGCACAGCTCCCGGTATTTTTCCGGGAACTCCGTGAACCCGTGCAGGAGGACCACATGGGCACGCGGCCGGTCTGCGTGCACGGCCTGCCACGGCAGCTCCGTGCCGTCAAAGCCGCGATAGGTCCCCGCCGTGCGGTGCGGCTCCATCTCCCGCTCCGCCTCCCGGAGCCATGCGCCCAACGCCGCCTCCGGCGCGAGTGCAAACGGAAGCTCCCCCATAGCTGCGCCCTCTTTCTCTCTTATTCCCATCACAGGATTTCTTATTATAGCACAGCGCGGCGGAATTTCCTAGAACGCGGTTTGAAAATCGCAAAAAACGGGCATACCCTCCAAAAAAGGAGGACAAAAGAATTGCTCACGCTGTTTCTCTTGACCGTTCTGATCTATCACCGCTGCTTCCGGCGCTACGATGCAGATCCGGAGCCGGAGCTCGGCCTGCCCGCGAAAAGGCTCACGTTTTTGAGCGGGCCGAACCGCCTGCAGGGCTACTTATGCGGCACGGGGGACACGCTCGCCGTCCTCGCGCCAGGGCTTGGGAACGGAGCGTTTTCCTATGCGCCGCAGATCCAATGGCTCGCCAAAGCCGGGCTGCGCGTGTTTTCATTTGACTACACCGGCTGCTACGGCAGCACGGGCCGGTCGTGCCGGGGCTTTCCGCAGGCAGCGGACGACCTGCGCGCCGCGCTGCGCTTTCTGGAGGAAAACGGCCGCTTCGGCAGCCGCCGCCTCGTCCTGCTCGGCCACAGCATGGGCGGCTATGCCGTCTGCTGCGCCCTGCCGGGAAGCCGGGTGGATGCGGCCGTGTGCATCGGCGGGGTGAACAGTCCCATGGAGGCCACGCTCTCGCCGGTCCTGCACCACATCGGCGTGCTTGCCTATGCGCATTATCCGGCGCTGTACCTCTATCAGGCCGCGCGCTTCGGACTGCGCGCCCTGCGCCGCACCGCCGCACAGGCTGCCGCCGAGTCCGGGACGCCGCTGCTGCTCGTCGGCGGCGTGCACGACTGGATCGCTCCGCTGCACCGCAGCTCCATTCTGGCCCATCTGCACGCGCTGCCGCAGGCGCAGGCCCTGCTCTGGGCCGAGCCGGAGCACGACGGCCACGCCGACCTGCTGTTCGGCGCGACCCGCAGCGAGGCCAACCCCGCCCTCATGACACAGATCGACCGTTTCCTCCGCCCCGAAAAATTCGACGAAATGAAAAAAAGTTGTTGACAATTTTCTATCCTGCTGATATAATAGCAGAGCTGTCAGGAAATGCTGCTATAGCTCAGCAGGTAGAGCGCATCCTTGGTAAGGATGAGGTCTCCAGTTCGAATCTGGATAGCAGCTCCAGAAACCTTCAAAGCCTTCGGGTTTTGAAGGTTTTCTTTTACCGTAGGCAAAACTGGAGACCTCATCCCCTTGCGCGAAGCGCATTCTGATCCGAGGTCGCTCCGGGCTCCCGCGGAGCCTGCTCCGCGGGACATGGACTCCAGTTCGAATCTGGATAGCAGCTCCATAAATGCTTCGAGACTTTCGGGTTTCGGAGCATTTTTTTATTGCAAGATAAACTGGAGACCTCATCCCCTGCACAGTTTTACGCCAGACTTTCAATTCTGGCTGTAGCGGCGCTCATTGAGCGCCTTGCAGGCAGGCAGTATTTGCAGCACGCATTGTATGGTGTGAGGCCTCCAGATTTGTCATTGCGAGGAGCGAAGCGACGTGGCAATCTCGCAGTACCATATCGGATATCACGAAAGCTCCGGCGAAACCGTAACTGCCTTCCCGAGATTGCCGCGTCGGCCTTCGGCCTCCTCGCAATGACACGTCAGGTGGTGCGGCGGTGCACCAGCGCCCTCACACGGTTGAATATCCCTGTACAAGGCGGTCACTGACCGCCGCTGCAGGCACAAGATGCAAGCGGTTTGTTCGTTTTGATCGGCGGCCTGTTCATATCGGCAGTGCCGGGCCGTTCTCAACAAAACAGTGCTGTTTTTTCCCGCAGACATAAAAAATAACCTTTGCCTTACGGCAAAGGTTATTTTTGGTACGCCGGAAGGGACTCGAACCCCCGACCTACTGGTTCGTAGCCAGTCACTCTATCCAGCTGAGCTACCGGCGCGTACGCACTCAACGTGCTCCAATATACTACCACAACGCCCCACAAATTGCAAGCACTTTTTTCGAAAATCGCGAGAAATTTTCCGCAGCCCCTTTGGCGCTTGACAAACGCCATCGAAATCCCGTACGATAAGGAAAACGATTCAGAAAGGACCGCTGCCCATGAAACGTACCCTTGCCATGCTGCTGGCCCTCGCGCTGCTGCTCCTGTGCGCCTGCTCCGCCGCGCCGGAGCCGACGCAGCCCGCAGCGGAGCCGCCGGTGGAAACGGCGGAAACGCTCCCCGACCACGCCGCGCAGGACGATGCGGCATCCGAGCCAGCACAGCCGCTGTTCTGGCAGGTCAGCGGAAACGGCTATTCCGGCTCGTTCTACCTGCTCGGCTCCATCCACGTCAGCGACGGCCTCACCTATCCGCAGGAGCTTCTGGACGCCTATGCCGCCTGCGACACGCTGGCCGTGGAGAGCGACGTTCTCGCGCTGGAGGCAGACCTGTCGGCGCAGGTCGAAATGATGCGCTGTCTTGTCTACACCGACGGCACGACCATCGACGCCCATCTGGACGCGCAGACCTACGCCGACGCGAAGCAGGTGCTGACGGACCTCGGCGGCTATCAGACCATGCTCGACCACTACATGCCCATTTTCTGGTATTTGCTGGCAGGAAATCTGGCGCTGGCGCAGACGCGCTTTTCGCCGGACGGCGGCGTGGACCGCTATTTCCTGCAGATGGCAAAGGCCGACGGCACGGAAATTTTGGAGGTCGAGCAATACACGGACGTCTACCGCGCGCTCGGCGCGCTGTCCGAGGAGACGCAGGTCTACGCTCTGCAGCAGGCCATCCGTCCGGAGGTCCTTGCCGCCACGGAGGAGGACGCCGCGGCGCTGCTGGATGCATGGTGCAGCGGCGACGAGGCCGCGATCATCGATCTGCTGGAGGCTGAACCGGACGAGCCGCTCACGCCGGAGGAAGAGGCAGCCGCGGAAGAGTTCGGCCGCACCCTTGTGACGGACCGCAACGCCGTCATGATCCGGGCGGCGGACGAAGCCCTGCGCGCCGGGAAGAACGTGTTCTATATCGTCGGGATCGCCCATATGCTGGGCGAGGGCGGCATTGTCGAAGGGCTCCGCCAGCTTGGCTATACCGTCACGCAGGTATCATGTACAAGTTAAATTTCATATCAAGCGGGCCGCTGCATCGCAGCGGCCCGCTGTTTTTCACTTTGCCGAAAGGTCGACGGCGCGGCGGACGATGCTCATCGCGGGGACACGGCGCGGCAGCTGCATGCGGAATACCATCTGCGGCGTGCGCGGCTCGCGCAGCGGCAGTCCGTCCGCATCCTGCATGACCGGCACGGTCACGGAAAACGGGCGCGTATC
>ENA-OWPP01000163-OWPP01000163.1-human-gut-metagenome-genome-assembly--contig:-NODE-163-length-80082-cov-7.463119_pt1 | contig 80082 bp, 58 predicted proteins | sample MGYA00248265_ERZ651848 | MGnify/ENA primary metagenome ERZ651848 (study PRJEB26924, sample SAMEA4378233) | human gut metagenome | biome: human gut; feature: human-associated habitat; material: faeces...
TAAGCTGCTCCTCCTGTTAGCTAAAGTAGTTAAACACCGTAAACGGCTACCTTTGATTAAGAAAAGAAGAGTGATACGTCCGCATCCAGATCTGAAAATAGATAAAGTAGTCGTTTACTGTTTATTGACTGTATTATCCCAAATCTTCAATTAAATTTGGAACGGTATGTTATTCATCGCTTACTATGAAAAAGTATATGGGGAATAAAAAGGAAGTACTTTTATTTTATCTTCTGATGATTGCGGTGATTGGCTGGTTTGTGGTGGCGGAGACGGTGTATCCGTCAGAACGGATCAAAGTATCCAGACCGGAGAATCTTACATACAGGGGGACATTTACCTGGGAAAAAATGACGGAACCAGTCAGGAGATTACCGTTCCGGGAAAATATCCGGTGGGAGTGGATGAGACCATGGTGCTGGTCACGCGGCTTCCGGATGACTTCACGCAGACATCATTTGCGATCCGATCTTCCCTGCAGGACGTAAGGTTTTATGTGGATGGAGAGTTGCGGAGCGAATATCATACAGACAAGACGAGGCTGAACGGCAAAAATTCTGCCAGCCGTTATGTGTTCTGTCCGACTTCTGAAAAGGATGCGGGGAAGATGCTGCAGATAGAACTGACAACACATACGGATAACTACAGCGGTGTTGTCAATACCGTATATTGTGGGGATAAAGGGGATATCTGGGCAAGTATTTTCCGTGACTATGGATTGGAAACCATCATTGCTTTTTTCCTTTTGTTTGTAGGACTGGTGACGATTATTTTCAGTGTTGCCCTTGGAATCGCGTATCATACCCGTTTTGATATGGAGTATCTGGGCTGGTGCATACTGATGGGTGCTGCGTGGATGCTGGGGGAATCAAAACTGCGTCAGCTATGGATACCGAATGTCAGCATATTGTCTGCAGTATGTTTTCTTGTTATCCTGCTTTGCCCGGTTCCGGTGCTTATTTATATGGACAGTGTGCAGAAAAAGAGGTATACCCGTATGTACCATGCGATCGGATATGCAGCAGTGGCAGATTTTGTGGTCTGTACGCTGCTGCATCTGGCAGGGGTGAAAGATTTTATTGAGACCCTTCCGGTTTCCCAGGGGATTCTTGTGATCACATTTCTTGCGGTATGTACCACGTTTGGGATAGACTTCTTCCGGAAACGTGCAGGGGAATACGGACTGACACTGATCGGTATGCTGATCGCCATGATGTCAGTGGTGGTGGAGGTGGTTTCCACGTATTATGTGGTTGTGCTTTCCGGCATTTTTACAGGCATCGGCATGCTGGTACTTTTGTTTGCAAATATTGTCCGGACCGTGCAGAGTGTCCGTGATATGGAAATCCAGAAGAAACGCATTGAAAAAGAAAACTATGATCATCTGACCGGACTTCCGATGCGAAGCCGTGGGGAAGCCATGATAGCGGATCTGATAATGGAACAGGATGGATGTCTGGTTTTTTGCGATATGGATAATCTGAAAAAGATCAATGACATTTATGGGCATAAGGCAGGGGATCGTGCGCTCGGATGTCTGGGTACACTTTTAAAAGATGTTGGGGAACCATCTGTGGCGTGCCGTCTGGGCGGAGATGAATTTCTTCTGTTTTTGCCGGAAGCAACGAAGGATCAGGCACAGGAAAGAATCAAACAGTTATTTGCACAGTTTATTGAAAAAAAGGACGAGGATGTGGAAATGCATGATGTATACGAAACGTATGATGCCTATGTCTCTGCTTCGCAGAGCGAAGGATTTGGACTGACACTGATGGAGGCTGTCGGTTCGGGACTTCCGATTATCGGGTTTGATGTGCGATACGGAAACCAGACCTTTATCGATGATGGAGAGAATGGATACCGCATACCGATTCACGATGAAATGGATCAGAAGGAAAAAATTGCTCTGCTGGCGGATCGTATCGTACATATGCTGACGGAGGATGATATGGAAGCTTTTTCTGAGCATTCCTATGAGAAAGCACAGGCATTTCTGACAAAGGAGGTGGTAAAACGATGGATCAGTCTTCTAAAATAGTTCTGCTGTTTGATTATTTTTCGATGGAAAGCAGAAATTTGTATGAATCTTTTACGAATGTGGGAATTCCTTTTACGGCAGCAGTGGTGGAGGATGACGGATTTCTGCCGGAAGGCGTGAATTCGGTATATGGATATTTCTGCACACAGGGGGCTGTTGCCAGAGAGGAACATCCCAGATATTTTAATCAGATCCAGGTGCCGGAATACTGGAGGATCGAAAGTACAAATACCAGTGGAAAGGTAATGGATAAAACAAAGGAGCGGGCACGTATTTTTTATACGGAGCCGACAAACCACCGTCTGGTAAAGATCGTGGACTGGCTGGATGACGATGGTGTGGTCCGGCTCAGTGAGCATTACAACAAGTACGGGGAGATTTTCTGCCGCACGATTTTTAACCAGAAGGGGCAGAAGGCGCTCCGGAAATTTTATTCTCCGCAGGGGCAGGAGCGGGTGATGGAGAATTTTGTGACCAATGCCATCATCGTACAGTGGAAGGGAAAAGATAAAATTTTACATTCCAAGACGGAACTGATCCGGTTTTATCTGGAGTGCGCGGGGCTGCAGGATGCGCAGCTTTGCTTTAATTCGCTCTCCTATCCGTTTTTTACATCGCAGATTCTTCTGCCAAATGGGAAAAAGGATATCCTGTTCTGGAACGAACCTGTGGGAGATGAGATTCCGGGAAATATGCAGATTATTTTAAACCATCAGGCCACCAGAACCGAAAAGATCTATGTGCAGCGGAAACATTCCTATGAGAGACTTATCGCATTGGGAGCTTCCCCGGAAATGGTAAAACAGCTGGGGTATATGTATAGTTTTGTCCGGGAAAATAAACACCGGCCGGAAATTTTAATCTGTACCAATTCTGACCGGGTGGAACATCTTCATGAACTGGCACAACTTGTACCGGATATGCATTTTCATGTGGCGGCGATTACCGAGATGTCGTCCCGGCTGATGGCAGTTGGTGCCAATGAAAACGTGTTTCTGTATCCGAACGTGAAAACGCAGGTGTTGGATCACCTGTTTGAAAAATGTGATATTTACCTTGATATCAATCGCGAGGGAGAGATTGTAGATGCGGTGCACCGTGCGTTTTTGAATAATCAGCTGATTATTGCATTTGAGGAAACGATGCACAATGCTTACTATACGGCACCGACCAATACGTTTCCGGAAAAAGAATACCGGGAACTGGCAGAGGCATTAAACACGGCACTTCGGATGCCGCAGATTATCGATCAGGCGCTGCAGATGCAAAAAAATGCGGCACTGACGGCCAAAAAAGAGGACTATCGCCCTATTGTGGGATAGGCATGCAGACCATATAATAAGAATACATTTGCAAACAGAAAGGAAAAAATATGAGAAAACAGGGAAATGATACAAACAGACCGCAGGTGGAGGGAAAAAAGGGAAAACGAAGGACGCTTACGGTTTTAGGGTATGCACTTATGATCGTATTTTTGCTGATCGTTCTTCCGGTGGTTTTGCCGGCTATTTTCGGATACCACACGTACACCGTGGGATCGGATGCGACAGGCAACATTTCAAAGTATGGCAGCGTCGTATATCTTAAGGGCGTCTCCAACGATTCCTATGTCGAGGGAAATATAGTGGCGGTACAGGAAAGTGACAGCAGCCGCAAGGTGGATGTATACTATGTGGATGCGAACGATACTGCGGCACAGACACTTGCCATCCGGGAGGGAGAGGCTGTGTCATATGAGCAGATCGCAGGAAAAGTAGTGGCAAAGACACCGTTTATCGGATATTTAAGCCAGCTTTGCTTTTCGGCAGCCGGAATCATTGTCACGATACTGATCTTTGCCGCAGGTCTGGGACTGATGATGTACGTCAACAAGATCAGCAAAGAGATCAATCAGGCGCTGGAGGATCAGAAATCCTATTCTTAAAATAGAAAAGAACACAAAGAAGCTGTTGCACATTCCAAAAGTGCACAGCTTTTTTTATTTGCCATCCATTTAAAAAAAGTGCACCTTTTTAAAAATTTGCTTACTGTAAAACCCTCTTGCCGTATGCTATCATTAGTTCATCAAATAAATGATCCGGCCGGTCATAAAAACCAGGAGGAAAAGGTATATGAAACGAAAAGTTATTTCAGCTGTACTTGCAGCAACAATGGCAGTAACCATGATGATGGGATGTGGCAGCACAGGAACAAGCGCCGATGGAAACGGCAGCACTTCTAAGTCTGAAGAAAGTGGTAACGATGGGGGAAAGGTGACACTGAAAGTATTCTCCAATCTTCCAGATAGAAAAACAGGACAGGGTCTTGTAGAGCAGACAATTATTGATGAATATATGAAAGAAAATCCAAATGTTGAGATTAAAGTAGAGGCGTTGGATGAAGAAAGTTATAAGACAAAATTCAAAGCATACTCTATGGATGGCATGCCGGATGTGGTAAGCATCTGGGGACAGCCGGCATTCTTAGACGAGGTTCTGGATGCAGGAGTTCTTGCAGAATTAAACGAGAGCGATTACGCGGATTACAACTTTATTCCAGGCTCTTTGGACGGATTTAAGAAAGAAGGAAAGTTATATGGACTTCCAAGAAACACAGACGTAGCAGCTTTCTATTACAACCAGAAAATTTTTGATGAGAATGGCTGGCAGGTTCCGACTACATATGATGAGCTGTTAGATCTGGCAGGAAAGATGAACGATGCAGGAATCACACCACTGGCAATGGACGGTGGCGATGGATGGCCGATGGCAGTTTATCTGTCCGATATTCTCTTTAAACTGACAGGATCTGATTATTCCCAGACCGTAAGCGATGCAATCGCAAACAAGGATTTCTCAGACCCGAACATCAAAAAAGCCGTAGAACTCTTAAAGAAATCTGCAGATGCAGGACTGTTCCAGAAGGGATATGATTCCCAGGATTATGCAACTGCACAGAACCTGTTTACCAATGGTCAGGCAGCAATGTACTACATGGGAAGCTGGGATGCATCCATGGCTCTCAACGAGGATATTCCAGAAGATATTCGTACTAACATCCGTATGTTTACCATGCCGGTAATTGATGGAGGCAAAGGAACAGCAACCGATATCGCAGCATGGAACGGTGGTGGATATGCAGTTTCTGCAACATCATCTGTAAAAGACGAAGCAATCAAATTCTTAAATTATATGTATCAGCCAGATCAGCTTTCTAAGATTGGCTGGGAGAATGGTGTAGGAATGTCTGCACAGGATCAGTCCGCATATATGACCGGCGATGAGACTGATTTACAGATGCAGTTTGTAGACGCAGTAAACAATGCAACAAGTGTATCCGGAACTCCGATCAACGACTGTGGACCATCCGCATTCAAGACCTGTATCGAGAGCGAGATTCAGAACGTATCAAACGGAAGCACAAGCATTGACGATTTCTTAGCGACAATCGGTTCTTCCTGCGACTGGTAATCACAGACCATAGGACCGCCGGAAGTCACATTCCGGCGGTCTTTTTTCCTAAGAAGGAGCAATAAGTATGAAGAAATTATACAGTAATAAATGGGTCATCCTTTCACTCGTGCTTCCGGGATTGCTGCTATTCTTTTTTGCAATCTTAGCACCGATCTGTCTGAGCGTATATTACGGCTTTACGGATTATTCCGGTATGGGGCAGGCACATTTCATCGGATGGCAGAACTACAAAAAACTGATTGTGGACGCAAATTTCTGGATGTCCATGCGAAATTCCTTACTGCTGGCCATCGGCTTTATCTGTATCCAGCATCCGCTTGCCATGATTACAGCAGCAGTGTTAGATAAGTTAGGTGGCAAGGGCGAAAGCTTTTTCCGCTGCGTATTCTTTATTCCAAATGTAATTTCCGTGGCGGTTATTGCATATCTGTGGAAATTTATTTACAATCCGGATTTCGGTCTGTTAAACAATATCATCAAAGCGTTTGGCGGAAAAGGCGGAATCAACTGGTTTTCTTCCGACAAAGCAATCTGGGCAGTGCTCGTGGTACTGATCTGGCATGGGTTCGGATGGGGCATGTTAATCTACTACACCGGTATCAAAAACATTGATCCGGTATTGTACGAGGCAGCCGCAATCGACGGTGCCAACCAGAGAACCACGTTTTTAAAGATTACACTTCCACTGATGAAACCAGTTATTCAGGTAAACGTGACAATGGCTGTGATCTCGGCATTAAAACAGATGGAAACCGTATATCTGTTGACAAACGGTGGTCCTGGAAACAAGACACAGTTTGCAGCAAACTACCTGTATCAGCAGGCATTTAAAGCATTCAAGTATGGATATGGAAATGCCATTGGTGTGGTATTTATTATCATCTGTCTGCTTACCACGGTCATCCTCAATAAGATTTTCGAGGATCGCGACACTGTGAAAGCAAAAAAGAGAAAGGGGGCAGCATAAATGGAATATGTAGGAAAATCAAAAAGTGCAAAGAAAAAGAAAAAACCGGTACTTTGGATTGTACTCTCCATTGTTGCCATCATTCAGATTTTTCCACTGATCTGGCTTTTGGATTTCTCTCTGGCAAGCAGTAATGAAATGTTTACCAGTGGTCTTTTAATCATTCCGAAAAAAATCCAGTGGGGCAATTATGTTAAGGCATTTGTGGATGGTAATTTTCTCCATTACTTAAAAAACAGTGTGCTCATCAATGGTCTTGCGGTAGTTCTGGTTATTCTGATTTCTATTATGGCAGCGTTTGCGTGCCGTAGAATGAACTGGAAGCTGAGCGGGCTTGTAAAGACACTGCTTCTGATGGGAATGATGATTCCGATTCATGCAACACTGTTACCAAACTATAAGATTTACAGTCAGCTTGGGATGACCGATACGATCTGGGCGCTGCTGATTCCTTATGTGGCATTCTCCCTGCCGCAGGGACTGTTTCTGATGACCAGTTTCATGGAAGCGATTCCGGTGGAACTGGAGGAGGCGGCCGTGATGGACGGATGCGGAATCTATCGTATCTTATTCCAGATCATCACCCCGATGTTAAAATCTTCCATCGCAACGGTGGCAATCATGACATTCCTCAACAACTGGAACGAGTTCATGATGGCAACCACTTACCTGAGTTCTCCAAAATGGAAAACACTTCCATTCTCTGTATTGGAGTTTACCGGAGAGTATTCTTCCAACTACGCGGTACAGTTCGCCGTTATGGCACTTACTGCAGCACCGGCGGTTATTGTTTATATTGCTTTGAATAAACACATCACAAAGGGTGCAGCTATGGGAGCTGTCAAAGGTTAAAGACATAAGAAAAGAGGATGAAACAGATGCGGCAAATCAGAAACTGGGTCGATCACTTAAGCGTAAAGAAAAAGTTAGTTTTTTATGGTTATCTGACAATCACCCCGGTGCTGGTTGTGATCTGTCTCGTCCTCTTTTTCTTTAATTACAGAAGCGGACAACAGGAAAAATACGCAAGTGATTATGCAAGCGTACAGACGCTGGCGGAGAGCATGGAGATCATGCAGACAGACATCCGGGATTTTTCTACATATATCAGTATCAATAATGATATTCAAAACTTACTGTCCCGCTCCGATGTGACAGAATTAAACCGCAATGCAAAGGTCTGGTTTGATGAGGCACCGATGCGGATCGTGCAGGACATGATTGCACTGAAAGGACATATCAAAACCATTGCCATTTATCCGGAAAACGGACTGCACCCGTATCTGCGGGGAATGGATAACAGTGCCTATATTCCGGGGACCAAAGATTTTCACGAGACAGAAATCTATCAGAAACTGATGGAAAGCAGTAATGGCATTGTCTGGATGCAGATTCCGAAAGGAACGAGTGAACTCTACCAGAGCAGCCGCACGGACAAGGTGGTACTCTGCCGCAAGATTGTCCGTCCGGGGGCAAAGAAGACACTGGGCTTTGTCGTCATTGGTGTCGGACAGGATTATTTTGATAATTTGTGCAAAAATGTCGTAAAAAACGAATCCGAATCCATTCTGGTCATGGATGCGGGCGGAAGTGTACTCAGCCAGATTGGAAAAATTGATCCCAAATTAAAGAAAACACTGACCGGTCCTTTATTTGTGCATCAGGATTTTGAAAAAAGAGATACACATTTTTCTTATGGAAACTATGAAGTCGTCTGTACACAGACCAGTGCGGAGGCAAGTATTATCTGTAAAGTGGTAAAACGCTATGATTTACAGATGCAGTTGTGGGATATTGCTTATATGCCGTTAGTCATCCTTGCCTTTTTTATGCTGGGACTGTTGCCGCTTCTTCTGATTATTTCAAATATTGTGACCAAACCGCTCCGGAAACTGAATGAGGCGATCAATGATGTATCGGAAGGAAATTTCGATCAGCAGGTAGAAGTGCTTACCCACGATGAGGTGGGGGAGGTTGCGGAATGTTTTAACCGGATGGTACTTGCCATCAAAGAACTGATTGACAAAAACTATGTGATCACACTGCAGGAAAAAGAGAGTGAACTTGCTGCCCTGCAGGCACAGATCAATCCGCATTTTTTATATAATACCCTGGATTCTTTATACTGGCAGGCGATGGAGCAGGATAATGAAGAAATTGCGGAAAGTATTTTGGCGCTTTCGCAGCTTTTCCGGCTGGTGTTAAGCCAGGGAAAGCGCGAGGTAACTGTGGGGCAGGAGACGGAGCTTGTCTCCCGGTATCTGCAGATCCAGCAGATGCGTTTTTCCAGACGTCTGCAATATGAGGTGACGGTAGAGGATGCCGTGAAACAGGAAAAAATTCCGAAACTGATTTTACAGCCATTTGTGGAAAATGCGATCGTGCATGGGTTTGAAAATGTGAGTACATGCTGCAAAGTGACGGTGACAGCAGCGCAGAGAAAAAATCGTATGCATTTTGAAATCACAGATACCGGAATTGGCATGAGCCAGTCTCAGATTGATGAGATCTGGGAAGAAGAACCGGATGCTTACCGCAAACAGCGGATCGGGCGTTATGCCATCAAAAATATCCGTGAGCGTCTGGAACGACGATACAAAGAAGATTTTATACTGGAGATCAAAAGTGAAGTGGGAAAGGGAACGACGGTGATACTGGAGCTTCCCTGTGAGGAAAAATAAATGGGATTAAAATTGTTGATCGCGGATGATGAGGATACCATTCGCAGAGGAATGACAAAATACATGCAATTGCACACCGACCGCTTTTCTAAAATCTATGAGGCTGAAAACGGGCAGGAGGCATTGGATATTCTGCTGCAATATCAGCCGCAGGTGATGCTTCTGGATGTACAGATGCCGGTCAAAAGCGGAATAGAAGTGCTGCAGGAGGCAAAACGGGCAGGAATTGAGCCGATTACTATTATTTTGAGTGGATATGATGAATTTAAGTATGCGCAGCAGGCATTACACCTGGGGGCAAAAGAATATCTGTTAAAACCGGTGCGGGCAGCGGATATCCTTGCCTGTATCAACCAGCTGGCAGATGAAGCATTCGGAACAGAAGGTGAGGCCATCGAACAGGAATTTGCCGGACAGGAGAATCGTTCCCTGCAGATTGCGCAGGAATACATTGCAGAGCATTTTACGGAGGATATTTCGCTTTCCGATGTGGCGGAGAAAGCGGGAATTTCTGCCGGATACTTATCGACCCTGTTTTCGCGGCAGCTGCAGTGCAAATACGTGGATTACCTGAATCAGATAAGAATTACACGTGCATGCACCTATCTGGCACATACGGTACTGAAAACATATGAAGTAGCCTACCGGGTCGGATTCCGGGATGAAAAATATTTTTCCCGTGTGTTTAAACGGATCAAGGGAATGAATCCGAAAGAATATCGCCAGAGTCTAAAAAAATGACACCAATCCGATAAATGGAACCTTATGTAAGGGTTCCGTTTTTCTTATGATACAAGTAGGAAAAAGAGGAGGAATGGTCATGCAAAATTATGAGTTTATCGATAAAGATGGAAGTTTCCGGCTCAAAGGTGCGGAAAATGACCGGGAATTATATTTTCCGATTGCCGGAGAACATGGATTAAAGAGTGCCATTACGCCGAATCTGTGCGGCGATGCAAAACTGGATCAGAATCATTTTCTGCTGGAACCACAGAGCGTGGGGGATCTGGCACAAAAGCGGATCTCGCGGAATTTCTGGTGCATGATAAAGGAGCGGGGTGTCTGGTCTGCAACCGGTATGTCGGCTAAACAGGAAGCACAGCGCTATAGCGGACAGCAGGAAGAATCCTGCGTGGAAGCTGGTTATATGTGGCACAAAGCGATGCGCAGATCCAAGGAGATAGGAATAGAGGCCGAGATCACAAGTTTTGTGCCGGTGGAGCAGAATGTAGAAATCATGCATGTCAAATTGCACAATATTACCTCTGAACCACTGACGGTGACTGCGATAGCTGCCATCCCGATCTATGGCCGCAGTGCAGACAATATCCGGGATCACCGGCATGTCACTTCTTTGCTGCACCGGGCATATACAACAGAATATGGGGTGCATGTGACACCGACACTGTCTTTCGATGAGCGTGGCCATCAGAAGAATGACTGGACCTATTATGTGGAGGGCATGACAGCAGAGGGAGAAGCCCCGGAGAGTTTTTATCCGGAGCAGGAAGCCTTCATCGGGCGCGGTGGTACGCTGCTTTGGCCGGAAGCTGTCGTCTGCAACCGGTCCGGGGTAGAGAGCGGAAGAAAAATAGACGGGCAGGAGACACTTGGAGGACTGCGGTTTGCAGAGAAGACACTGCAGGAAGGGGAATCCTGTGAATACACATTGCTGATCGGTGCGATTCAGGGCGAGGAAAACATTGCCAGAATAAGAGAGCAGTTTTCGGATTCCGGGAAGGTATCCAGCAGTTTAAAGGAAACCAGACAGTATTGGAAAGAGAAAAATAAAGTACATTATCACACCGCAGATCCGCTTTTTGATCAGTTTATGAACTGGGTGAATTTTCAGCCGGAATTGCGGCGAATCTACGGATGCTCGTTTCTGCCACATCATGATTACGGAAAAGGCGGCAGGGGCTGGAGAGATCTGTGGCAGGATTGCCTGGCACTGCTTTTGATGGACCCGGCAAGCGTGCGGAAGCTGCTCGTATCGAATTTTGCCGGAGTGCGCGTGGATGGAACCAATGCCACGATTATCGGAGAGCACATGGGAGAATTTAAGGCGGACAGAAATGGAATCACCCGTGTATGGATGGATCATGGGGTTTGGCCGTTTATGACAACGAAATTGTATCTCGAACAGACGGGAGACAGTTCGCTATTATATGAGAATGTACCGTATTTTAAAGATGCACAGGTGATGCGTGGAACCGCCGTCGATGAAGCCTGGGAAGGAGAAGTGTGGCAGAAAGATGCACAGGACAACCGCTATGAAGGTACGGTTTTAGAGCACCTGCTGGTGCAGGCTCTGTGTGCGTTTTATGAAGTGGGGGAGCACAATCATATCCGTCTGCGCGATGCTGACTGGAATGACGCCATTGATATGGCATCCCACCGCGGAGAGAGTGTTGCTTTTACCAATTCCTATGCAAAAAATCTCATGGATCTGGGTCACCTGCTTTTAAAAGAGAAAGAAAAAGGGGTCGATACTATATCTTTGTTTTGGGAGATGGCACCGCTTTTGCGGGATGAAAAGACTCTGTATGATGACATAGAAGCAAAAAAGGAACTGCTGAAAGCTTATATAAAAAGCTGCAGCCATCAGCTCAGTGGAGAAGTGGTTCTGCTGCCGACAGAAAAAGTGGCAAAGAGTCTGCTTCATAAGGCCGAATGGATGATACAGCATATCCGCGATAACGAGTGGATAGAAGCAGACGGGCATGCCTGGTACAACAGTTATTATGATGATCATGGCAGACGCGTGGAGGGCAGGCAGCCAGATGGAAATGTGCGGATGATGCTGACCGGTCAGGTCTTTTCCATTATGGCGGGAACCGCAGAACCTGCACAGATCTTGGAAATTACAAAAGCCGCAGATCGGTATCTGTTTGATGCATCCTGCGGCGGCTACCGGCTGAACACCGATTTTCATGAGGTAAAGACGGATATGGGCCGGATGTTTGGATTTGCATACGGCGAGAAAGAAAACGGAGCCGTTTTTTCCCATATGGCAGTGATGTATGCGAATGCGTTGTATGAGCGGGGCTATGCAAAAGAAGGCTATAAGGCACTGCACGCGCTGTATCATCAGGCTATGGATTTTGAAAACAGCCGCATTTATCCGGGAATTCCGGAATACTTCGGGAAAGATGGCAGAGGACTCTACCATTATCTGACCGGTGCCGCAAGCTGGTATATGCTCACCGTGATTACCTGTATGTTTGGAATCCGTGGGGAGGAGGGGGCACTGGTCATTGCGCCGAATCTGCTGAAAGAACAGTTTGACGAGACAAAAAAGGCCGAGGTAACACTTCCATTTCAGGGAATTTTGTGGCAGGTTACGATCGAAAACCCAAAGAACTTAGAAGCAGGAACCTATGAGGTAAGAGAGGCATTGCTTGACCATGGGGTTGCATTATCCTGTGCAGGTGGAAACTGTCGTTGTGACGGAAAGCTGTTAGAGACACTGGATGTGGCGAAAACACATGAGATTCACCTGACACTCGCAGAAAGGAGTGCGGACAGATGAAACAGATATATACGATCGAAAATTATGGAACAAAACCGGTGTTTGCCAGTTTCCTTCCGGGTATCGCGGGGCTGCATGGCATTCCGATCTGGTGTTATTACGTCAACCGCGGACAGGGCGTGGCAAGTTTTGGTGTGGAAAATAAAGATCATGCGATTATGGAATTTGAACCGGCGCACAAAGCTTATCAGAACGTAAAACGTACAGGATTTCGTACTTTTTTGCGCAAAGAAGAAAAGACACAGGAAGCATTTGCACAGGAGACACAGACGCAGCGGATGCATATCGGCATGAACACGCTGGCAATTGAGGAGGAGGTTCCCGATCTGCAGCTTCATGTTCGGGTCGAATACTGTATTCTGCCGGAAGAACCGGTGGGAGCATTGTTCCGGAAAGTGACCATAGAAAATACGGCAGCACATCCGGCGGTAATCGAGCTGCTTGATGGAATGCCACAGGTGATTCCCTACGGAGTGAGCATGGAAAGTACCAAAAACATGATCCAGACCGCAAAAGCGTGGATGCAGGTGGAGCAGGCACAAAAAAACGTGCCGTATTTCAGGGTACGTGCCAGTATGGAGGATACTGCGGATGTTACCATGATCGAGGGCGGCAATTTTGGAATCGGATTTGCGGAAGATGGCACGCGTTTAGAGGCGATAACCGATCCGGAAACGGTATTTGGTTATGACAATTCCTTAGGGTGTGCCGTAGTATACGAGCAGGGTGGAATTACGGAAGTAGATGCACAGACACAAAGCGATGCCAATCTGGTTCCATGCTGCATGTTTGCGAAAACCTTAGAGATTGCATCTGGGGAAAAAGAAAGTATTTATGAACTGATCGGACAGGTAGAAAACCAGAAGATATTACAGGATTTTCTGGGAAGCCATGAATTAAATGGGGCCTATTTTGCAGAGAAAAAAGAACAGTGTGAGCAGCTGGTGCAGGAGCTGACCAAAGATATACAGACGCACACGGGAAATGAAGATTTTGACGCCTACTGTGCATACACGTATATGGATAATCTGCTGCGCGGAGGCTATCCGATTCCACTCGGACACAGCAAGATTTTTCATGTATACTCCAGAAAACATGGAGATCTCGAACGCGATTACAATTATTTCTCCATGCTGCCGGAATTCTTTTCCCAGGGAAACGGAAACTTCCGGGATGTCAATCAGAATCGCCGGCTGGAGTCCTTTTTTGCACCGTTTGTGGGACGGAAAAATATACAGACATTTTACAGCCTGATTCAGCTGGACGGTTACAATCCGCTGGGTGTGGAAATGACAAGTTATACGATTGCACCGGATCATGCACGCATGATTCTGGAAGATTTGCCGGAAAAGAAAAAAGATGAAATCCTTGCATTTGTGACCAGGCCGTTTACACCGGGAAAATTGTGGGAACTGCTGCCGGATGCGGAATTATTTACTTCGCTCATTGACTTTGCACAGGAAACGGTAAATGGAAATTTCTTAGAAGGATACTGGAGTGACCACTGGGATTATAATCTGGATCTGATTGAAGAATACCTTGCCGTATTCCCGGAAAAAGAAGTAGAAATGCTGACAGAAAAGACCTATACCTTTTTCCTGTCACAGATCAACATCAATTCGAGAGTCCGCCGCTATGTTCTGACCGGGCGGGGAGTGCGGCAGTATCACGCATTGAATGAAACTTCCAGAAGAAATACGAAAGAAAAACTTGTCCGGGGAGCGTTTGGAAAAGGGGAGATTATTTATACAACACTGCTGGAAAAACTGATTCTTTTATGTGCCACAAAATTTGCAGCACTCGATCCGTATGGGATGGGAATAGAGATGGAAGGCGGCAAGCCGGGATGGTATGATGCCTTAAATGGCCTGCCGGGAATTTTCGGTTCTTCCATGGCAGAGACCTATGAGCTATACCGGATGCTGACCTATACCATTGGTGCGTTGCAAAAAGTCAATGCACCGGTACAGATTTTAAAAGAGCTTGGCACGTTTTTGGATGAACTGCAGTTAATCAATCGTCTGGAAAACGATGCGATTGCCAAACAGCAGGAGCTGCTTTCTTTTTGGAATCACATCAACGATGCAAAGGAGATTTACCGCGAAAAGACCTATCAGGGAGTGTCCGGTGAGACGGTAACGTATGAGAGCCAGCAGCTGATACAGATGCTTTCGGGATGGAAAGATACGGTGGAGGCAGGAATTATAAAGGCAAAGGAATACGGCAAAGGCATCTGCCCGACATATTTTTCCTATGAAGTCAGACGGTATGAGCAGACCGGGGAAGGGATTGTGCCACTGGAGTTTGCCGTGCAGCCGCTTCCGCATTTCCTGGAAGGTCCAACCCGTTATCTGAAATTAAACCGCAGCCGGGAAGAAAAGAAAACACTGGCAGCCGCTGTAAAAAACAGTGACCTTTACGATCCGGAATTGTCTATGTATAAAGTCAATGCGTCTTTGCAGAATGCATCTTACGAATTGGGGCGTGCCCGTGCATTTACACCAGGCTGGCTGGAAAACGAATCTATCTGGCTGCATATGGAATACAAATATCTGCTCGAACTGCTGCATGCACAGTTATATGAAGAATTTCTGGAAGATTTCCATCATGCAGCGATTCCGTTTCTGGATGAAAGACAGTACGGAAGAAGTATCTGGGAGAATTCTTCTTTTATTGCAAGTTCAAAAAATCCGAACAAAAAGCTTGTAGGAAAGGGATTTGTTGCGCGGCTGAGCGGTTCTACCGTGGAATTTATGAGCATGTGGAAGACGATGATGTTTGGGCGCCGCCCATTTACTTATGATGGGGAGACGCTAAAGCTTACGTTTGCACCGGTTATTCCGGGATATCTGGTAGGAAAAGATCTGAAAGTGTCTGCCATGTTTTTGGGAAAAACAAAGGTGGTATACCACTTAAGCGGGCAGCGTGATTTTTATCCGGGCAATTATGAGATTGCGGAAATTGAGATTGCGTACCGCAACAGAAGCCGGATGCACAGCAGGGGCAGTATCGAGGGTGATGCAGCCCGCATGATCAGAGATGGTCTGGCGGAAACAATTGCTATTACCATAAAAAATAATTAATACAGGATATTTACTATGAGAATGAAAAAAATTGTTACATGCGAACAGAAACATGAGTTTTGGAAGGAACAGGAGCTTACGGTGTGTGAGCAGCCGGGAGAAATGCAGGTGGTAAGCATCTATCCGCAGGTTACGTATCAGACAATCGATGGATTCGGCGGGGCATTTACGGAGGCAAGTGCACACACATATATGGGATGCAGCGATGCCAAAAAGAAAGAAATGATCGAGGCATATTTTGGTAAAGACGGACTGCGTTATAATATCGGGCGGATTCATATGAACAGCTGTGATTTTGCGCTGGGAAATTATACATATATCGAGGATTGGGATGCAGAGCTTAAGACGTTTTCCATCGCACATGATGAAAAAGAAATTCTGCCGTTTTTGACAGACGCCATCGAAAAAAGAAAGGAAACCTATGGCGAGGATCTTACCTTTTTGGTTTCCCCTTGGTCCCCACCGGCTTTCATGAAGACAAACGGGGAAATGAACCACGGCGGCAAGTTAAAGAAAGAATATTACGCCACCTGGGCCGCCTATTTTGTTAAATTTATCCAGGCCTATCGTGCCAAAGGAATTAATATCCGGGCACTGACCGTACAGAATGAGCCGGCGGCTGTCCAGACCTGGGATTCCTGTGTGTATACCACAGAAGAAGAAGCTGAGTTTGTAGGAAATTACCTTGGGGAAGCACTGGAAAAAGCAGGTCTTTCGGATGTGGATATTTTCGTGTGGGACCACAACAAAGAAATTTTGTTTGAGCGTTTCGGCACCTGTATACAGAATGAAAAAGCAGCCAAATATATCAAAGGTGCTGCCGTACACTGGTATACCGGAGATCATTTTGAGGCAATTGAAATGGTACAAAAACAGTATCCGGGGACAAAAGTAATCTTTTCCGAGGGCTGTGTGGAGTATTCCCGTTTTGCGGACACCAAAGAGACGGCCAAAGCGGAGATGTATGCGCATGATATGATCGGAAATTTCCGTGCAGGGTTAAGCGCATATTTGGATTGGAACCTGATTCTGGATATGGAAGGCGGACCGAACCATGTCGGTAATTTCTGTGCCGCTCCGATTCTGTGTGATCCAAAAAATGATACCTTTGACAAGCGTCTGGCATATTATTACATCGGACAGTTCAGCCGCTATATTAAAAAAGAGGCTGTGCGGATCGCAACCACCCGTTATACCGATGCACTGGATGTCTGCGGCTTTTTAAACCCGGATGGCAGCCGTGTGATTGTTGTGTTAAACAAAGGGGACAAACCGGTAGATATGACGCTGCGGGAAGACGGTATGGGAGTAAAAGAAACGGTGGAAGCGCATAGTATTGCTACTTATATTTTGGAAGAATAAAAAAAAGACACCTTTTTAAAATTTGCATCATTTTTTCGAACAAGATATCCTCCTATAATGACAGTATCAACAGAGAACAAGAGTTGTTCAGTCAAAAGGAGGATATTTTTATGAGATGGAAAAAAATGGTTTCCGCGCTTTTAATTGGGGCTATGGTATGTACCATGGGAGCCTGTGGAAGCAGTGGATCAAAAGACAGTACACAGGGTGGTTCAAAAACAAGCAGTAAAGGAGACAACAAACTGGTTGTCTGGACACTGACAAACGATCTGGTAGATTACGGAAAGCGTTTCCAGGAGCAGACCGGTGTGAAAGTAGATACCGTAGTCATTGAACCGGCGGATTATCCGACAAAAGTGCAGACGGCATTACTGGCAGGAGAGACAGAGCCGGATATCATCGTTGGTGAACCACAGATGCTCGATGATTTCTATGATGCAGGATTTTTTGCAAACTTAGACGATTTTGGCGCACAGGATTACAAAGATAAGATTGTAGATTATGTATGGGAAGTCGGACAGGATTCCGATGGTATCCAGAGAGCAATTTCTTATCAGATTACACCAGCAGGTTTCTATTACAGGAGAGACATTGCAAAAGAAGTATTCGGAACCGATGATCCGGATGAAGTTGGAAAGCTGTTTTCCAGCTATTCTACCATTTTAGATACCGCAAAGAAGTTAAAAGACAAAGGTTACCGTATTTTCTCATCCGATGCAGAGCTTAGCTATTTTTCAGGTGACAGTGCATGGGTGGTTGATGGAAAGTTAAATGTGGATCAGGCAAGATACGATTACATGGATCTGTGTGTAGACTTATACAAGAACGATTATACTGCATACGCAACCCAGTGGTCTACCCCATGGTATCAGGCTATGGCCGGAGAGGTGCCGATCCTTTCTGCTGATATCCAGAGTGGAGCTGATGATTCCGTCAATGTATGGGATTCCACACAGTTTGAGGAGGCAACCAAGGATGCTCAAAAGACAAGCGTATTTGCATTCGGACTTCCTTCCTGGGGTGTTCTTACTATGAGAGATCATGTGGGTGATACTTCTGGTAAATGGGGCGTTTGTGCCGGACCTACTTACGGATTCGGTGGTGGTACATACATCGGTATTGCTTCCAACTCCAAGAGACAGGATACCGCATGGGATTTCGTAAAATTCTGTACCTTAAATGAAGATACTTCTGACTGGTGGATTGATTATTCACAGGGCGATACCGTATCTTACCTGCCGGCACTTGAGAAACACAAAGATGATGAAAATGAGATCTACGGCGGTGAGAAATTGTACCAGTTCTGGTTAGAGCAGGCAAAGGGAATTGACTACTCGAAGGTAACCCGTTACGACAAGCAGATTGGTGACGCATGGTCACAGGCAATCAGTGCGATCAAGACAGGCGAGAAGTCGAAAGAAGATGCTGTAAATGCATTCTATGATACCGTACAGTCTACATTCCCGGAAATTGAAATTGACCGGTAATCCATAAATAATGACAGGCAGATCACCGGCAGGGAAAGTTCCTGCTGGTGATGCCTCTTGAAAAGGGGAGATGAACCTATGGGAAAAAAGAAAAAAAAGGGACTCAAATCGTATGATAATATGGGCTATTTGTTTGTCCTTCCATTTGTAGTCGTATTTTTGATTTTCAGTGTATATCCGGTATTTCGGACATTATATTTAAGTTTTACCAATGCAAAAATTGCAGGAGTAGGCGAGATGAAATGGGTGTGGTTTTCCAATTATATCCGTGTATTTACCGATAAGTTCTTCTGGAAAGGTCTTTGGAATACGGTACGTATCTGGGGCGTCAATATTGTTCTCCAGCTTGGACTTGCATTTTTACTTACCATTGTATTTAGTGATATCAAGTATAAGATCAAGGGACTTGGCATTTTCCGTGTGATTTATTATCTGCCAAACCTGATCGCTGCGACTTCTATCGCATTTTTATTTAAAACGTTATTGGATTGGAGATATGGTACATTTAACCAGATCATTTCCGGTGTGTATAAACTCTTTGGAGCACATTACAATCCGGTTGACTGGCTGGGATCTGGTGCAACAGCAGGACCGACCATTGCAGTTATTTCTGCATGGATGTGGTTTGGAAATTCGTTTATCATGCTGATGGCCGGGGTACAGGGTATCTCAAAAGATTATTTCGAGGCGGCCGCCATCGATGGTGCCGGGCGCTGGACCGTATTTGCGAAAATAACATTACCGTTGTTAAAACCGATGCTTTTATATGTAGCAATCACTTCTCTGATCGGTGGTCTGCAGATGTTCGATCTGCCATACCTGATGACAGAGACAACCGGAAGCTCTTACCAGTCGGTTTACACAGCTGTTATGTATCTTTATAAATTTGGTTTTACCACAGGAACTACACAGACCGGTTATGCATCTGCGATTGCCTATGTGATCTTTATGATTATTCTGGCAGTATCTGTGGTACAGTTAAAAGTTTTCAATAAGGAGGATTAGCCATATGAACAGTGTGGGATATAAAATCAAAAAAACAATTTTATACACATTATTGATCCTTCTTGGAGCTGCATGTCTGTTTCCATTCCTGCTTATGGTGGTCAATGCCACCCGAAGCGGCGCAGACATTATGACATCGTTTACCCTGATCCCTGGGGATCAGCTGGTGAACAACTGGAAGACGGTATTTAAGTTTTTCAACCTGTTCAAAGGTATGGCAAACAGTATTATCGTGGCTGTACCGGCTACCTTGTTTACGGCATATTTTTCAGCCCTGACAGCTTACGGACTTGCGATGTATAAGTTCAAAGGAAACAAGGTATTATTTACCGTCATCCTCGTATTTATGATGATTCCGGGACAGCTTGGCCTCATTGGTTTTTACAACTTATGCACCAAACTGCATCTCGTGAATTCATACCTCCCCTTAATATTGCCAGCAATCGCAGCACCGGGAACCGTCTTTTTCTTAAGACAGTATGTGCTCTCGGTGATGCCGCCGGCGCTGATTGAAGCAGCACGTATTGACGGGGCAAAGGAGTTATATATTTTCCATCGTATTGCAATTCCGATTATGTCACCGGGCTTGGCAACTATGGGAATCATGGCATTCATTGGCAACTGGAATTCTTATCTGACACCAATGATTATCTTAAACAAAAACGAGAAATTTACTTTACCGGTTATGATGGCAACGCTTCGTTCCTCTACCGATATTACCGGAAGCCAGGGTGCGATTTATCTGGCGGTTGCGATTTCGGTTATTCCGATTCTTCTGGTATTTGCATTTTTCTCCAAGTACATCATCAGCAGTATTGCTGCTGGTGCGGTAAAAGAATAAGCTTATTTTCTTTTTTATAGTTTTCTCCCTTTAATATATGTTTTGCAGTAGGAGTCTTCACTTTTGTGGAGGCTCCTGTTGTGGTATAATACATGTAAATTATAAGGCGATGCGCAACTTATGTTTTCTGGTAGCTTTCGTGTGATGGCTGGGCTGCCGCTTCTCTGTTGCGCATGAATTAGACAGAATCTTAGAATTTGCGAAAGTGATTGCCTGGCTCAAATTTTGTGTCCGGGCAACGTTTCGACAGCGGCGCGCTATGTCCGTCTGGCAGGAATGCGCTCAGAATTTCTAGTCTGTCTAAGAGGGAACCTTCGAAACGTTTAATGCGCCCACTCTCATTTGTCTTGATATATACTATTGTTTCATTATTTTACTTGGTGACTGCGCAAATTGACCCGTGGGCGCGCTTATTCTCAGGATTCCCTCTAAGGCAGACACGAAATCCTTCGGACGCGTCCCTGCCAGACGGACATAGCGCGCCGCTGTCGAAACTTGAACGAACACAAATCATCATAGGAGCCAGGCAGTCATTTTCTGCAAATCCTTGATTCTGGATATTGAATGCGCAACAGAGAAGCGGCAGCCCAGCCATCACACGAAAGCAGCCCAAGATATGAGCTGCGCGATCGCCGGATCAATGCTATAAAAACAGGAGAGGGTACAATGAAAAAAAGATGGATATACGCAAGTGTGACAGCTTTATTTCTTGGAATGATGACAGGCTGTGCACAGCAGACACAGACAGAAACACAACATGCAGCAGAAAAGGACGGCGATACGCCCGCATGGAAAACCTATGCGAAAGAAGATCCCGTGACGCTGGACTGGTATGTCAACTATTCCTGGTTTGATATGGGATGGGGGAAAAATCTCGTTTCGCAGAAAATCACGGACGAGACCGGTGTCAGCGTAAATTTCATTACGCCGCTGGGAAACGAAGATGAAAAACTAAACGCACTGATTGCATCGGATTCCCTGCCGGATCTGATCACACTTGGCTGGTGGGAGCCGCAGGTCAATGAGATGATCCAGAAAAATTTAGTCTATGCGTTGAATGATCTGGCCGATCAGTATGACATGTATTTTTATAAAGTTGCAGATCCTGCCGTGGTCGACTGGTATTCGGATGAAAAGGGGAATATATATGGATATCCGAATTCCTCCTATACGCCCAAAGATGTGGAAGAACGGGATGATATTGCTTCTAACCAGACCTTTCTCGTGCGCAAAGATATATACGAAGCAATCGGAAGCCCGGACATGACGACACAGGAAGGATTTGAGGCGGCTGTAAAAAAAGCAGTAGAAATGTTCCCGGAAGTCGATGGAAAACCATTGATTCCGATCGGGGCGCATGTATTTGACGGTTCTGGATGTGTATCGTTTGGAAAATACCTGCAGAACTTTCTGGCGATTCCATGGGAAAAAGATGGAAAATTGTACGATGGATATACAGATCCGGAGTATCTTTCGTGGCTGAAATTTTTCCGAAAGCTCGGTCAGGAAGGATATCTGGCGGATGATATTTTTGTGGATCAGCGGACACAGATGAATGAAAAACTGTTGGAGGGACGGTATTTCTGCATGATTTATCAGCGCACAGATATTGCAGATCAGCAGAAAGAAATTTATGTCAAAGATCCGGACCGGATTTATATGGCAGTGGATGGACCGAAAAACAGCCATGGCGATGATCCGGTACTCCCGACCACCAGTATCAACGGTTGGACGATTACACTCGTTTCCAAAAACTGTAAGCATCCGGACCGCGCGATTGCGTTTATGGATTATATGATGAGTGAGCATGGACAGAAGCTGATCAGTCTTGGAGTAGAGGATGAGATGTACACGAAAGAAGATGGAAAAGCGGTACTCAGACCGGAGGTAAAAAAACTGCTCAATGAAGACCGCAGCGCTTACAATGCAAAATACGGAGCGGATGATGCTTACTGGATGCTGCAGAATGAAGTGATGCAATTAGACTGGATGCCAAAAACCGAAGCACCGCTGGCACAGATGAAGGAATGGACATATCCGTATACAAAATATCTGGGACAATACGATGTCACACTGGATGCAGACAGTGATGCTGGAATTGCAAACAATAACATTACGAAGCTCTGGAGCGAGACATTGCCACAGCTTCTTTTGGCAGAATCGGATGAAAAATTTGATGCGATCATGGAGTCGTACAAAAAGCAGAGAAAAGCACTGGGATATGATCTGGTGATGGAAGAAAAAAATAAACTGGTACAGATCAATAAGAAAAAACTGGGAATGGACTAGATGAAAAAAATAAGCAAAAAGCTGGAAAATATGAAACTGAATCGGAAGTTTACCATAACGATTCTCATTTTTGTTATGATTCCTATGGGTGTGATACTCGGAGTATTGTTTTACAATATGGAACAGAGTACAATCAAAGAACACCGGACATATATGAAAAACAAAATGGAGCGAAACAAAACCCAGATGGAGACGGGGATCAGTTCCATCAATATGGCCACACAGTTTTTTATCTCGGATGCGGGGGTGCTTGATATGCTCAATGCATCCGTATCGGAAAAAACCTATTCGTCTGCGGAAATGAAAAAAACCTACGATACCGATATTGCAGCATTAGAGCGGCTGATCTATAACAACCCCCTGTTGTACGGGGTGCGTGTGTATGCAACCAATGACAAGGTGTTAGAGATGATGCCGGTTCTGTATCAGAATTCCCGCATGAAAAAATTAAGCTGGGCCAAAGAACACGAAATCGAAGGCTGGCATTTTGGATATTCGGATACGATTTTTGAGCAGAATCTGCAGGAAGAAACACCGCTTTTGTGTTATGTGACAAAGGTAAAAGACTATCGGAATGGTACAGTCGGCTATGTAGAAGCTGCTATGAAAATGGATACCATGTTTTATGAAATGTATGCAGGAAATGAAAAAGAATGGACCTGTTTTATGGCAGAAGACGGCACTCTGTATATGGGAAACAGCAATTCCAAAGAGCGCCGTGCACTGGTACAGAAATTGTATGAAAGAACTCAGGACAAAAAGGAATCGGTTGTTTTGTATGAAAAAGTCAATGGAAGAAATCTGATAGGTGTCTATCAGCCGGTGGCTGGCATGGGCGGTGCACTTTTAGCGGTGGAGGATATCACAGAGGATGTGCAGGCCGTATACCGTTCCCGGAATATTACGGTTGCGCTGCTGGTTCTTCTGCTTATCGGATTGAGCTTTTTTATCAATTGGCTTGTCAAGCATCTGCTTCGCCGTTTGTATGGAATTTTAAAAACCGTACATCAGGTGCAGGAAGGAGATCTGGATGTGCGGATTTCGGTAGACAGTTCCGAAGAAATGGGGGAACTTGGCGCGCAGTTAAATACGATGCTTGACCGCATCCAGACATTGATGCAGGAAAATCTTGACCGGCAGCTGCTGGTCAAAAATTCCCAGATCCGTGCTCTGCAGAATCAGATCAATGCACATTTTATTTATAATGTGCTGGAAACGATAAAAATGATGGCAGAGATCGATGAGAAATATGTGATTTCGGATGCAGTGACTTCTTTGGGAAAGATGCTGCGTTACAGTATGAAATGGACGAACGGTACTGTCCTTCTGGAAGAAGAACTCGAATATGTTCGTAATTATGTCGCGCTCATGAATCTGCGATTTGACTATGAAATTATTTTATCCCTGCGTGTGCCACAGGAGATGATGCAGCAGGTGATTCCAAAGATGTCGCTGCAGCCGATTGTGGAAAACGCAATCAAACACGGCATTGAGGATGTGGCAGAGGACACAACCATCTACATAAAAGCGGAACAAAAAGGAACAGACTGTGTGATTGAGGTGACAGATTCCGGAAAAGGAATGACGCCGGAACAGGTGGATAAACTCAAAGAAAAAATAAATGGAAAGCTGCAGGCAGATAATACGAGTGGAAATGGTCATGGAATCGGACTGAAAAATGTGCAGGACCGTATCACGATTGCTTTCGGCAATGCGTATGGACTGGCCATTGCTTCGAAAGAAGGATGTTATACAAAAGTAAGTATGCATCTGCCGCAGACCTATGGAACCAAGCAGATACAAGGGAGGGAAGTACGGTCATGAAAACCGTGTTGATCGTAGAAGATGAAAAAATGATCCGGCAGGGAATTCGCGTGATGATTCAAAGATGTGGAGTCCCGGTGGAAAATATCGTAGAGTGCAGCAATGGAGAGATGGCACTTGAGATGCTGCAGGAACAGCATGTGGATGTCATGTTCACTGATATCCGGATGCCGAAGATGGATGGAATCCAGCTGGTTGCAGAAGTGCAGAAGATGTCCGACAAGCCGGAAATCGTGGCAATCAGCGGATATGACGATTTTTCCTATGCGGTGGAAATGCTGCGCAATGGCGTGAGAGAATATATTTTAAAGCCAGTGGAGCGGCAGAAAATCACTTCGATCATGCAAAAACTCGAAGAAGAAATTGTAAGCCGCCAGAAAATAAGACAGGCCGAACAGGTCATTGGAAAAAGCCAGCTGCGGCATCTGCTTTTGGATGAGAATCCCAAGCCGGAGGAAATTGAGAGTCTTAGCCAGAAATTCGGGGAAACTTTTTTCCCACAGGGATACCGGATCTGTGTCGTGGGAGGTTCTTTTGCGTTAGAAGATACTCCGGAATTGATCTGGTTACAGGATGTTTTGGATCAGAATGTCTGTATTTTAGCACCAGAAGAAATGGAGGAACTGCTCAGTAATACACTGTGGCAGGAATATGCGGGAATCAGTGAGATCTCGCATGGGATAGCACAGGTGCGCAGTGCGTATGAAGAAGCCCTGCAGTGCAGAAAACAGGCATTTTATCAGGAGAAACGTCAGATCGGAACTATAAATCCGCCGCATGTGGCAGACGCAATCCGGCAGTCCGCATATAAGCAGTTAGAGGAGACTGCATGGATGCAGAAACTGCATCTGATCGGTACGAACAAAACAGAAGAATTGACCACGTTGTGGAAAAATCTGTTTACCGAAGTCCGGCGGGGACATATTAAGCCCGATGCATTTGCCGATGGAATGATCCAGTTTCTTTCGGATGTAGAGAAAATTTATCACAATCTGGTGGATGACGATGTGCAAGAGAAGATCAACCGCTGTCGGAAAATCTATCAGTTTTCCGGGGTGGAAGCATATGAGGAAGCTGTGATGGAACTGGTGCTTGGAATGCATGAAAAAATACGTGCACAGGGCGATGACCATGGGGTTGGTCAGAAAATGCAGCAGGCGATTGCCTACATTCAGGAAAATTATAATAAAGATCTGAATATGGCGGTGGTTTCCAATTATATATCCATGAATTATTCAGTGTTTTCCTTCGAATTCAAAAATTACGCAGGGGTAAATTTTGTGACGTATCTCAAAGAGCTGCGGATGAAAGAAGCCAAAAAGCTATTGGAGGAAACGGACAAAAAGATCATTGAGATCAGCCAGATGGTAGGGTATGAGAATGAAAAACATTTTATGAAACTGTTCAAATCCATTTGTGGGGTATCACCGAGTGAATACCGGAAGAATATGAGGCATCAGTAAAAGGCAATGAACCGGACAATAACGTATCACATTACACAATTACCATTTCCACACAAGATCAGTGGATTTTTAAAAGAAAAGGGGTATTCCGAGCAGAATCTGACGGATCTGCGTAAAAGGGAGCAGGCAATCTGCCTGAATGGAACGTATGTACATATGAACCAGATTCTTACGAAAGGCGATATCCTGACCGTATACATTCAGGAGACAGAAAGCTCCGAACAGATTCGTCCGGTGAAACTGCCTGTTACAATCGTTTATGAAGATGAGGATCTGCTTGTGATTAACAAATCAGCGGGCATGCCGATTCATCCATCGCGCAACAATCCGGATAATTCCCTCGGCAATGCGCTGGCATGGTACTTTAAAGAACAGAATAAACCTTTTGTTTTCCGCTGTATTAACCGGCTGGACCGTGATACTTCAGGACTTACTATTGTGGCAAAACATGCCGTATCTGCAGCAATATTAGGACAGATGGTGCGCGAAAAATCGACACACGGTTTAGAGGCACAGGGTATCCATCGGGAATATTTAGCGATTGTGGAAGGAAACATGACAGTGGATGCTGGAGTGATATCTGCACCGATTGCAAGAAAAGAGGATCGCTGTCTGCGACGCGTGGTGGATTTTCAAAAGGGAGACCGGGCAGTGACACATTATCGGGTGATTGCAACAGAGGTAATGGATTGGATATCGCGTAGTCTGGTGGCTTTGCAGCTTGAAACAGGCCGCACGCATCAGATCCGGGTACATATGGCATATCTTGGGTATCCACTGGTTGGTGATTTTTTATACAATCCCACATATGTGGGGAATCAGATTGACCGCAGGGAGGATTTGGAAAATAAGAACGAGGATGCTTCCGGAACGGAAGCGGGTGTGCGGCAGAAACCGTATGATATTGATCGTCAGGCACTGCATGCCTGGAAACTTTCATTTCCCCATCCCATGACAGGGGAGCCGATGGAGTTTACGGCTCCGCTGCCACCGGATATGCAAAAGCTGATACCAGAAGAAGCATTGCCTTCTGTGTAATCATAACAGGGAAACATGCACAGATGTGGATTATATACGCTGTGCACAGATATCCTGCAGGCAGCAGTGCTCACAGTGCGGAGTCGTGCGTGCACTGCAGATGTCACGCCCGTGCAGCACAAAGCGGTGGCATAAATCATTCCCTTCTTCCGGCGGAATGATTTTCCACAATTCCATTTCGACTTTCTTTGGGTCTTTGATGTGATCCACCAATCCGATCCGGTTACAAAGGCGGATGCAGTGTGTGTCCGTCACGATGGCCGGTTTTCCAAATACATCTCCCATAATCAGGTTGGCACTTTTACGCCCGACACCCGGCAATTTTAAAAGTGCATCAAAATCATCCGGTACGTTACCATCATAGACATCCCTCAGCATCCGCATGCAGGCGCTGATATCTCTGGCTTTGCTTTTGCCGAGACCGCAGGGACGCACGATTTCTTCGATTTCTTCCACGGGTGCATCTGCCAGAGCATTGACATCCGGAAATTTTTCATACAATTTCGGTACGATCATGTTTACGCGGGCATCGGTACACTGTGCGGCCAGACGGACACTGACAAGAAGCTTCCAGGCTTCGTTGTAATCCAGACTGCAGGCGGCATCCGGGTATGCCTGTTTCAGACGGCGGATGACTTCCAGTGCCAGTTCTTTTTTATTTTCTGTATGCATATTCCCAGTCCTCTCTTTTCGTATTTGCTTTATTTTACAATATTTTCTCCGAATAATAAATGATAATTTCTGGGTATTCTTCAGACATGTTCATAAGAACGTGTTATAATTACATCAAATGATTGCGAAACTCTTTTTTCAGGAATGTGTCCGGGTATTGTTTCGACCGTTTCCTGCAGACAGACAGCCCCAGGAAACTATTGAACGTATAGCAAAATCATCAAGAAGAAAGAAGTGGCAGTCCTGGGAAAAGTTTTGCAATATGAGCAGGAGGTAAAGTGATGAAAAATGCAAAGATTAACAAAGTTGTAAAGTGGTGTTTGATATTGGCTGCTGTGGTTATGACCGGGAGCTTTTGCTTTAATTCAGACATAATATATGGCGAGGTGAAGGGGGATACTACGAAGAATATTACCGGGTTTATGCAGGATCCGAAAAAGAATTACAATACAAAGAACCAGGTTAAAATCGGTAAAGTGAATATTACCAGTTTTAAAAACCGGTATACTACAAAAGCAGAAAGAGAAAAGTATGACTGTTATAGCAATTATGTTGCTGAAAAAAAAGAAAAACATCTTGGAGCAATCTTGGATAGTCGTATTATATACGCGGATGAATATTTGAACTCTGATAAAGCGGATGCTTATATTCTGAAGAATGTAAAAAAATATGATAAAAGTAAGATGCAATTTGAAGCAAGACCAAATTCGTTTACACAGGTAATTGATACCCGTTGGAATAAAGTTTCAAAAGCAAGTGGATATGAAATCCGGATAAGACAATGCTACAATGGTAACTGGACAGACTGGACATACCGGAGAACCTCTGCCAATCATGTAAAACTATATGGTCTGGATGGGGGAAGAAAACTTGCAACGGTCGTGTATCATGGAGAAGTAAGTCCTCATAAGCAAAAATATAATTTTACAGATAAATGGATCACTACTTCGTTATCGACTGGTTGTTCATATAAAATTCAGGTACGTGCATATAAAGTTGTAAAGGGAAAGTATTATTATGGTTCGTGGTCTAACACAAAAACCGCGAATAAACTTTCCAGAACGCCATACACGTTTATTGAGAAAAACGGAAGTTTGATCACTGCAACGTATTCTATGGATACAATGATTTGCGAATTTAATTACGATTACAGAATCAGCCAGGATGTGGCCAAAAAAAATCCATTTGCAACTCAGCCGGATGGGTTTGAGGTGCAGACAGCAGATAATTCCGCTTTTAAAAATGCGAAATCAGAAATGTATCCAACGACCGATACTACGCTGATGCTGAATGAGATTCCATCTGGAAGTTATGTCCGTGTGAGAACATATAAAAACACATCTTCCCAGAAAATTGTAGGAGGGTGGAGCAAAACAGTTATAGCAAAATAATTTAGTTTTTAACATACATAATGAGAAAGCTGCGGTGCGAAACCGTAGCTTTCTTTTTTAGTTGCGGACTGCCGGAAAAAAAGGTAAGATAATACGCATGACAATAAGTTGGTGATTTTGAAACTTTTTTCCGGGCCTGCCGCCTCTCACATGGTCGGATCTGCGATTAACGTTCAATAGTTTCTGCGGGCAGTCTGTCTGTAAGGACACCGTCTGAGTGATTTCGTGTGTGCCTTAGAGGGAGGCTTCGAATAAGCGCGCCCACGGTTCAATTTGCGCAGTCACAGAATAAAATATTTAAACTGTTGTATATATCAAGACAAATGAGAGTGGGCGCAATAAACGTTTCGAAGGTTCCCTCTTAGGCAGACTAGAAATCGCGAACGGAGTCCTTACAGACAGACTGCCCGCAGAAACGGTTGAAACAACACCCAGACAAAAAACGAAAGAAGGAGAGAATATTATGGAGCGTATACATGCAGTTACCTTTGCACCATTTTGTGCAAGAGGTACCTTTGAAAAAGAAGAAACCAGACAGAGTCTGAAACTGATGAAAGAAAAGACGGGAGCAAACTATGTGATTTTTGCACCGAACGGTGTGCAGAAGACAGCATTTTCCGAGACCATTGATTACCGAACCAAGCGGAATGTATCGGATGAGGAGCTGACTGCCATGATTGCTTACGCAAAACAGCTTGGCCTTAAGGTGGCGTTAAAGCCAACGGCAAACTGTGAGGACGGAACCTGGCGGGCACATATCAATTTCTTTGATGAAGATGTGGTGTGTGAACCGAAGTGGGGCAATTGGTTTGCCTCTTACCGGGCATTTCAGGAACACTATGCCGGACTTGCGCAGCAGTGCGGAGTGGATCTGTTTATTGCAGGCTGCGAGATGGTGCAGACCGAGCGCCGCGAAGCGGAATGGCGGGAAGTGATTGCGGCAATCCGCCGGAAGTATGATGGACTGGTTTCCTACAATACGGATAAGTACCAGGAACACAATGTGAAATGGTGGGATGCGGTAGATGTGATTTCATCCAGCGGGTATTATCCGATCAACGACTGGGACAATCAGCTGGATCGTATTGAACAGGTGGTAAAGAAGTTTGACAAGCCGTTTTTCTTTGCGGAAGCCGGCTGTATGTCTGTGAAAGGTTCCAATCAGGTGCCAAACGACTGGGGCGTGCGTGGGGACTATGATGAAAAAGGACAGGCAGACTGGTTTCAGGCGATGTTTGATGCCTGCGAAAAGAGAGACTGGGTAGGCGGATTTGGCATCTGGGAATGGGCTGCACGGCATGGAGATGGCAGAAATCCTGTCAAAAGAGGGGATTATGAAGTCTACGGGAAAGCGGCAGCAGACATCATCTATCGGAAATTTTCACAAGTTTCAGAATGAAAATTTAGCTTAAATTTCGACTAAAAACATATTTACACAAACTTAAATTATGGTATACTTAAATAAAAAGCCGAATAGAAGGGGGACCTGAAATGAGTTATATGGATACATACAAGAAATGGTGCACAGACAATTATTTTGATGAGGATACAAAAAAAGAACTGCTGGCACTACAAGGAAATGATGCAGAGATTGAGGATCGTTTTTACCGTCAGCTGGAGTTTGGTACTGGTGGTCTGCGTGGGGTAATCGGCGCAGGAACAAACCGTATGAATATTTATACGGTTCGTCAGGCAACCCAGGGACTGGCAAACTACATCATTTCCCAGAACGGACAGGACAAGGGAGTTGCGATCGCATACGATTCCCGTATCATGTCCCCAGAGTTTTCCGATGAGGCAGCACTCTGCCTGAATGCAAATGGTATCAAAACCTACCGTTTTGAATCCCTGCGTCCGACACCGGAACTGTCATTTTCCGTCCGTGAACTTGGATGTATTGCAGGTATTGTAATTACGGCAAGCCATAATCCGCGTGAGTACAACGGATACAAAGTATACTGGGAGGATGGCGCACAGATCACACCGCCACACGATAAAAATATTCTTGCAGAAGTGGCAAAAGTCACTGATTTTTCACAGGTGAAGACTATGGCGAAATCTGAGGCCGAAGCTGCAGGACTTTATCATACCATCGGAAAAGAAATGGATGACCGTTATATGGAAGAACTCAAAAAACAGTCGATCCACCCGGAAATCATCAAAGCGATGGCAAAAGATATCAAGATCGTTTACACTCCGTTACATGGAACAGGAAATCTCCCGGTACGCCGTGTATTAAAAGAACTGGGATTTGAAAATGTCTATGTAGTAAAAGAACAGGAACTTCCGGATGGAAATTTCCCGACCGTTTCCTATCCAAATCCAGAGTCGCCAAAGGCATTTGAGCTTGCACTGAAACTGGCAAAAGAAGTAGATGCGGATATCGTTCTGGCAACCGATCCGGATGCCGATCGTCTGGGTGTTTATGCAAAGGATACCAAGACAGGAGAGTATGTAAGTTTCACTGGAAATATGTCCGGTATGCTGATTGCAGAGTACATTCTGCGTGAGAGAAAAGCAACCGGAACACTCCCGGCAAACGGTGCACTGGTTGAGACTATCGTAACCACCGACATGGCAAAGGCAATCGCAAAAGCTTACGGAGTAAAACTGATCGAGGTACTGACCGGATTTAAGTATATCGGTGAGCAGATCAAATTTTTTGAGCAGCAGAACAGTTATGAGTACGTCTTTGGACTGGAAGAAAGCTACGGATGTCTGGCAGGTACTTATGCAAGAGATAAGGATGCCTGTGTGGCAGTCATGATGCTCTGCGAAGTGGCAGCATGGTGCAAATCCAACGGAATCACCCTCTGGGATGCCATGGTTTCCCTGTATGAGACTTACGGCTATTACAAAGAAGGCCTTGAGACTATGACCTTAAAGGGTATGGACGGAGCAGAAAAGATTCAGAGCATGATGAACGAGATGCGCAGCAATCCGCCGAAAAAGATCGGTGCATGGGATGTTCTGGCACTTCGGGATTACAAGAAAGATACAAGAACAGATATGACAAGTGGAGAAGTTACACCAACCGGACTTCCGGAAAGTAACGTTCTTTACTATGAACTGAGCAACAATGCATGGTGTTGTGTACGTCCATCCGGAACAGAGCCAAAGATCAAATTCTATTTTGGTGTTGTCGGAACGGATATCAAAGATTCCGAAAAGAAATTGGATGAGCTGCGCACCGCGATGCTTACATACGCAGGAGAATAAACTTTATGGATGATCAGAAGAATAGAAAACCGGATTTTTCCAAAGCAGGAGAAGACAGCATCCTCTATAAAAAAGAGAAACCGAAGACAGAAAGAGAAAAGTTAAAAGAGCTGCATGGAAAAGATAAAATATGGTATCTGGTTCATTACTATGGATTGCAGACCATTGTCGCACTTGCCATTATAGGAATCATCAGCTTTCTGATCATCCATTATGTTACGCAAAAAGATACCGCACTGGAAATTATGGCGGTAAATGCCATGCAGTCTGAGGACAATCCGGCTGGGGATTCCGGTTATTATAATGGTTTCCTAAAAGAAAACGGACTGGATCCGGATAAAAGCGAAGTGCTTGTCAGCAGTAATCTGGGAGCCTCGGCAAATGAGAACGACGGGGCATCCGCAGAGAGCATTCAAATGATTCAGAGCCGCTTTATGACACAGTCGGTAGATGTCTTTTTTGCGGATTATGATTTCTTTTATTCACTGGGAGAGTTTGACTATCTGGCAGACATCCGGGAATATTTGCCAGAAGAATTGCTGGAAAAATATAAGGACGATCTGGTGTATGTAAAAAGTACCGAAACAGGGAAAAAATATCCGATCGGCATAAAGTTAGAAAAAAATGCCTGGGTGAAGGAAACCGGCTGGTATCCGGATACCTGTGTGGTAGGCCTGGCAGATGGCTTAAAAAACAAAGACCTGGCCGTGAAGTTTATAGAAGAAAAAATACTGGAGGAGTAACATGAGTATTGTATTTGATGAAAATCTGGATCTGTTCCGTCTGGAGACGACCAATACCAGCTATATCATAGGTCTTGCAGACCACCGGACCTTTGTAGGTCATGTATATTATGGCAGGCGTGTGCGCGGGCAGGATCTGCGCTACCTGCTTCGTACCGGAGAGGCACCGTTTGTTCCATCGGAGAATGAAAGAGAGCGCTGCTCTTTTTATGATACGTTTCCATCGGAGTATTCTGGAAACGGAGTGGGAGATTATCGGGAAAGCAGCATTGCTGTGCGCACACAGGCTGGACAGCATGCGGTTATGCCGACCTATGTCTCTTATGAAATTACAGATCAGAAACCAGAACTTCCGGGACTGCCGTCTGCTTTTGACCGGGAGAATACCGCACAGACACTGATTCTTCACTGCAGGGATGAAGTGTTACAGCTGGATGTGGATCTGTATTATACCGTGTTTGAAGAAAATGATATGATTACAAGAAGCGTGCGTATCTGTAATCACAGCAAAGAGGCTGTTTATCTTACGAAAGCATACTCCGCATGCCTTGATATGGATGACGATGGATACGAGATGCTGACACTTCACGGTTCCTGGGGGAGAGAGCGCCAGATGGACCGCCGTCCGATCGGTTATGGAAAGACCAGCGTGGGAAGTATCCGCGGGGAGTCTTCCCATCAGGAGCACCCGTTTATGGCATGGATGAAATCATCCAGTACACAGACCGCCGGCGAAGTATATGCCATGCATTTTATTTATTCCGGCAATTTTATTGCGCAGCTGGAAAAGAGCCAGTTTGACAGCATCCGCGCAGTCATGGGAATTCATCCGGCAGATTTTTCCTGGAAACTGGAAAGCGAAGAAGTCTTTTATACACCGGAAGTGGCATTTACCTTCTCCGCAGAGGGACTTGGAAAAATGACGAGAAATTTCCATGATTTCTATCGCCAGCATCTGATCCGCAGCAAATACCGCAACCAGAAGCGCCCGATTCTGATTAACAACTGGGAAGCCACTTATTTTGATTTCAACACGCAAAAACTTCTGGACATCGCAAAACTTGCATCCCAGTACGGTATTGAGATGTTGGTTATGGATGATGGCTGGTTTGGACACCGCAACGATGACAGTACAAGTCTTGGGGACTGGTTTGTGAATGAAAAGAAACTGCCGGGCGGATTGAACTATCTGGTAGATGAAGTGAATAAACTTGGCATGAAATTCGGTATCTGGATGGAGCCGGAAATGATTTCCCCGGATTCGGAATTGTACAAAGAGCATCCGGACTGGGCAATTGCTGTGAAAGGACGCACTGGAACGCTTTCGAGAAATCAGTATGTCCTTGATTTCAGCAGAAAAGATGTGAGGGACTGCATCTATGAAAAGATCCGTGCAATTTTAAGCAGTGCCAATATCGAATATGTGAAGTGGGATATGAACCGTCAGCTTACCGATCTGGGAAGCCTTGCGCTTCCGGCAGACCGCCAGGGGGAGTTAAGCCACCGTTATGTGCTTGGTGTGTATGAGATGCAGGAACGCCTGACCCATGATTTCCCGGATCTTCTTCTGGAGAACTGTTCCGGTGGTGGAGCACGTTTTGATCCGGGTATGCTTTATTACAGCCCACAGATCTGGTGCTCGGATGATACGGATGCAATCGAGAGACTTGGCATTCAGGAAGGTACGGCACTGATTTATCCACTGTCCGCAATGGGAGCACACGTTTCGGACTGCCCGAACCATACCGTGGGCAGAAATACCCCGTTTAAGACAAGAGGGGAAGTTGCCCTGGCAGGAACCTTTGGTTATGAGCTGGATATCACAAAGATTGCAAAGGAAGAGCAGGAACAGATTCCACAGCAGACAGCTATGTATCACAAGTATAACGATCTGGTAAGGGAGGGGGATTATTATCGTATCGCGTCGTACCGTGAAAATCATTTCTATGATTGCTATATGGTGGTATCCAAAGATAAAAAAGAAGCACTGGTTACCTTTGTGACCGTACACGCACGGCCAAATTACCACAGCTTAAAGGTACGTCTGCAGGGACTGAATCCGAATCTGGATTATCGTCTGGAAGGCGGGATGGAGAACGAATGCGTATATGGTGGAGATCTGCTTATGAATGCCGGTATGCTGGTTCCTTCTGAGCAGGGGGATTACCGAAGTTATCTGTACCATTTTGTGGCAGATTAATTGACAGAAGAAAAAAAAGAATGTAAAATTAACTTAAATTAGCCGGTTTATGTGGCTGCATAAATGAATGAGTATGAAAATATCGAGGGAATTATGGCAAAAGCAGTAAAACTTGCAGATATTGCGGAACAGGTTGGTGTCAGCACGGTAACTGTTTCAAAAGCTTTGTCCGGACAAAAAGGTGTCAGCGAGGAAATGCGGGAGAAAATAAAGAATCTTGCAGAAGAACTTGGATACCGCAGTCCTTCAGAGACGAAACGGCAGTCTGCGGAAAAACAATATAATATCGGAGTCCTGATACAGGAAGTATATCTGGACAAATACGATTCCTTTTACTGGAAAATGTATCAGGAAGTAAACAAGAGGGCAGTTTCCCGTGGGTGTTTTACGCTGCTCGAAAGTATTTCAAGGGAGAGTGTGCTGGAAAACCAGATGCCGCTTCTGCTTCAGGAAAAAAAGGTGGATGGTCTGATTATTCTCGGAGATATGACAAAGCCGTACATTGAACAGATTGAAAAAGAGGGCGGCGTGCCAGTGGTCTGTCTGGATTTTTATAACGATGCCGTTGGTCTTGACACCGTGATTTCCAACAGTTTTTATGGAACCTATGCGCTGACCAATTATCTGTTTTCCATGGGGCATAAAAAAATTGCCTATGTGGGAACCGTTGGTATGACGAACAGTATTACAGACCGTTACCTTGGTTATCTGAAATCAATGATGGAACACGGCATGGATGTGCCAAAAGATTATGTAATGGATGACCGGGATACCAAAACCGGGCGGATGGATCTGGAAAAATATTATAAATTTCCGAAAGATATGCCGACGGCATTTGTCTGTAACTGCGATCTTGCAGCTTCGTATCTGATTCGGAAACTTGAAAATGAAGGCTACCGGATTCCGGAAGATGTTTCCGTCGTGGGATTTGATAATTTTCTTTATCCGGGGCTGTGCGATATCGGAATTACAACATATGAGGTGGATATATCGGAGATGGCACGCAGAGCCATTCATAAGATTGTCCGCAAAATTGCAAATGAAAACTATACAGCCGGTGTGTTCATTGTAGATGGACATGTGGTATTTAAAGATAGTGTAGCTCGGATATAGAAACCGGGGCATCCTGCTTAAATGCAAGTGGGGTTGCCCCGGTTTCCCGTTTAAACAGATTGATAAAATGATTGGTATTATGAATTCCTACCTTGCTTCCGATTTCGTGTATGGTGTCGTTGGTAGTCAGAAGCAGTTTTTTAGCCTCTTCAATCCGCTTATGGTTTAAGTACTGGACAGGAGAAGCCCCATAGTATTTAGAAAACTCGCGGCAGATCCGGTATTTGCTGACGGAATACGTATTTTCCAGTTCGTCCAGTGAATAATTTTCTCCGTATTGTGTGTCAAATAAATGATGAATTTCCCGCAGATAATCCGGGATCGTATCCCGGTGTGTGGCAGGATGGCAGGAATAGACTGCCATTTCCGTAAGAATATTGGTAATCCACATGGAGATCCGGCAGACGGACAGAGGATCATTAAAAGTGTCTTTCTGCAGATTCTGTAAATGCTCCATCGTATGGAACAGCGTAAACATAGAAGAACTCTCTGCCGGATAGGCAAGAGGTGATGGGAGCAGTGTGTGAAACTGCAAGAGGGCAAGACCGGAAATATACATATGGAAATAGTGGCAGCGGCCTTTTAAAATTTCGATCGTGAGGGCACCGGAAATCGGAAGAAGTGCTGCGTGCCGGTCTGCCAGCCGACACGTATGATGTTCATCCGTTACAGAAAGAGTGCCTTCATATACATAAAAAAAATGATAAGGCGCGTTGATACGGAATGTCATGGAACAATTGTTCGGAAAGGAACAGATGCCTTTTCCGAGCAGATGAATAAAGCCGTCATCCGCTGGTGCGGACAGCGGAAAAGCCGTAAAGTTTTTCATGTTGTCAGATAATACATGCTTTGGCACCGTTCCTGTAATCCCATGATGCTGTAATTGTTCCATAAAATCATCCTCTTTCAATCATAACCAGTTTTTAATTAAGTATAATTGGATGAAAGGTAAAAAGCAATAATTTAAAATAAAATATAACTTAAAATTACTTTTTGAACAAAAATATATAGGCATAATACACAAAAGTACAAGTATAAAATTGTGCATTATAGGGAATGTGTTTGAAAACACAATATGGTATGATTAAAAGCAATAAAGAGTGATGATTAAATTAACAAAAAATGTATACTTAAATTAACTTAATAATTCACATGTTTAAGGAGGAGAACAACATGAAATTTAAAAAGTTTATGGCACTTGGTCTTGTAGCTGCAATGACCGCAACATTATTCGCAGGATGTGGTTCTAAGGGAAATGATTCTGCTGATGCCACACAGAAATCAGACAGCGCTTCTGCAGATGGTCTTGTAAGCTATTCAGACATTGTATTGGGAGAAACAGGAAAAGACTTAAGCGCAACAATTACAATGTTCAACCACAGAACAGATATGGATACCGATGATTACGGCGGAAAGAACTGGAAATCTTATCTGGAAGACTTCAACAAAGAGTATCCGAATATCAAGGTTGAAATCACCACAGATACAAACTATGCCGATGATGCACTGACACATTTACAGTCCGGACAGTACGAAACCATTACCATGATTCCGGCAGTAGATAAGGCAGACCTCAGTACATATTATATGTCATACGGTACACTTGATGAGATGAGCCAGCAGATCAACTACGCAAACACATGGCTCTATGGAGATGATGTATACGGTGTTCCTTCCACAGCAACGACACAGGGTATCGTTTACAACAAGAAAGTGTTTGAGGATGCCGGTGTGACCGATATTCCAAAAACTCCGGACGAGTTCATTGATGCATTAAAGAAGATTAAGGACAAGACGGATGCAATTCCGCTTTACACAAACTATGCAGCAGGCTGGACCATGGGTGCATGGGATGCTTACATCGGAAACAATGCAACTGGTGATAACACTTACTTCAACCAGAAGTTCCTTCACACAAAGGACCCATTCAAGGATTACGGCGATGGCACACATCCATATGCAGTATACAAGATCCTTTACGATGCAGTTGCTGGCGGACTTACCGAGGATGACTATTCTACAACTGACTGGGAAGGCTCTAAGAGCATGTTAAACAACGGACAGATCGGATGTATGGTACTTGGATCATGGGCTTACCCACAGATGGAAGCAGCCGGTGAGAACGCAGATGACATCGGATATATGCCATTCCCGATTTCTGTAAACGGTGAGCAGTATGCATCAGCCGGAGCAGATTACTCTTATGGTATCAACGTAAACGCTTCTGATGATGAGAAGCAGGCAGCTTTAATCTTTGTTAAGTGGATGACTGAAAAGTCTGGATTTTCTTACAACGAGGATGGACTTCCGGTTGCAAAGTCATCTTCTGATACAAAGCTTGATTTCTCTGGTGTAACATTCCTTGAGGATGAACCGGCTGTAGAAGGCGAAGAGGATCTTTTAAATGCATTAAATGCTGATTCAGAGTTAAATGTTAACAATGGCGGTAATGATAAGATTCAGGCAATCATTGAGCATGCCGCAAATGGCGATGAGAGCTTTGATGATATTATGAACGAGTGGAACCAGAAATGGACAGATGCTCAGGAATCTGAGGGCGTAGAAATTACAGAGTAGTTCCACGCTGCATAAAGGTACATCATCCAGTTGCCGGGCCGAAAAACTGTTTTCGGTCCGGTGGCATGATTGCCTGTTTCATATGGGAGGAACGTAGTATGAAATCAAAATCATTTAATTTAAAAAAATGGGCAAAGAGCAGAGCCGGCCAGCAGGTACTTATCTGTATCGGTTTTATGATTATCCCATTGCTCTTACTCTTTTTATTTACTTATTTTCCATTTGCGGAAATGATCAAATTCAGTTTTTATAAGATGAAATATACAACGCCAATAGACAGGCGCGAATTTGTCGGATGGGACAACTATCTTGATGTATTCAGAAGAAACGATTGTTTCGGGGCGTTGAAACTTAGTTTATTCTATATGGTCGGTGCATTGGTCCAGCTTGTGCTTGCACTGTATCTTGCAACAATTTTAAGCTTTAAGGTAAAGGGTGGAAATCTTTTCAAAGGGCTGATGTTTTTCCCTTACCTCATCAGTGGTATTGCCATTGGTTTTATCTTTAAATTCTTCTTCACCAGAGGATTCGTATTTGATACAATCCTGCAGTGGTGTGGGTTTCAATTAGAAAATCTTCCATACTGGTTAAAGGATCAGAGTGTAAACAACTGGTCCCTGACGGCGACTTCCGTATGGCGGTATACCGGACAGAATATGGTACTGTTTATTGGTGCCATGATGTCTGTGGATAGCGAACTCTACGAAGCAGCGTCCCTGGATGGTGCAAATAAATGGGAGCAGTTTAAACACATTATTCTCCCGAGTATCAAGACAATTATTACATTAAATGTTATCCTTTCCATCACCGGTTCCTTAAGTGCGTTTGAGGCGCCTTTCGTAATCACCACCGGTGCAAACGGAACAGGAACGTATTTCGTAATTATGAACAAGATCGCACATACCAGCCAGAAAGTAGGTCTGGCATCGGCAATGTCTGTTGTTCTGCTGATGATCATCTTTATCTGTACGATCTTACAGAATGTGTTCTTTAAATATGTGTTCAGGGATGCCGCGTCGGAGGATGAATCCTATAAGGCAAAGAAAGCCCGGCTGAAGGCAGAAAAACAGGTGATTAAGCAGATCAAAAAACAGGAGAAAATGAAGAAAGGAGCGGCGAAATAATGAGTAGTACAGCAGCAGTAAAACGTAAAAAAATGAAACATTATTCCGTAGGAAGCATTATCTGGACGATAGTGGAATATGCATCGCTGATCTTTTTCGGATTCTGTGCAATCATTCCGATTGTTTCCTGTATCACAACGGCATTTAAGACAGATGCCGAGTACCAGAATACCAATGTTATGGCATTCCCGGGAAGCTGGCTGAATTTTGACAACTTTGTAAATGCATTTAAGACAGCAAATATGGGACGTGCATTTTTAAACTCTGTCATAGTTATGGTGGTTGTGCTTACCGTATCCGTTATTGTAGGTTCCCAGCTTGCTTACGTATTAAACCGGTTCAAGTTCCCGGGCAATGGGTTTATCCGTAACCTTTATACAATTGCCGCACTGCTTCCGGCAGTAGCAATGCAGGTTACCGTATACCAGATTATGTCAGATTTACATCTTGTAAACAGTCTGGGCGGTTACATCATTATGAGCTGTGGTACCGATGTTATTTCCATGTATATTTTCATTCAGTTTATGGAAAATATTCCGCTTTCACTGGATGAGTCGGCAATTATTGATGGCGCAAATTACTGGCAGATTTACTGGAAGATTATGCTTCCACTGTTAAAACCGGCAATCGTTACATCCTGTATTTTAAAGGGTGTTGGTGTGTACAACGAATACTACGCAGCAAACCTTTACCTGATGAGAAAAGAGATCCGTACCATGGCACTTTCCCTCTACACATTCGTAGGACCAATGGGAAGCAAGTACAATCTGATCTGTGCAGGTGTTATTATCTCCCTGCTTCCGGCGCTGATCGTATTTGTCTGCTGCCAGAAACAGATTTACAGTGGAATTACAGCAGGTGCGGTAAAGGGTTAATGATTTTGGAAAATAAGAGGTATCGGGATGAATAAGAGCATGATGAAAGAAGAAGTCACAAAGCATTTGACGGAAAATATCATTCCTTTCTGGAAAGCATTAAGGGACGATACTTACGGTGGATATTATGGATATATGGACTACAATTTAAACGTAGACAAAACAGCAGAAAAGGGATGTATTTTAAACAGCAGAATCACCTGGTTTTTTGCGAATGCCTACATACTGCTGAAAGATGAAACCTTGCTGGACGAGGCAAGACACGGTTATGAGTTCCTGCGTGATCACTGCATCGACAAAGAAAATGGTGGAATCTTCTGGTCCATGACTTATGACGGAAAGCCACTTGACACAACAAAGCATACCTACAATCAGGCATTCTGCATCTATGCTCTTTCTTCCTATTACGATGCATCCGGGGATGAAGAAGCATTAAAGCTTGCCAAAGAACTGCAGCTTCTTATTGAAAGCAAATGTACGGATGAGGTTGGATATCTGGAAGCATTTACCAAAGACTTCCAGCCGGAATCCAATGAGAAGCTATCGGAAAATGGTGTGCTTGCTGAAAAAACCATGAACACACTGCTTCATGTGTTTGAGGCTTATACCGAGTTTTACCGGGTTTCCCATGATGAAGAGGTGGGAGAGCGGTTAAAGTGGATTATGGATGTATTTGCAGATAAGGTATACAATCCGAAACTTAAAAGACAGGAAGTATTCTTTGACAAGAACTACAACACCATCATTGATCTGTATTCTTATGGTCATGATATTGAGACAGCATGGCTGATGGATCGTGGTGTGGAAGTGCTTGGGGATGATCATTACAAAGGAAAAATGTCACCGATTACCGAGACTCTTGCAGAAAATGTCTACGCGGTTGCGTTTGACGGTCATTCTCTGGCAAATGAATGCTGCAAAGGGGAAGTGAATGACCACCGGATCTGGTGGGTACAGGCAGAGACTGTGATCGGATTCCTGAATGAATACCAGAAGCACCCACAGAAAACGAAGTTTCTGGAGGCATCGGAGGCTGAATGGGAATTTATCAAAGAACACGTCATTGATAAGAGAACCGGTTCCGAGTGGTTCTGGGAAGTACATCCGGACGGCAGTCCGATTGCGGACCGTCCAATCGTAGAACCCTGGAAATGTCCGTATCATAACGGAAGAATGTGTATGGAAGTAATAAGGAGACTTTAAACAATGCATGAAAGATATTATGTAGAATTGGCAAAGCAGGAAAAGCTGCTTTCACGTAAAAATGAAAAAAGCGACTTTTATAATGGGGTATTTGACCGTTACGTGAATCCCGTTCTTACAAGAGATATGATTCCGCTTACCTGGAGATATGACTTAAACGAGGAGACAAATCCATTCTTTATGGAACGTCTCGGAATCAATGCAGTTATGAATTCCGGAGCAATTTATTTAAACGGAAAGTATTATCTGGTTGCCCGTATCGAGGGAAATGACAGAAAGTCTTTCTTCGGTGTGGCAGAGAGTGATAACGGAATTGATAATTTCCGTTTCTGGGATTACCCGATCCTTCTGGATGATGTATGTCCGGAAGAAACAAATGTTTATGATATGCGTCTGACACAGCATGAGGATGGATACATTTACGGCGTATTCTGTTCCGAGAGCAAAGACACCAGCGTAAACGATCTGTCTGCGGCAGTTGCAGCAGCAGGTATTGTCCGCACAAAAGATTTAAAGCACTGGGAGCGTCTGGAAAACTTAAAGACCCTTCGTTCCCCACAGCAGAGAAATGTCGTGCTGCATCCGGAATTTGTGGATGGAAAGTATGCATTCTATACCCGTCCGATGGATGACTTCATTGATACCGGAAGCGGAAGCGGTATTGGATTCGGTCTTTGCGAGGACATCACACATGCAGTCATTGACGAAGAGAAGATGACCAGCATCCGTAAGTACCATACCATTACCGAGGCAAAGAACGGTGCAGGTGCTACTCCGATCAAGACTGACCGCGGCTGGATTCACATTGCACACGGTGTAAGAAATACTGCAGCAGGTCTGCGCTATGTGATCTATGCATTTGCCACGGATTTAAACGATCCGTCTAAGGTAATTGCAGAGCCATCCGGACTGTTAATCGGACCAAGAGGTGAGGAGCGTGTCGGAGATGTATCCAATGTTGTATTTACCAACGGTGCAATCGTAAACGATAAGAACGAAGTATTTATTTACTATGCTTCTTCTGATACAAGAATGCATGTGGCGACTACAACGATTGACCGTCTGATTGATTACGTATTCAACACCCCACAGGATCCGGGAAGAAGCGTACTGTGTGTACAGCAGAGATGCGACCTGATTAAGAAGAACTTAGAGTATTTAAAAAATCATAAATAAGAGGAGAGTTGATTATGAGTGAAGTAAAGATGCTGACAGCACCGGTACCAAACGTACCTTGGCAGGACAGACCGGCAGGACCACAGAACGGTGCACCGATCTGGAGATACAGTGAAAACCCAATCATTGGAAGAAATCCGGTAAAGGGTGTTGCAAGAATTTTTAACAGTGCGGTTATGCCATATGGCGATGCTTTCATCGGTGTGTTCCGTGGAGAGCAGACCAATGGTATTCCATATATTTATCTTGGACACAGCAAAGATGCCATCCACTGGGATTTTGAAGAAAACAAGATTCCATTCGTAGATGAAAACGGCGATCCATTTATGCCAATCTATGCATATGATCCAAGACTTGTAAAAGTAGAAGACACCTATTATATCATCTGGTGTCAGGATTTCTACGGAGCAGCAATCGGCATGGCAAAAACAACAGATTTCAAGACGTTTACACGGATTGAGAATCCGTTCCTCCCATTCAACCGCAATGCCGTGCTGTTCCCTAGAAAGATCAATGGAAACTTCATGATGCTTTCCCGTCCTTCAGACAGTGGTCATACACCGTTTGGTGACATCTTCTTAAGTGAAAGCCCGGATCTGGTATACTGGGGCAAACACAGACATGTCATGGGCAAAGGAAGCGAATGGTGGGAGTCCTTAAAGATCGGCGGTGGTGCTGCTCCAATCGAGACTTCCGAAGGATGGCTCTTATTCTATCATGGGGTATCCGGTACATGTAACGGATATGTTTACTCCATCGGTGGGGCAATCCTTGACATTGATAATCCTTCCATCGTGAAGTATCGCTGTGAGAATTTCCTTCTGACTCCGGAAGAGTGGTATGAGGAGAGAGGTTTCGTTCCGAACGTATGCTTCCCATGTGCAACCATTCACGACAGTGCATCTGGTAAGATCGCGATCTATTATGGTGCGGCAGACAGCTACGTTGGCCTGGCATTTACAAAACTGGATGAGATTGTAGATTACATAAAAACAAACAGTGTTGTAACACCTGCAGACACTGAAATCGGAAGGAGATAACTATGCATATTTCACCGGACGACAAGAGATTACAATATTGTGGAAGAATTGATTTTGATGATCCGAAAGCACCGGTGCTTGTCTATGCGGCAAGTTTTGTACAGATTTGTTTTACCGGAACAGAAATTTCCGTGACACTGGCAAATAAGCGTGCTTACTGGTCGAGCCGGATGGGATATATATTAGACGGAAAGCAGGGACAGTTCTTACTCACCTCAGATTCCGATGCAAAAACGTATGTGATTGCAGAAGGTCTTGAGCCTACAGAGCATACCCTCACTCTTTTTAAAAGAATGGATTCCTGCCATATCGTCACATTACTGGGATTTGAATTGGGAAGCGATGCCGAGGTACTTACTCCGGCACCGCTTCCGTCCCGTAAAATCGAAGTTTTCGGGGACAGCGTTTCCTGCGGCGAAGTATCAGAGGCCGTAGATTATGCAGGAAAACCGGATCCGGAACATGATGGGGAATATTCAAACAGTTGGTATTCTTATGCGTGGATGACCGCGCGGAATCTGCATGCACAGTTGCATGACACATCACAGGGTGGTATCGCCCTTCTTGACAAAACCGGCTGGTTTATGGAGCCGGATTATCTGGGAATAGAATCCTGTTATGATAAAATAGAATACCAGCCGGAACTCAGTGAAGTAAAACCATGGGATTTTTCACGTTATACACCAGATGTTGTGATTTTTGCATTCGGGCAGAATGATAACCACCCGGATGATTATATGGCAGAAGATTATAACAGTGCACGTTCCGAAAACTGGCGGCAGCATTACCGCAGATTTTTAGAGCATCTTATGGAAGTATATCCGAAGGCAACCTTTATATTGACAACCACAATATTGGAACATAATGAAAACTGGGACATTTCCATTGAGGAAGTGTGCAAAACAGTAAACAGTCCGCGGGTACACCATTTCCTGTATTCACAGAACGGAAAAGGAACACCGGGACATATCCGTATTCCGGAGGCAGAACAGATGAGTAAGGAACTTACTGCATTCATCGAAAGCCTCGGAGAGGAGATTTGGGATATGTAATCAATTTTTAAAAAAATTGATTACATGATATAAGGAGTATAACAATGCAGATTGAATATGAAAGAGGTATTTCCAATCCGGGCAATCTGTACCGGATGAAAAAATTAATGGCAAGGGCAGAGGCCGGGGAAACATTAAACATTGGTTTCCTTGGTGGTTCGATCACGCAGGGATGTCTTGCATCCGCACCGGAGCTGTGTTATGCTTACCGCGTATTTCAGTGGTGGGAGAAAACATTTCCGCAGGCCAAATTTCATTATATCAATGCCGGAATCGGTGGAACAACATCACATTTCGGGACGGCCCGTGCCGAGTCCGATCTGCTTTCCCATAAACCGGATTTTGTTATCATTGAATTTTCGGTCAATGATGAATCGACGGAATTTTTCCGTGAGACATATGAAGGACTGGTACGCCGTGTATGGCAGGATGAAAACGAACCTGCTGTGATGCTGGTGCACAATGTTTATTATAATAACGGTGGAAATGCGCAGATCATGCACGGTCAGATAGCCAGACATTATCAGCTTCCGGCGGTCAGCATGCAGAGCAGTATTTATCCGGAGGTCGTTGCGGGGCGGATTCCAAACCGCGAGATTACAGAGGATGATCTGCATCCAAACGACAAAGGGCATGAGCTGGTTGCATCTGTGATTACCTATGCTTTGGATAAAATCCGCATGGCACAGACGGATGATGAAGAGCCGGAGTTTCCTGCACCGCTGACACAGAATTGCTATGAGAAAGCAGTTCGGTTGGATAATCGTAACTATGAGCCTGAAAATTACGGCTTTGTCAAAGATACCAGAGTACAGGAAGAAGTCAAAGACTGTTTTAAGAACGGCTGGGCGGCAAAAGAAAAAGGCTCATCTCTTACATTTACAGTACAGGGAAGTGAGATTGCCGTGCAGTTTAAGCGCTGTGTGACGCAGCCGGCACCGGTGGCGCTTGCCATCGTTGATCACGATGAGGCACATGCGGTGACATTGGATGCAAATTTTGATGAGGACTGGGGCGATTCCCTGACACTCACTCCGGTTATGGTACACGGTGCAAACGGTACTCATACGGTGGAAGTGCGTCTGATCTCTGGGGATGAGACAATGCCAGCCGCATTTGAGCTGATTTCTGTAATCACATCGGAAAAATAAAAGGAGGAATGGAATGTTTCCAAAAGATTTTGTCTGGGGGGTGGCAAGCAGTGCCTATCAGGTAGAAGGAACCGACGCAAAAGATGGCAGGGGAAAAAATATCTGGGATGAGTTTGCACGCTCGGGCAGAGTATACGAACACCAGACCGCAGAGGTTTGCTGCGATCATATGCATCGGTACCGGGAAGATTTTGCACTGATGCGTATGCTTGGCATTAAAAACTATCGATTTTCCATCAGCTGGTCGCGGATTCTTCCGGAGGGAATCGGGAAGGTCAACGAGAAAGCTGTGCAGATGTATCGTGATATGATTCTTTGCATGAAAGAAAATGGAATTCGTCCGTTTATTACGCTGTTTCACTGGGAATTTCCGTATGAGCTGTTTAAAAAAGGCGGCTGGCTGAACGATGAGGTGGTACAGTGGTTTGGTGAATATGCAAAAGTTGTTGCTGAAAATTTCTCCGATCTGTGCAGTGATTTTATCACGATCAATGAGCCGCAGTGTGCGATTGGACTGGGACACTTAAATGGGGTACATGCACCGGGAATGAAATATTCCATTCCGGAGACTTTTCAGATGGCACACAATCTGATGAAAGCACATGGTCAGGCGGTCATCAATCTGCGCAAATATGCAAAACAGAAGATACGGGTTGGATATGCTCCGACTTGTGGCGTTGCATATCCGGCGACAGAGAGTGCCGATGATATCGCAGCGGCAAAGAAAGTGTACTTTGGATTTGAAAATCCGATGGATAACTGGACCTGGAATGTGGCATGGTTTTCCGATCCGGTATTTTTAGGAGAGTATCCGAAAGAGGGGCTGGAGAAGTTTGCAGACTATCTTCCGAAGATTACCGAAGAAGACATGCAGCTGATTCATCAGCCACTTGATTTCATGGGACAGAATATTTACAACGGTTACATGATCCGCTGTGGAGCGGATGGAGACCCGGAGTATGTGGACCGTGCACCGGGCACAGCAAAGACAGGAACCGGCTGGCCGGTGACACCGGAGGCACTTTACTATGGCATCCGTTTCCTTACCGAGCGTTACAGACTGCCGCTTTATATTACGGAAAACGGGATGTCGGATCTTGACAATATTTCCGCAGACGGACAGGTGCACGACAGAGAGAGGATTACGTTTCTGGATGCATATCTTGGAGCGGTACAGCGTGCGATTAACGAGGGAATGCCGGTTATCGGATATTTCCTCTGGACATTTCTGGATAACTTCGAGTGGGCAGAAGGTTACAAAGAACGTTTTGGACTTGTTTATGTAGACTACACAACCCAACGCAGGATTGCAAAAGATTCCGCATACTGGTACAGAGAGGTGATGAGAATGAATGGAGAAAATTTAAGTTGTAACCAGCCGTATAAGCAGATACTCTTTATGGAGCCGGTATTTACCCACAATATCTGGGGTGGTACAAAGCTTCGTGAAGAGTATGGATATTCCATCGAGGGCGATGACATCGGAGAATGCTGGGGAATCGCAGCACATCCAAACGGAACCTGTACGATTGCAGACGGTGCGTATAAGGGAAAGAAATTATCCGATCTGTGGGAGGAACACAGAGAACTCTTTGGAAATACACAGGGGAAGGTATTCCCGCTGCTGATCAAGATTATTGATGCAAAGGCGGATTTAAGTATTCAGGTACATCCGGATGATACCTATGCTGCAGAGCATGAAAACGGTTCTCTTGGCAAGATGGAGTGCTGGTATATCCTTGACTGTGAGCCGGATTCCAAGCTTGTTATCGGACACAATGCAAAGACACACGAAGAACTTGAGGATATGGTGCATAACGGAAGATGGAGTGAGCTGATCCGTGAAGTTCCGGTAAAGAAAGGTGACTTTATTCAGATTGATCCGGGTACCGTGCATGCGATCAAAGGCGGTATCACCATCCTTGAAACCCAGCAGAATAGTGATATTACGTACCGTGTTTATGATTATGACCGCCTTTCCAATGGGAAGCCGCGTCAGCTTCACATTCAGCAGAGTCTCGATGTCATCAAAGTTCCGGCAGCACCGCTTTCTGAGTGCATGATAAAGACCGGGGAGGCAGAGGCAAACAAACTGCAGAAGCTGATCGAGTGCAAGTATTATCAGGTATTCCACATGAAAGTCGAAGGTCAGGCTGAATTTGAGCAGGAATATCCGTTCCTGATCGTCAGCGTGGTAGAAGGAAACGGACTCTTAAACCATACCAGCGTGAAGAAGGGAGATCATTTTATTCTTCCGTATGGCTATGGTAAGGTTGAGATTGAGGGAAATCTGGAATTTGTTGCTTCTACGGTTTCTACGAAATAAGACTGGGTAACGGTTTGTAAAGGCATACATGATCCTTTGAGGAATGTATGCCTTTTTTATGTGCAAAACTTTGTTTGACAAAGTAAAATATTTATGTAAAATAATTATAACAGAATTTATCAATAAAGAAATCCATGAAAACATTGGAGGAATCGTATGGCAACAATTAAAGAAATTGCAGAAATCGTAGGGGTTTCGAGCTCAGCAGTTTCACGGGTACTCAATTATGATGAGGGAATCTCTGTTAGTGATGAGACAAGAGAGGCGATCTTTGCCACAGCAGAGAAAATCGGATACAAAAAGAGAGTAATCTATCCCAAGATCGAAAATGTGGCATTGCTGTATTTTGTTGACCACGAGGATGAACTCGAAGATGTCTTTTACCACGGGGTAAAGGATGAGATAATAAAGCAGGCGAAAAAGATGAATATTCAGCTCAGCATCTATGACCGAAAAGACGGCATGGATCATGTTCCGAAAGATTTAAGTGCCTTTATTGCGATTGGATGGCTCACCAGAAAAGAAATCAATGCTTTGTATAAACGGTGCAAAAGGGGCGTGTTTATCGGCACATCCCCGGATGAAAAACTTTTTGATGCCGTGAAGCCCAATATGGATTCGTTTGTGACACAGATGGTTGATTACTTTGTGGAAAAAGGACATAAACGGATTGGATTTATCGGGGGCAGTGATAGAAATATTGACACCGGAAAACCTTCCATGGATATCCGGGAGTGGTCATTTCGACAGAGCGCTGCATACTATGGGTATCTCAATGAGGAGTACATTTTCATTTCCGAGAGATTTACGGTGGATGATGGCTACCGCATGGGAAAAGAACTGCTTAAAAAAGAGATACTGCCAACAGCACTTTGTGTGGCAAGTGACACACTGGCGGTGGGTGTGCTACAGGCTTTAAATGAAGGCAATATACAGATTCCGGAGCAGGTGGCGGTTTTTAGCATCAATGATGTGAATATTGCAAAGTATTTATCACCACCCCTTACTACTATTCATATTGATATTCCATGTATCTGTGAAACCGCGCTTGATCTGTTGCGAAACAGGGTACTATATGGCGGACGCGTAACCAAGCTGGTGTTTGTAAATGGAATTCCAGTTTTCCGGAAGAGTTGTTGAAAAAAGATGTTCGATTGCGAACATCTTTTTTTGTGCCTTTTTTGTATATATTGCATAAAATACAAAAATAAAAATTGGCAATATAGTGAAAAGTGTATTTGTGAGTATTGACATTATTAGGCTTAGATGATACATTCTTAATAAGTAAATAATTTACTTGAATATTAGTAAAGATTTAATTTTAGAAAAGGGGGAACATTTATGAAAAGGAAGTTATTACATGCAGTCCTTGTAGCGAGCATGGCAGTAGCATTGTCAGGATGTGGAAACACATCTGGTATTAATGCTGATGCGGAGAAAACACAAAAAGCTACAGAAACAGAGAACATTGAAGAGGAGAGAGGCACAGAAGTTGCTGCCGCAGAACAGAAGGAAAATACAACAGGTACGCCAGATGAAAACGGAAATTATCTGATCAACGGAAGTTTTGAAGAACCAGATTTTTCCGGATGGACGGTGACAAACAACAATGATGTTACAGAGGAGTTAGATGTTTATGATCGTGAGACAGACTGTTTTGCAGGTGCACAGTCACTGCATTTTTATTCAGGAAACAATCCGGTGGATTTTTCCATGAAACAGACAGTGAGTGGACTTGAGGATGGCACCTACAAACTAACCGCTCATATTCAGGGTGATGCAGCCGGGGATGAAAATCCGACCGTATATTTTTATGCGCTCGTGGATGGCGAAGAGGTAAAAGCAGATGGCAAATTGCAGGGGTATGTTAACTGGTATACGGTGGAAATCCCGGGCATTACACCAACGGACGGAGCAATCACAGTAGGAGCACACGTGGCAACAGCACCGGGCGGCTGGGGAACCATTGATGATATTACACTTGTGAAGGAGTAGTTATGAAATTTATTAAGGGTATGGATATTTCCATGGTGAAAGAACTGGAACAATATGGTGCGTCCTATCGGCTGAACGGGAAAAAAGAAGATCTGTTTGCAATTTTAAAGACATGCGGAACCAATAACGTAAGGATTCGGATTTGGCCGGATCCCTACGATGAAAACGGAAATTCTTACGGGGGAGGTGGAAATGATCTGGAGACCACCATTGAGATCGCAGAAAGAACTGTACAAAGCGGTATGGATTTTATGCTTGATTTCCATTATAGTGATTTCTGGGCAGACCCGGCCAAACAGGTAAAACCGAAAGCCTGGAAAGAATTAAGCGGAGAGGCACTGGAAACGGCGGTGTATCTGCATACTGTAGATACGTTAAAGGCATTGAAAAACCACAAGCTTGTGCCGACTATGGTGCAGGTTGGAAATGAGATTACAAAAGGGCTGTTGTGGCCGGATGGTTACATCGAACAGACCGAAAATATGGCACATCTTCTGAAGGCAGGGATTAAGGGGGTGCGCGAGGAGTGTCCGGATGCAAGGATCGTATTGCATCTGGATTTCGGAACGGATAATAAAATGTATCGACAGTGGTTTGATCAGGTTTCATCGTATGCGCTGGATTTTGATATTATTGGAATGTCGTATTATCCGCACTGGAACGGAAGTCTTTCACTTCTTCTGGATAATATGAATGATATCAGCAGCCGGTATGACAAAGATGTGCTTGTTGCAGAGACTTCAATTGGTTATACCACGGAAACATTTGGCTGTAACGGAATCGTTTATTCGAAGGAGCATGAAAAAATCACTGGATACCCGGCAACACAGCAGGGACAGGAAGCATTCTTGCGGGATTTGTTTGCAACGGTAAGAAGTGTAAACAATAAAAGAGGCATCGGTGTGTTTTACTGGGAACCGGCTTGGCTGCCAATACCGGACTGTACGTGGGCAAGTAAGAGTGGCAGCAAGTACATGAAAGACAAGATGACAGCAGGAAATGCCATGGCAAATATGGCATTGTTTGACGAAAATGGAAACGCAAACAGCGCGCTGATAAACATGAAAACAATGTAAAGGGAGGATAATCATATGAAAAAAATAATAACAGCTGTGCTGGCTGTAACAATGGCAGTGGGAATGTTGACTGGCTGTGGAAGTGGAAGTGGAACCGGAAAAAAGGAAGCTTCCGGGGAAAAACTCGTGATTTGGACGAACATGAACGTGGAAGTGGATACCATTCAGAAATATGCAGATGAATGGGGAGAAAAGAACGGACGAAAGGTAGAAGTCATTCACCAGTCTCCATCTGTCCAGCAGTTTGCACAGGCAGTAAAAAGTGCTTCCGGACCGGATGCTGTGGTGGGTATTCCCAATGACCAGCTTGCAGATTATGTAAACGCAGATCTTACTGCAGAAGTGCCACAGGATCTGTATGCGGATCAGGATTTTTCCGATGCAGCCATCCAGGCATGTTATGTAGATGGAAAACGATATGCAGCACCACTTTCCGTAGAGACTACTGCACTGTTTTACAACACAGATCTTGTATCGGAAGTCCCAAAAACATGGGAAGAACTGGTCGATCAGGCAGCCGCAGACGGAGGTGTACAGTTTGATGCAACAAGCATATACTACGATCTTGGTTTTGTGAGAGCCTGCGGAGGTTATATTTTTAAATATCAGGATGGGGCATATGACACGGCAGACATCGGTCTTGATAATGAGGGCAGTGTGGATGCCTATGCCTTTATCAATGACCTGTGCAATAAATATAAACTGATCACGGCAGATGTGACAGCCGATATCGCAAGAAGTAATTTCCAAAACGGAAAATGTGCTTATTATATTGGTGGACCATGGGACATTGACGGTTTTACCTCTGCAGGAACTAAATTTGCTGTAGCAAAAATGCCAACTTTCCACGGACAGCCGTTTGTGACCCCGGTGGGTACACAGGTAAGTTTTGTGAGCAACAGCAGTAAAAATCAGGATGCAGCATGGGATTTTATTTCCTATCTGCTGGAAAACGGTGCACTTGGCATGTATGAGGCGGGTGACCGTATACCGGCAAAATTGGCAGATCAGGAACTTGATGAGATCCAGAGTAATGCATACACACAGGCATTTGTCGAGCAGATCAATGATGGAGAGCCGATGCCGACCGTATCAGAAATGGGACAGCTCTGGAGTATCCACACAAACAATATCCGTTCGATGTGGTCTGGGGAGCAAACACCAGAGGAAGCTGCCAAAAATATGGTTACGCAGTTGAAAGAAGCGATTGAATTGATGAATTCAGGAAAGTAGTGATGGCATGAGAAAGAAAAAGAATGCGCTTGGGTATACTTATCTGGCACCGGCACTGATCTCGATTCTGTTGGTGACATGTCTGCCAATTATTTATACGGTGATTTTATCTTTTACTAATTACAACATGTATCATCTGACAGATTACACGTTTGTGGGTCTGGAAAATTATCTGACCGTATTTTCCGGAAACATTAAAAATGTGTTTTTCCCGGTACTTGGGTGGACGATTTGTTTTGCACTGTTAAGTACGGCAGGTTCCTATGCAATGGGACTGATTCTTGCCATTTTGTTAAACAATCCGCATATGAAAGAATCAAAAATTTACCGTGCAGTGCTAATTGTTCCGTGGGCATTGCCATCTACGATTGCAATCCTCGCATGGCAGGGACTGCTAAATGAGCAGTATGGTGGAATCAATAATTTACTGCATACAATCGGTATTGCCTGGAATGTACCGTGGCTGACCAATCCATTCTGGGCAAGGGTTGGGTTGATTATCGTGAATGTGTGGCTGGGATTTCCCTATATGATGAATGTCTGTCTTGGTGGACTACAGGCGATTTCTGGTGAATACTATGAGGCGGCTAAAATGGATGGGGCATCAAAATTTCAGTGCTTTAAGAGCATTACATTGCCGATGGTGACAAAACTTTCCATTCCTCTTGTAATTTCCTCGTTTGCGGCTAATTTTAACAATTTTGGAAATATATATATGATTACACAAGGTGGACCAGCGAGAGTGGATAACCAGTTTGCGGGTTATACGGATATCCTTGCCAGTACCACCTATAAGATGACCACATGGTCGAACCGGTATGAACTGTCTGCAACGTTCAGTGTGCTGATCTTTATCATTGTCGGAACATTTACGCTGATTAATATGCGGCTGTCCGGCTCATTTAAGGAGGTTGATTAAATGAAAAATAAAAAGAAAATATCCGCCTCAGAACAACGGACACTGTGGGGAAGCAGAGTGGTCATATGGATCACAATGATCGTGGTGCTGTTTCCGGTCATATGGATTGTTATGTCCTCTTTTTCCGCGGGTGACAGCTTTTTCCTGTCCTCATTGTTCCCTGAAAAATTCAGCATTGAACATTATGTGGAACTGTTTCGGGAAACGGATTTTGGAATCTGGGTTTTTAATTCCCTAAAGTTTTGCTTTATTGTAGCAATCATACAACTTGTGCTTACTTCACTTGCAGCGTATGCGTTTGCAAGACTGCGGTTTGTGGGAAGAAAATATGGACTGATGGCACTTTTGATATTACAGGTGTTTCCAAACAGCATGGCAGTTGCCGGATACTATATTTTAATTTATAAGTTCGGGTTGGTGGACAACAGCTTTGCGCTCATTCTTGTGCTTGCAGGTGGAAGTGCTTACAATATCTGGTTACTTAAATCTTATATCGATGGACTTCCGGTGGAATTGGATGAAGCTGCAATGGTGGATGGAGCAAATGAATTCCAGGTTTTTTATAAGATCATCATCCCGCTTGCAATGCCACAGCTTGCCGTGATCTTCCTGTTTTCGTTTATTGCAACATACAGTGAATATGTGATTACCTCAATCTTTTTGCAGACACCGGGAAAAATGACGCTTGCACTCGGACTGCAGTCTTTTATCAGCGATCAGTTTGCTGCGCACTGGACTTTGTTTGCTGCAGCAGCAGTGATTTCATCCCTGCCGATCATGATCATCTTTATGTGCTTACAGCGATTTATTCAGAATGGATTGGTTGCCGGAGGGGTAAAAGGATAAAATGAAATATCATCGGGGATTCTTCATGAAGATGGCAAAATAGGGACGAATGAGGATTTTTCCGGATTAGCGGGCCTTTTAGAATCTGCAATTTCTGGAGTACGTGCTTCTGCTGCATCAAGTACCAAAATTATGCTTCATTTGGATCAGGGTGGAAAAAATCAGTTGTATACCTGGTATTTTGGTGGATTATTGAAAGAGTCACCAAACTTGGATTTTGATGTATTTGGATTATCTTATTATCCAATGTGGCATGGAACCATGGAGGGGCTTCAGTATAATTTGAATTACTTGGCGACCACCTATAATAAAGAAGTGTGTGTTGTAGAAACTGCGTATGCATGGACAACGGAAGATGGTGATGGTGAAGGAAATGTATTCATTAGTGGAGATGAAGAAGTTGGAGGATATCCTGCAACAGTAGAAGGACAATTTGAATTTATGAATGATCTGGAATCAATCATTTTAAATGTACCAGATGACAAAGGTATTGGATATTTTTATTGGGAACCAGAATGGATACCTGTAGAAGGCGGAACATATGCTACATCTGCAGGGGTTGCGTATAAAAATGATACCGTAACGCCAAGTAATACATGGGATAACATGACGTTGTTTAATTTTCAGGGAAATGCATTAGATTCTATTAAGGTGCTTAATAAACCGTGTGAAAATTTATTGACAAATATCAGTTTTGAACAGAATGGGATAACTACTTCACCGAGTGGATGGAATGTATGGACAAGTGATTCGTCAGATGAAAATACTGTAAGAACAGAATATGGTGATGCATATGATGGAGATTACAAATTAACATTTTGGGATGATAAAGAGTATTCGTGTTCTGTATATAAAACGTATACAAATATTCCGAATGGAACATATAAATTCTCAATTTGGGCAAAGACAAATGGGAAACAGGATGTTTTACAACTTTATGCAAAAAATTATGGAGGAAGTGAGCTTGATACCACGATTGAAACAAGTGACATTAATTGGAATATTTTTAGTATAGACAAGATTGTTGTTACAAATCATACGTTGGAGATCGGGGTTTATTCTGTAGCAGGAGCAAATGACTGGTGTAACCTTGACTTGGCAATGTTAAGAAAAATTGATTAATTATATTTAAAATTTTTAAGGGGATGGTTTTGATCGTCCCCTTAATTTTTGAATTGTTCTTTGACTGGTGGAATCTTATGAAAAAGAAAATATGGAATAGGTGCAGAAAAAATGGTACGTTATGATAAGATTTTTTCTATCATTGATATTAAAGAAGAAAATATGAAAAAGAGGGGGAAGTGCTTCCATTTTATAAGAATGTACAAAAAGAGGGGGTTATTCTTTGGAAGGCAGCTTAAAAGAACTTGCACGATATTAGCACCTGTAGAGCAGAACATAATCTGTTTTACAGGTGCTTTTTTCAATTAATAAGGAACTGGTACTTTCGTCCCTTGGCAAAGTGCCCAATTAAAAGATTAAAAAAAGATTAAAAAACATTAAATTAAGTAATATGTTACAATGTTTAATTTTATATTAACTAAATATTGACTTAAAATTACTTTATGATATACTGAATTTATCAAATAAATAAAGCAATTGCACACTGGTTCCCATATTTTTACTGCACTCCCCAAGTATGCAGTACCCTCTCCCTGAAATATGGGAAGCAGCGTGCAATTGCTTTTTTATTAAGTGAAACCGGATAGATGGAGGGTGCTGGAAGGTTTTTGCAACTAAAATGGAGAAGAAAGGAAAGGTAGAGCAAAAACATGAGAAGGGTAGGAAAACAGATTGTTGCCATCACGCTGGCAGCGGCAATGATGGGGTCACTGACACCGGAGGCATGCACATTTTTACAAAATGAGGTGGTGTATGCGGCGGAAACAAATGAAGCGTCAGCACCAACAGTAACACGTACAGAACTGTACAAAAATGAGGGCGCAAAAACAACAAAAACCATTGATTTTTCAGAATTGAAAGAAGATGACTGGAATGGTGAAGGAAAAATTACTTTTGTATATGATGAATCCATCAATGGCTCGTCGGGAAATGTGAATGAAGAGTATGAATTAACTGCAAAGGTAACACTGGATGAAACATCCTATCAGTCGCTGGATGCAGATAAAGCGCATCTGAATATCCAGGGTGTAACAAAACTGGGATCAAAATGGGGATGGAACAACAGTACGGATTGCCAGTGGCTGCAGAAGGATTCTTTTATGAAAGTTGGGGAGAATTATTCAGCTGATCTGAAAGTAAAGTTTTCAGGAATAACACCGGATACATTGATGGATGTTGAATTCGTTCTTGTGGGAACCGGATTTAAGGGAACTGTGACATTTTCAAATGTAGTTCTCACAAATTTATCAAGAGATAAACAGGAACTGACCAAACAGGAGCCAACCGTTCTTTCTGATTTAAATGATGAATCCCAGGTAAATCTGTGGGCAGGCGAAACCGGATATCAGTATTTCCACGGTGGAACAAAAAATGCTGCTCCGGAACTTTCCTATGATGCAAATGGCGGAGACGGAAGATTAAAAGTAAGTCTGGATTATACAGCCAACTCCGGCGAATCATGGAGTGAGGCAAAAGTGAAATTCACACCCAAGACACCGGCTGATATCAGCAATTATAATCAGGTGAGTGTGGATTTGATTTATCCGGAAAACAGTAATATTTCCAAGATAAAATTTTTATCTGGCAGCGGAATCAATAAAGATACCAGCATAGATTCGTCCGAGGCAACAGATGCAGGAAACGGATATAAGAAAGTTACAGTTACTTTAGGATTTTCTCCATCTGCCACACCAATGGATGATCTGACAATCGGACTTATCGGAGCCAACAGTTCCTTTGCAGGGGATGTTTATCTGGATAATCTGATACTTTCCCAGAAGGATGCCAGTGGTGATTTTGTGACAATTACCGCAACACCGAATACAGACGGAACACAGGCAAAACCAGAAGCAACAGATAAAACCCTGACCATGACAGATCCGGATGCCAGCAATAGCGCAAAGGCATTGTATGCATATCTGCAGGGACTGACTGAAAGTGATCAGGTACTGTTTGGACATCAGAATGATGTGAGCCATTCCGTAGGAAACAACGATCTGGGAGATGTAAAAGATGTGACCGGTTCCGTCAGCGGTATTTTCGGCATTGACTCCCTGGCATTGTTTGGAAGCGAGGCTGGTGGTACGGATGCGGCATCTGCATTGCAGAATTCCATTGACTACAGCAAAAAGGCGGCCCAAAACGGTGCAATCGTTACCTTATCCACCCATATGCCGAATTTCACCAACGCAAAGATTAAAAAGAATGCAGATGGAACCTACGATTTCTATAACTGTGATTTTAATGAAGCAAAAGATTTATCCGGTGATTCGTTAAAGAAGATTTTGCCTGGTGGAGAGAAGAATGAGGTATTTAAGGCATATCTTGATACGATTGCATTCTATGCCAATGCATTGGAAAAAGAGAATATCCCGGTGATTTTCCGGCCATTCCATGAGGATACCGGCGGCTGGTTCTGGTGGGGCAGTGCAAACACCGCAGAAAGTTACAGGAGTCTGTATGCATATACCAGAGATTATCTGGAATCCCAAGGCGTGCACAATATGCTTTATGTGTATTCGCCAAACGGACCGCTGGAGACCGAGGCAGAGTATATGTCGCGTTATCCGGGAGATGCCTGTGTAGATATTCTGGCATTTGATTATTACAACGACTTTAATACTTATCCGGCAGAGAGTGATACTTCATTCTTTGATCATCTGGATCAGACCTGTCAGGTTGTATCATCACTTGCAAAACAGCATAACAAGCTGGCTGCGATTTCGGAGACCGGTGTACGTGTGATGAAAAAGGATGGAAGTGATAACGAAGGGCTTCTTGTAAAAAATAATCCGGTCAGTGAGGCAAAGTCGGGTGTGAACTGGTATCAGAAAGTGAATGATATCGCAAAGAAAAACGACATGCCATATTATATGGTATGGGCAAATTTCAGCGATACCAATTTCTATGTGCCGTATAAATACAGTGATACCATGGGACAGGAAATGATCAATGATTTCATTTCTTACTACAACAATGAGGATTCAGTATTTGGAAACGGTACTAATTTCTATGGAAATATCGATAAGTACGCAGGAGTAAAGACGGATAATTACAAAGATGTCAGCGGATACATGGTAGCACCGTTTGATATGGATACGATTTTAAAGCCAACTGCATTAAAGGCAAGTGTTTCCAATGCCGGTGAGGTATCGTTTGTTGTAAAGGATACGGCAAAAGGCAAACAGTTGACATTGCCGGCTGCGAAAGGCTCCGATGGATTCTATACGGCGCAGCTGACACAGGAGGAAATGGATCAGATTGGAAAAACAGATGTAGCGGAAATCGCGCTGGTTGCAGATGGAAAGACATTGTCTGCGATCACAAATCTGAGTATCGGAAAAGAAAAGGACAAAGCTCCGGCAGGTGTGCTGGAAAATTTTGACTACTATGTCGGGAGTAATGGACTTCTGGATGCAGCTTACGGTGGAAATTCTGCCGCTGGATGCAGTTCGTCCTTTACGCTGGATCAGGAGCATAAGGCAGACGGTACATATGGTGCTGCATTTAATTACAAATTAAAAACAACCGGTTCGGAAGTCTGGACGGGTTTGGTAAATGCAAGTCTGGGCAATACAGATTTTTCAGCCTATAATGCATTGAAATTCTGGACAAAACTTGATGGAAAAGGTCAGAAGGTTGTTGTACAGATCAAGGCAGGAGGAGAAGAGTATGAAGTATATCTGACCAATCTTGCGAAGACAGAAGATGCCTATGAAGTAACCGTTCCATTCTCAGCTTTTAAAGGGAAGACGGGTGGAAAACTTAGTGGGGATGCTTTAAAAGATGTGCAGGCATTCGGACTCTGGTGTAATTCCAACCCGGCAGGTTCCGCGGTAGATGTGGAATCGGTACTTTACTTTGATGCATTCAAAGGAACAACGATCAGTGATGCAGAAGCTGCAAAAGCAGATGCCGATGGCCTGATTGCGGTAAAACAGACCAGCCAGAGTGGAAATAATGGCGGAAATTCTTCCTCCGGCAGCAGCACCTCTGGTGGAAATTCCGGCAGCACAACAACACCGGATACAAAACCATCGGAAACCCGGAAAACGGACAAAACATTTGAGAATATTGCAAAAGATACAAATGCGACACTTACCGTTGAAAAGAACGATAAGGGAGAAGTGACAGGTGCCCGGGCAAAGCTGGAAAAAACAGTAAAGAATGTTTCCGAGACAAAGAAGACTACAATTTCAGCAGATGTGGTTGCAAAATTAGTCCAAGAGGCAGGAACCAGCGACATCTCGATTACCCAGACAACGAAGAACGCTTCCGGCAAAGTAATGAACAGCGTATCTGTCAATGCGAAGGATCTGCAGGCAGGCAAAAAGCTGACACTTGTAAAAGTTGATAAAAAGACAGGAGAAAAAGTCCTGATCAGCAGCAGGACTTATAAGGTTTCCAAAGACGGAACGGTTACAGCGGATACCAAAGATGCCGGTGATTATGTACTGCTGAATGAGAAGGATGCAAAAGCCCTGAGCAGTAAAATCTTAAAGAGTGTTGCATTAAAGGATACCAAGAAAACGGTTGCAAATGGAAAGAAGGCAAAAGTTACTTTTGATAAGAACCTGAACATGGAAAATGTAAAGAACATTACTTATACATCTTCCAAAAAGTCGGTTGTAACCGTGAATAAAAATGGTACAATTGTCGCAAAGAAAGCTGGCAAAGCAGTTGTGAAAGTAAAAGTCACTTTAAAGAACGGAAAGACAAAGACGGTAAAAATGACGATCAAAGTGACAAAGTAAATTTACAGGAGTTTCGTCAAAATTTTAATAAGAAAAAGACGGTTTCGCAGGAAATCGTCTTTTTTCTTACCCATAATTGTAAAGAGAAGCGTGTGCGTTTTTTCGGGGGAATTGATTGTAATTTCAGGAACCTTTGTTTATACTAAAATCAATAGAAAAGAGAATGAGAAGGAGAACATTTATTATGGCAGGAAAACACATTTCCATTCCGGCACTTTTAAAGATCGGTGCGGGTGCATTGGACAATCTGGGGATTTACTTAAAAGAGTTACAGTTACAGAAAGTAGTTGTATTATTTGGAAACGGTCTTGTAGAAATGTTTGGTTCTACCGTTATGGAAGCATTGCAGCAGGAGGACATTGATATTTTAGAATATCAGGAACTGGATACCGTGCGGTTGGAAGATCTGACCAGTCTTGCATTTTCCATGCCGGCGAAGACGCAGGCAGTCATCGGCATCGGTGGCGGAAAAGTGATTGATGGTGCGAAATATTGTGGATTTCTGCGAAATCTGCCGTTTATCAGCATCCCGACATCGGCATCGAGCGATGGCTTTTCAAGTGCCAGTGCTTCCCTTCTGGTGGAAGGACGGCGCAAGTCCGTTCCGGCAAAACTTGCATATGGGATTGTGGTGGATACAAAGATTATCCGCAGTGCACCGGAGAAATTTTTATATTCCGGAATCGGCGATATGGTATCAAAAATTACGGCACTGTATGACTGGATTTTTGAGGAAGAACATGGGTACGGAAAAGTCAACGATTTTGCTGTCATGATTGCAAAGAAAGCAGTCAACAGTTTTGTGCGCACACCGTTTACTTCGATACAGGATGATCTGTTTTTAAAGGAACTTCTGGATTCTCTTGCGATGAGCGGAATTGCAAATGAGATTGCGGGCAGCAGTGCGCCAACGAGCGGCAGCGAACATCTGATTTCCCATGCGCTGGACAAGATGCTTGAGCATCCGCAGCTTCATGGGATTCAGGTCGGCATTGCAACCTATCTGATGAGTGTTGTGCAGGATCATCGTTACCGGAGGGTAGACACGATCTTTACGCAGACGGGGTTCTGGGATTATGTAAAAGCATTGGATCTTCGGCGGGAGGATTTTGAGAAAGCAGTTGATCTGGCACCGTCGATCAAACCGTTCCGCTATACGTATCTGCATGAGCAGCAATATAGGGATCGCGCGAAGGAACTCCTGCATACAGATGCGCGGTTGCAGGAAATCTTGAAATAGAGAGGAAAATAAATTACAGGATATACAATGATAAAAGTAGCAATATGTGATGATGATATACAATTTATTTATAAATTGGAACAAAGTATTTTTCGGTTTGCAGAAATGAAAAGAATAAAAGTGGATGTTGACGGTTATACAAGTGGAGCAGAATTTATTCAAAAACTGCAGCAAAGCGAAAGGTATGATTTGTTATTTTTGGATATTGAATTAGGGGACAGCTCGGGGATTATCGTTGGAAACTGGATTCGATCTCAGATCCAATATGAATCCATGCAGATTGTTTTTGTATCGGCAAAAGAAATGTATGCCATGCAGCTTTTTGATCTGCGTCCAATGAATTTCCTCGTGAAACCCATACAACAGGAACGAGTAGATTATATATTAGATGAATATGAAAGGCTGTATCAGTTTCAGCCACATATTATAGAAATTGGGAAAGGAAGAAATGCGATACGGATAGAAGAACATTCTGTTTTTTATTTGCAGAGCCTTGCCAGAAAAATTCAAGTGGTAACAGCAAATGATACATTATGTGTTTATGGAAAACTTTCGGAGGTTATTCCTGCGTTGAATCCGCATTTATTCTGCGTGGTACATAAATCTTATGTCATTAATCTGCGGTATGCAGAATCTTTTCAGAAAGACAGCGTACACATGATCAATGGGGATGACATTCCGGTCAGTCGGTCTATGAAAAATAACCTTGATCATGCAATTATGGAAAAGATGAGGTGTGGCGGGTGAATAACATAGAAAGAATATTTGAAGCGGTATGTAACATATTAAGTGTGTATGTAAGTTTTAAAGTGACGGATGTTTTTCTGGAAAAGAAAAGAAAACTGCCACGGATGGCAAATATTGTTTATGTGCTCGTATGGCTTATTAATACAGTTGTTGCATTTGGTTTTCGAAATGCCATGGGGACTACGGTGAGTATGGTACTGCTTCTCTGGGCGGCAGAAGGTATATTGTATGAAGGAAGTATACTGCAGAAAATAATGGCAGGTTGTTTTACAGTATTGCTGGGGCTTACCATAGAATTTATCATGTATTATTATCTGGGAGATTTTTCTTTGTTTTCCGAAGGGCGGGCAATGGGAACCATCACGGGGGCAATGGTCAATCTGCTCATAGCAATGGGAATAAGACAGGTGATATGTCGGCGAAGGGTTATGGAAACACAGAACTATTACTTTATGATTCTTGTATTAGCCGGAAATATTGTCTGGATATATGCTCTTGAGAGTGTATCCGGCGAAAATTCGCCAAAAACAGTATTATCACTGGCTATTATGATCGTTGTAGATCTTGGAATGTTCTATTTGTATGACCGTTTGGGAGAAGCTTATCAGGATAAAATGCAGCAACGGCTTTTAAAGGAACATATGATGGTCTATCAGGAGCAGATGCATATCATGCAGCAGGATCAGAAAAAGCTGGATTCTTTGCGGCATGACATGAAAAACCATATGTATCTTCTGCAGACATATCTTAATGAAGGAAGGTATGATAAGGCACAGGAATATGTAAATAAAATGAGTGAGCATTTGCAGACGGAGCATAAGTATGTGAATACGGGGAATCTGGAACTGGATATGATTTTGAATCATAAACTGGCAAAAGCGGAGGCAATGTCCTGTCAGATTCAGTCGCAGATCGTGATTCCGTGCCAGTTGCCAGTGGATGGATATGACTGGAATGTTTTGTTTGGAAATCTGTTGGACAATGCAATTGAGGCAATGGAGCAGATAAAAGATCGTTTTTTGGAGATTCGGATACAATACGACAGGGGAATTCTGGGTATACAGGTGAAAAATACGTTTGATGGAAAAGTCAATAAACAGGGAGAACGTTTATTGACAAGGAAGAAACAACAGGCATTGCATGGAATCGGTATGCAGAATATTTCAGATGTTGTAGACAAATACGGGGGATGGAAATCTATAAATATCGATGAAAATATATTTGAGGTTCAGATTGTGTTATATCTTTGAAAAAATCCCATGGTGTATGCTATGGGATTTTTAATGCAGATTTTGACGAAAATCAAACCAATTTTAACATGCAGAAAGAATAATGGGAAAAATGAAGTATAGTATACACAAGAGAGGGGAAATAGCCATGAAAAATATTTTAAAAATAATGCTTATGATGATTACAATTTATACGATAGCAGGTTCTGCTGTGTATGCCGCGGAAATACCGGTTTCCGATCAGGATCAGTTAATAACGAGCAGGGATTGGACAGAAATCAGTAATTTACAGGATGAAATGAAAAAAGAAGAGCCGGATGCAACCATCGATTATGACAAGGCATTAAAAGTATATGTGGATTGTAATCTTATAAAATTGCAGACGGCAGATACGAAAAAACTCACAAGTGCTCTGGAAAGTGCAAATTATGTATGGGTCATTCCTTTTAAAATGGAAAAGACATATGGAATGTTTACCGTAGCCAAAGGACTTCCATTGCGTGAAGAAGCAAAGTCTGTATTGACAAAAGCAGAACAGGAAGAAGTAAAAAATCATGCCGGAAAATGGATGATTACAGAGACAGCAGAACATACAGTGGAACCTTACTATGATATACTTCTGGAAAAACGAGAGGCATTATCGGACTGTACGAGAGTAGTACTGGTGGGAAGTCAACCGGGAATGAGACAGCCGGTTGCACTTGGGATGGATGATGAAACAGCACGTATCTGGATTTCGTTAGGGTATCAGTATCCGGTTATGGAGAAAATTCCGGAAACTCAAAATGTGGAAAGCGGTGTCTATTCATTTGAGTCTGTAGCGGAGATTTCAGATACTTATATTGAAGATTCTGAGGTAAGTACAGGAGCTGGAGTACAGAGCAGAAGTTCGATGAAATATGTGGCTGGCATTGGAATTATAGTGATAGGAAGCATATTAATCCTTAGTGTTTTAAAGAAAAAGAAATTGGAGGATTATGAATGAAGAAAATCAGTCTGTACTTATTAATTTTTACAATGCTATATTGTCTGTGTGCGTGTGGGAAAAATTCTGATGCAAAATCAAACAGTAGAGAAGATGATGGCAGAAAAGAGCAAAAGATAATCATATCATCAATTCAGGTTGCTTCAAATACGAAGGTTATGCGTGCAAAGGTGTTCCTTCCGAACGTAAAATCTTTGGAAGAAACAAATTATTGGTTAGGTGGGTTAGATACTACCAGTAAGGTGGATGTAATAGATACAGGTGATGGTATTCAGATCAATGTGTGCGGCTTTTATTCCGATGATACTGCGTGGAAAAATCCGAAAGTATATAAGGGATTTCAATCACCGGATAATTCAAATACGCCATTAAAAAATGTTTTGGTTAAGGGAAAAGTTGTTCCAATGAAGGAGAAGATGTTAAAAGCAGATGTTAAGAAAACAAAAAAAACAATCCCTGTTGAAATTACACCTTATACGGTTAGTATTTGTCCCGTCAATGACTGGAGAGAAAAAGGGTGTTTTTATCATGTAGTTGCAACAACAAAAGACGGAAAGCAATATTCCATAGGAGAGTTACCTCTTACCGATGACAGAAAAGGAACTGAAAAAAAGAAACATCCTTTCATGGATGGTACAGATCTTGAAGAGCTTGGAGATGGCTATGCATCTGCAAGTGAAATGAAATATTGTGGGGCTCGTTATATTTTCAATCAGAAGATTGATATCACACAGATAGAACAGATAGAAATAATAAAATATAAAATCAGCAGATGATATAGGTATAAAAACAGGTCATAAATTTGTTGACGATGATAGGAAACCATGTTAGGATGATGGTAGAGACTATCAATGAAGTGACAGGGGAATGAGTTTTTGACTCATCCCCCTGTTCTTATTATCAGGAGAAATGGATGAAAAAGAACAATCAGATGAAACCAGACAATGTAGCAAAACGTCTATGGGCATTTTTTATCGTGCTCACCATGTGTATTACCGTGCAGCCTGTCGTGCCGGTAAAGGCGCAGGAGGCTGTGCAGACAGCGGCAAGAACGATCTATACGGAATTTAAAGATGGAAATTCTACCCATTCTGGAGATGGAAGCTATGGAAATCCCTACAATTTATTTGAGGATGCCTATGCGGCTGCCGGCAATGGGGATGAAATCTCAATTTTGGGAAGTGGTGCTTTTTTAAATGCCGAGGCTGCGGAACCGTTTATTTTTGATAAAAGCGTGACCGTCAATGGAAATGGAAATACTTTTTCCAACCGTAAGGGGGGATTTATCCTGAATACGGATGTGACATTTAAAAACATTACGCTGCGGTTTTCCAATCGTCTGCACGATGCAATTTTTGCAAATGGGCATAAACTTGTTCTTGAGAATGTTATGTGCGACAGCGGATTCCGCTATGTAGATATCTTTGGCGGATCCCTTTATGAGAATGGAAAGAATATGGGGAATCATCCGGGATCAGAGGCACAGATTCTGATTACGGGTGGTGGTACCAATCTGGGGAATATTTATGCCGGTTCCATGAACGGAACATATGACGGTAAGACACAGATCGTGCTTGCGCACGTTTCCGGTACGCAAAATGGGGAAATCTATGCATCCGGTGCCATTGAACCATATGTAAATCAGGATGACTGGTTTTCCACGCAGGAGCCGGATCCACCGGCAGCGGATGGACAATATACGGTTTCCGGCGATGTGGAAATTTCACTTACCGGTTCCGACACGAAACAGGTGTACGGAGTATCTGAAAATCACGCAGGGAAGACATTTCTGACCATAGATACCGACCAGTCCTATACCGGAATTCCAGGTATAAGCAAAGTAGGAAAACTCACAGTAAAGGGCGGTGGAACATTTGCACCGGCAGCGTTGGACAGCTGTACGGTCAGGCTGGAAGGGGCAAGTGCGATTGATCTTTCCCAGATGGAAACTCCACAGGTACATTCGATTGTGAGTGCGGATTCAGTAGGAAACCGACTGATCTTAGGAAAAGAACAGAAGCTGAATGTTACAGATACCATTACGGGTGCACTTACATTTGAAACCCTGAATGGAAGAAATGGAAAATCCGGAATTGCGGAGTATGGTCACACCTATCTGGAACTTGGAAGGGCTGCGGATACGGCGGTTTCTTTTACACCGACAGACGGACAGGCGGGAATGACACTGGAACGGACATCGTCTGGAAACGGAGAAATCTGGAAAACCAGTGAGTTGTCAGGGGATAAACCGGTTGCGGTAAAAAATGTTACAGTAAAAAATCCTGTACTTTTGGCGAATGTTTCAAATATTATGAGTAGTGATAAATCGTATTATCTGGATGTGGAATGGCAGGAAGGGACACCCGAAAATGGGAAAACTTTATATCAGGTTCCACTTACATACGAAGTAGAGTTCAATAATCATATATATTATTCAACGGTTGGTGATGATGGAAATGCCAATGTTTCGGATCTTAGACTGGCATTTCATCCGGAGACAAATCAGGACGGGGTACATACAATTACACCGGAATTTTATGATGATGCTACTAGTGGCGAACTGAAACTGCCAGAACCGGGAACCTACTACATCACAATCCGTCCATTTTCAGCAGATGAACAAATTGAGCAGAAGGTAGTTTTGATTGTAAACAAAGATCCGGATACATCCGGTTCGACGGCTACTTCAAAGGAAACAACCACTACGATAAATGGATTACCAACGGCCGTGTCCATGCAGGATGAACTGAATCTTACCGTGCAGACGGTCTATACAGATAGCAGCTTACAGGGACAGAACGTGCCGTCTGCTGGTTTTTCGGTATACATTAACCAGACCCCTTATGAAGTATCCGGCATCACACTTCAAAACGGAGAGGCAGCCATAAAGATTCCGGTTTCAGAGACAAATGGATTTCATATGGGAGAAAATGCAATTACAGTTTCTTATGCAGGAGCAGCCAATGAAAAATATAGGGCACTTCCTTCCCAGGCAAACGAAACCGTGGCGGTAAATCCAATTGCCGTAAAGATGCAGTATGATACCATCCAGCAGACAGCTGCATACACAGGGCTGAAACAGAGCTGCTTTGTTTCCACGGTAAATGTAGTCCGAAAGGACAACGGAAAGACGGTAGATTCGCAGGTAAAGCCTGAAGTTTTCTATCGGCAGGATGGGAAAAATGTTGTTCCGGTGCAGCCGGGCAGTTATGATGTCTGGTTTAAAGTGGATGGAAACCAGTACGATGTGATAGAGGAAAAAGTCGGAACCTTTACCATTACAGCGGCGAAACCATCGATTCGTCTTACGGCAGAGACAGAAAACGGTAATTCCGTACATCTGTATGCAAAGGTAGATGGAGTCCGAAATGGCAGTATTCCGCTTGGTTCGATTTCTTTTTATCAGGACGGAACCATAATAAAGGCACAGGAAAAACTCGTATATGGGGAAGCCGATACGGTTGTATCAGGCTTAAAACGTGGCGGTTCTTATCAGTTTAAGGCAGTATATGAGCCGGATGATAAGGATGGACAGACTTATTACGAAACAGTGACAAGTGAAGCCGCGACCGTTACAATCAAAGAGGACAGTTCCACCGGAGGCGGTGGAACAACCGGAGGCGGCTCATCTTCCGGAGGAAGTGGAACAACCGGAGGCGGCTCATCTTCCGGAGGCGGTGGAACAACCGGAGGCGGTTCATCTTCCGGAGGCGGTGGAGCGACCGGAGGTGGCTCATCTTCCGGAGGAAGTTCTGGTGGCGGAAATACTTCGGGTGGTAACACAGCCGGAGGGGGAACACCATCCAACGGAAACAAAACCGATGCAGAAACTCCGTCTGACGGAAATACAGCTGGTACACAAACACCGTCCGATGGAAACGCGGCCGGACAAAATACACCAACCGTAACCGTTACCGGAACCCGGAAAAATAAAGCCATCAAAACAACGGTGACCGCTGATCTGATAAATCAGATACTGGAAGAAAACGATGGAAAACACACAGATGTGACGATCCAGGTTACCGATCCGGCTGGCAACGTAAGCTATACACTGACCGTAAATACAGCAGACATACAGACCGGAAATAAGCTGTATGTGTGTGCAAAAGATCAAAAGACAGGTGCCTATGTCCTTGTAAACGACAAGAGTTATACGGTTACAAAAGCCGGAAATGTGAATTTTTCAGCAGATTCCAATAAGAATTACGTCCTTATGGATCAGAAAGATATGGATCAGGTCACAACGAAAATATTAAAAACGGTTACATTGAAGAATAAAACCGTTCAGGTGAAGAAGGGAAAACAAAAGAAGGTTTCTCTGGCAGCCACCTTAAATATGGACAATGTAAAAAGCATTTCTTATCAGAGCAATAACAAAAAAATTGCATCTGTAAACAAGAAGGGTACCATAAAATCGAACAAAAAAGGAACTGCGTCCATTCGCGTGACAGTAACCTTAAACAATGGAAAGACCAAAGTTTTAAAATTAAAAGTCAAAGTCAAATAGCAGATGCAGGAAAAGACAAAACCCCGGAAATAAATATCCGGGGTTTTTGTTTTACCTAGAGAGAAAGTGCACACTGATCAATTTTTTCCAATTCTTCCTCCGTAAACGGAGCAGAGTTTAACACTTTCAGATTTTCAAGAATCTGTGCCGGGCGGGAAGCTCCGATCAGAACGGAAGTAACCACACCGTCCCGGATCACCCATTTGAGTGCCATCTGTGCGAGGCTTTCACCACGGGCAGCCGCAATCTCATTCAGGCTCCGGATACTGTTCAGCCGCTTTTCATCGAACTGGTCGGCATGCAGGAAACGTCCGTCGGTATTGACACGGCTGTCCTTTGGAATACCGTGCAGATAACGGTCGGTCAGCATACCCTGTGCGAGCGGGCTGAAAGAAATAATTCCTTTCTTCCCATCTGCTGCGGCCTGTTTTAAACCGTTTTCTTCAATGGTACGGTTAAAGATATTGTAGGAATTCTGGTTGATAATAAACGGGCAGTGCAGATCTTCTAAGATGGCAGCTGCGCGTTTCATGGTTTCCCCGTCGTAGTTGGACAGACCGACATACAGTGCTTTTCCGCTTCGCACGATCTGGTCGAGTGCACCCATGGTTTCCTCCAGCGGTGTATCCGGGTCCATGCGGTGGTGATAGAAAATATCCACATAGTCCAGACCGAGTCGTTTTAAGCTCTGGTCAAGGCTGGCAATCAGGTACTTGCGGCTGCCCCAGTTTCCATAAGGCCCCGGCCACATGTCAAAACCGGCTTTGGAACTGATGATCAGTTCATCGCGGTAGGAAGAAAGTTCTTCCCGAAGGATCTTCCCGAGATTTTCCTCCGCACTGCCCGGCTGCGGTCCATAGTTGTTTGCCAGATCAAAATGTGTGATCCCGTGGTCAAATGCCGTAAAGCACATCTGTCTCATATTTTCATAAACACCGGTATCTCCGAAATTGTGCCAGAAGCCCAAAGATACTTCCGGCAGCATCAGTCCGCTGTCGCCGCAGCGGTGGTATTTCATGGTTTCGTAACGTGATTCATTTGCGTGATACATAAGAAATCCTCCTTAGTTTGTAAAAAATTTATCATAAATGCCAAATCCAAAGATAAAAAGCACAATCAGCGGCAGAATATAGGTAATGTAGCCGCGCATCCAGTTTTTAATTTTTAATCCTTTTCCGGTATTGGCTTCGGTTGTGTAGTTTTTCCAGCCCCAGCCGTAGCGGCTTGTGCAAAACAGCAGATATACCAGGGAACCGAGAGGCAGGAACAGGTTGCTTACCAGAAAATCTTCCAGGTCAAGCACAGACCCGCCAAAGATTGAAAAACCTTTCCAGTTCCATACATTGTATCCGAGTACACATGGCAGGGAGAGTACAATGATCAGTACCAGATTAACGGCACAGGATTTCTGGCGGCTGCATCCGGTCAGTTCCATACCGCAGGAGATGATGTTCTCAAATACTGCCAGGATTGTGGAAAACGCTGCAAAAAACATAAACAAAAAGAACAGGCTTCCCCAGAGTCTGCCAAGCGGAATATGGTTAAAAATATTCGGCAGGGTGATAAAAATCAGGCTTGGTCCGGAAGTCTGGTCAACATGGAACGTAAAGCATGCCGGAAAAATGATAAGTCCGGAGGTGATAGCAACAAACGTATCCAGAATGGCAATATTTACCGATTCACCAAGCAGAGAGCGTTCCTTTCCGATATAACTTCCTAAAATTGCCATCGCGCCGATTCCAAGGCTTAACGTGAAAAATGCCTGGTTCATGGCACCCGTAATGGTTTTTGCAATACCGATCTGTTTCATCCGTTCAAAGTCCGGGATCAGATAAAAGGCAAGGCCTTCTTTTGCACCATCCATAAAAAAGCTGTTGACCGCCAGAATGATCATGATGATAAGCAAAGAAGTCATCATGACCTTTGTTACTTTTTCCAGACCGTTCTGCAGTCCGCGGGAGCAGACAAATACGCCGGCGCAAACAACTACCACCATCCAGAAGCCCATGGTCAGAGGTTTGCTCAGCATTGTGGTAAACTGTCCGGATACACCGTCGGCATCCAGTCCCTGAAACTGTCCGGTGACCGTCATATAAAAATAATGAAGCATCCAGCCGGTGACCGTTGTATAAAACATCATAAGAAGATAGCAGCCGATCAATGTGATAATCCCGTGGATATGCCATTTCTGTCCGGGTTTTTCCAGTGCCTGGTAGGCTTTGACCGGACTTTTCTGGCTGGCACGCCCAACCGCAAATTCCATCGTCATGATCGGGAGTCCGAGAATAATCAGAAACAACAGATAAAACAGCACAAAGGCACCGCCTCCGCCCTGTCCGGCAGTGTATGGAAATTTCCATACGTTTCCGATTCCGATCGCACATCCGGCTGACAGGAGAATGAATCCCAGACGGGATTTTAATTTTTCTCGTTCTTCCATAAAATAATCCACCTTTTTGTAAATATTGTATAAAATACAAACGAAATTATACAATCTGTTGTGAGAAGTTTCAACCCTTTTTGACGAAATTTTACCAGGTATGTGTTGCATTTTTTTACAGATACTAGAGGAGAAGGTTGCGGAGTGTTCATGTTCTGCAATCAACAAGATTATCTTATGGAAAGAAAGAGGGTTAAACCATGGTTTTAACAGAAAAAGAGATGGCTACAATTGAGGATCTGCACACACAGGAGCTGTCCTGCGTGGAGAAGTACAAACGTTACGGACAGGAAGCAAAGGACCCGGTGCTTCGGGATTTATTTGCCGATCTGGAAAAAAAGGAGCAGAAGCATGTGGAGTCTCTGGAACAGGTCATGAAAGGCAGCGTCCCATCCTGTAACGTCAATGACAGGGATGGAAAGATGTATGAGCCAAAGGCAACATATGATTCTATGACCAATCCGGAAGATAAGAAAAACGATAATTTCCTTGCCACGGACAGCATCGGTTCCGAAAAAATGGTGTCCGGGACTTATAATACCGATGTTTTTGCGTTTGGAGATTCCGATGTGCGCAAACTTCTGGCAGATATTCAGGTGGAAGAGCAGAATCATGCGGAGATGCTCTATAAATATAAAACCGTAAACGGCATGGCATAGCCGGCATGTGGAGTGGATGTTCCGAAGCATCCACTCTTTTTGTTTTTACAAAAGGATTACAGAAACCGGATAGTACATCTTACATAACCCGTTTATTATAAATCCTGTAATAAATCTTACAGATTTCACAAGGAGAACATATGTCCCGATGGCGGTGATAAGTGGGACATAGTTGGAAAAATATATCATATATGTCCCAACACACGATGCAAGTGGGACATAATCAATCCTTTATTTTCTATATGTCCACTATCAATTTGGAAAGTGATAGAACACTTGATTTTCTTAACAAACACATGCAAATCTGTTTGTTAAAAAATGGTCTGGAAAATTCAATTCTGAAACAATCCCAGCGTATTAAAAATATATTGACATTTACGAACTTTACGCTATAATAGAATCAAACATATGAACAAATGCTCATATGAAAGAATGATAAAATGAAAAAGGAAAGTATGGAGGAAACCGACGATGAAGAAAACTTACAAAATTGATGTGGATTGTGCAAACTGTGCAAATAAAATGGAGGAAGCTGCAAAAGCTACTACCGGAGTAAAGGATGCAACTGTAAATTTCATGACACTGAAGATGAACGTAGAATTTGAAGAGGGTGCAGACGCGAAAGCGGTTATGCAGGATGTGTTAAAGAACTGTAAGAAAGTGGAAGATGATTGTGAGATCTTTCTTTAAATCCGGCTTTTTCCATAGGTATCAGTCAGATTGGAGGGCACCATGAATAAAAAGCAGAAAAAAGTATTGAAACGAATTATTGTGGCGGCAGTGCTTCTGGTTATCATCGGGATTGCAGGAAGCGCTGTTTCCATACCAAAGTGGCTGGAGTTTCTTTTCTATCTGGTTCCGTATTTTGTGATCGGTTATGATATTCTGCGGAAAGCCTGGAAGGGAATCTGCAACAGGCAGATGTTTGATGAAAATTTTCTGATGGCAGTGGCAACCATCGGAGCGATTGCCCTCAGCGATTACAAAGAAGGCGTTGCAGTTATGCTGTTTTATCAGATCGGAGAGCTGTTCCAGAGTTATGCAGTCGGTAAGAGCCGCCGGAATATCAGTGATCTGATGGATATCCGGCCGGATTATGCAAATATTGAAACAGACGGTCAGATGGAAAAAGTAGACCCGGATGAGGTGGAGATCGGCACGGTGATTATTGTACAGCCGGGCGAAAAAGTTCCAATCGATGGTGTGGTTGTGGAAGGACATTCTTCCCTGAATACCAGTGCACTGACGGGAGAGAGTGTTCCGCGGGAAGTCGCTGTGGGAGAGGAAATCATCAGTGGATGTATCAATATTTCCGGACTGTTAAAGATCCGCACCACAAAAGAGTTTGGAGAGTCTACGGTTTCTAAGATTCTTGATCTGGTGGAGAATGCAAGTTCCAAGAAATCACGTTCCGAGAATTTTATTTCCAGATTTGCACATTATTATACACCGGCAGTCTGTTACGGCGCGCTGGCACTGGCAATACTGCCACCGCTTGTCCGCATGCTGTTTATGGGGCTTCCGGCAGACTGGGGCATCTGGATTTACCGTGCACTGACATTTCTGGTTATCAGCTGCCCGTGTGCGCTGGTCATCAGTATTCCGCTCAGCTTTTTTGCAGGAATCGGAGGTGCCAGTGCAGAGGGTGTTCTGGTAAAGGGTTCCAACTATCTGGAAGCACTTGCGGGAACGCGCACGGTTGTCTTTGATAAGACAGGAACAATTACGCAGGGGGTATTTGAAGTCTGCGGAATTCATGGAACAAACTGTGCATCCGGCAGCTGTCCGGTTGTGTCCGGACATCCGGTATATACGAAAGAGGAAGAACAGCTGCTGGAATACGCGGCACTGGCAGAGTGCCACAGCACACATCCGATCAGTGTCAGCCTGCAGAAAGCCTATGGCAGGAAACTGGATGTGGACCGGGTCACAGATGTACAGGAAATCGGTGGACACGGTGTGATCGCGACGGTAGACGGACGCAGGGTTGCAGCAGGAAATGACAAACTCATGAAAAAAGAAAAAATTGCGTACCGCAACTGCAGCTGTACCGGTACAATCGTACATCTGGCAGTCGATGGTGTCTATGCCGGTCATATACTGATTTCAGATATGATCAAGCCGAATGCGGCGGCTGCCATGCAGGCACTGAAAAATTCCGGTGTGCACCGGCTGGTAATGCTGACGGGTGATGATGACCGTGTAGCACAGCAGGTAGCAGGGGAGGTTGGAATCACGGAAGTACATTCCCAGCTGCTTCCGGCAGATAAAGTTTCCGAAGTGGAAAAACTGTTGCAGACCAGGGAAGAAAAGAGTACCGTTGCCTTTGTCGGGGATGGCATCAATGATGCACCTGTGCTTTCCCGTGTTGATGTTGGAATCGCTATGGGAGCACTTGGATCGGATGCGGCGATTGAGGCAGCAGATGTGGTACTGATGGATGATGATCCGCTCAAGATTGCGAAAGCAATCCGTATCGCAAGAAAGTGCCTGCGGATTGTATATGAAAATATCTGTTTTGCAATCGGGATTAAACTGCTCTGCCTGTTTTTGGTAACGATAGGTATTGCAAATATGTGGATGGGAATTTTTGCAGATGTTGGTGTTATGGTGATTGCTGTGCTGAATGCAATCCGTGCACTTTTTGTAAAAAAATTATAGGGTATAATTCTGCCGGAAATGTTCCGGTGGAGAGGAGGAACTTCATGGAAAAAGAAAAGATTGAATGCTGTAGTGAAAATCAGGTACATCCGGATCTGCTAAAGATCGTGAATGACACGATGCCGGAAGAAACGGAACTGTATGATCTTGCAGAATTATTTAAAGTGTTTGGAGATTCCACCCGTATCCGCATCCTGTTTGTACTGTTTGAAGCAGAGGTGTGTGTCTGTGATCTTGCAGCGGTATTGTCAATGACACAGTCTGCAATTTCCCACCAGCTTCGGATTTTAAAACAGAATAAGTTAGTCAAATGTCGCAGGGAGGGAAAATCTGTTTTTTATTCCCTGGCAGATGACCACGTCCGGTCAATCATTGCACAGGGCAGGGAGCATATTGAGGAAGATGCAATATAAGGATGATACCATATGGGAGAAAAGGACATTCGCGGTGGATGTCCTTTTTTCGTACAGACGGATCTTAATATTTATTTAAGTTTCTTTAAAGATAGCCTTTTTTGGATGTGAAACTGCTATAATAAAGGTGCAGTAGAAAAAATACATCAATTAAAATATGAGGTAAATACATATGGAAACTTATGAAAGCGTAAAAAGTAATCCGGTGCAGCCGGAGCAAAAAGAAAAGAAAAAAGGCGGTGCATGGAAAGGGATTGTAGCGGTGATTCTTGCAGCAGGCGTTGTGGGAAGTACCACGATTTCTGCGTTTAATCTGGTGACTTTAAAATCCTATATTGCAGAGCAGAAAAAGGAAGAAAATCCTGAGACTACCGAGGATTACGTAAAGATCGCAGATAATTATGAGATCAAACCTACCACAAATATTTCGGATGCCTACAAATCCGGCGATACTTCAAAGCTGACAGACAAAGAAAAAGAAACCCTTGATATGGCAAAAAAAGCGATCAAAGATATGAAGATTACGGACAGCATGTCTGATTTTGAAAAGGAAAAGGCGGTGTATGACTGGATGACCAAAAAGCTCCAGCAGGATTCCGGGGCACTGACCGTTATTCCGAGTACACAGGAAGACTGTGATAATCCATACGGTGTGTTAAAATACCACAATGCCGTATGTGTCGGTTATGCGACGACATTCCGCATGTTCATGCAGATGATGGGAATTGAATGTAAAGTGGAACATAATACAGAAAAATTCCATAGCTGGGATGTGGTAAAAATTGACGGAGACTGGTACATTACCGATATTTATTCCGATGCAGGAAATGGAAATTATGCGAACTTTAATGTGACGGATGCCATGTATGGACAGTCCCAGAGCTGGGATCGCGATTACTTCCCGGCAGCTAACTCATTAAAGTACAATATGGCATACCAGAATAAGAAAACCGTGGACAGTATATATGATCTGCCGAAAGCATTGCGTGCTGCTATGGACAAAAAGCTTGGCGGGGTCATGGTTGCGTTTAAAGAGGATATTACAGAGGAAAAAGCGCAGGTGGCAAATGCCATAGCTTCTTCCATTGACAATTTCCTGATGTCCGGAAACTATAAGGATATGCCATACAGTCTGGGAACTTACAACTGGATTCAGGATCCGGATGGAAAAGGATATTTGTTTAATGTTACCATGCCGGGATATAACACGGACAATACAAGCCAGAATATCAGCGAAAAAGAACAGAAAAAAATCGACAAGGCTGTCCAGAAAGCATTTCAGGGACTGGAACCTGCAAACGGAGATGGCATGATGATGGATGGCGCAAGTGCCGATATCGGAAATAAGGATATGACCATGGATAATGCGGCACAAAATGGGGCAACGTTCAGTACGGAAGAAACTGTGGAGGCCAGATAAGAGATGAAAAAACAAAAAACGGGTTGGAAACTTCTGCTGGTTCTGACCATGCTGGTGATGTGTGTGGGATGTGGTGCGAAGAAAAACACGTCCGGTTCTGTCAGTATGTATGACCTGCGCACGGCGATGGAAGCAGCGGATCCGGATCTGCCGGAGATGCTTAATGCCAGCAGCGCAGAAAAAGATGCAGAAGATAAGTTTTCCCATATTTCTGACATGGACTATAAAAAAGTGGACAGTTATTTTGTAAGCTATTCTTCGGATGGACACAAAGCAGATGAAATTGTAGTGATTGCCGTGAAAGATAAGGCAGATGTGGATGAGGCAAAAGAAAGCCTGACAAAGCATCAGCAGGATCGGTATAATTTGCTGCAGTCCTATGAACCGAAGCAGGTCAGCCGGATTCAGGATGGGTTGGTTTTTACGAAAGGGCAGTATGCAGTCCTTATTATCACAAGCCATAATGATGATGTGCGGAAAGCGTTTGAAGATACCATAAAAAGTAAGTAGTATAAATAGGATCGTGTTTGAGTAAAATATAGAAATAAAAATGCAACATTCTTTTATAGAATGTTGCATTTTTATTTACACATAATATATCGGACGATGGAAGCATTCCTTAACCCCTGAAAAGAAAATATTTTAAATTTCCTTTTCGGTTATACTTTTGCTGGCATAGAACGCAATGCTGCCTCATATTCCTCCAGAGAATATTTTCTTAAAATTTGTTCTTTTGTCAATCCAAGATCCATCATATTTTGAATTGCATCGAGTCTTTCTTCGCGTTTGCCTTCAAGTCTGCCTTTTGCTTTTCCACGAGCTTCCCCACGGGCTTCGCCACGAGCTTCGCCTAGTTCCAGCAATTCTTCCGACCGTAATTTTAAAATCTTGCCACCCATAACATCACCCAGTCCTTTCCTAATGGTATTGTTTTTTGGAATGATATAATCTGCAATCTGTTCAATCAGAACAATCATATCCATATAAAGATGTGATTTATTTTCTTTTTCAGCTGTTTCTTCAAGTCTTCGGTTAATTTCACGGAAGTCAGCTAACAATTGTTGTAACTTTCTGGTATCCGTCCCGTTGTGCTTCAAAAAGTGCTCATACCGTAAAATATGATACGGTAGCAAAATCAGTAGCCGTTTCTCAAAAATGCGGTCAACGGTATACTTTTTTGCCTGTAAAATTGGAACACGGTAGCGCACTTTTTGTCCATCCGCAAACTTCACGACCGCTTCGTGATAGTCCGGGAGATCGCGGTGGTTACGGATATAGAGAATGCAGGACTGTGGAAATTCAATTTCCCAGATTTCGTCATTTTCATAAGAAGCGTGCTCGATCGCAATCGAAATATCATACTCGAACATTCGTATAACCATCGTTTTGTCTTTCGAGGACTGGCATTCCAGATGATAAATGTGATTGCCAATCCGGATAATAGAATCTGTAATCACAGTGCCATATTTTTCATAATGTTCGTTCCGCAACTGTTCAAAATGTTCTTCTTCACTGTAAGAAGTGTGGAATACTTCATTGATCAGAGGAATCAGAAGCTGTGGCATTTTCTGAGCAATTGTTCGGAAAACATCATCAAAAATGGTGCTGTGATCGGTTGTTTCATCGTTGGCATCTGGCAGTGAAGCTGTCAGAATGTCAGATTTCTCCATGTGGTATCCTGCCTTTCCTTTAGTATATATCATAAACGTCTGTTTTTACAATATGAAATAATAAGAAACAGTTCTGCTATGACACGTTTATGAAATTTTAATTCCAATTGTGATATATGAGCGAAATGCTCCCCATGATTGCTGCGTGCTGCCTTTTTTGGTAACAACGACCTGGCATCAGATTTGGAATATAGATATTTATTGAAAACAGAATAACGCATTTTATGATTAAAGTCAAACATTTTATGAAAGAGAACGCTTTGTACATGGTATCGCAACAAAGCATTCCCCGAATGTTTTACAGATTAATATTCAGATAGACAAGATCCTTTTCGTCTTGTTCAATTCCAAGGTAACGTTTCGTGATATGAAACGAAGAATGGTTAAAAACATTCATTAAAAGTGCTGGCTGGACTCCTTCCTGCCATGCATAATAGCCAAAGGTTTTCCGGAGAGAATGACAGCTGATCGCCTCTTCACTGGTTGTATGTGAGGCATCTTCTTTAATAATGCGGTAAGCCTGTGAACGGCTGAGCGGTTTATAAGGGTTTGTCCGTTTGGAGAAAACATATTCCTCCGGATCGGGATTCTTTTTCATAAAATATAGATACAGGGCATTTTTCGCGTTCTGGTTTATCGCAATATAATTTCTTTTTCCTGTTTTATGTTCCCATACCAAAAGATGATCCCGAAAACAGTTCTTTTTAAAATCATAGACACTTCTCCAGCGAAGATTTAATAGATCGCTGATTCTCAGTGCAGTGTTTAATCCCAATACAACTAAAGTATAATTACGCAGATGCGGTTTTACCTGCTTGTAGTATGAACTGAAATTCTGCAGTTCCTGTCGGTTTCGGATCGGTTGTGTTGTTCCCATAAAAATTACTCCTTTCAAGCCAAAAATAAAGTGCTTTTGTGACATAAAATGCAACATTCTATAAAACATTGTCGCATTTTTGAAATAAAAAGAAAAGAAGCATTTTATAAAAATGCAGATGCGTAAGAAAATGCGCAGGACATACCCGAGGAAACAGGGTATGGAATACATACATGGAGGTAACAAAATGCTGAAACTTTCATTGAAACAGGGGCAATATGTAAACATTGGTGATAACATCCGTGTGGTCTATGTAGGTGGTTCGGGAAATCACGCAAGGCTGCTCATTGATGCCCCACGGGAACTCAACATTGCCAGAAGTACCACGGAAGAAAATCCGGCACGAAAGAGAGAAACCTATTATG
>ENA-OWPP01000169-OWPP01000169.1-human-gut-metagenome-genome-assembly--contig:-NODE-169-length-78940-cov-8.043532_pt1 | contig 78940 bp, 135 predicted proteins | sample MGYA00248265_ERZ651848 | MGnify/ENA primary metagenome ERZ651848 (study PRJEB26924, sample SAMEA4378233) | human gut metagenome | biome: human gut; feature: human-associated habitat; material: faeces...
TTATCTTTATTATAATATAAGTGCGTTAGATTGTCAATATATCTATGTGCGTTATTTTAATATTTTTTCAAGTCTGTCCAGTTCTGCAAGAACGGTATCTCTAATAAATGCGCTATTGCTTTTATTAAGGTTTAATTTTTCAATGCGTTCTTTGGTGTCCTTGGGAAATACTATATTAAGTCTATAGTTGTTTTTTTCATATGTTCTGACTGCTTTACGCTGTGCTTCTGTTGCCATAACTCGACCGCCTCCCGTTTCGTTTTTCTTCTATTATAATGTATGTGCGTTAGATTGTCAATATATCTATGTGCGTTATACATTATGCACAATTTTGTCTTTTATATATGTGCGTTATTTGGTTAGTATTCCGCCTTGTATATGTGCGTTATATATAGTATTATAATATCAACGAAGGGAACACAAGAACAGGAGGAAAGACAAAATGAATAAAGATTATTTAAGCAAACTTAACTGGGCAGTCTTCACAATGATCGACCGCAGTACACAAGACGACCGCAGAAGCAAAATAAGCGTTGCTGGTTTATTTGCTTATCCGGCAAATGCAGAGGACTTTATAAAAACGCTCCCGAGTGAACACGAGTGGTACATACTTGATCTTGACCGCTTAGAGCGGTTCGAAGAATTTTACAATTATGTTCAGGACATCAATAAAGAGTATGGAGAACGCGCAATATTTCATATTAATGACGGCGGTTTTCTGGTTGACGAATTAAACTGTTTTCGCTCAATCCTTAATATCTGGACAGATACAAAAATCAATTAATTTCTCCGGCGGCGGTCAAGCCGTAGCCTCAACGCAACCGCCGGACTTTAAAAAAATAAAAAGAGAGGTAAATGAACTATGAAAAAATACACACTTGAAACATTAAAGAAAGAAAACGAGCTTTTCGACAGCTATTATGGGCTTGATGAATCAGACGTGGAAAAAGTAAACCGCATTATCGAAATGATTGAAAGATCACGTTCTATAGACGTTATTCAAAAATATGATGTAGTAGAGTATACAAACGAATACGGAGAATATTTCCCAAAAGCAACCGCGACAATGAAGAGAGGGGGAAATATAGAACTTTGTGAAAATGCCGGAGTGCATTTGAGTATTTGTGATAGTAAGTTATGTGGTAGTGTTTCAGGCGGTGCATTCAACCATCACAAAGAAAACGAATTTGCATATAAAGGCATGTCAAGCAATACTTTTTGGACTTGGGGAAATGCTGGGGCTTGCGCAAATGGCGGAATCTATTTTACTGCAACAGTTAATTTGTGGGAGTGTAACGATAATAAAGAAATGTTTTCCACAAAAACACATGATAAATATTATTTGTCATATAGAAAAGCAGAAAACAACGGAGATTATCAATATTTTGCTTCTAAAGCTGGAATGAATAGCTATGCATGGAGGACTGAAGAAGATATGCAAGCATGGTTGAGAACTAAAAGAGCAGTTGTGACCGAAAAAAATACATGGGGCGGTGCTGTTATATGGACATACAAAGAAATAGAACATCATCTTTCTGATATAGAATTTGACGCATTAAACGCGCAAGAAGATATTTTCTTGATGAACGGCAGTAAAAGACGTTGTAAACGTGTCTATGATGATAAGAATTATATCTTGCATACATATTTTGTCTGGTACTGGGAAGATGATACACAAGAATTTTATGCAAGAATGAACATTCAAAACAAAATTATTGATTCTTACGAGGTGGATTATCGCAAAAATGAAGTTAATAAAATCGCGCTCGAAGAATTAAGAAGTGGAATTGTAAAGCCGCTTGAAGTTAAATTCAATTAGGCTGGCAAGCGTACCGGGGAGCATTTCCCCGGCGGTCTTTTAACAAAAATTTAAGGAGGATAAGAAAACATGATCAAGATTGATATGTGGTACAACGACAAAAAGGAACAGGCAACCGGACTTGATATTCAGTTTAATGATTTAGGCTGTTTTTATTCTGGTAATATTAGAATTTTCGGTAAAATGGTTGGTGATTATTACGCGGACAGCGTACAAGAAATTTGTGAAGCGTTCCCGCATCTGAAAGAAAAAATAAACGCTTGTTTGAACTAAATAAAACAATTCCGGGCGGGGCTTTCCCGCCTGTTTTCCTAAATTGGAGGGTCTAAAAATGAACAAAACATTTATATCTTTTGCAAAAAAATACAATATGCAATATACAGAAGTAAATTTTATGTACGGTTTGACGGGGTATAGATTCGATTTTGGTTTAAACGATTATAATACAATGAGCTGGTGCAAATCCATGTTATCCACTCATAAAAATTTAATTGTAGAATCTAACATTTATACAATGTGCGTAACAGTTTATGATCGCCAGGAAAGAGAAAAAGCATGTGCTTTTTATGAACTAGTAAAAAAGTTGCATGATATTTTCAACTTAGAATATCACGAAACAAAGGACGGCAGCCGGGCATATGATAAAGTTGTCGGATTTGTTGAATTGCATCAGGAATACAAACCCGCTTTTGATAGTATTTATAATTAATTTTTTTACCGCTTTACGGCTTTAGGCCGTCGGCACGCTCACGACGTGCGAAACGGTTTCCTTTGCGCTACTTTGTTATATTTGCCTTTTAACGGCTTTTAATTGCTTCATGGTACATTTTACCGCATACGGCTATAAAATCATTTCTAGGAAATTTTACGCAATCAATTAAAAGGATTGACGGCAAAATATAACGGGCGTATTATGGTTATATATGTCAATGTGGATAACTGCCAGCTTGGATTCTGTCCAGGTCTATGGCTGCATCTATTCCGGATCGCTTCGGGCGGTCTTATTTGTGAACCATTTTTACACGCTGATTTTCTGGCAGTCTGTCCAGTTCATGCAGTTCTTGCCGGTTTATTATTCTTGCAAGCGTTTATTTGAGTTTTACAGCCGTTTATATGCTTACATGTGCATTTTATCGACTGTAAATGTAAAATTGATTTTAGGCACGTTTACGGGCTTGCTAGATATATTTATATGTGTGTTTATATTCCCGTTCGTGCTGTAACGCTGTATTTTGACTTTTAAGTCGTTTTATATTGTCACCTGATAAAGTATAGGCTTATGCCGTTTGAATTGATTTTAGATGCAATTATGTAATCAATTACAATGTTCCTAGTATGATCGTGCGCATCGTCGCATATAATATATGCGTTGGTGTCCTTGCCTTCTGATTGGTTAACATTCTAATTAGCTTTTGATTTTTGGTATCGGATGACGGCATACTTTGCCGCATGTATATTCCTTGATGCATCATCACTTTACTATGAAGCCTCACGAGTGCTAATTTTCACAGACATTCAAAAAGACCCGAAGCATGGATTTTGAACGAAAAAAATCATTTTTCCATGGATACGGGTCATTTTATAATTTTTATTTATTTGTAATTTTGTACAAATATTTTTATAGCATCTATTTTGGGACTGTGGAAAATGTAAAATTATTTCAATTTATTTAGATGATCTACTTTACCAGTGCTTCTTTTCTTCTTTATTGCGGTTCCACTTTTCATCCTCTGTTCTCGTTCTTCCTGTTTTTTGGTCTTCGATTTCTTTCTCAATGAGTTTCCAGTACTATACCCCATATTTTCCCTCCTTATCCTTGATCTTCTGACTTCTGGTCTTGAAATTGATGATTTCCACGTCCGTATTGAGTTCAGGTGGTATTTTCCCTACAACGATAACTCGGAGCGGCTCTATGCGCCTTTCCATTTCTTTAAAGCCTATACAGAATTCTTCTCTGGATGCTCTGGATTTAATTCTTCCATTGGTGCAACATGCTACGGTGCTTCTTTTTGGCACACCATCAAAAGCCCAGTCATAGCAATACTCTGGAGGTATGCTCACGTTAGGAATCACCTTTATCTCGTTCATACTGAGATAATGAGCCATGGCATGATTTCTGTATTTGTTCCAGATATTCATAGCAAATGGCATACCATTTTCACCGACTGCCATTGAAAAGTCTGGTGCGATCACGCTCTTGAAACATTTCAAGTGTTCCAGGTATCTATCTGGATTATTCCATAGCTTTTCAAATTCGCAGTCATGGATATAAAAGTTGATGCTTAATTCTCGATGATTCTTTATCTTTCGGCTGAAACTGTCTTTAAAATCCACTGTGTCTTGTGGTATTTCGTCCACATACCTGTCCATCATTGGAATTTGGTATTTGCCGTCCAGTTCGGCTCCTGTGAGCATATATTCTTTCATGGTATCGTATGCAGTATGGCTGATTCCCTGTGCAATCATGAAAATTCCTCCAGAAAATAAAAAAAGACACAGAATCCTCATTCTCAGATCGGTGTCATCGTTAGTATACAATATATACTATCAAATATTCTATTTTATGTCAATTTACATGATATGTACGGCGCATTTATTATTAGCACTTACATAATGCGACTCCTATGGCATATAGTTTGTGCTAAAATTTCTTTAACTGTATTTCAATATTTCCATTGACTATAATTATTTTTGATATTATAGTTTTTAATATACGGTTTTTGTTTTGCTTGTCAATGTGTTCCCACACATCGGCAAGCTTTTTTATATTATCGTATACAAATTCTTTCTTCTGTGAGTTATCCGGGTTCTTCATCTCGTTCTGTATTTTTAGTTTTAGTTCATCTATACCGGATTCCGTTTCTTTTATCATCTCCAGAACCGTATCATTTCCCTCAGCATAAAGAGTATACAGACGTTTTAGCTTCGTTTTCTCTTTTTGGAGTTGTTTACTCAAAATGTCCAGACAGCTTTCTCTTTCTTTTGGCTTATGCGATGATAAATTGAGGGAAATCTTTAAAATCTTATCTTCAACCTGCTTTTCAATATCTTCTGCCCACTCAAGCGAATTGTTGCAATTCGGATTATAATTTGGTAAGTACGACATGCCGTTATCCCTTGAATAGCAATAAATTTTATGCTTTCCATGAGTCCACTTCTGATATCTCATCTTGCACCCGCACACTCCGCAATAGCACAGCCCCGTCAAGAGCTGATTCTCGTGATTAACACAGAAGCTTTTACTTTGCTTACGAGTTTTTCTTAATTCCTGGGCTAATTCGAATACTTTAATATCGAAAATTGGTTCATGTCTTCCCTTATATAGTTTCCCTTTATACGGAATCATGCCAATATTTACAGGACTGGTAAGAACCTGTCGTGTAACAAACTCGCTTTTAAATCCTATCAATTTCTGTATTCGAACATCAGAATAACCGGATATATACAAATTCATAGCTCGCAAAGCCATTTCTTTGCGTTCTGGTATGGGAACTAAGATTCCGTCTTCTTTGCTATATCTATAGCAATAAGGAGTGTTGCCACCTCCCATCCAATATCCCTGTTTCACTCTCTCCAGCATACCGCCACGCATTCTAAGCAACATAGTATTTTTGTCAAGTTGCGCAAACACTGCCATCATCTGAGTGTATGCTTGCTCCATTGGGCTGTCGTAGCTTACACTATCATGCACGCATCTAAAATCCACCCCATTAGGTATGAATACACGTTCAATTAAGTATATTCCATCGACCATGCTTCTTGATAATCGATCTAGTTTAAACGCTACAACACATTTTAATTTTTTCTTTGAGCAATCATTAATTAAGCGTTGCAATGCTGGACGATTCATATTCGAACCTGTGAAGCCGTCATCCTCGTACCAATCAGATATAATCAATTGATTTTTTCTACAATAATTTTCAATATCTCTTTTCTGACTGTCTAATCCATTTCCCTCTTCGGCCTGTTTTTCTGTTGATACACGCAAATACGCAACACATTCCATGACTATTCCTCCTTTGTGTAGAAATGTGCCGCACATATCATGTTACGACACATTTTACACTACAATATTTTTGCGGTCAACCTAAGCATTCAATTATGATTTTAATAATTTCTTCTGGCAGTTCAATTTGTTCGATGTCAATTTCTTTTCCATCAATCGTAACAATTGCCATATGCTCACCTCTCATTTCACAAAATCAAAAATATTCATCTGTCCTTGTATTTCTTCTATTTCATCTTTTGTAAAAAATTTGCAGGCTGTCCAATTCGGATTCCAGTCAGCATCCAGTTCGTAATTTAAGCATTTGCATCTTTTAACGTTTTTAAACATCCTACATTCAAAGCATTGATGTTCATAGTTCGTACCGCCCGAACGCTTGTACATTTCGCTGATTCTTCTCATAGGCTGATGTCCTTCCATAATTCCGGGCATCTGACAAAGTCATGCTCGCATTCTGCATATATGACGCATTTGTGGCAATCATGCCTACCAATTTGCTTTGCGTATTGTCGTATTACTTTCCTACATATAAGCACCAGTTCTGGCGTGATATCTAACTTTTCGTCTTTGCCCTCCATGCTTTTCTCCTTTTCTTTGTTGCTGCATATTCAAATTTGCCTTCTTTTACGCAATCTCTTGGGTCACATCCTCGACTATGGCCGACCATAAAAATATAATCGCACGGTTGCATTTTCCCTGATGTGCCGTTTGATTTCGGATAGAACTTGCAGTCTGTGCATTGACGATTAGTCAAATTCTGAATTTCTTGTGGCGTCAATTTTCTCCACGGTTTACGCTTGTTTTCCATTTTCACCGCCTTGAATCTTTTTGATAAGTTCCTGTTTCATTGCATCCGCTATGTGTTCCCTGACTGATTCTTCAGGAAAGGGGATTTCCAATGATCGCTCTAAAATTCTGTTTGTAATGCGGTCATCATATTTCAATCGGGAAATAGGATAATTACTGGTGAAAATTGTGGTTTTCTTGTCCACATACCGACCATTGATGATTCCGTAGAATTTTTCATTAATCCAATCTTTCCCAGATTCCGCACCAAAATCGTCAATAATCAAAATATCCGCGTAAGTCAAATCACTAATCAGCTTATTCTCTGCGTTTTTTCCTCGTTCTCCCCATGTTGACTTTATCTCATCAAGAATTTTTAGGGATGTTGTGAATTTTACCGATTTCTGATGTTTTTCTATCATCTCATTTGCCATGCTACATACAAGCCTTGTCTTTCCAGAACCTTTAGTATTTGAATATATGTACAGCCCAATTCCCTGTTTCTGCATCTGTTGGATATTTTCGAGCCAATATTTAACAGCTTTTGCCGCCTGTATGAACATTTCCTTACTTTCTGGAAGTTGATACACGCTGCTTTTCATATTTGAAAATCTGCATTCTTTGTACATATCCGGCATTTCAGCAAATTGCAGCTGGTTCTGTAAGATCATCTTCTTTCTGATTCCGCAATGGCATTCTTCACAATATGGAACGCCATTATCGTCCCTTGACCATATCCAACCAGAACCACTACAATCAGGACAATCAGTCTGCAAATGGAGTATCTGAGATTTTGCTTCCTCCGCATTGATCGAATGGGATAAGCGGTTTGACATGCGCTTGAGCTGTTCTACCGGTTCCATGCTTGATGTCGCCTCCTTTTATAACATTGTAGTTTCCTTCCAAAACTTTTGTAAAATTATTCGGCTTTACGAACCAGTCAAATGTTATCATCCATCCGCGGTTATTCTCTCCTCGCAGAAAATCACTGTAGCGAACGTTGTTGATTGCACTAAGGACTTCATCAATTCCGTATTCACGGATTCGCCCTTTGAGTAACTGACATCTTTTTGATGATGGTTTAATATCGCGTATTGGATTGATGCCAACTTCCTGTAATTTGTTCCATTCTTCGATGACGCGTCGGACATCAGTCTGACAAATAGTATCTTTAGATACTATTAATTTATTATCTTTCTCTTTATCTATATCTATATCTTTATCTAAACCTATATCTTTCTCTGCGTGCGTCTTTGTTGCGTCTTTGTTGCGTCTATTGTGCGTCTGACGGTTTGAACGCTCTATTAATTTGGTATCGTCAATAACATTTCCGCTTGCTAATGAATAGCTTCCATTCTCTTTTAAAAGCAACATCCTCTTTTCGTCAATATATGAAGTTTCCGTGTATCTATCTCTTGACAATGTGTTATGCATTCGCCAGTGCTTGATTACTATCACACCGTCTTCAAACGTAAGAACGAACCTTTTTGCAATCAATAATCGCAGGTCGTCTTCACTTGCTCCTGTGATTTTCATTATCCTTTTTGGATTTCCAATGAATCCATCATCGTCAGCCCTCATATTCAAGTGAAAATATAAGCATTGCGTTGTTGCAGGCATATCTAAGAACGCATCACTGTCAACAATTTTCATGGTAAACATTCGTTTCTGAGTCAATCATCTCACCTCTTTATTTGCTTCTTTGCGTTTATCGCAATCATCATAGTATGCTTTATTTTCCATTTTCCCCACTCCAATCTAATTTCTGTCCGCACTTATCGCAATATTTCCCTTTTGATTTCAGTTTCAACCGTCCGCCGCAGGTTGGACAAACAATAATATTACAATTTTCATAAGCAAGGCTTGCGGTATCATCTGGTTTTGTTTTATCAATTGGCTTCCTTGGAATCTGTTTTTCCAATGACTTTGCCCCTAAATCGCACGCCCATGCTTCTTTTAAAAATTTTTCGCCCCATGTCCCAGTATTTTCGGTTCCGTCAACGAACTGCAAATGCTGATCTCTCATATCAGAAAGGATGTCTCTTGCTTCTTCTGGCTTCATGTTGGTTCTCCCATTCTCCGCAATAATCATTGAAATCAACTACTCTTCCATGTAATTCTGGGTCTGGATTCATGCACACATAATCCAGAAACTCATGAACCCATTTGCGATAAATACATGTTCCACACATTTCGGGAATCTTATCATATTTCATTGGATTAGGCATTTTCGGCATTTTGAATCTCCTCCAACTTCTTCTCTATCGGATTAATAATCTCTTCCAATACCTGTTGCTCATAATTTTCTTTCCAGATTTTTTCTCTTTTCCAAAATTGGATTTTCATAACCTCATTTATTAAATCAATACACACCATTGCTTCTAGCATTCCCCAACATCCATCACAGGCTCTTTCATTGCACCAGTTTTCAAATTCTTTAAATTTCATTTTTGAGTTCCTCCAGCTTCTTCTCAGCTTCTTCGCGAGTGAGGAACCATGTTTTCCCGTATTCTACGTCAACGCAAATAACGTTTGGGGCATAAATACTGTCTTTATCACACTGTACAAACCAACCACTTTGTGAAAATACAATGCTGTAAACTTTTTGATGATACACTCTGCTATTTGCTTTATATCCATTCAGAACATTTAAATCGTAATTCGCTTTGCTCGGAATCTTATAAATATCATCACCGATTTTAACTGGCAATCTCACAAGCAAGCCCTGTTCTTCTAAGTCTTCATAAGTGGCAAGCTTTTTAATCATATTTTCTACTGTTTTGCAATTTCCTGCGCCCTGTGAGCAGCTATCGCAATATTCACCACACTCAAGCTCTCGTTTTTCGTTATATGTGATACTACCATCTTCCCATTTTGTTAATCTCTCCATCTACTTCACCTCTTCCATCTGACTTTCTACAGTATCTGCAAGTAGCTTCAAGGACTCAATAAATGAGTCCGTCAATGCTGTTCTGCCTGGGTATTTAGCGAATGTTCTGACAAGGTTTACTGCGTCCTTGATTTTTTCTTCATCTTTGACAATTTCGGATGCTTCATACAATGTCTTTTTTTCACCGTTTCTGTAAGTAGCAATCTTGCTGCTGTAAAAATTCAACATGTTTGGAAGTGGAATTTCAATAGGGTTTAAATGGCTTCCTCTCTCCCATGTGAATCCCTGAAGCCTCGCCATTTTCAAAACACTCAAATATTCTTCCTGCGTTCTTACAAATACACTTTTTCCTGTTAAATCAATCATATTTTTCCTCCCTTAATCTTATTGCTCGCTTTACCTCTTTATCAGAATCTCTGACAACTCTACCACTTGCGCATTTTACGCATTTGATTCTCCAACCACCTTTATATCTTTCGAAATGTCCATAACCTGTTGGAACTTTTTTACCGCAACAATAACAAGTTCCTGGATACCTATTTCTTGCCATTTACCTCTCCTTTCTCAATCCATTTCCACCAGAGAACCACATATACTGTTCTTTTAAAAAATAAACCGTAACACTCTTTATGGATTGAATCAAAATTCTCTCGTCCAATTTCCATTGCTCTTTTCCGTGCTTCCTCCAACGTTTTGCACGGATCTTGACACAAAAACCACATGATTATTTCACCTCTCCTGTAATTTCGTTAATATTGTCTTATCCCCATTACCGTTTCGTATTCTTTAACTTGTTTGTCTGTAGCAATTTTTAATTTACTGAGCAAATATTCACCACACCAAGAATCTTTATATCCAGATACCATAACAATAAAATCATCTTCTTTGTCATCAACACATTGATAACATGCTATACTTCCTAAGTTTCCTTTTAAATTCTTCGGATTATTTAAATCAACATTTGTATCTGTAATTACAAATGTTCCAATATCTACTGGGAATGTTATAGTAAAACTCATATTCTACCTCCTATACGAAGTCATGTGTTCACAACTCAGCTTTTTCATGGCTCTCCTGTAATCTCTCTCAAGCAAGCATTCCAACCAACCGCAATAATATCTTTTTGTGATTCTACATTATTAGTCGGAACGATATACTCTTTTTTCTCCGGTAATGGCTTCAGTGGACACCAATCAGGTCTAATACTCAAATCTGTAATATCTCTATTGTTTACTCTACAGAACGGGTGAAGCACTCCACTGCGTAAAACGCATAAAGCACAATATTTTGGCGTATTTATCACTAATACTGATTTACTCATTTTCTCCTACCTCTTTTCTGCAAGAACGCTCCATACTGTGACGGACTGATAACATCTTCCTTTTCTCTGATAGCCAGTCCATATCCGAGTCTTCCATTCTTTTTATTTTCTTCTTTTGTAAACATGGTTGAAATGTCCTTGCCTTTACTCATTCAACTCCACCACCTTTTATAATTTCTATTGCTCTGTTCAGTCCAGCATTGTATCCTTGATGTACATCAGATAAGATACATTCGGATTCGATAAATTTATCTCTTTTCAATTGCTCCATAACCTTGTCCACATCAAAAGCTGTCGGCTGTTCGTCAATAACTGCACCTATTGCAAAATCCATATCCGAATTTCCAAGAGAGTCAATTATTTTGTCTGCATCAATCAGTCTGCTCATATTCTATTCTCCTAACTGTTTTAAAATTTCTTTTGCGATTTTATTACTTTCCTGCATGGAAATTCCCCATCCATTATATTTTCTGTGGCATTCATCACAGTTCCATTCACCATTATCACTTTCTTTAATTTCGCTATTGAATCTGCAATTATCGCAATACATATGATCGAGAGTGCTATAAATGATGCTTGCAATATCGTCTTGTTTGCTATTAGCATCGTCTACGTGTTTCTGCTTTGGACATTTATATTCTTTCATTTATTTTTCCTCCCACACTCCCAGCAACCACATTCTCTCATACAGTACAGCGACGGTCTTGCGCCTGTATCCGTAAAAGTCCTTCGGATTCATCGGGATATATCTTTCTTTGCTGATTTTCCTGTAGCTTTTCCGGTGTAAGATATTTTCAATAACCATATCCGCTATCACCGTGTTCTTCGGGCAGGCTGACAAGGCAGCACTGGAAAGCAGGTATCCATACTCTGCCGGGAAGTCTTTCAGCATCGTATTCAGTTTTTCAATGTCCTCTGCTGGAATACCGTAGTCTTTCAGCTTTTTATTCCTTGTCAGCATACCGTTCTCCTTTCTAATCGTCTGAGTGGTGCTTATCGTACATGATCGCCACACATACAAGGCCAACCACTCCGACTATGACTCCAAGTGTAAGCCCTAACAAGAATGTAATCATGGCTCGTCCTCCTTATATGGTTCTGGATAGTCCATCCATGCAACTACTGTTCCGCCTAAAACTTTTTTATCCGTTCTCCAAATTCCATCAGTAGTATGTGCCTGCTCTACCAATACTGCTCCATCGTCAAATACAACTGTAGCAATCACATATTTAGATGTTTTTTCGAACATTCCTCTTTTCCAGTTATCCGTTCCTTTAAACTTTGCAAATATGGAATCGTGTTCTTCCGGCATCCTCTCACTGACTGGAATCCAACCATTTTCTTTCTCGTCCTGTTCCAGATCATCCTTAAGCTGTTCTATCATTTCCAGAACATCACTTGCTAAAACCATCTGGTGGTCATCCACAAGTTTCTTCATGAAATCATGATAATCCGATAATCTGTCTTTGATATGGCTCATACTTCCACCTCCTCGTAAGTCTTTTTGAATATATCTGGCTTACACGGATAAAATTCACCGTGTACACCTCGGATGATATAATCACCAATATTTGCCAGATGTTCGCCCTCTAATGTCCTAATAACCAATCCACCCGGAACCTTCCAATGGTCAATATAGAAATTCTTACCTTCTGCCGACATGTACTGGTCTGTACACTGATAGTCCGTCAGAAAATCGAACATTTCTCGATGATTTGTACCAGTCCACTGTACTGCATCAATTACAACCGGCTTCTTTCTGTACTTCATACTTCCACCTCCGAATCCTCTGGTATCTGAAAGACCATATTCTTTTTAAAATTTTTTATAAGTTCTTCGGAACCATTGACGTGAATATCGTTTGATTCTACAATTGTTCGATGTCCTGTAAATCCTGTCAAAAAAGTACAAGTAATTTTGTATTCTTCATAGGCTTCCTGAATCATATCCAGTACTTTCATGGCTTTTACTTTGGTGGAATAATGACCCAATGAAATATATTCATCTTCTCCTGGATTCATCTGACTCCAACAAATGATTTCTTTGCCATTGATATTGTTGATGTTTATAACAATATTCTCAAACTTTACCAGAGATATCTTATTCTGACTTCTGATTAACATTTTGCGTCCTCCTTATCTTTCTCACAGAATCCTCTGTGTTCATGCACTGAATACTCGATTTCCACAACTCTGTTTCATGTATGCGAGTTTTTCTCCTGTCAATTCGCATTTGTGTTTTCTTTTATTCAGATACTTACAAGTTCCGTCACAGTAGCTCATTTTTTGCCCTCCTAATATCTGTCAAATTCAATATTGTTGTCTGAACAGAATCTGTATGAATCCTCTCTGATTTTCTTAACTTTACGTATGACAACTTCTTTTGCTTTGCTGACAGCTTCGTTAAAATCCTCTGTTCTGAGATTGTAGTTGAAAATACCCAATGTGTTACAGTTAAGGAACAGCGTATCTCCATAGCCAACGTATTTGTGAATAACGATTTTTAAAGAATTGTATTCCAAGGCGAAAATACTTCCAGTTTTAGGTTCTTCGCCATACTTGGCGTTACTTTTAAATTTCATTTCCCATCCTCACTTTCCCTATGTAAGCAACTACATGGTTAATCAACAAAACTCCATCTGTCCATCATCAATAAACTTCTTTTTCTTCCGGCTTAATGTATCGCCCTGCTGTTTCAATCTATCTACACGGGCTTTCTGGTTAAAGTTCGCCATATAATCATCGTCAACTTCTGGCGGTACTTTTAGAAAGTATTCTTCTGGAAGTGGAAGATTATGTTCCTCGCAACAATTTGCAATCTCATTTCTGTATGAAAGAATATGATTTCTGGTTAGATTCATATTACATCCATCCGCCCAAAACGGATCATTACAGCCATTTTCGTTTATGTGCTCCCAGATAGCACGCTCATGTAATAGGTTTATTCTTAACAGTTCTAATTCCTGTTCCGGTGTTTTCTGCTTCATTCTCATTTTCCTTTCGCCATGTAAGTAAGTGCACTATTACGCAGTTAGTACATGATTTTATACTCCCATCTTCTTAACCAGATTCTTATTCAATCCCTCTTATCATCATGCTTAATTTACTGTAACAAGGGCAAATCTTTGTGTGATCAAAAATATCTTCCAATAAAATGCAAAACGGAAACAACTGTTTTACTTCGTATATATGTTCTATTCCGTCCTCACCACTTTCTGAGTATTTAATTCTTTTTCCAACATGCAAATCAAATGCATTGGATACGTAGGCTTTTAAACCATAAGATTTTACTTTGCTCATTTTTATCTAAAACCGCCTTTCATTAAAACGTGAACATTTCCTCGTTATCATCATCAGAATCGAAATCTGACGTTTCTTCGTAATCAATTGATTTATTTCTCGACATATTCTTGCCACGTTCCACCAGTTCCGCTCTCTGTTCTTCTGTTAATTCTCTTGGTGCTCGTAATTTCACGTACTTAACTGGGACATGAGCAAATATAGAACCGTCTTTGTTTGTGGTCAGAATCTTCACATCTTCTGGATGCTGTTCTGCAAGCTTCAGAACTCTTCCTTTCATTTTACTGCCGTTATGTGCTGACACTTCTGCGTACTCACCACCGCGAATCCACGCAATGCTGCATTCATTGCAATTCTCTGTCATGATTAGTCCTCTCTTTCTCCAAATCCAAATTCTTTATTTATATTTATAGAATCAAATTCAAGTTTAATTCCCATTGTTTCTTTTGCTTCCTGGTATGCTTTTTCAATTCCAACTTCTTCAATGTGTTCTTTGGCAGAGTTTAGGTTTTCTAAGAATCTCTGATTGGATTTTGTAAATCCCCATGTTTTCTTAATTGCAAACAAACTGATAAGAACATTTGCAACTGCGATATAATCCTCTGCTTTCCATAGCTTTTCTTGTGATTCTGAAATAAGTTCTTCCGATATTTCCTTGCGCATTTCATCTTCACGTTGCTTCAAGTACAGTTTTAGTGTTTCAACTCTTGCGCCTGTCGTTTTGGAAATCTGTTCCAAACTGTAATTACTAAAATTGTATGGAATTGGATTCCGTGACTTTTCAGCCGCTTTCTGCTGTCTTCTTCTCTCTGCCCTGTTCATACTCCCATCATCCCTTTCAACTGGTTTGTGATTAGAACAAATTCTTTCAGAAGTTTCCTGTCTAATGGTGTGGTTCCGGTCACGGTGTTATCACCATCATAGACAACTGCGTATTTTTCATTAATCAGTCTTGCGGATGAAACCGCATTCAAAACTTCTTGTCTGGAGCATTTCAGCATTTGTGAAATATCATCAGCGGTCATATCGCCAATCCATTGTTCATTCTCGAAAACACTGTATATTCTCATACTTCTGCCACCTTTTGATATTCATATCCAACAAGGCGGAACGCTCGCGGAGTATTCGGATGCGCAGTAGCAATCAATCCATCAAGTTCAAGTTGTCTCATATGTCGTTGTACAGTTGCTTTTGATATGCCAAGGCTTTCGGCAATTTCTTTAAATGACGGCGCGTATCCATATTTTGTAAAATATCTGATAAGAAACAGATAAATTTCTTTTCTGTTCTCTTATCCCTCGAGATACTTTCTTTCGGCGTTATATTTACTTACCATAGTTACCTCATTTCTTTTAACCTCTGGGTTCAGATCGCGCTCATATGCCAAGGAAGTTGCATGAATCAGTCCAAACCCAGAGGGCGTGCGCATATTTAGTTGTAATTATTTGGGATTTTGTCTGCCAGAACCGGCAGCTTTATCATTTGTAAGATTCTTCATCAAGAAGATTATTGAATTTCTCAAGTGCCTTTATAGACACCTTGTTGTTTGATTTTTCCGGTTTGATTGATACTTCTAAGTGAGTATCAATGATATGCTTTAATTCTCTTGCAAGGGTTGTTTTTCCTTGCTTGATTCCATCTCTATAGCCTTTAGCTGGTTTGAATTCATTAATCTTTTCTTTCCCCTCGCCTTGGCTTCCAGATGTCTTGTTGTATCTGCATTGATAACCTTTCTTTGTATATTCCAGAATCCAGAACTGCTCCATTTTATCAAGCTGTTCTACCGGATAATGAATGAAATTAATTTTCCATCCAAAAGGATTATCTTCACTGTAGAATCCTCTTTTCTTTATGGACAAGTCAATGTGCTGATATCCAGTGAGATGTGAACACATCCTCTGAATTATATGTACTGCTTGCCCGATATAAAAGAATGGGATTCCGTTTTCATCTACTCTGGTTAAGAAATAAATACCGCTTTTGTTATCTAAATCCGGATTAACTTTTAAAAGCCTTTTCTTGTTACTCACTTCGATAGCCTTGGCCTGACGAAATTTTTTATAATCCACTAGGCATCACTCCTTAATTAAACGGAAGTTCGTCATCCATAATTGACGGCATATCCATGAATCCACTTGTGTCCTGTTCTGGACTTGGAACTGGTGGCTGCGACTGTTCTTCTGGCTGGTTCTTCTTGCTTTCCGCAAATCCTTGAGATGCAACAAGGCAATCATTTGTGTAAACTTTCTTACCGTCCTTGTCAGTGTAATTTCCAGTCTGCCATGAGCCGACAATCGCAATTTTCATGCCTTTATGCAAGTACTTTTCGGCAAACTCACCATTTTTTCCAAGCGCAACACAATTTATGAAGTCTGATGTGCGTTCATTATTTTTGCGATACTGTCTCTCAACTGCAAGTGTATATCTAGCAATCGTTGTATTGTTTGTTCCCATTCGGATGTCTGGGTCTTTTACCAAACGTCCGATCAAAATTACTTTATTCATCCTTATTCTCCTTAGAAATCGTTGAAATCAGTTTCTCAACCTTTTCGATTGCATCATTCCAGCCATTATCGTATTGACATCCGAGATATGCGTCTGTAATTTTGCTTGAAGACTGTTTTTTCTTTAACTTTTCCAGCACTTTTAAGAAAATTTTCATCTATCTTCCTCCTCATAATCGTTACAGTAAAGCGAGCCGTAATCCCATGCTAACGTACAGCAATTACGGAATCTACATTTGCTACAATCAGTTAATTCGTTCATGGCTTATCTCCTCTAAGATTCGACATTATTTTCAATATTATCTTCTTCTGCTTTGGCTAAGCAAGCCATGACAGGCGCAGATTCAAGTAAGCACTCTCTTTCTCTTGTGTTTTTTCCATCTCTCGAACGCCAATCACCAACAATGTACAGACTTGCATTCGCACTTAAAATATCTGTTTCCATATTCCAATAATTAATATGGATTTCGTATGCCGCATTTGCAGAGATCACATATCTGTAAATGCCTTTGGTGACTTCTTTCCAGTCTTTTAAATTTGCTGATACCATGCTTAATCCTCCACAAATGGTGGTTTCTCATCCTCGAAGAAACTTTCGTAATCAAACCATTCATCTTTAATGAAATTTCCAATAATTTTCACTGAATGTCCAAGCCCTTTCGTAGCAACTCTAACATGCTTTCCTTTCATTTCTATCAGGTCATCTACGCCAACAACGTCCATGATTCTCATAATCGCTTCAAGCCCTGCCTTTGAACCTTTAAAGTTTTCCGAGCCAAGGTAACCATGTCCTAAAACATATCCTCCGAATACAACGCTCCAGCCACCGCCAGAAAGAGCGAGGTCAAGGGTGAGTACTCCGTGATCTTTAAAATTCAATGATACATTTGTAATTTCAGCATTTCTTAATCTGTTTCCGTCGTTAATAAGTTCTTCTTCTGTCCACTGTTTCATTTTGTTTCCTCCCTGTATGGTTCGTGAATCTCAATTTAACTATTCTTGCAAAAATCGCATTCAGTATTGCATTTTTTCCACTCATCTGAATATTCTTCGTACCCATCTGCTCCGTTCAAATACTTGTATGCAAGCACATTCATACATCTTTCGCAGGCCGTAGAAAAAACAACAAGTGCTTCCTGTAATGTATAATCTCCGCTGTTTACCATTGCCATTATGACATCTTGATTTCCACCTCCAATACTTGTATGAAAGTCAATAAGTGGTGTAGTATCCGTTCCGTAATCCCATTTTCTTCCCCATGGCTGCCACCACTTTCTTGTTTGGCTACACCCACAATTAGTGCATATATGGCCTTTTAATCCCCTTATCAGACCTGTATCCTTTTTCCAATATTTCCGTTTGTGCTTGCACGCTTCTTTCTCAGCTTTGCCATGCACTACATAAACGTGTTCTGTTATTTGTAACGGAAAGCAGGAATGGTACGTTCTCGCTCCTTCTGGTGCTTCACATGCCAAATCATCTTCTGGCTTAATTAAATTTCCGTTTTCATCCTCATACCAAATTCCCAACTTTAATTTTGATTTATCAATTTCCATTTTTTCTCCTTTCAAAACGGGCATAAATTCAAATCAACTTCCAGTCCAGCCCGTCCAATCTGAACTAGAACATTGTCTCCTGCGACTTCCTGTATTTCTTTTTGTATTTTACGGGCATCAGATGCCTGCCCACTCAAATGTACCAATGTCACTGTTCGGAGCGATTCTGTGCGGTTTTGCCTAATGAATTGCTTGCAAGTTGACAAAGAGCAATGTCCTTTTAATCTATGACTGTAGTTAGCTTCTGTTTTGTCCACCAATTCTTCACAGTAGTTGCATTCAATTACCAGATGATGTATGTTCATTTTCTGGAAATTATATTTACTGTACTCAAAATCAGTAATATACAGAAGCTTCCCCATTTCATTGTGCTCCACCAGATATCCGTAGTTCGAGCAAGGTACAAGCTGATTTGCTTCCTTATCGTATGTTGTATGCGGCAATTCAAATGGAATCACGTTAAACGAACCAACTCTAAATGGATGCCTTTCTGGAACACCTTTCATTAATTCGCCTGTTCGGATGTTCATGTTCTCAACTGTCTCGTCATTGGTGTAAATCTGAATGCCTGCATTCATTATTTCCTTGAATGACTTTGTATGGTCACCCGTGTTCATGAGAAAGAAGTACTGCATCAATATTGCTTATCCAATAGTCAATCCCTCTGAGGATTTTCTTGTAGTTGCACCCGCAGTCAAGAAGAACAATCTCGTCTGCACTTGACTGCAAAGCGTAACAATTTCCTTTGGTACTACCTGTTGAAATTACTCGCATGAACAAATGACATCACCTCGCTTTCTGTACATTGCATTTATGCTTCTAAGATATTTTCAACTTCATCTATGGTTTTCTCTAAATCGGAATAGGCATATGGTATGTCCTTCCCTCTATTTAGACTCTCTAACTCCGCATAACTTACTTTGCACATGCTGTCTCGTATTAATTTGAGTTCCCTCAACGTAAGTTCAATGGTTATTATCTGTTCCCAGTCCTTTTTACTGTCTACTCTCTTCATACTTCATCATCCTCCGGGAATCTAAACACAATGTTTGCCGGTTCGAATTTCATATCTGGGCTGTTAACCATTATTTTGATGATTCCAAAACCTCTTGCAGCCATTTTTATGCATTCCTCGTAATCGTCATCGCTCATTTCAACGTTTTGCGCAAGAAACATTCCTGCATACACTTTATGCAACGCTTTCATAGCTTTTTTGGCTTTTTCTTTTGTCAAATAACGAGCCATAACTGTTCCCTTTTCACCTACCATCGGCACGTATGCTCTTATGATATTTCCGGTTCTACTTAATGAAGTGATTTCATAAGGAACGTCAATTTCTCCATTCTGACTAATTAATCTCATTTTATCCTCCTTTTAATTTCCGAATCCATACTATGGCATAATTTGATACAATTTCCATGAAGCATATGATTTTGGCATGCTCCGTATTTTTCATGGAATTTTTCTATCGACATCTTCCCGTCATTCACTGCCCGTACCCATCTTCGGATTTTTCTCTGTGTTTTTCTTTTCTTATCACCACGCAATTTTCTGATATATTTTCCTTCATCAGTTACGTAATGATGAAAGCCCAGATAACACAAGCCCATGCGAAATGGTACAATTTGTGATTTAGGGTTTAGCTCCAATCCAAGGCTTTCAACCATCTTTTGGATTGCCTCAAGAATTTCTCTGGCATCTTCTTTCGTTTTACAAATCACATAAAAATCATCGTTGTATCGTCCGTAATATGGATTTCCAAATTCAATCGTTATCATCTGATCCAGTGAATGTAAAAGCAACAATGCGTACTTTTGATTTACCTGATTTCCTAATGGAAGCCCGGGATTACCTGTACTGTCAATAAACAAATGGTTCAACCAGACTGTAAAATCATCATCAAAGTAATAATCCAAAACATCTTTCATGATTTCATGGTCTATGCAATAAAAGTATTTGTGAATATCACATTTTACAATCCAACTATTCATTCCATTTCTTTTATAGAAATCCAACATTTGATTTCTTAACCCGTCCATTGCCATGTGTTGTCCTTTTCCTTGCTGTCCGGCAGTGTTCCATTTAATCAGGATATTTTCAAGTTTCGGTGTCAGAATGTAATCAGAAAAGCATCTCTGCACTACTTTGTCCTTAAATGCACATGATTCTATCGTGCGCTCTTTTGGCTCATGAATTTGAAATTTATTATACGGATTTATGGTATACGTTTGGCTTTCCAATTGTTCCTTCAAGAGATGAATGCCTTCAAGAGACAAATTAGAAAATCTTGCAGTACCTGAATTAAATTTCTTACCGCTCTTAACCTTCTTGTAAGAACGATATAAATTTTCAAAATTTGTAACAATTTCTTTTTCCATTTATTTTGTTCCTTTGTATTTATCCGTTGCGGAAAGGTTATGCATTTGCTTGTATCTTTACTGATTTCAGCTTTACGCTTACTCTGTCTGCCTGTGATGCAGGTTGGGCGAACACCATTTTCGTTGTTGTAATTGTTGTTGTTGATATTGCCCGAAGGGGAAACAATAGTATTCGCAGTGCATAACCTGTGAAAATTATCTTTTCCTGTCTTTTGTTCTCCATGAAATAGTCATATACTTTATATCTTTTACCATTTGCGACCATGCTTCCATTCCACCGGAATTGATAATTCCTAATTCATATGAAAGTTCTATAAAGTACATCAACTCATCACAATGAGTAATGGCTTTTGTTTGAAGTTCTAATCGTTCTCTTTTATAATCTTTCAGATCAGTTCGGTTGGCTTCAAATAGTGACTCATAAATTTCCAATGCTTTATTTTGCATTTTATCTACAAGTGAAAACCTGTATTTCTTCGGGTATCGTCTGGCATTACTCGTAACTATTAATGTATGCTTTGCAAGTTGCTTGGATTTTGCTATTACCTTTAAATCTTCATTCGCCATCAATCATCATTTCCTGATTCAAAGATTGAAGAAGAAAAGATGCAAACTGGGCGAACACCACTTTCGCAGTCGCAACCGTAGCTGATGAAATTGCCCGAAGGGGAAACAATAGTCATTGTTGTACTGTAATCATTTGCTGGTGTACTCCATGGAGTAAGCAGCCACCACCATTTATCCATATTTGGAAGGATTTTTCTGTATTTTCGGTATTCATCCACCGTCAAAATCGAAATCTTATCTTTACAATGTGCATATTCTGTCTGACCGTCCATAGAAAGTAAATCTCGATCAAACTCAATAACTGCATCTTCTCCAAGCTCGTCCGTAATTTTTTTAAGAAAACGAGTGTTTAACTCATTTCTCAGTTTACTTGAAATCCAGTTATTTGAAGCTGAATCAAATGTTCTTTCTTTTCCATCAAATCCATTCAAAATGGCAAAATATCCTTTTTCTGTCTTATCCAGAATCAGCCATTCCATACCAGCAAGTTCAATAGCTTTTCCGATTTCCGGCTTTCCGATGTGCTTTTTCTTGAATTCTGCGAACTCTTTACTTAATCTGGATAATTCATCCTCAAAATATTTCAGATTTTTCTTCATAATCATTCCTCCACCTTAGATACAAAGATATTAGATTTTAAGATACAAACTGGGCGAACACCATAGACGTTGATGCAATAGTAGTCGCCGTTGACGATAACGCCCGAAGGGGAAACAACGGTAATACTTTTTTTCCATCCACGTTCTTCCGTTGACCATGGCGATAATGTCCAATACCAGTCGTTCAGATCATTGTTCGGTGTAATATCTGTGTATTCTCGTGCTTCATCAAATGTAATTGGACGGATTTTACAATCAACAGTCCCAAATTTCTGTCCATCCGCAGTGATAATATCTGCTGTGTGTGTTTCGACATTTTCTGCCCCGAATTCTTCTTCGAAGTCTTTCAGAATTTCAGTGTCACACAGTTTCTTTACGTTTGATGTTTTGTAATCTGAGGTATCACCAAACTCTACATTTTCTTTCACCAGATCAAGCGAAATAATTTTTGTTGTATCTCCATACTGTTCCAGAACCTTGTATTTACGCTTTCCAGTGGTCTGAAATACTTCTCCTCGTTTCAGCGTTGACAACTCAACCTTTCCGGTTTCTTCCTGCTTTTCCAGAAGTTCAACCAGTTCCTTTGATTTCTGTAAAATTTCTTTATTGTTCATTCCCGTTGCCTCCAAAAAATATTTCTCGCATATCTACTGCTGCGTACTTCTTATGCATAAGTTTCTTGTTTTTGATTGCCCCGTTCGGATTGTTGCAGACAAAATCTCTGCATATCTCAGGTCTCACTGGATAAATGAGACATTTTTCTTTTTCTTTGGAATCATCCAGGAACGGGCAAGTAAGGTCAAAAGCTACAACCGAAGGATAATTATGTTTCTGCTCAGTGATATGATGCTTCTTTACGTAACGTTTGATTTCTTTAATTTCTTTACTGGATATTGGCAAGTAGTTGCTACAACATTGTCCGCAACCACTGCATTTACCGTCCTTTGTGAAGTCAAATACTCCACATTTCATATCTTTCATAACTTCTTCTAACGTCCCGATCATGCTATCACCTCGTAAGTTGAACAAGAATGTTCATAACAAGTGATACTGCCGAGGCTATGAACAATGGTCGGGTCTTATCCTTTGCGACCGCATAAATTATTGCGCCTAACAATGGTAAGAATGAGATATAAAGCAATGACTCAAACACTGAATGAATTATTGACATATCTTATTCCTCCTGTTTCATAAAATCTGGAATCTCTGGTTCTTTACCTGCTGCCGGAACTGGTTCCTTCTCAGCTGGCTGTACGGCTTCTGCAACTGTTGGCTGTTTTGGCTGTTCTTCGATTGCCATTGGTTCTGGAATGAATTCCTCTTTATTGGCATTCTGTTCGATCTCTTCCTGTACTTCCCTGTATGTAGCGTCCATCGTGTTATATTCATATGCCTGTACCGGATTATCCCATTTCTTAGGAATAGACTTCATAATGTTGTTACGCATTTTACGAACAATCATAGATTCTCTCGACTGCGTTTCGTAATAAGACGGTGAAATATATGGTCTTAATTCCTCACAATCAATAATTGCTTCCAGTTCCCCAATATCAGCAACCTTTTTCATGATTTCTTTTTTCTTTGCTTCAATCTGAGTTTTCTGTGCATCTGTAGCATTGTATCTGTCTGCACAAATACCGAATGTTTCATTCTGAAGATTTTTCTTAATATGTGCTGCAAGATTCTTCAGTACGTCTGCTCTTTCGCATGAAAGGTATTCAACGTGACCATCTTTGTACTGAATTGGATATACCACGCGAACAACTTTTCCAATTCCAGATTCTTCCCATTCCGGCGGTGTGATTTCTACACCTCTGTGTCTTGGTGGGATATACTTGTCACCCTCTCTTACTTTCCAATATGGAAATACTTTAGCCACATTGACACCATATCTACTTACAAGAGCATCGTTTCCGTCGCCCTCAATCGCAAATTCGATTTTCTTCTCCCACTGAGGTTTCTGCCCTTTTGCCGCTATGTTTACGTTTCTGATCTGGAAATAACATTCTCTCGGCTGTGCATTTGCGTTCAGCTTTAATGCTGCGACTTTACTCAGGATAAATTTAAGATTAGAACCGTTGATTGCTTCAAAACTCACACCGCTTTCATGCACCATCTGGAAAATAGATCCCATTGCCGCTACTACACAATCTTTTGAATAGGAATCAAATTCCATTCCTCTTGAAGTCAAATCTCTTTCCATTAAATCGACATAACGATTTGTGTAGTATGAAAGCTGTGTGTTAAAATTTGCTACCTGTGTGTTTTCTGCCATTTTAATTCTCCTTTTCTTTATTTATATGCTCAGTGGCATATGAAACAGAATGAATGTTTTATAATGTTCTATTTTTTGTTGTTTTAAAGTATTATATTCTTCTGTGTTTTCCGGGCATTCACCCGGATTCATATACCACCGAAAATCTCTTATTAAATAATAGTTACATTTTCTGGATTAATGTGGTATCTGCCGTTTCCATTTGCTCGCTGCGTTCCGATTCCGATATACTTTCCACTGGTCTCGATCAGCTGTAAAACTGTTTCGTGTGGAAACACGATATCAGGGCAAGATACTTCGATAGTAGTTCTCCAATTATGAAATACATTGCTACTGCAAAGAACCGGACTTGCACTGATTCCAGATGTAGGAACGATATTGCTAACCACTTCAACATCACTAAATGTAACTGGGCAAATAGAGCCTGCCATTGAAAGAGAACGCTTGATGTCTGTTCCTTTCTTTCCGGTTGAATCCTTGAAGAACGTAATAAATGTCTCAGTAAATGCTTTCTTAAATGCCTGTGTAAGAATGCAAGGGCGATTATCTTTCATGTATGATTCCCATTCTTCCTGCGTGTAAAGAGAAATATCTTCATCGTGAAATTCAATCGGTTTTTCCCAGTGAATGCCTGTAATCAAGCCCTCCCAAATATTTTTTGACTGGTTATAGATTTCCGGCATTTTTGTTCCTTTATCGTGCGCCTGTTTCCAACATTCAGCCTGTTCGTAGTAACGACTTCTCTTATGGAGAATCAGGTCTGTATCACCGATAAGTTCCAGTCTTAATGTTGTTTCTTTTAAAGGCTCGATTGTAAGTGATTTTGCTTTTGCCATAATGTTTTCCCTCCGAAATTTTATGATTTAATTTATAGTTTCTGTTTGCGCAAACACTCAAACGGACTAATCTGCAATAATATCTGTTATATAATGTCGTGTTCTGTCGTATATTATTCTGTTCTGTCATGAATTTTTTATGTTGCGGAATAATCCGCTTGAATCTCTGCGCAAATTCCAGATGTACTTATCTGACAATAGAAATCGTGTCTTGTGCTATGCTATTGTTCACTATATTATTTTGTTCTCACATATAAGGTTTTATGCTTTCCTGTTATGACAGTTTCTACTGCCAGTTAAATACATCTGTGTTGAATGCTCGGTAGGTAACATGAATTGTCCTATAGTGTCCTATCCTGTCATATACTGAGTTATTCTTTACTTTCCTGTGACATTTTTCATGCCACCTACCCAAAATTCAATTTTCGGAGAACTGCTTTATAAGCGATATAAAGGTCGTATAATATATATTGTGTTGTCCTATTTTGAGGTGTATTTCGTTATTTTGTTATATTCTTCATTGACGGTTATACCGCCTGTAAAACAGTCATCCATTGAAGTGTTGTGTTTCACTTTGTTGTTCTGTTGTTTTATATCCTATAGTTTCATGCTTTATTTTTTATTAAGTGTTCTACAACACTTGTCACTCTACACAAGAGAAAGATGTACTGCACTATACTGAATTATTTTATTTTGTTTTGTTGTGAGTTATCCTGTCTTTCTGCTTATGCAGACTGATAAATGCTGTGACTCCCTACGCTCATAAACCTGTAAAATTAAGCAAATATATACTGTTCTATTTTGTTCTATGCTAATGTATTCTGTAATATGCTTTTTTTACCCATTTTACAGGCATATCAACGCATGAAGTTTGCCGCTACTGTACTCATAAACCTACAAGAATAAAAAAGTTTATATGATATCGTGTCCTGTCTTGCCTTGTATTGTTCTATTGTATTTTGTCGTGTTCTGTTTTCCTACTCTTGCAGGCATATCAGCACAGTAACGGCTTCAATATTTAATTAATCATTTCCCATATTTCTTCGTATTCCGAGATATTATGGAATTTCTGTTTGATTGCCAGAAGTTCACTCCTGCAACGTTCTACAAGTGCTTTATATTCGTCTGGCTTCTTCAAAATCAACTTTGTTGGTTTATATCCAGATTCGTTGTCCGTCTTGTAGAAAACTCTGATTGTTGTCGGCTCTGGTTCTTTATCTGGCTTCACCTCGACGATTCTAAGATTTCTTACAACCGATCTGGCTTCCTGTACTCTCCATTTCTCGGCAGCTTCGGTATCGTCCCATGTAAAGCACTTGTGAAGTTCAGTATTGCTATCTCTTGCTTTGTCAAGAATCTGCTGTGGCGTAGCTGATTCTAATTCATCACAAATTTCCATGATTTCATCTGCGCATTTCTGTGCATCGGCTTTAAATCTATATGTTCCCCAAGTTGCTAACTGCATATTTCCCCTCCCTGTACTTTTACTACTCGCAATAGCTTCTATTACAGAACGGGCAACCCGTAATCAACTGCCCTGCTGCACTTTCAACGGAATACCCGTGTGTTTCTTTTCCGTACCGTGTCCGTCCTTTTTCGGAATAGATATTCTGGTGGCAGTCCCAACAGATACCATTGCGCGGTGCAAAATGTGGCAATATCTTTGTTTTGCAGTACCAATCCTGTGCTTTGATTGCTTCTGGAATGCTATATGTAGTTGTCGCCATATTAAATTCCCTCCACTTTTAATTCATCGTCGGAAACTTTAAGTAGAATCATCTGTCTGCCTGTATCTGGTATTCTGTCAGCATTCACACTTTCAACATCATCAACCCAAATTGGCAAGTTTAAGCCGTTCAATTCCTGCAATCCAGTCACGAGGTCAATATTGCATAGAATCTGATCGGAGTGATTCAATCCATCAAAATATCCGATTCCGTCACAAATCATTTTACAAACTTCCACCGGCTCACCGTCCTGCGTATAGTCCAAAAATTGAAACTGAAAGTGCTTGAAAAGTGGATTGATAGCTTCTGCCAGTGCCTGATTTTTTTTGATGGAAAATTCTTTCAACATGTCAAGTTTCTGCTGAATATCGGAATCTTCCTGACCTAACTCTTTCTGTTCTGTGTTCAGCTGTTCAAGTGTTTCTGTCTGTTTCTGAACTGCCTGTTTTGCCATCTCAATTTTTATTTCGATTCCTGTAAGTTCCTTTTCAGCAGACATTCTTTCTGCCTGAACTGCTGCCTTTTCCTCAGAATTATTAGTCAGTCCGTCAAGCTGTTCCTGTTTCTTCTGGATTTCTGCTACAACTGCCTGATACTCTTCATTTCCAGACATATCTGGCTCTGCCGGAAGCTTCTCTAATTCCTGATTTTTCTGCGCAATCTCAGATGCCAGAGTGGAAATATTTTTCTTTGTCTGCTCAATCTGCGATTCGATGTCTTTGCGCTTTTCCTCAACTTCTTTTCTTCTGGCTACTTCGGAATTGCCTTCTTCTGTAATGTCTTTAAGTTTCTGCTGTTTGTCTGCTTTAAACTGCTCTTTTTTCGCAAACTCTGCATGGATTCTTTCCTGTTTCTTCTGTTCAAATTCAGTTTTAAGACGTTCAACCTGTTCCTCCGGAAGTGCCTGTCCGCAGGTCGGGCAAATAGCTGATTCAGGATCAAATTTTTCATTCTGTATGGCATTTAAAGCTGTTTCATCAAATGTGGACGCATACGTCTGTTTATATTTCTCCTGCAAAACCGTAATTCTCTGCTGAATTCGTTCTGGTTTCTCAGCGGTCGCAAGGAAATTTCCCAGAATTCGGAGATTTTCTTCTTCATGTTTCTGCTTGAATCGCCTGTCACTTAATAAGGAAACGATTTTTCTCTTTTCTTCCTGTAATGCTTCTGCTGCATTTGAAATGATCGCATCTCTGGATTTCTTGAGACCTGTAATCTCGTAGCAGAGCTCGTCATATGTTTTATTGGTTTCATTTAGCAGCTTTTCTTTTTCAAGAAGACCATTCAGTTTATCCAGCACGGCATTCTTCTTTTCTTCAAGAATGGTAAAATCTGGTGTTCCCTGTTTCTTTACGGTATTAATTTCAACCTTTTTGGCATCAATTTTCTTCTGGAAGTCTTTTTTGTCTCTATTGAGTTTTTTCACAACTTCCTCGACAGAATGATTCTTGATGATTTCCGAAACTTCTGGATTGTCCTGTAATACTTTATCCGCATTGAACCCTGCCATCTTTTCAAGCATTACTCTGGCACTTGCTGTTGATTTTCGAAGTTCATTAAGGAATACTCTGGCATTACTACACATCATAATGGTTTCTGAGTCTGATATTCCTTTTAAAAATTCCTTATACTTCGTCTGGTTGTAATCAAACCCATCAACCTGATATTTTGTGGTACTGGAAGATTTACCTTTCTTCGTTTCCTTACGGATCACGGTTTCCTCTCCATCAATCAGAAGTGTGAGTTCTCTTGATACGACACCCTCAACTTCTTCTCCGTCTTCTTTTCTTCTGACATTATTCGGAGATGTACCGTCTGCAAGCTTTCCGGTCAGTGTATCAAAATATGCGTCCATCAACGTTGTTTTACCCTGACGGTTCCTACCGGACACCATCGTTCGTGGTGCAAACTGATACTCCGCAGACTCAAACTTCTTGTAGTTTTCAATGTTAAGCTGTTTCAATTCTACTGTTTTCATACTGTTTTATCCTCCACCCAATAAGCCGACACTTCATAGGCTGTTTTCTTCTCGACCTGATTTCCGACTTTTTTGTTGAACTCTCTGCTCTGGATTCTTCCCTGTAAAATAATATGTGTGCCAGTTCCGCAGGTTCCCATGTATCTTGCATTTCTGCCCCAGCAGATGCATGGTATGTAATCAGATATGCCGTATGATCTATTTACCGCCAGAAGTACATCTGCAATCTCTCTTCCCTTAGGTGTTGTTCTGTATACTGGTTTCTTGCAAGTAAAACCATCCAGAAGAATCTGATTAACTGGAAGCGCATCTTTGTCCATGAATTTTGCTTCTCTTGCGAACACAAAAAGAAGCAATCTACTGTGATTTTCTTCGTGCTTATTGAACGATCTGAACTGCCCTTGAATTTCCATCATTTCTCCTGTATAGTTCTGTTTCACATCAATGAGTCTCTCAGAAACTACAACCGGAAGAACATCTTTCGTTCCACTAAATCGTTCTACGCTAAGTTCGAATCGGTAAAATTTTTCACCATATACTTCATGGCTAAATTCAAATTCTGTTTTAATTTCTCCAACCAGTGTTACCTGATTGTTTTCCAAAAGCTTATTCAACTCCGTTTACCCACCTTTCTAGCTGCATAAAATAGGAAGGGATACCATTGAAGATGCCATTGCACTTATGCAGAGCAACTCAAGTACATCCATTTTCGTCATCCACCAGAGCAATAATGCAATCGTGGAAAATGTTCCCACCTGTGCCATCACTCCGATAAAATACATTCTTTTCCTCATATCCCTCACTTCTTTCTTTTAGTTGCTGCTGCTGCAAGTAAAGCTACTGATAGTGCTACAACTGCGACTTCCAGACGTTTTGTTTTTGCCACCTGATCTGCGATGATTTCGCTTGCAAGACTCTGGTTTTTAGTTACGTTTTCGGTGTGTTTTGTGATTTTAGACATAAAAAATGCCCTCCTGGTATAAATTTTCTTTTCAAATACAGGAAGGTGTGCTATACTTATCCTGTATTTAACTTACCCTAATTAAGTTAGATACGTGCTCCGGTAGGTGTTGCGTCACCTCCGGGGCGTTTCACTCTTCTTTCTTATCGGAATCCCCTTCGAAATATTTAATCCCCATGATCGCAGCTACATACTTTTTATCAATGAATGTGCTATCATTAGCATTTAAAACCGCTTCCAAAGCTGTAAGCCTGCCGGCTAGTAAAGCAAATTCCTCTTCGAGGGTTTCTGGCTCATAAGTATTTTTATTCATCTTTTGTCCCTCCCCAGATTGACGACAATGCTAATCCCATAAGTTTTCCAAGTACTTCCGCTCGCATATTGGAAAGTTCCTTGTCAAGCTTATCTTCCGTCCAGAACCCAACGTCTACAGCCTTTCTGATAAGTTTATCTCCTGTTTCCTTTGGAATATCTTCTTCCTCAAAAGTCTCTCTCAACGATTTAATAATCATTGACAAATCAGTCATTAAAACTGTTGTACTTCCCTTTACCTCAACTGCTCCATCTTTACTTTTAATCATTCTCTTTTCCTCCTTCAAAAATCTTTCTCCCCAATATTAATTCCGCAAACGTTCTAAGCGTTTCTGTCCTTAATCTGTCAAGTTCTTCTTGTATTTTTTCGTCTGTCCACAACCCCATCTGAGCTGATTCAGAAACAAGTTCATCGGCTTTTTCCTTGGAATATCCTTCTTTCACAAGGAAAACTCTTAGTCCCCTGCATATCGCGGTTAATTCAGAAAGCAACTTATTTGCATCTTCTTCTAATTCAACTTTCCCGCCTTCACATTTGATCATTCTATTTTCCCTCCATTTCTCTTTTCAGTGTTTCGTACAGTTCCTTGTGAATCGGAGAATCTTCTGGAATCTCGCGAATTATTTCAATAATTTTGTCTTTTTTCTCCTGTAATGTCATATTCATAAACTCATTTATTTCTTCTTTTTTCATACTGACTTCCTTTCTGTGGTATAATCTCCCTCGAAGGGAGGTGTGTATTATGGATAAAGAACAAATAGTTCATGATTTAGCAATTACTTATGCAAAGTCTAAATTAAATGAATACGTTCTTGACAGAAGAGAAGCTCCATTGGCTGGAAATACTTCTATGTCAAATGACGAAATTCAATATTTAAAACGTGCATATGATTTTGCTATTCAGAATCTTTCGGATTAAACGCTCGTTTCCCGTATAAAGCGTTTTGAATTCCATCGGTAACGCATTCGGCAATTGTCTTCCTGTCAATATTTGCCGTGTGCGTTACTTTTTTCGTTCTCGTAGGTGCAACTTCTTCTCGAATGGCTTTAAGTTCTTCCAAAATCTGCTTGAGTAATGCATTTGTTTCTTCCAACATATCATTTCCTTTCTGTGGTATAAGATTGACTCATCTTCTTATCTTTCCGAACTTCCGTTCATAAATATCATCACCAGAATCATCACTTTCGTTATCACGCATCATTTCAGATGGCAATAAGCCTAAAACTTTCATAAGAACAAGCATGTTAAAAACAGGAATATCTTTCCTATCGTTTGCCCACAGCAGATTCAAATTACACATATCTTGGAATTGTTCATCAGATAATTTAATACCCACATATTCAAATCCTTTCTGTGAAGTATCTACTTTGTATGGTTTTACCTTCTTTCTTTTTCTGAATCTGAATATTAAATTTTTCATGCAAAATCCTTTCTATTGAGTTTTCTTTCTTCTTCCCTACATTGTCATCTGGTTATTTTCCTGCTCAATCATCGGAACAATACCTTTTTCTTTGAGCATGTTGTAAAGAAAAATTCTACCCTTCTGTTTCCATTTGGTATTCATCTTCACATCACGTCTTCCATCTGACCTGACAATATCTACAGTTTCTGAATGTGTGTACCCATTCTTTGAATACTTGTCATACAGCAACCACTGACCGCTCTGCTTGTACTGGATCCCCAAGTCATGCAAGATATCATTCATCTTTTTGCCAGACATTCCATAATCCTTTGCAATCTGGGTAATTGTAACTAATCCCGGGTTCTTTAAAATTTCATCGTAGTAATCTGCTTTCGGTTTAAGTTCTCCGATTATCTGATTCTTGACGCTAATCTGCTGTCTCTGTTCTTCTATAAGCTGGTCTCTTTCTGCAATTTTCTTTTGCGCTACAAGAATTGCTTTTGCCATCAACTCATCATCAGAGAGTGTTTCCTGTCCGACAATGTAACCACCGTTCGTTCGGATAGATGGAACAACTTCATCAAATACCCATGATTCAAATTTCTCTGCTGACGGAAGTTTACTCCGAGTAGTGAGGCGGTATATATCTCCTTCTGGAATGACTTTTAATTCCTGCTCTCCTCCGTCAGTAAGGCATCGGTGCTTTACCGACCCCTTGCAATGTGCCGTAACTGCATCTGCCGGTCTTTTGTATCCCAGCGCTCTTGCCACATCATTTGCTACGAAATATAGCTTTCCGTTAATTTCTACTGTCCGTATTTGGCCGAAATCTTTTGAGTTAAAAATCTGTAAACAGTCCATTTATTTCCTTTCCATGCCTCCGCCTTTTTTCTGGGGATTGCTCTCAACAGTATCAGCAACTCCATTCATATATCCCAAAATATAATGTTTCTTATCTTCTGGAAGTTTATTGATTCTTGTTGTTACATCTCTAATGAGCTGTCGCTTTTCCTCTGACATTTGTTCACCTCCCATAGTTAATTACGTTGTAAATGTATATTATCACGTTTGTGACGCATTGTCAACGTATTTTTAAATATTTTTACGTTGACAACGTAATTATAAAATGTTATACTTTTATCATAAAATAATGAAAGGAGGTTTATAAAATGGATGAGCGATTGAAAGAGTTGCGTAAGTATTTAGGACTTTCAAGAGAAGATTTCGCTAAAAAACTCGGATTAAAAAGTCGCGGAAAAATCGAAAACATAGAGCTTGGAAGAACAAATCCCGACGAAGATTTTTTGAAGCTGATTTGTAATACTTACAATGTTTCCTATGACTGGCTCGTGAACGGAACTGGAAGCATGTTCCGAGACGACGATAGCGATGCGCAGGCTATCGTAGATTCAGTTATGACCGGCGACAACGACTTTGCAAAGAAAATCCTTGTGAAGTTTGCCAAGCTCAGTGATGAACATTGGAAGCAACTCGAAGAAATCCTTAACGAACTGGAAAATAATTAAAAAAAGAAAGACCGGGGAATAAAAAATCTCTGGTCTTTCTTTATATTCTCCTATATTATTTCTGTCGCCAATGGTATAATATATTCATATTCAAATACTAAGGAGGAATTACAAATGAAGAAGAAACTATTAGTGACAATCTGTTCTTTTACTATTTTAGGGGTTTCCATTCCAGTTTATGCCGGGGGTGTTACTGGTGTTGAAGTAAAGAAAGATGATTCTGAAAAATATGGCACAATCAGTGATTTCGATTATGATATCGAAGGAAGCACTGTGAAATTACATGGATATGATGGAAAATGCAAGGTTTTAGAAATTCTTCCGACATACAATATTGACGGAACAGACTATGCAACAGATTTATCGGATTTTCAGGTTGGAATCGGAAATTCGTATGTTGAATCCATCATTTTCCAAGAAGGAATAACTGAGATATATGACGCTATTTTTAATTCCTGTGATGTTCAAAAAGTATTTTTCCCAAAAAGCATGGAGAATGTAACCGACAAAGCATTGTCTTATTTAAGTCCTAAAGAAAATGGCGATCTTATTCAGATTTACTACGCTGGAACACAGGACGATTGGGGAAATATTTTTGCGGAATATAAAAGAACAAAAGTTGAAGATTCTGAATTTGGAGAGGAAATGGGCGAATCAATTGCCGATAAGCTGAATGAAATGATGGGTTCTAAGTATGATAGTTCCGAATTTGAATATTATTTCTCTGCTTCTCCAGATGATTTAAAAACAGAATAATTAGAATGCCGCACCTATTTTCATGGGTGCGGCAATTTTTAGTTACTTTTCTTTCAAGTATAAATACTCTAACAATTTATATACTCTTTTAAAAGTATTTTCTGTTTTAACTTTATCCAGCAATTCAATAATTTTTTCTTTGTAATCCATAAATAACCCTCCCAATCGAAACTTTACTACAGTATATGTCTGGACAGTGGGAAATATGCATTCGAACATTTATTTTTATCATATTTTCCGCAGATCCAATGTAACAGGACACATGGATTAATATTCGCCCTTGCAAACTGCCAGAGATAGACCGGAATATTTATGATTTCAAATATGACCTTTACTTTCACAAATATAAAGTTCGTTTTTACCGGATTTTCTGTGATTTCTACAATATCGTTCGTTCTTAGAATCTCTTTTATGCTCTGGCTTAAAGTTGAATGCTTGCACATATCATCTGCCAAGCGGATGAAGCTTTTACGTAAATAATCTTGATTGCACATCGGCAAGTGAATGATGTAGCTTGCAAAGAAGATTACTCCTGCTGCGATCAGCAATTTCTCAATCTTCCTCATAATATATACCTCTTTAGTCTATAATTTATGTATTTAGTTATACCACTTTTTGTGCAAATTAATCGGGCAAAACGATAAAACTGCATTTTTAATGGATAAAAATATGAAAAATATTTCTGTTTTGACTATGCTATTATTGAATCTTGCGGTATAATATATGCAAATTTTACTAAGGAGGAAATATTTTTATGAGAAAGAAAGTAAAGTTTCTAGCTAGTATTGGGCTGTCAAGCATTTTGCTTGCATCCATGCCATCCAATGTTTTTGCGGAAGATTTTGTGCTATACGAAGAGAACGGCATTCATGTTGAAACAAAAGGATTAACCGATTCCCCGTCCACAGGCACTATAGGACTGTATATCGAAAACAATTCTAATTTGAATTTAGGCATAGCTCCTTATGCTTATGCCATAAACGGTATTATGGCAGGCGGCGATCAGTATGGCATAAACTCCTCTGATGTAGCACCCGGAAAGAAAGCGAATTCTACTTTGGAGCTGATAGATACATGGGAAAATAAAGATTTCTTCAAAGACTACCAGATGGACGAAGTAGATAGCTTTGACGTTCTCTTGTGGGCTTACGACAATGCAAAGAGCTTCAAGGCTTTTGACAGCGGTCAGATTCACGCTGACGTAACTGGAACTACTGTGGTTTCTTCTCCTGTATTTGACGGTGCACAGAACTTGTATAACCAGAACGGCATTAGTGTCGATTTCATTTCCTCAGAGGGTAACAGCTTCACATTTTGTATCACAAACACTACTGGACAGTATTTCGCATACGATGTAACTTCTGAGACTTATAACGATTTTACAATGTCAGACAGTTATGAAATATTCAATCAGTATTTATTAGATGGTTGTAAAACTCTTGTGACCCTAACTCCTACAGATGATTTTCTTGCAGCAAACGGAATTTCCGATGTGTCAAACGTAGATTTCGCATTAACGATTCGTCCATTAGCAGAATATGGTAACGAATATACTACGGACTTAATTTCATATCAAAAATAATTCATTGTAAATCAACGAGCCGAGGTTTTTACTCCCCGGCTCTTTTTATGGTAAAACCTGCATTCACGATCACATCTCCTCCCCAGAGTAATCTGGCAGGCTGTACCAACGTATTAAGATGTCGATTTTTTTCGAACTTCTGCTGAACTATTTACACATTTCCGTTTCAGTGCTACTATATTACCATAATTAATTGATTAGATGAGGATAATCTGATGAAAGTTGAAGCGTAGGCGATAAACGGAAGGTGATTACTATGAAAATTGCTATTTGTGACGATTGTGAACTACAGGTTGAGTATTTTAAGCATCGGATTGAACCGTTTTTGAAGCAAAACGGTGACCGGAATTATACGATAGACGGTTATTTCAGTGGGGAACCCTTGATAGATGATGTTAAGGACGGAAAATGGTTTGATATGATTGTCTTGGATGTAATACTTAAAAACGAAAATGGCGTGGATATTGCCAAAGAACTCCGAGAGTGTGGATATAAGGGCAAAATTGCTTTCTGGACAGCTCACAAGGATTTTGTTTTTGATGCGTTGGATGTTGAATTTACGCATTATATCATCAAGGGAAATGAACACGGAAGAATGTTTTCTATGATTGACAATACCTTGAGTGATATGAAACACAAGATGCTCACAATCAGACACAGAGATTGCATTATAAGGATTCCATTGAACAAAATCGAGTACCTCGAAGCACGGGATAAGCAAGTTTTTGTTCATTGCACGAACGGGATTATGCACAGTATGTATGCAACTTTAAAGTCGGTTGAGCCTTACCTTGATAAACGGTTTTTGCGTTGCCATAAGTCATTTGTTGTAAACATGGATTATGTGCAAAAGCTGGATTCTGATTTTACGATGTTTTCTGGTGATAAAGTACTGATTCGTAAGAACGGATATGCGGATATTAAAAATCAATATTGGGAATATATTATTAAATAAAATAAAAGAGATGATCTGTCAAGGAATAGAAACAGATCATCTCTTTTTTGAGTTCATATCCAAACTCTGGGGAGGAGTTGAATTATGGTATATTTATTATATCACATTTATCACACTTTGCAAATATATTTCGTGGAAACAAATCCGAAATACTTTCCGGCAATGCGGATATAGTACCAAGATGCTCCATCTTTGGCTTTAATGGTATCGCATACATCAACTAAATTGCCTTTTGCAAGTGTAGGATAGCTTTTAAGCTGTGCATACTCTGTTCCTGCCCATGTGCGGACATTAAGTGTATTTGCAGTTACCTTTCCCACCCACTTCGGAGTTTTAGACAGAATAGTTGACGCTGAAAGCGTATTTGCTTTTGCGCCAGTGGTAACAGCGATAGCCACGTGGTGGTTATCATTCAGGAGGATATCTCCTGCCTTTAGATAGTCACCGGATGTCAGATACTTTCTATCCGTCAGTACTTTCGCACCGGCAATCTTCATTGCAGCTCTCATGTTCCGTGTCGTCAGATAGATGCTGACCGCTTTGAGCCTTGCATTATTTAAGCGATACCCAGCCCCTTTGACAATAGCTGCTGTACTTGCGCTGCAATCAGATTCGCAAGCTACCGTGATCTGTGCTGGATCGTAGTTACTTGCCTTTAAGTGCTGCCAGAATGAATACCGGTCATTGCTGTTTCCGGAAGTACCCTGATCGTACCCAATGAGATTGTTCTGTGCCGCTTTTGTCGCCATGTCTGCGATCATGGCTGCGATTTTAGCGTCATTGAATCTTAGCACACAGAGCCACGGTCTGCTGTACCAGTTCATGATCTGATATTCCGTACCAGTCTGATCTCCTGCTTTTCCACCTGCATATCTTCCGCGTTCATCATGTCCGCAGTTGCTGATTTTTACCATTTTAGTTTCTCCTTTCTGGTTAGAATCTCTGTAATCCTTGTAGAACACATCCATGTCAACATTTCCATTAATTCCTGGAACTTTTCCCTTGCTGGAATATTGCCAGCCTACACCGACATTCGGACGCAATCTTTCCTGTACAGAGCCGTTGTCGTTAGCCGGATAACGAGCAATCCAACAATCATACTGCTTCAGAACGTCTGACAGAACGTTATTGTACCAGTCGAGATTACAATAAATTCCAACCTTATAACCGGCTTTCTTGATTCTGGTCAGAAATGCTACTGCAATATTCTCAATAGCCTGTTTTCTGAGACTTCTTTGCTGTGCCCATTCCAGATCGTAGAATACTGGAAAGTCAAGTCCACGTCCACCAAGAACAGAAATTACGTTCTCAGCTTCCTCGATAGCTTGTGCCGATGTTAAAGCATAGCTGTACTTATATCCACCAATAAGAATTCCATTGGATTTACAGCCCTTGTAGTTGTGTTCGAATGATGCATCTGTGCCGGATTTCTGATGAATTCTCAAAATTGCAAACTTAATTCCAGAATTCGATACTTTTGACCAATCCGGTTTCCCTTGCCACGATGATACGTCAATTCCTTTAATTTCCATATGTTCTCCTTTCACACCACGTATCTGTGGTGACTGTATTTCAATGATTCTTGCGATACTTTCGCATAAATCATAGTCGTGTCTAATTTTTCATGTCCTAACATCTTTTGCAATTCCGTAACATCCATACCACGCTCAAGAGACATTGTGGCTGTGGTATGCCGGATAAGATGAGGATACAGCTGTCTTACAAGATTTGCTCTCTCGCTTATCTGGTTCACAATCTGCTCGATCTGAGCCTTTTTTATTCCTCATTCCATCTAAAGTGCTATTACTTGCCTTATTCTGTTGCCGTTGGCATGCCATAAACAGTCACAACAAACTTGGCGGCGCATATTGCATATACAATAATGATATAGTATTTGCTCATTTAACTTTAGCAATTCCTGATGGCCTTGCTAATGGTACTCTACTAGCCACATTTCCAAATGGAGTAAATTTAAAGACTTTGTTAGGAATAGGTGCAAATAGTGTTACAGGCGCAGTTAGCACCATCAATGCTATTAATAACTATATAAAAGACGGATTTATTAGCATTAATTAAAGAAATATGATTGTATATATGCAACAGTTAATGATAAATTAACCTTTCCTTTACTAGTCCATACATTATGAATAAATACTTGTATTCCGTCCTTTGTTCCTGTAGTGTTATATATAAACATTCCAGAATAATTTGAACCTCCGTTAGAAGAATTATTAAAACTATGAGCTAAAACAACCCTATTATAACCACTTTTAGGTTTGAATTTAGTAAATGTTATCATTACAGATCCTGACGCAGGAACATCTATGTCTTTAATTGTATCAGATGATATTTGCATTAAATTACTTATATTCGTGTTTAATGTATTAATGCCTAGCTTGTCTTTCAGGTATGTAAATAATTGTGAGAACGATATTTTTTTTAATACATTCCCTTCTCCAACTATCAATGTGTCACTTTCTGCCGGCGTTGCTTTCGAAGCCAGTGCCGACATTAATATTGTTTTTAATGATTCTGCCATATAATCACCTCTATTCTTTCACTCTCAGCATCGAACCATCAGAAGTGGCAAGTGCTGATCCATCACTTGTGCCTAATACATACTGGACATTCCGAACATCAACAGCAATCGCATATTTCGCCCCTGTCTGCACTGATGTAGGGCTTATGCTTGCACCGGCTATATAAATGTTTGCATCTGCCATGCATATCACCCTTTCACTTTGATTTTATAATTATCTACCCACGTTTCATCTGCAATTTTATATATGAATGTCAGACAATAGATTCCTGTTTTTTGTGGCTCAATTAACGCATCTAGCGTATGCTCGTTGATATTGCAGTTTCCTTGATCTTCTACAGTCTCTGTTTCAGCATCTGTATCAACGAAAATCAATTCGTAATCCGCTGAAATGATGGAAAAAGGGATGTCTACACCGCATACCGGCTCTACTTTACTTTTAAATCGGATTTTTTCTCCCAAATCCATTATTGTATTGCTATCTACGTATCTAATTGCCATGTCCTCTCTCCTTTCAGCATATTTTATGTCCACTGAAACATTGCTTTACAAGCTCTGCCGTCAGCTGACTCAGATTCAGCAATGAGCTGTACTCGATGTTCTCTGATTGTGCCGTATATCCTCTCGGAACGAGCTTTCCAGCAATCTCGTGCCCTGATATCAGAAACAGTACAGTGGCGGTATAAGCTGTCAAGCCACCACTACTTTCTGCATAGATTTCTATGACATACTGTCCATCTCTATTGGCAGGGACTATTGCGTCCCAGATTTCGAGATCCGATCCCTCTCGTCTCTGGAACTCAATAGCGAACTCATTACACGAGCCGTAAACCCTCGTAATCATCATTCATCAGTTACTGTGACAGAGATCACATAAGTTTTGCCTGCATCGACCGGATTAGGCGTTACGCTTGCGGCTGTAATCTTTGGTGGGTTCGGATCATACTTGACAGTTCTAGTAATGGTTGTTGTCTTACCGGCACTGTCTTTTGCAACGATAGTAATTGTATTTGAGCCTGCGGACAATGTGACCGTAGTGCTGAATGCTCCGTTGCTACCAACAGTGACAGCTTTACCATTAACTGTAACGGTTACAGGAGAAGATGTTGCATCGTTGGTTGTACCAGATACAGTGATTGTATTTTTATTTGTAACATATCCATCTGACGGAGAGCTGATGCTCAGAGTTGGTGGTACGGTATCAATCTTAAATGTTACGGATTTCTGCGTAGCTGCGTTGCCATCGTAATCGGATGCATCAAACCTAATGGTATGAGAACCATCGGTAAGAGCTGTTTCCGGTATGTACGAACAATTGTAACCACCGGTTACGGCGGTCTTTGTAATGCCGTCAGTAATCTTGCTTCCGGAATCGATTGTGATACCGATAGTAGACGGATTAACACCAGAATCATCATCTGTAACAGTCCATGTGATAGTTGGCTTGTTGTTGACAAGTGTTGCAGATGCTGTTGGATTTGTGACTGTAATTACTGGAGCGACCTTTTCTTTAACGGTTAATCGCAGGGAACTACCGATTGCGGAATCTGTTGCATCTTTGGTGGTCACGTTTCCAGCATCGTCCGTTGCCTTGATTGTTATTCCGTAATAATGTCCGCTCTGGCTGTAACTGGACTTATTTGGAGCTGTTACTGTAGCTTCATATTTTCCCGTATTACTGTTAAAAGTAAGGGTGTAAGTCTGTCCATTTACAATAGCTTGTACTTGCTTTACTGACATTTATGTACCTCCATTTCATAATTCATTCTATATAGTAATGTGCAATGTAAAAGAGATTTATTTTTGGAAACTCTATGAATCGTTATTGTGCGTGAAGATGAATTAATATTTGAGATTCTAAAGGAGTTACTATTTTATATTTCATAAATCTTTAAGCCAACTTGAATATAACGATTGTACATCCACCAGATAAGCTAATCTTATATTGAAATGAAATGTTTCTCTCAGTATATTTCATTTCAATGGTGCTGTCGTAATCCACACCTTTAACAAGCGTTTCGATAAAAGAACCGTCCTGTGCCTGAATATTGACTATAGATAATGAACTTATCTTGTATCCTCCACTACGATACGTTGAAACTAGATAAAGTCCCGGAACAAGAGGAACAGTAACTAGTCCATTGGTGATCATACCTTTATAAAAGGGTTTTAACCGGTTACTATTTTATGCAGTTGATCATCCATGTATTTTGGCTGCGGTATCCAATATACAATTCGGAAGTATCGCCTGCACCGAATACTCCAATCATTACAGCATCAGTGTAAGCCATTATAATTCCTTTAGTATATACCGGAATAGTTTTAGTACCCACAGTAATATTTTCGACGACAGAGAATCGGAATTGTACGTTTCTTTCATCAGTAAGAGAAGTAATGTTTCTGTATGGGAACGAGTTACTATTTAATTCATTAATCGCCCCCAGTACCGTCTTGTTTGAGGTCTGCAAGTTGCGGATAACCGCATTGGTCAGTTTTCCGACAATCCAGTTCCAGATTCCGCTGAATGGTGAAAGTTTGTTTGTTTTTGATGCAGCATCATAGAGCATTAAGGTATCTGCATCTTCTGGAGTTGCCTTTACTGTGTATTCATTAAATTTTGCCATATTAATTCTCCTTTTCTATATTGAGCTTTTCATAAAGCTGATTAATTAATTTTTCCTGTCGGTCAAGCTGTTCTTTCTGGCTTTTTATCATTGCAAACATTGCTGGAATCATGATACGCTCATTCCAGTCCTCAACAAGTCCGTTTTGATGCCGAGTAGCTTCCGGAAAGAATGCTTCTACATTCTCAGCAATAAACATCGGGATATATCTTCCTTCATTTTCGTCCCCTTTAACTAGATATCCCTTTTTGTATTTCGCCCACGTTGGTTCGATATTGTACCATTCTTCAATTTCTTGCTCTGAAATATTGTTTCCAATATCTTTATAGCGTTTCGAGGATGAAGATTTCAGCATCAGCTGTTTGTATCCTGTACGTCCATCCCAACAAATAGTATTTGATGATGTCGTATACTCCATGTCTTCTATCTTTGGTGATTTTGCGAAAGATGCAGGATTAGTAACAGTTAAATTTTCAAATGTACCAGTGTCAGCCGATACCTCTGTGGCATATACGTTTAGACTGTTATCATTCCAACTGATTCCCCAATTTTCACTATTTTCAATTTCAATATCTACTTCATCGTCAAAGAACTTCTTGATATCAACAGGGAATATTCCATCGCTTGAAAACTGTACACCTGTATATTTCATGTACTTTGAATTTTCTTCGTAGCTTGTAAATACAGCATATCCAGAGCGATCAATTAATCCTTTAGCAGCATTATTGGCATCTTTAATTTTCAGATAACCGTTTCCATTCTTTTCGCCGCCCAACGTCAATTCACCGCCAAGTGCCGCACTGAAGCTGATATACAGTTGACCATTCTTGTAGTACAATCCTTTCCACGCACCATCATTTGATAGTATTTCTACGATTTGCGATTGTGTTAGATTGTCCACATCAATCACTACCGCAACACTCTGCATATCCATCAATGTTGTAGTTCCACCGGACGCATATAATTTACATCTAACATTTGTCACATCTCTTGGAATACCGACAGTTGAACCATTAGAACTTGCTACTGTCTGACCAGATCCATTTGTCAAAATAGAATACAAATAGTGTGTCACGGTGTCCTCATCGGTTGAACTAGTATAAATGGTATTCCAAGTATTTCCGTCAGCAGTCTCTTCAACAACGAATCTGCCTTTATAAGGCACTCTAGTAGCTGACTTTCCGTCACGATAATACGCTTTAAATGTTATAAAGTTTGGACTAATTGTCTTGTCAGAGCCACGTTTCAAGACGTTACATGATGGCTCAACCATGTATGTTCTACCAGGTTCACCATCTTTTCCATCTTCGCCCTTTTTCTGCTTAGAAATCGTGAATCTTTTTGTTACTGACAGATTGCTGAGATATGTTGCTCTGATGTCTATCCATCCATTGTCTGCCGATAGCCCAGTAACATTGTAGATATGTGTTGCATCACTCCAAGAGCCTGTGATACTGTCGGATTTTGTGATTGTATAACTACAATCGTCTGTAATATCCGATGAGCCATACATTACAGTAGCTTTGGTAGATACCTGTGGAAATACTGCGATATTGCCATTTGCATCAGCCGTAATCGTCTGCATTTCGTTTGATAGCTGCAAAGTCATGTTTTTAGCAAGAGCTGCTGCTTCAAGAGCTTTGTTTGCTGTGGTATCATCAGTATATTTATTCAGTTTCTTCCAGTCAGATGACGCATACACACTTCCTTTTGCTCTTGCTACAACACAAGTGAGGATATCTCCGCCGTCTTGAGACCATAAATCTCCGATATCATACGGCGGTGAAGGCTGTATAACAAACGTCCTTCTCTTGCCGTCTGCGGTATCTTGCGCTTTCTCAGCTTGTGCAAGTGCTTTGGAAATGTCGTTGTCTTGAATCATCTGCCATTTCCATGTTGCACCGTCCTGCATAAACCGATATGCGTAGCCAGTACTCTTCCAGTAAAAAAGATCGCCTTCATGTTTTTTACGTTCTTCTGTGCTTGTCCACTCAGAAGCCGGTTTGTTCTGCAAAGACGGTTCGTAATCATAGAAGAAGGACTCAATCTGTCCATCAATCTGTGCTTGTAATCCAGCCAATGAACCTGTTACTGTGTCAGCGTAATCAGCTAATTTACCATCTGAATAATCTTTGCTCTCCTGAAGATTGTCGGATAATGCTTTTGTGGCTGTTTTGCCACCGATAACAACTGAATCACCACTGATTATTACTTTTTTGGTGTCCATATCAACAGAAAAGAGAATATTCCCATCAGAATCCTTGACCATGATTGCACCGGCATTAATCCAATCAGCATTAACGCCAACCGCGTTCAAAATTCTTACAATCGTATCGCCATCAACTGTCATGCCACCATTCCATGTCTGCCCACCATCTGTAGACACTCCCCATGCCTCAGAAGTCATTTTCCAAATTGCCTGAGATTCTGCCAGAGTTGGTTTGTCGTGTAAATAAAAGATTTTGCTTCCATTTTCCTGTGGCTCAACAGTAGTATAAACTCCTGTGGCTGAATCAATTCTTTTTCCAAATTCTTCAAGAGCTTTTTCTCTCTCGGTTTTTTCCTGCTTAACCATATTTCTTGCAGTAACAAATGCCTGCGTCGCCTGGGAATATTGGGTGCTGCTATTTTTAGCAGCGCTTTTGGCATTACAAGCTATCTTCTGACCGGATCCCGGTTTCAATGTAGTTGTGGTAAGTAGCGATGTGTATATTTTCCCATTTCTATCCACAATAATCAGTGAATCTCCGGCTTCCAGAGCCACATCTGTAGGACACTCGGATTCAAATGGTCTAAATCTCATGCCAACGCATTTCTCGGCAATCATTGAAGCAATCGTCTGGCCATCGCCAACACGAATTAATTTATTACCAGAAATTCCAAGTACATATCCCTCTGTACCAACCATGTAAGTTTGCGGATTATCAGAAGAGGATTCGCTGTATTCAGTTACTTTCACGCCTGTGATTACTACATCTGTATGATGCGGAGTAAAACCATAGGTGGTTTCTATTTCAGAAATGTTACCTTTTTCGTCAGTTGCAAAAAGCCTCAGAATCCCATCATTTTCAAGAAGCGTACCATTGTCAGCCGACAACGCACCATCTGAGTTCGAGAAGTTAAGATTAACGTTGCTTCCGTCCTGTGTTTTTAATACTCCAAGTTCATCAACTGTAAGTTCTTCTTCATTGACAGAACCGTACCAATTGATGCACAATCTGCCATATTCATCGCATCTCATCCACTGACAGCCAATCTGTGCAACCCACTGTAGAACCTGGCGAAATGTTAAAGCTTCGTCATTTGGACGATTCTGCACGATATAATCATCTCTGTCAAATGATGTTGTTTGCAAAGTAACTCCACATACCTCGCAGGCATCTCGTACAATCTGCCCTCTTGTTGCCGGATATTTCAATTTGCTGTCGGAATAATTGCGGTCAAACTTCCGCATATTATCTTCGCACGTAAGGTCTATGGTCACCGTTTCGTCTTCCGGCTGTTCAATAACTGTCACTGTGCAAATACGTGTTTTTTCAATAACCGCATTTTTATGAACTATGATTGTATCACCGGTTGAATCCAGTATTTGTTCTCCAGCTGAATCTAACAGTTCACTTGTATCCTCATTTTCAATCTGTAATCCAACATAACATATGACTTCTGCTCCCTCAAAATCGTAATCGGAGTACTCACCGTCAAAATTATTAATGCTAAGATTCAATACATTGATGATTGCAGAACCGATGTCAAAGCTACTATCATTAGATACGGAATCTTCGAATTCCATTCCGTTTTGCCACAGATTGGCACTGGTCAGATTGAGTACAGTTCCGTCTGTAAGTGTGATATCTGCATACTTGAGGTACTGCACGTCCATTCCGTTCTTGACTTTTTCTTTCCATCTGTTAGATAATTTTCTCATGCATTACCTCTCAATCACATCAAAACTGATAGATTCTGTTCTCTGGTTTCCATGCCACCACCATTTAACAGGCGCACTCCTGTCACCAACATAAAATGTTCTGGTTTCGTATTTTCCAGACATCATATCTGGATATGTAATTTGGATGTACTCGGGATTGAACGCTTGAAGGATCTTAGCTGTAGTAGCCCAATCTTTACCTTTCCACTGCAAAGCTAATTTCCTTTTTTGCGCTACCCTGTTTTTATGCATGACAGAGTCATCAGATCTTCCTGATTTTGCCGCTGATACGTCCTGTAATCCCCATGTGTAGGAAGACGGGCAAGGCATCGAGACACCGTTTACTTTTAAAAATATTTCTGCCATATAACACCTCATAAAAGAAAAAGCACCTCCCCGAAAGAAGATGCTTAATTACACGAAAATAGCGCCTATCGCTCTGATAGACGCTTTATGATTCTTTATTCTATCACATATACAAGGTGAGATTCAGTAAGAAAAAGTTATATTAATGTTTCTTTTGGATATCAGAAATGAATCTTTCGAAGTGCTCTTTGCAAAATGATTCGTAATCCGTGTTTCCCATGAGAATTGCCCGATTTTTTCATCCTACCATTTCTCCCTTAATTGATTAATTGGTTTTCCAGCTACTCCGGCACTTTCTCCGCTGTCAGTAGCTTTAAAATACGCACCTTCGATTTGTGGATACATAAATTCGAACATCAAATAATTCGCAGCATCGCAAAGATACTCCGTGTTACCGGTTTTCAGATATTTTTTGACACACATATCATGAGATTCTATGGCATTTACCAGACGTTCTCCAAAATTATCTTTTGCAGTGCCATATTTGTAAAAGCTTGTTTCGCACCGGTTTTGCCTCAGTTCATCAAATCTGTCTGAATACTCTGCCGGCATTTCTTTTCCAAGTCTACTCATTTCTTTCTCACTTTCTAATTAATTACTGTATCGTTTTCCATCTAAAATCCATTTGAAGCATCTATGCGAGGAAATAATCGCCCTCTGTATTTAAAATAGATTTTAGGCTGTTTTATTCAATGAATATCTGTCCTTCATATTTTTCAAATCTGTACTTCTGTGAAATATCTGGATATTTTTCTTTATCAACCAAACTGTAAAACATTTTTTGTGGTCTGGCATATAGTTTTCTTTCTCCATACAAAGCACGGTAAATTATCAGCGGTTCGTCTGTCTCTGTATGCTTTGCTTCGCCGACAATCTTATACAGGTAATCATTGCTCCGCAAATCACTGACGGTTTCTCTCTTGAAATGTTTTACTATGTCCCCCGGTTCAAACAATGGTCTGTCTATTGGCATATTTTCATTCCTCCCGTTTCTGTTTCACGCGGTTATACAAAATGTTCTGTGTCTTCTCCGTGAAGAACAGCCAGATATGATAATCGCAGTCCATATTGTTGTTCTTTCCAATGTCAGAGCCGAAATATTCGTCCATCATATCCAGATAATATTGCGGCTCATCGTCCTCTTCGACTATTCCGTCTTTCACCATATCCAAGTCAGCATTTCGAATCATACTCAGGAACTGGTCAAGGTCATTTGCGTAGACTATCGGATGTCGTTCTCCTCGATACTGTTTGAACTTTTCAAAGAACTGTTTGACCAATGCCATAGTCAGGCAGATGTCGTGGTCTTCCAAAATATCTTCTTTGTCCCCGTACAGAGAATTAAATCCATTGTACAGGATTGTCGGTAGTTCTTCGTCTTTGTAATCGACAGAGCGATTCTTTTTCGCATGTGCGTACCGTTCCTGCTTCTGCTCTTTCGTTCTAGGTGGTATATTATTAATATTTATATTTATATTATTATTAGGAGCAGAAGTCTTTACTCCTTTACCAGCACTTGGTAAAGTCTTTTCCTCTGTACTTGATAAAGTACAGTCTTTATTTGTATCAGTAATTGATTTATCAGTAGTTGATATATCAGTTCTTTTATTATGGGGGTGATGTTCTACCTCTGGAGTTTCTAGGGGTAGGTTTTCTATACCTTGAAAAAAAGACTCTTGATTATTGTTGTTATCAGATACATCCTGCGGAGTTTCGTAAATATTATAAATGTACTCAAACTTAGATCGTCCCTCTTCTTTGCAAGGTTTTTTCTTATCCACAACAAGGTATCCTGTTGTTTTTAATTCCTTTATAGTTGACTTTACTGCTGTTTCGTTTTCTTTCAAGATTGCACATAACCCCGGAATAGAATAATTCCAAGAATCCGGTAATGAAAACATTACAGATAAAAGCCCTTTTGCTTTTAAACTCAAATCCTTATCTCTAAGATGATGATTACTCATCAGCGTATAATTCTTTGTTTTGTGTACTCTAAATACTGCCATAAAATGACCTCCATTCATTTTCAATCCTCCAAATTTATAAAAACAGTAGGCATATCTCTTGGAGGTGAGATTTTCGGGAGCTACCCTAGCCTACTGAATTTACCACATATTAAATACCATACACTTCTTTGTTGTATTTTGCTCTATCCATATCGGATTTTATTCTTACCCATTTATCAATTTCTGCCATTGTTTCACATAAATTTTTCATCATGTTTATTCCGAACATAGGGATGCTCCCACATTCTGAGACGATTTTAAAATCAAGACTTGCAATCCCTTTATTGTTTTTATCAGAATTAAATCCAGTTAATAAAAAGTGATATCGACTATGTAACTTCGAAGGTAATAGAATTAAATTATTAATATCATTGTTGCTTCTGTCAAAGTCAATATGGTGGATTACATAGTTACTGTCGAAATCAATCCCATAATAGTCTTTGTAATATTTACGGTAGTTAAAAGATTTTGCCATAAAAAAATACCTGCCTTTCGTATATAAGATGCCTTGAAATGTATGTAAATCAACAGGCAGGCGGCAAGGCATTTCCGCTTGTCCCCCGTCGGGTTAGCCTGTTGGTTTTACCAAACAAAAAAAGAGCACACAAAAGAATCGTGAGGTTTTTCCCTCGTTTCATCTTTAGTGTGCTCTTTTCTTAACGTTTATGCATTTATTATATTACCACATCCATACCGTAAAATCAATATGCCGGGGACGGATTCATGCGGTAATCTGTGTTGTTCTGAGCCTTTGTGACAATTCGTGCCAGTTCACGCTCGTTCACTTTGATGCTGTTCATGATGTACTCCGGCGAAGAACCGCCAAAGCCACCATTGTTCATCAAAGCAGTAACTACACCACGCTCAACAGCTTCCATGATCTCATCTTTCGTAAGTCCCATGTTGCCGTCATATCCAGACATGATACTGTCGGCAATGGATTTCATGGCTTTACGATTTTCCAAAGGAAGAACGGCTTCTTGTCCTGCTTCGCCTACACCAATGACAGATGCATTTTTGAACAAACCACCTTTTGCATACCAATTTACACCAGAATCCCATCTGTAGGAATAACTGTTTCCATTTGCAGATGCACTAGAGTTCATGTAGATGTGAGGAGTTTTGATATGAACTGACTGTAATCCATTTGAGAACTCCTGTGCCGCATTTCTGCCTACTGTGTACATGCCTTTAAGGCTATTTGCAACATTTCTGGAAAACTGTGTGAAGTATTTGGACATTGACGGTATCTTACTACTCAAGGTTGATTCCATACTATCTATGATCTGCCCTTTTCCAGTAATGCGCTCTGCTGCTTTTTCCCATTTATTTGTCATAGTATTATACTGTGATGAAAAATGGGATTCTACAGTTTTCTGCATTTCTCCCAGTTTCAAGTTGGCTGCTTGTTTCATTGAATCAAGGTTCTTGGAAACCTCTTTTGCAGAACTTCCCCATTGCATTACAGTTGCCGTAGCGACTCCCTGAGAAGATTCAGTGGCTTTTGAATGAATTGCCTCATAATCGCTCATGGCAGTACTCTTCATCTGACCAGTAGCTTTTGTTACCGCACCTGCCGCATCATTGAAATCTCTGGTGGTATTCCATCTAATTTCTGATGTTTGCTTAGACACAGATTCTTTTGCGGTCTGAACTGCATCGGGGAATGTTTCTGCAAAAATCTTTGCAACAGATTCCGTATTCAATCCCATTTCTTTTGCGGTTGCCATGATGTTTTCATAAGCTCCCTGAGCTGTGCCACTTGCATTAGGCATATCGTATAATGCGGTATTAAGTTGAGTCTGTTGGTCAGAATTTAATCCCAACTGAGTAGTTAACTTCGGAAGGACTTCTGCCAGCTCATCAACAGAGTATTTGCTAAGATTGAGACTACCTGCCATATTCGTTGATTTATCACCTAATGTTTTGATAGATTCTGATAGAATATCAAACATATCATCCGTGATAAGTCCTTGCTGATACAAAGAAGAAAATGCCTGTTCTGCCTGATCTGATGTCACTCCCATTTCTCCGAGTTTGTCAATTATCTTCTGAGTTGCCGCAGATTGCTCTTCTGCTGTCATTCCTTCTTTTTCGAGAGATTCTTTCAAGTTCCAAATTTCCGTTGCAGAACCAGATATTATGTCGCCACGTTGTTGTAATGTCTGAATGAAATTATCCATGGTATTGCCAAATGTGGTTCCTACTCCATTGCCGCCTTGCATACTTTCTACCATACCGGCAATTTTAGAAGTTGCATAAACCGCCGCTGCACCTACACCAACAATTAATCCCGCTGTACCTACCAATGGTCCCAACTCTTTTGCCAGTGAAGCGAATTTCCCACCAGATGTTCCTGCCGCTTCGCCCAGTCCGTCAAGAACTTGTGTTGCTTCGGATGTTCCTTGTCCAAGAATACTGGATAATTTTTCGGCAATAATATCAGCACTTTCTTTTGCCATGATTTTATCACCGATATGACCGATAAGTTTTCCGACAAGTGTTCCGATTCCTGTGATATCTGCGATTTTTACAGCAACAAAAGCTGTTGTAAGACCGGCTGTGATCTTTCCGGACAATCCGCTTTCCCACAGTCCAGACATTGCTTCGCCAAATCCGCTTATGAGCAATTTAGCGGCTGTTGCAAGTAATTTTCCCCATGGAAGTTGCCCGATAAAATCGCCAATGCCTTCTCCAAGCTTTCTGAATGTATTAGGAGTTAATGCATCTATCAGGGCATCGCATAAATGGCTAAGAAAGTATCCGAGAGCCTTTCCATTCTCTTTCCAGTGCATATCGGATATAAATTTGGAAATCCCATCGCCAAGATTTTGAGTGAAGTCATCCCAATTGAATGTTGCTGTGAAGCTTGCAAGTGCTGTAAATGCGCCGTTTATTCCAGTTGTTAATGCACTAGCAATTTCTGTGAAATTAATTTTCTCAAATATACCATTAAGGGCATTTCCGATATTAATTCCGATTTCGTCATATTTAAGATTTGAAACAAAACCATAGAAAATGTGCCAGCTCTTCATAAAGTTATTACCAATCAAATTTCCAAGATTAGTCCAGTCAACTTCACGAGAAAGCCCCATGATGCCTTCTGCAAATTTCTTGCCAAGGTTTTTGAAATTCGTTCCCTCAAGTAACTGATTGGCTGTATTAACTATTGTATTAATACCAGCTCCAACGGTACGTCCCATCAAATCCCAGTTGATATTATCAACAAGGCTGTTGAAAGTCTGGGTGAACGCACTGGTGAATTTAGTGATGTAAGGGCCTACGTTATTCCAGTTAATGAAATCATAAAGCTTTTGCATTCCCCAGTTAATGCCATCAGCCATGATTTTTCCAAGACCTTTCCAGTCTTTTCTCTTAAAGGCATTTACAATGGCATCTGCCATTTCATTTGCCCTGTTGGACATTTTCTTGAATGCTTCGTCCCATGCTTTTTGATATGCAGACAAAGCATCGTCCAAAGCTGCATCAAGTGCTCCGATATGCCCCAAACCGCCTTTTCCAGAGCCAGAAGATGGATTACTTGTACTACCAGAATCAGAATTGTCATTAAGCTGATTCAGTTCATCAAATGAAAGAACTGACAATGTTTTTTTGAGTTTTTTGGCATTCTTATTTGCAGTATCAATAGAATCACTGGCATTATCCATATCATCCGCAATGTTACTTGTATCTACAGAAATACCGCCAGTAGATGATACAAAGTTAGACAGTTTGATTCCAAGAAGTTTTGCAATATAAGCGAACATTCTTTGTATTGCGATTACTATTGCATTGATATATGGAAGTACTGTTTGCAGTATAGGAATGAATAAGGAACCTATTGTTCTACCAAGGGATGCAAAGTTAGATTGAAGCATACGAATCTGATTTGCCGGTTGATTTCGATTTGTTATCGTAAGGCTTTTTATCCTCACTTCTGCATTATTACAATGCATGTCCAGCGTACCTTTTTACCACAGGCTCTGCACCTGTACCGTCCGATAGTGATGCCTCTTGGGAAGATTATATTCTGTAGTATCTCAACTACAGTTTCACTTCCTACGCGTTGCGGTTGACTATACTTTTAATCATAGCCTTCACTCTCTGATTACCGTTGCAAACGGCTTTCCAGCTTATTTCATCACTAATAACTCATATCCTACTTGACGGTTTCGATATGAGCGACTTGCCAGTAGCTACGCATTTATCACGCTACTGACCTATTTATCGTTTCTGACAAATCAGCCCACGCATACTTAGAGTTGTTCAGCAAGATAATCGTTCTTAGAATCGTTTTATCTGCCTGAGACAAATTCGATATGCTGGTATTAATTCCAAGATTATATAGTTCCTGTTGCATGTTGGCATTACGGATATTGATGCCGTACTTATCCATAGCGCGGCTCATACCGGTCAAGCCAGATGCCATGTCCTGCCATACATCTTCAAAGTTCATATTTCTTACAGATGCAAGGTCTGCGCCAATCATAGTGAGTACATTAGACAACTTTAATGCAGTCTCTGATGTATCTCCCATAGATGATGCCATCTGCGCAAATGTTGCCTGATACTGCATTGTCTTTTCTGGGTCAAGTCCAAGACTGGCGGTATTGGTTCTAGTCAGTTCGCCAGTATCTGAAATTTCGAATCCTGTCAGTTTCTGTGAAAGCTGTTTTGCTCTTTCTTGGAATGAATTTGCATATGCTTCAGCAGATTTTATACCACTTTTCTTCCATTCATTAGTGTTGATTCCTTCTGCCACCTGATTGAACGCAGAGTTGAAATAGTTCAGAGTCTCTACATAGTTCATTGCGGATTCTACTGGCGATGCCAGAACATCTAATGCTCTTTTTGCGAGAAAACCTTTGGCGTAAAGAGCACTCAACTTATTCGTTACCGAACTCAGAGGATTTGACAATCTTCTTATTTTTTCACCAGCTTCAGAAGATGCATTTCCAATACCTGCGATTGCAGATACGGCTTTTCCGCCTAAAGAAATAGCTTTTGAAGCAAATTTTTGAAAAGCATTTGTCAGCCCATTAATTACAGTACTTGCTTTTGAACCTAACGAAGAAAGCGTGTTAAATGAATTCGAAACGCTACTTGTGGCACGCCCTACTTTGCTTCCAGACGATGCTAATACTGCAAGAGCTTCTGTCATTCTTATTGTGCTCGAACTGATATCTGGTACGCTTTTCATTACGTCAAAAAACTTTAAAACCTCTTGCGCGAGAGTCGATAATTGACTTGCAGTCTTTCCGGTTTTATCTCCTGCACTAGCTAATTTTCCAAGAGAAGTAATAAAAGCATTGGTGGATGCTGATACTTCGCTCATAGAGCCTAATTTAGTAGCCGCATTATTTAAACCTGTCGCAAGATTCGGAAGTTCCTTTGATACATTGCCGATATACTGTCCTGTACCGGCAAGTTTAGCTATAGCGGTTGTGAACCGGCTAACGCTCGGAGAAACATCTGGAATAGCATCAAGTTTCTGCATCTCGGTAAGAATTTCGCCTAATTTCCCTGTATCAAACTGACTGAAATCAGATTTTCCAAGACGATTGATAGCGTTTATAGCCGCATTCAATCCATTTGCTTTAAAATTCACGCTACCTAAACTTTTTAAAGAATTGGAAAAATTATTTAACCGGCTTATGTCAAGATTTCCAAAAGCAGTGTTTAATGTATCTAATTTTTTTACAAGGTTATTAATAGACCGCACCGCCTGAGTTGTGCTACTCTCTATTTGTATATTGAGGGTATCTATGGTATTATCGGCCATTAAAGCACCTCCTTTTAATCAAAAAAATAAAGGGCAGACAAGACTTTTAATCCTGCCTGCCCTCGTCATTATTACCATGATTCAGCTCAAAATTTGCTTGCATGAGTTGCAATGTCATGAGCAACCTGTCACGTTGCCGTTTCTTTTCTGTTTCAGAAAGATTCTCTTCATCCTCTTGCTTTTGCTTTTCGGCTGTTTGCGAAAATGGTTCTTTAAGGTATTCAGCCTTTGACTTTTTGCCAATAAGCACATTTGCAACCGCAGTCTGAACTGCACACATCGTGTACATGTTGAACTGCCATGCTTGCGAATCTGCCATTTTTTGTTTTAATTTGTAGGCTTCCATGTATGGTTCTAAATCATACGGTGTGGAATCCCAAAACTTTTCCTCAGAAACGCCAATAGACAAATAAAGTGGAAGTAGTTTTTTATGGACTACCTCAGGAAAGCTCAGCTCTTCTTCTTGTGATCCTGTGGCATTTTGGTTACTTTCTGATTCTTCTCGGCTTCTTCCATCGCTTTCAGCATGCCGGATAAAAAACCGTTTTTCTCAAGCTCCTTACTCGCTTTTTCAAATAGAGTAAATCCATTATGAGGATTTTCCTCTGTGGATTCATCTTCATAATCATCCAGAAGGTCACATACCTTTTCATATGCAACTTTCTTTTCTTCTTCGGTTTCATACCCGAATTCATCTTTGTGTTTTCTTTGCAGTCCAGCCAGAATCAGTTCTGGAAGCATTTTAATCATATCTTGTGGATTGGCGATTGACCCCATAGAGGACACCTGTGTAAGAATGTCCGACTGAGTAAGCACTCCGTATCCGAATTTTACTTTGTATGTTTTATCATTTACTGAGAAACTAAACATGAATTATCCTCCCTGCTTTACATCTTATTCAGTAGCCGCTGTCGGCTCAATTTTGGTATCCAGTCCCTTATATGTATTGATGATAAGAGAAATAGACATGGTTGCTGCTTCGTTCTGTGCAATTTCTGGCATTGGAATTTCGCGACCGCATTCTGCAATAACAAAGAACGCGTCTGACATATCCGGGAATGATACCTGGAACCAAGTTGCCAGTCCTGTAGTTTTTGCAGCCTTAGAATCTTCGTACAGTTTTTTAATCTGTTTAACAGATTTGTCTGGATCCATGATAAATTCAATCTCCCAAGTACCACCTGTATCCTGTCTACCAGCTGCATACTGAGTCAGATAATCTTCCAGTGCAGAAACATCAATCTGTTCTGTGTCAAGAGAAATACCGCCGATGGAAGAGGCTTCTTCCAGCTGTGTGAATTTGGCAGGTTTTGTGCCTTTCACGGTTTCAACGGCATATGAAAATTTCACACCAAGTGTAGTTAATCGTGCCATTTTGGCTCCTTTCTGCCTTTCGGCTATAATTTGTTGCAATAAAAAAGAGCCTTAACGGCTCTGGTTCTAGTACGTAACCCTGTACCGGGAGATAAAAGGATCACCGTCCTTTCTATTCTTCTTTGCTCAATTGTTTTAAAAACTGATTCACATAATTGCTCAGACCTGCAACGAGGATTCCCTGTGTGATTGCGGTAAAAATTGCCATTGCGATTTCCTGTGCGCCAGATATAGCGCATGTAGCAATAACATAAATTCCACAAATCAGAATGCCTAAAGCACCAAGGATTGCCGGGATATATTTGTCCGGTATGACTTCGGACTTTTTAATACCCATTCCGATAAAGTACAGTACAACCGCAACAATAAGAAGTTCCGGTTTCACGTAATTCATAATCTGCTCCATATTTTCTCACTCCTTTCCTAGAGTAATGTGCCAGTATATATCCGGCTATATCTGCTAACAACACGTTTTATGCTGTTATCAGCATTATTTTGTCTTACGGGCCCGTATATCCTACGGAACCCCATGCCAACCATAGCCTTGTGACTGGCATCGTCAATTTCATATGCTTTTGAAGAAGCTTTTGAACCAGTCGCATAGGATTCTGATTGGAAAGATGGCGTTGTCGCGCACTCATCTCCCTCAAGATTGCCACGTGATGTTGGATTTCCAAGTAAGAACAAACGTGCGTAAACCCTTTTGTTTGAAGCTACCGTCTGACTTTCGTCATTAGAAAAGTTCCCTTTTCCTACAACGGGTTCAATAGTTGCTTTCCATCGTTCAAATACATCCGAAACTGGATTTTTTACTACATCTGGCATCTCTGTCACCACCTTGTTTTGAGCATAGAAAAAGCACCCACCATTCCGGTAGATGCTTTTATATTTTACAGTATACATAAAACAGACGTTATATTCAGTAAGAAAAGGTGATATGTTTTTATGCAGAAAATACTTCTTTTGCGATTCTACGGATATTCTGCATAATTTCTACGCTCGCTTTGTAAACGGGCATTGTAGCCTCTGTACCGTAAGAACGCACCCATTCGCCAGAATCTGCCACATATACCCACGATTCGTTTTTTCCTTTCCCCTGTCCGTAGGAACCAATGGTATATCCGAATTCTTCTCCTTTTGGATGGGGACTTGTTCCTGCCGGAGTGTTGTACGAAATACCAGCACCGAATTCTATGAACAAAAGTCCAGAGCCTTCGCACACAAGAGTTGCCTGCGCGTAATTTCCGAACCTGTTGATTTTGATGTAGGTATTGTGGTTTTTATCAGAATCTCCCTGTGCCAACATAATATTTTCGTCTATGACAGGAATTCCCAATTCGCAAAGCCTTTTAAGAAATACTTCATTTTTATCGCAAAGACTGTTTTGATATGCTTTCAATTCTTTGATTACATTTCCAATAGATTTTTGGCTCAGATTGCATTTGATTACTCGTCCGCTCATTCTTCTGCACCTATCTTTTTAATTCCATATCTAGCCAGATTTCCTCTTTGCGTATCAAGGATTTTCTTCAAACGGTAATCTGGCGGTGTTGTAGGAATACCATCTTCCAGAACCAGATTTCCCAGTGTGTCAACCTGTGGCACGGTATCAATCCAAAATACATCTCCCTCTTGCGGATGGAAAGAACGGTTAAAGGAAGTAATGTACCTGTCGTAATCCGGCACGATTCCTGCTGATATTTCCTCTGGCGTTCCTGCGGTAGATGATACGGAAAACTTAAAACTTTGTGGCTGATTGTATGTCGGTACGGTATCTATTCCATCAAGTGTTTCGGTTACTCTTGACCAGTACACGGTCTGTTTCTGTCTTTTTAATCCTCTCATAATACTTTCTCCAATGCAAAAAAAGGAGAACATTTCTGCTCTCTCCTAAATGGTTGATTGTTTATTTTATTTCAGTTTCGTTCTACACTTCTTCAGATTTATCCATTTCAGAATCTGCATTGTGGTTTGCCCTCATCAGTTAATTATTTTCCGCTTTCAGTTCCTTCCTTATTAACATCCATCAGCTCATTATACTGTTCTTCAGTAATCCTGCCAGTTGCAAAGAAAATATCAATTTTATTCTTCAAATCGTCTGTAAGTAAATTTCTTTCTTTAAGTTTTAGTAATGTTCTATATAACATAATCATACCTCCAATTCTGTTAATGCTACTGCATATTCACTGTTGACATAGGCTTCTGCTGATTGTATATCCATGTCATAGATATAATCTCGGTTATCGTTAAGTTGCTTTTTGACATAATTCCACCCATTTGCCATGCTTATTGGATAGTTAAATGCTGTATATCCGTCAAGCTGTTCGCTATTAACGCTGATGTTTGTAGTTGGATAATATGTTGTAAGTGCTTTAAATGCGGTAATTTCTTCTGTGGTAAGGTCAATTTCTTGTGATTCTGCTAACAACCATTCGGTTTTGTTTACAATAGATTGTGTATTATCTAACTTAGAAGAATCAACCATCCTTATCAACTTCCCACGTTCCACATCCACATAATCCGCAATATACTGCTGACCGTCGATTGTGACGTTACCACCTGATTCTACAGGGATTGCGTTGAGAGTATACGGCAGGGTGACGGTCTGAATAGGTTTGTATGGTTCAAAATCGGAATCTGTGGCACTTATCATTATATTTTTGTATGTAATTTTGGTAGCTGTAGTGGCATAAATACCAAACATAATTTTTACATATGAAACATTTTTTAAATCGATTGTTTCATGATTAATTCCAGCTTTCGTTCCATCAAATTCAAAACTCACATGAGAAATGTTATTTCCTGCTATACTTTCATTGCCATTACCACCCATCAATTCTTTATTTATATCAAAGTATTTCGCATTAATATGGTATCGACCATCACTTGTGTCCGAAGACGTATCAAAAGAAAAATAAATTCTCCCCACACACCTTCACAGTCGGATTCACCACGCTTTTAATCTCAACTGGATTCTCTGGCGTTGGCACTCCATCCTGTGATGATTTGCCATACAGCATCATATCTTGAATCTTTCTATTGTCAGAATCAGTGATATGAGTTTCACCCTGATTCGATGCGTAGAACTTTGTAATTTTGTTGGATAAATCTTGCTTTAGCGAATCAGTTTCTGCATTTACTTCTTTGAATCTGTCGCCTACGACTTTGGAGTCGGCAAATGCTCCCTCGACGCTCAAAGTTTTATCTGCGATAGGCTTGTCTGCTAAGCCTGGATACCCAACTGGAATATCTCCGTTTTGAGTATGGATTTTTAAAATTGATTCTGCCATGAACTACCTCCTAAAAAATAAGTACACCATCATCATTTACAGTTGGCAAAATAGGGTTTTCATTTATGCAATCATTTTTTCTGCTCCAACAGGGGACACATAAGTAAATTGGTTTCCTAAAACATCTTTTGCAACGCCAATTACAAAGCATCCGTAATCGGCAAGCATATTGCACACAAATTCCTCTGCTTCAACCCAATACTGTTTCTTGACCATACGGTGAAGTTTTGGCAATAAACCATAACTGAACATCACACAATGCCCTAACTCATGGATAAACACACGGTTCAGAAGTTCTCCATATAGATTATTTGCAATCGAAATTGTCATTGTGGAATAATCCGATACAGCAAGCGTTCTCTGCCCTGTACGGTCAATTAAAACACTGTCATGCGGAGATACGAACTGCACTCTCCATAGGTTTCCGTTCATATAAAATTGTCTTAGCATGGCTTATCACCATCCCTTTCAAATTAACTCAAGTTCTTTGAATACTTCAAAAATCTTCGGAGATTGAATCGCAAACCAATCAACTGTGGTTTCATCATGTCCGAACTGTTCCATATGTTGCCAATTGCACTGCAATCCACTTTCCGACAAGAATGCATGAATGATTTCATGTCTCAACTGCTTTTTTTGCAAAAAATCAAAATCACCAACGTTATTCACGTTGTCTGTTCTGATAACGATTTCCTTTGCAGTATTATCTGTAAAGCCGTCAAAATCTGCATTTTTAAGTTCTTTTGGAATGATTCTGTAATTCGTTCCAAGAACATTTATTACACATTTTTCCATAATCAATCTCCATAATTAAAAAGTCCCTGTCACATTTCTGCAACAAGGACTAAATTTAATTCTTATTTGTTAATTCATCTGCTGTATCAGACGAGTTAAGTCGGTTTTCATCGACTGCCTAAGGGTCGCATCTGCATCAGACCACATCTCAGTAAGATTGCGGATAATGTCAGATGTGTACTCTTTCATGGAATCGTCCATTTTTCTCTTAGATTCTGTATCGTTGGAATCATGGTAATGTCTGCGGTTCTCGCTGTATCTGTCATAGCTTTCGCCATATCTGGACTGCTTATGGTTCATTCCATCCATTCTCATATCACTACGGTCTGGATGATAACCCATGCGGTACATATTACGTTCGAACTCTGGATTGTTCAGATACTCGTCCATCCAGTCATCATCTTCCATGTACAGATATGGTTTATATCCCATACGACTTCCTTTGCCTTTCGGGGCAAATCTGCCGTTTGCGTAACGATACCTGTCATATCCCATGCGACCAAGATATTTCTCTTCCTGTTCGCATTCGTCCATAGCTTCTACGATTCTGTAATCTTTATCTGCACAAATCGCACACTTTACAGCTTCCATGCAGTCTTTCAAATCGTCCCAGTCTTGAGCGCTGAGATTATCAAAGCCATGTGTTTTGGCTTTTTCCATAGCCCATTTTCCCATTTCCATTGCAACTTTATGCATTACAGTGCCCCCTTTCTAACAGCCTGTGTAACAGGTGTGTCTGTTGTTGGGGCTGTACCATTAATTGCAGTTAAATTATTACTCGGACTACAAGCCGGGTTTCCTAGCATCTTGAATACTCCACCAGTTGCACTTGTAGCTACTCTGGTTGCGTATTTTGTTCTAGTTCTTACGCCACAAGCTGTAACCTGTGCACAGCAACGATTCTCTAGCGGATACAAAGTTGTTCCTGTTCCTATCTGAATCATTACCGGGGCAGTAATCGTAGTGGCTTCTGGTATGCTTTGTGCGATAACAATGCAATACTTTTCTCCATTGGAATAACTGCCTGCCGGGAGTGTAACCACAAGATTCCCACCAGTGAATGCGACAGACTGGCTTATCACAAGATGGTTGCAGAGCTTACAAACATTTTTACAACTCATATTTCTACCTCTCAATCAAATAAGAGGTGAGCCGCAACCCACCTCTTAGAATTAGTCAACCTCTAAGGGCGAGTTACTTAGCAGCAACCGTTTCCATATCCGTTGCATCCACCGTAGTAGGTGTTTGGATTTGGAACAACGTAGGCCGGGATAGCTGCCGGATTGATTGCATTGATTAACTGCTGAGTCTGAGAAGCCATAGCAGTTGTAAGTAATGCAGACTGACGATCCTGAGATGCAGCACGTTTCAGATCAGAGTTCTCAGCCTGTAACGTTGCAATCTTATCATTTACCATAAAGTCAAGTATTGCTCTAGCATTGCTGTTCTGGTTTTCGATAAGGTCTCTGGTGTTGTTGTTCATTGTGTTCTGGAGAGCACAAGTGTTGGTTGCCAGGTTGTAGTTGATACCCTGGATAGCTTCCCTGTTGTCGCAGCAACACTGAGCTAACTGAGACTGTAATGCGTTGGTATTCTGCATACCGGCTACAGTATCAGCATTGATAGCCTGCTGAACGCCGTTGAAGCCTTGAAGCATTCCGACATTCATGCCATTAAAGCCACTCTGCATGGTATTGTTAAGAGAATATGTGCTGTCACAGATACCCTGCTGAATACCTCTGATACCATTCTGAATATCATTAAGGGCGAATTCCTCATTAATATCTGAACGGGTAGCCCATCCTTGGAATCCAGCACCATTTGCACCATTGCCACCGAAGCCGCCGCCCCAGCCGCCAAAACCTCCCCATCCAAAGATAGCAAAGATCAAGACAAGCCAGATAAGTGAAAAGCCATCACCGCCCCACATATCATTGGCGCGATTATTAGAGCCTGTAGCGGCAGCAATGTCACTAAGACTGTAATTTGAACCATTCATCATGTTTTTAGTCTCCTTAAATATTATTTACAATAGGAGACATCCGCGGCTGTCGTCCCAAATTGTAGCGATTCTGAATCACCCAATTATGGGGAAATGTTATAATCCAAGGAATTTCTGGATAATTCCATCTGGAGATAAATGTTTTTCATTGAATACATTTTGTTGTATTTGATGTAGCTGGTCTGCATCACCTTTTTTGTATAAATCCAACGCATTCTTCAATGTCGGATTGTTTCCTGCAAATTTACTCATATCGTTCATCATGTTATCCACACTTCCGAACCTCTGAGAAATCATTTTCTCAAATTGCTTTTTCATCATGGCATTAGGATTGAAACTCATCTTTGCTTACCTCCGTTCTGCTTAGATACCGATGTCTCCGACATTTGTGTCGGGAACATGTTTTTTATTTCAGAAATCTCAGAGCAAACATCGTTTCGAAGCTGATTAATCATAGCAACTAGATCAACCTGCTTTGGTTCTTCCTGTTGCTGCTCTGCTTCTGGATTGACAAGTCGGTAAACAAAAATTTTGCTTCTTCCGTCTGCTTGTAATTGTTTCCTGTAGACTTCTGTACCATCTGTTTTTGGATAATAAACAGGATTTCCAGACATATCTACATCTTTTGCTTTTACAGTATCAATGCCATCAACCATCTGCCCTTGAAGCATAGGTGATTGTGGAACTGGCTGTAACTGTTGAATCTGCATTTGTCCATATGGCATTGCCTGTTGATAGTTATTCTGTAATTGTGCCAACCTGTCTTGATACGGCTGTATTTGTCCGTAAGGGTTGCTCATCATTGGCTGTTGCGGATAATACGGATAACCTGCCATAATCTGTTCCTCCTGTCCGGGATTCAAGAATCATATCCATATCATCTATAGAACGATGCTTTTCCCATATACCCTCGTAAGGGTTTCTTAATATAATCATTACGTTTTCTCCTATGATTATATTATATAGGAAGGAACACTGTATTTGAACGTCACTATTTCGCCACATTTCCGCCATTATACAAAGAAAAGCCCCGAATATACATCGGGGCAACTTTGGTAATTTTCTTTTTTATTTTTCTATTGATTCGGTCTATGGTTCTGGGACTGTACCCCATTAATTCAGATGCTTCCCATAATGTTTTTTCGCCATAAGCCCGTAATCGAAATAATTTTTCTTCACGTGAATCAAAACCTGCTTCTTGCAAGTAAAATTTTCTTTCATCTTCTGAAAAATCCGCATAATTCATATAACTCCACCGTCCTCCCTTACAAGTGGAATCGATTTGTTACATAGGAAATACACCGCTCAACATAAATCCTACAACTGCTCCCACGACTGCTGTTATAATGCATACAATAATGGTGTCATAACGTTTGCCAGGGACTGCCATGAGAATTTTTAAATTGTTGTTCATCTCATCGACTGTTTCTTTGATATGATCTAAGTCATTGCTATACAGGGCAGTCTTCTGTTCGAGTTTATTAATTCTAGAATAAAATTCCTTGTGTCTTTCAGACTGCTTTTCCTGCATATCATGAATATTTTTTTCAATTTCTTCGAAGCGGTGATTGTTAAAGCACTCATGTTCACATCCCATCGCTTTTCCTTTCTTTCACTCCCTATAAGATTTTTGCTCTTTCCCTACTTTAACGAGCAACCCTGCAACGTGCCGGGAGGAAAAACACATTGCGTTCCATCCCATCTTTTTTAATTGAAACTTCCAGCAAAAGGAAAAACACCATGATTAATATAAATTTCGGTTTCAGATTCCCAACTTCTATTTACAGAAGATTCAGAATGTGATCCTTGGAACTCTGCCCCCTGTTTAACCAGAAAGTAAAGCGCCAAGTCAAAAATACAATCATAGCATTTTTTCATGTCGTTTTTGATTTTATCATCAGTGTAACTAGAGGGGTAATTTCGCTTATTTTTAAATGAACGAATTGCCCGATTTACAGAAAGAGTGAGTATGGACTCAGATTCTGGATTATCTGCTAAATAAAGTGATAATTCTTCCATAAGTTCTTCATTCATTTAATTCACCGCCTCTTTCTGCGTTACTGCTGAGATAATATTTCAGAAATGATACCAGCCTTATTTGTTGAGGTCAGGGCATAGCCATTATCACTTGCAAGCTGTCTTAACTGTGGCACAGTCATATTAGACAGCTCACTTTCTGCGTATTTATGTGTTGATTCTTCTGATTCAACACTTGCTACAGACGGTGATTGGCTGTTCACATTGAGACTATGCCCGCTTATTCCCCCTTTGTGCCGATAACGATACCGCCATTAGCTTTCGGAGCAACCGGAACGAATATACCGGACGCTTTTGTCCATACTGCAACCGGATCCTGTGTAGCCCACATGGACAGTGTTACGAAAGAACGGTTTTCTTCCTGAATGAACTGTCTGTATTCAAGTTCCTCAGGCGTCACGCCCCAGAGTCCTGTACCGAAAGAACCGTTTGCATCTGCTTCATACAGAGTAAATACATCTTCTTTGAAGTATCTGCCTGTTTTAAGAGAACCATCTGCTTTTCTGAAGCGGAATTTCTCATCGCAACGATCAATTGTGATTCCGTATTCCTGCATAAGCAGATTTGCAAGTTCCTGTTTTGTCAGAAGACGTTTGTTATCTGCTCCCAGAACTGCTGTCTGCATAGCAGTGTTATTTCTCATGTAGTTAATCATTTTGAGAGAAGTAAGGGCTTTATTAACTACATAACCATTGTCTTCTGCTACAGCTACCATTTTCTGGATATCTCCCATGATATCTGCTTCTGGTGTAGCCCAGTTGGTAAGTGTTACTTTTGCAGTTGCTGGAACACCATAATTGATTCCCATATCAACATGATTTTCTTTGATTGTTACAGCACCAGTAGAAAGGAACTGACCTTTCATGACATTTGCTCTTGCAACAACGCCTTCAAACAGGTTAGCTGCATCGTCAAATACAAAGTTTTTCAGTGCTTCGTTGTCCGGCACACCATTTTCGATTGCCTGACGTAATCTTTCAGACTGATTGATTTTTCTTTTAATGAAAAGTTTTTCAGTCAGTACTTTTTCGAATCCTGGTCTTGTACCGATTTCTGCTTCAGTATCAAGAGCATGAACAAACGCTACTTCTGGAAGTCTCTGTCCGGCCATAAGTCTGTAATATTCGGCTTTCAGATATTGTGTTTTTATATCTGGAAAAATAGTATCAAGGATACCAGGTCTTTTTACATCAAAACTCTGGGAGAAATTAAGTCTCTCTTCCTCTGTGATGGATTCTAAAACATTAAATGGCATTTGTTATACCTCCTTAATATACTGGATCTTCTGTGACCACAAAAACGATACCTGATTTCTCAAGTTCAGTTTTTGCAGTTTCATCAACTGTTACCGGGAGTCTTTTTTCAAGAACACGACCTGCAATAATCACAGAAATCGGTCTTTTAGCATCATCTGTCATATCAACATCTTCAAACACAATGCCGATTGCGCCTGTTGCATTTGTCGGATATACAGAACCTGCTTTGATGATTTTCTTAGTTCCAACTGTTTCAGCATTTGTCTGATCTGCTGTGTAAGTTTTGAGTACTAATCCAACCTCAGATTCAAGGATGTTAGGTCTGGATTCATACTGCTCAGTTTTCATAAAAGCCATATCTTTTTCTCCTTTACTAAAATTAAATATTTACCGGGGCATTATCATCTGCTGCCTTGGCTTCTTGATTCATTCTTGCTGAGTACGCTTTTGCATATTCAGATGCATCACTTTTCTTTGTCTCGTTACTGTCGCCAGCTCCACCACCCGGATTAGGCGTGTTTTCAAGGATTTCTTTTTCCCATGCAGCTTTTGCAGTATCGAGAGTTGTTTTATTTACTTCGGAAATTCCATCAACAAAAGTCTGTGCTTCTTTGAGTGCATCTTCTTTATTCATATTGGAAAATGCTTTGATTGCTCCTGCGTAGGCATCACCTTGCATTCCTGCATTAGCAAAAATGGAAGTGATTTTTCCTGTCAGTGCTTCTCTCTGGGAAGTTGCAAGCGCAGATTCAAGATCAGAAATTCTTTTCTCGTTTGCAGCTTTTTCTTTCTGACGTTCAAGTTCTGCTTTTTCTGCATCAGTCATGTTTTGCTGTTTCAGCTCATCAAGTTCTTTTTGCAGTGCTTCTGCCTTATCAGCTTTTTCTTTAAGGGAAGTGTTTTTGTCTTTTTCCTTTTTTACTTCTCCTGTGACGGAATCAAGATATTTGGTCACCTGTTCATCAGATGGTTCCTCAATTCCCATACCGATAAGTACTTGTTTTGCCTGTTCTCTTGTCATGAAATCTCCTTTCTTCCAGACCAACACGCTTTGTTCACACGGTTCGCTCCGCACATGATCTGTGCCCGATTTGCGCTCACGGGCTGTTGCAATATTTTTGAGTATTAAAAAAGGAATCTCAGTTTTCCAAGATTCCTTAAATAATTGATGTAAAAGCGTCTATTCTTCACCAGTGGAAGAAATTGTTGCTGATTGATTTTGAATTGATTTCTGACTAAAATCTTTAATCAATTCTTGTGCTTTCTTCATTTCTGCGTCTGGGTTTGCCAGTTCGGGATAAACAGTTCCAAGATATGGTAAGCTCATTTCATATACCTTTTGCGGATCGCTGAATAATCCACAAGTAATCAATGCAATAAGCGGGTGAATTTTATTCTTGAACAGATAATCAAGTGCCTGTGCTTTAACAAGCATGTTATCTGTTGGGTTTCTGGTGATTTTGACATCAAAATCTCTGGTAGAAATCTTGACATCATTGGAGGTTTTGCGAATGATGTTGAGAATAATTCTGACAGAAGCTTTTTCGGCTTCTTTTGTGAATGCTTCAACAAGTTTGGCATCTCGCTCTGCAAAATCCCATCCATTACGTAAATATACAGCATTACCAGTATCACCACCGGTGTTGCTCTGGCGGTTTGGCATTGCTTCTACAATCAGCATATTATTGTAAATGTCGTCTTTAGCAACTTGGCTCTCCGACTGGTTTAATTCCGCAGTCATCAAGTCAACATCTGACTGAACACCGTTTCCAGCATCTTTTACAGATATTGCTCCTAGCTTGACCATTTTCAAAAATTCATTCTCGTCAACTTCACAGTTTTTGAATTTCATAAATGCTTGAACAAACTGTTCAACACCGTTTAATCTATCCGACTGATACTTGTTGATCGCATCAAATGCTGTAATTGCAATTTCGACATCAGATAGCCGGTCATGGTTGTTTGGATACTCGATAATTGGGATTCCGCCAAAGCCATTAATGCCGCTGACGGTTACTTGTCCGTTCTTTATCTTGAAATATTGATTTGAAGAATAGCAAAGATAATATTGCTGATTCTCTTCATCTTTCAATATTTGAACAGATAGCATTGCTTTTCCTGTGTTTCTGGAATAAACAATATAAACATCTCCCGGATACGGAATAAAAATTCTAAATGGTGGTAAATCACGGTCTTTTGTCCAATCGTCTTCTCGTAGAATTGCTTTGTATGCAGTTCCTACGGCACTCTGGTATATTCCAAGCTGAATATTTCGGGCATCCGCATTTGCTTCGTCCAGATAATCATTCAGCAGGTCGACCTGCTCATTTATCTTTTTATCTGCTTTTTTCTTTTTGCAGACATATTGAATAGGTTCTCCATATATTTGTCCTGCCTTAAACTTGACAACTTCCAGAGCGTGATTTTCGACAACTCTGTTATTTACTTCCGGTCTCACAAGCTTTTCCCGATATAAGATTGGTTGGTCGCCTTTGTAGTACCGATAAAGATAATTAATCATCATTCTGTTTCGATTATGTGTACCAATCGTATCAGATAGAACTTGAACAACATTTTCGGTAGTAATTTGAGCTACGCCAGTGTAGGCAGTTTTTCTGCCAAAATCGCCTTGGCATAGGTCAACAAAATTACTTTTGTTTCTTCCCACTGCCTATACCTCCTGTTTTTGAGCATGAAAAAAGCACCGAGTTTTCACCCGATGCTTCATACATTTTCATCATATATTATACATAATCGGAAAGTTATATTCAGTAAGAAAAAGTGTTAACTTTTGAAATTAAGCATTTCTTTTACGTAATTTACTGCTTTCCCGTGGAATTGTTTAATATATTCTTCGTTGTATTCCATTTCATCTGCAATAACAGTTAGCTTTTTTCCCTCTATATATCGTTTGTACAAAAAATCATAATACTGGGGATTTTCCACAGACTCTATAACATCTATAAGTTTCTGTTTTTTCTCCATAAGCTCTACCACATTGTCAGCTAGTTCTCGCTGCGCATCCACCAATTTTGCAATTGTATCGCCTATTTTATCTTGGCTTCCAGAAGTTTGAACGCGTTCAATGCCATACGTCGAAGCACTAATGCTAGTAGCAAGCAATTTTAAGTGTTCGATTTCTTCCAGTTTGTTATTTATAATTTTTTCGTATCGTTGAATTTGATTTAGATACTCCTTTATATCCATACTATCTCCTTCCCCAAAATGGATTCTGCATTGCCGTTGCTTTACCACCTAATGGATTTTGTATATACTCAGCCATCATAGCCAAAGAATCGATTCCGTCATCATGTGGTACTTTTGCCCTAGTAGTGTACGTAGTTACATTAGCCATAAATAATCCGTAATCAGACTTTGCTTTGTACTGACTTGGATGCAGAAAATAAAAATGTTTTGCTATATAGTCCGAATTTACAAGAATCTTCGTTTCTTTATTTGCTGACGTTGGTTTTGTCTCAATTTCAGCTCGGCACTTTCCGGTAATCATTTTCTGGATATTGTGTGCCACACGGTTTCCGACATTATTTGATTCGAAACGAATCTTATGTGGGTTATGTCTTATCAAAATATCTGCTGTCTTTCTATCCAAAATGTCATAGTCTGTAGTGTCATCAAACACCACATCAGGAAAGAAAAATTTATCTCCGTATTGGTATGCAATCGGTAATGATTCGAAGTCGGTTCCTTTATCTTTTGTATCGCATATCGCCCATATTGCATCTGCATTTTTATCTGGAATGATGATGTATTCATCCGCGCATCCATCCGGCACGTCTTCTTTACTGAAAAAGAATCGTTTTAATTTATCCGGCGGTAATAATAATCCCTCACGTTCTACCGGCTGTTGCTGATAAAGACAGTTGTAAGAAATTTCATCCATGGATTCTTTAGCATCATTGAAATATTTCTCTGAGAATCCATTTACCGTAAACAGAAAATTGCTCTTTCCGTTTTCATCAAGTGCTGGAACTGCAATAAACCTTGCCCGTGGGTTTCCGGCATATAGTTGTTGCAGTTTTCCGATAGGGTCATGTACTGACCATCTGGTGGCAATATAAAACTCTTTGCATCCCTCAAGTCTACGGGAACGCAAGTCATTTACCACTTTTGTCCATAAGGTATCAAGTCGGTTCTTATTCAAAGCTTCCTCGATACCAGACACAAGGTCATCGGCAGTAAGAAATCTATTGCATCTAGTGGCACCAGTCAAAGAGCCATCAATAGAGCGAAATGTCCATGTCTTAAATCGTCCGTTTCTTTCGAGATTGACTGTAGTTTCCTTTGCATTTGTTCCTTGGATTTCTACGTTAGGGAATACCTCATGCCACGTGTATTCCACGGGATCGTTGATAATTTCCAGAACACCATCATAAAGGGAACGTGTCAGAATACTACTGTGTGCCGAAGACAGGTTAAAGTCATTCGGGAACCATCCACCTACCAATGATAAAAAGAAATCTTCCAGAGTACTCTTGCCACAACCCGGAGGTACGCTTAATGCAAATATATCTAATTTATCATCCATCAGGTCTTGCAGTGAACCTATGATGTTATGCTGCAAGAACACATTTCTTCGTGGTTCATAGAATCGTTCTTTCGGGATTCGGTTCTTTTCAAGGTAAAGGAGCCCGCTGTCAACCTGATAGTTCTGTGCTTCCAACAACAAATACTGCCAGTATAAATCGTCAAATGAACCACTTCCTGTAACTGCTGCCTGTTTCGCAGCTTCATTGTGAGCGTACCGACTGACTTTCATTGCCATATTCCGTGCATCTGGATTATCCTTGAAAGGAAGGTCAATATTCATATTTAACAGCAGATCAAGGCAATCTTTTTGGTTTTGATAGACCGTCATATCATCATTAATGATTTGATTTAAAATTGCCCGATACCATTCAATCGAACCTTCTGTGAATTTTTGCATAAAAATAGAGCCAGACCTCCTTTCTTTTTAGGATTTAGTCTGGCTCTCGTGTGGCTCTTTGACTGGTTTATTTATTAAATTCCGTAAAAATATTTTCAATTACTTTCCATTCTGCGAATATTGCCATGAACAATAACGGAACCGCCGAAAGTCCCCAATGATTTTCAATTGTCATTTGAATTGTGGCTATCAAATAATCTGCTACCCATTTGAATATTATGAAATTCACAATTATCCAACATATTTTTCTGATTTTGTTCATTTGGTCACGCTTTCTTGACCGGCCATTCAAAGCCAAAATCTGAACGTTTGATTTTGCATTGTGGGCTTCCGTCTTTCCAGAAAACTAATCCTTCTATCTCGTGTTCAGAAAGATATTTCTTGATTCCCTCGAATGTTCTTTCGACTTCAACGATTTCTTTGCCGTGTTTTATCAAGGCATCGTAATCATCATTATACGGATTGCCATGAAAATGTTTTCCGTAAGCTTCATATGTGCCATCCGGCAATTTAAGGCCTTGATTTGTCCACATTGAAGTTACATAATACGCTTCTGCAAACCACTTATCAGACGGATTATTCTCATCAACCTTTACCCATCCCGGCCAATGACCTGTAATGGAATCTGGCTCACAACAAGGGATAAATCCCTCTGGTGGTATTTTGTCTTTCTTGCAGTCATATCTTTTATAATATTCTCCGTCAATTATCGCGCAGCAAGAACCGTCGTATTTGACTGTTGCAACACCTTCTCCTTTAAGTACCCATTCCATGCCCGGATGCACTTTCGGAAGAACCTTTACAACCTTATGGTCTTTAAATTCTCGCTCAAATAATGTTGGTATCTTTTTCATTTACTCACCTCACAATACTTCTAAGTGAATCCCACCACTCGTCTTTTTCATTTACATCTTCTACTCGCTCAAACATAAATTTAAGTTTATAGATTCCAGATTCTGTTGTAGCTGAGTCGATATGCATGAGTTTGAATTTTCTTTTAAGATATCCAATTTCAAGAATGCATTCCTCCGGAAGATCAGTGTAATTCATGACGCATTCTACCCAAATAATCCGTCTGCCTTCTTCATGATGTACTTCAATGTCAGCTAGTGCATTAATGATTTTTTCATCAATAATCTTAATTGGATAGTTCACTACACCATATTTTTTCATACATTCACCTCAAACTCTTTCTTGCAGTTACTACCCTTGCACTTCAATTTAAGATGCTGGATTTTTGTCTCTGGGCTAATCAGAAGTGCTTTCTTCTCGCAAAAAGGACAACAATACCACAGTTTGCCATTGATGTTCTTTATTAATGCCCGTCCGTCCCACGGCTCCGGTGGGTTCATTGCCTGAGAGAAATCTATCCCCTCAGATTCAAATGCTGATTTGATGCTCATCTATATTTTCTTACTCCTTTTCGTCCTGCAACTCTGCGTATCATCGGAATTCCATGATTTTTTCTAAAATTATTTCGATTTATTTTATCCGGTGCAAATATTGTCCAGAATAATCTTTTCTTAGTATTTGAATTCATTTTAAAATTTATAGTGAATGATTCGTATTCACTGAAATTCGGTAAATCGTCATTATAATCAGGTGGTATGTGTTCTGGAACGTTTGCTATTTCGGTAATCGGACAGTACTCACCATCTGGCTTTTTAAGAAAGTACTGTTTTTCGTCTTTTTCGCCCATATCAACTCACCCCATGAGTCTTTCTAAGATTTGCATATCGGTCAATAATTACATCAAGTGCAGTTCCTAATTGATTGATCGTAATGCAATCGTCCTGATGCTGTCTGCGGTATTTTGCGATTTCTGCGGATTCGTCGTAAAATGGCATATCTGCATTTTTATTCAGCTGCCTTTTTAAATCATTGCTATAATCACACATTTTATCCAGTTCCGTCTGAAGCTCATTGATTTTCTCGTTTTTGTCAAGAATTTCATGTTGCTTTGATTCTCTCTCATCAGCCAACCGAACAAGTTCTTCTTTCAACTGATCTACTGTCCATGTTGCCATGTCTTCAATTCTCATAACTACCTCCCTTAGATTTTAGTAAACGTTTCCATATCATAGTTATCCCGGATATAATCTACACATTCACTGAGTTTTTCTTTTAGAAATTGGTCTTTTGCGATGTCTGGATGCAAGGTATATAACTAACATGCAACTGTTTTCTTTTCCGTCTTTCTGAAACTTCTTCCAGTCAAAAGTCATTGTGAACAATGGAATCCTCGTGAGATTTTTTGTCTTGTGTCTTATATAGAGATTGCAGAGTTTCTTAATCATGGCATCTTCTCCTATCTTGTAGACCACGTAACTATTTTATTCTTGCACTGTGGGCATATGATATATTTCTGCTTACGTCCACGTCCAGATGGCATATTTGTAGAAAACATTTTTTCTATGCATTCTTCTTTAATATCTTCTTTTTCATCGTACTGCAACACTGCTCCGCATTTTCCGCAATTTATTCTTTTTAATGTTCCAGGAACTAAAATTTTAATCATTCTTTTCTCTTTCCTCCCTATGTTTCATCTGGCACTCAATCATCTTTGCTACATTCTCACGTTCCTGTTTTATTCCATGTCCCTGTCGAAACAGCTCGCATTCGAGAATATTTCCACATTTGGAGCATTCATCGTTGATTTCTTTACCGAACACTTTCATTCCACGTCTCCGTATATCAGTAATTTAATAAGCTGCTCTTCTGTAATTTCTTTTGCGTTAATTCTAAGTTCTGCAATCCCTTGTAGTGATGAACAATATAAGTCTTTAATCATTCTCAATCGTGCTTCAAATGGTTTGTTACTCTGAACGAAAAAACTAGCACTATTGCGAAGTGTTCTGCCCCTACATGGGTCGTTTAAGATGAATGTTCCAACAACGCATTTGTCTGTCTCCAGCGCGTATCTTTTTCTGTCGAACCGTACTATTGATATATAACTCGTGTTTTATCAATTAACCATGTTAAAAATTCGCGAGCATCTTCATGATTAACTGCCATGTACAGCACTGATATTTTACTCATTTTTATCACCGCAATAGATTAAAAGATAGTTCGCAATCTGTGTAAGTTCGTTCTTTCCGTATAATCGGATCCCATCTTTTAATCCTCTGTCAATCAGCCAATCTACTAATTTCAAAGGTTGCTTAGGAGGTTCACCATCCTTTGGAGATGTCGCCTCAGCATTTGACTGGATAGTAAGTCCATACCATAAATGACGGTGCCAGTATTCCAATGCTTCTTGACTGCACCTTTTTTCTAACTCCGAAAACACTTTTTTGTAATCAGATAAATCTTCTGACATTTTCTTTACTTCTTGTTCGGTCATTTTCAACACCCTCCCAACATTCGCAACTATCATCAAGACACCTAAAATCTGCACAATGTTCACTGTCACCATTACAGCAGACACCTTCTTCCAGTGCATACCATTTGCATGTACAACAATAATCTTTTTCTTCCATAAGCCACCTCTCTAAACAAAAATTCCAGCACACGGACTTGAACCGTAACTAGCCACCCAACGTGGAGTGCTGGAAACCAAACTATACCTTAGGAGTAATTTATTCCTACGATGGCAATTCGTAGGAGTTGAAAAGGGAAGATTCGAACTTCCATGTACATCCCATGTCCAAAGGCACATGCTCACCCCATTACGATGTACTATCCTCTGCGTCTGCCTTTCTATTGTATCAGATTCATCACTGTCAATAGTTCCGCCACTTTTCAATCAGAGCATTATCACTCAATGCATCAAACGTCCATATAGGAGGGGATTTCCACCCTTTTACTCTCATGCCGCCGGCTAAGGTCACCTAAGTTGTGGGTTCAAACCTATGCTACCACAATAGCGTCTACGTATTCCGCCACTATATGGAATCGGAAAGGCAGGAATCGAACCTGCGACACATAGCTTACAAGGCCATTGCTCTACCACTGAGCTACATTCCATCATGCTTTTCGGTCCGGACACCAGACAACAGGATAAGCAATAACCTTTTCTCATGAGATAAATTCAGCCGAATCATAGACCGCCTGTATACAGACAGCATAATTCCGACCAAATTAATTGCAGGAGACGGATTTGAACCGCCGTTCTCAAGGATATGAACCTTGCGAGATTCCGCTTCTCTACCCTGCCTTGTGTGGATTTTCAGCGTATTTGTACCGGCAATCCACAAGCCGACTGTTTCTTACATCTCGGACAGCTTCCTCATATCCAATATTTACAGATTGGATAATGGGAGAATGCGGAGTTGAACCGCTCTGGTACTGTTAATCAGCCCTTTGCCCCTTATGGTATTATTCCCCCAGAACCCGGAGATTGTTCCGGGTTAGCAATGATTTTTTCGTGTTATGCTTTCCACTAGGCAATTTTTCATAACTTGGACTATCGTATTTTTGCCAACCTGACGGCTTTTTGGTAACCGTGGTATGCTCCACGGAGTTGTTTCGGATATTATTATGCCTTTTAACTTTATGCTTCTTGAAAACTCCCTGCCATCAATGTGCACTTGTGATGGCTTATTGAAACTAAGAAACATTTATCGGACGGGAAATCAGATCAAGCATAAGCCTATGCCGTTACATACCTTTGCTCATTCTGATTCACATACGCTCATCCGAAAGTTTTTTCTGCCCATAAAACGGATGGGTAGCATACGGAAGAAATGGAAATTCTGAGATTCGAACTCAGGACTTCCCGGTTATGAGCCGGACGTTCTAACCGCTGAACTAAATTTCCTGAGTAGAAGCAGTCTCCCGGATTGCAGATTTTGAGTTGATTTGCTTCTACTGTTGCGGTTCTTTGCCACCAGCCGCAACAAAGGTCATGGCAAAATAGAGTACCTCGTTTTTACGAGGATTCCCATCCGGGACATTTGAAGCCCCTTTAATCAGCTCCGTTGAGCTAGATGGGTTTTCGTCGGAGGGTCTATGTAAAATAAACCATTGCCAGGTACATGCGCAACCTAGCAAGCTGGGCTAGTGGGATTCGAACCCGCGAATACAGCAGTCAAAGTGCTGTGCCTTACCACTTGGCGATAGCCCTAGAATCTTTCTCCCACTCCGCACCATTACAAAAGCAGGAGAAAGAATTGAATGTGTGATAATATTTTTATTATGTGCTCTACAATTGCAACACAACTTATGTGGAGAATCAGCGTTTAAATAACTAAGTTGTTCTCTTTTTTTGTAGAGTCATATTTGCTAAATCGGATGTCTCGATCGTTTGCTTGCATACCGCTCCACTACCGGACAAGCGTATCCTTTCGGTTTAATTATAGGTTTAATCCGTTCTATGATAAAAAACGGAATAATCCTCATAGGAATTGCAATCAGCATGTATTTACCTCGCAGTGCAAATCAAAACTGTATTAAGTATCATTCCTGCTTCCATCAGCAAGAAGAATGCTGTGGAAAATTGATTGCCTTTGTAATTCCGGCTCATTAAAAATGCAGCTAATGTAGTAAATATCAGAATATTAATTGCCACTGCGATAATGGTTAATGGTAATCTCATTTTTCCTCTCCAATCATAAAATTAAGTATCTTATCTGCAATTTCTTCTTCCGTCTCAAATGGTAATCCACAGTAATTATAACGCTCTAAAGCCGATTTTAGGCTTGCTTTGAATCCACGGTAAATTTCCCCGTGTTGTAACAGTTCGTGCCTTAAAACCGAAATTGCATCAGTAATTGATTGAGAAGTGAAACTAATTTGTGCCAAGCACTCCATTTCAATATCCGGCTCTGCCATCATCTCGAATACAAATGTCGGAATCTCATCAACTGCAACATGAAAATCAACAGACTTTACTCTTGGGACTTTATTCCCATCAATAAAACACTGCGTCCCTCTCCAATCATACGGACTCGGATTTATAATTTTCACAACAGGCATCTTTGCATCCCCTTTCCTGTGCTTTGCAATACGTCAGAAGATGGTCTGCAATCTCCTGAAGCTGATTTATGTCGTACTTTGCAAAGGTCTGCGGTTCTTTATTATGCAATGGTGAAAATGTACCGGATTTGCTAGGTTCAACAGTTATCGTTGCATTAATCAGCATGGACGCCGCGTCAATTGGTTCGTCTGGAAGTAATACGTCCTCCTGATTTTTATGCACGCCCATAAAGAGTTCGATTCCATCTGCTTTCATAATCATGTAATCGTGAACCTTGTCAAAATCCGGTTTTTCTTCTGTGATAACTGCTTTTCCGTTTTCGACATATACGTAATAAATTTTTTCATTACAGTTCATGATTCCTCTACCTCCCTAAAATCGCCTTTTTTATTTTGAAAAATTTTTCGAGTATCGACATTTGCCTACCTCTTTCGAAAATATTCTGCCAGGGCTTCACGGGTAATCTGTGATATACTTTTGCCGGTTCGGTTCTTCTCAGCTATGAGTTTTCGTTCTAGCTGGTACGGCAACCGGATGCGGATGGATTCACCCTGGGGATTGCTATAGGTTTTTCTCATATTGTCACACCGCCTTTCTCGGACGGCCTTTTGCCATTTTAGGAGTATTCAATGCTTCTTCTACAGTCATGCCTTTTTGATTATGCCTATAATTAAATGTTTCTACAGAAATTCCGTATTGCTTACAAATATCAGATTTCGGTACCATTTCCCCTCCGAACAAAATCATCGCCGTCTTTTTCTTGTTTTTTCGTTTCTTCCATTCGGAAGGAGGTCTTTTATTTTTCTGCTGTTCAACATTAGTAATCCATCGGCAATTGTTGGGTTCATAATTTCCGTTTACGTCTATTCTGTCAATCGTGCATTCTCCAAACGGAGCATTTTCATCATATCCATGTTTATAGGCCCATTCTTTGAATATCGAATAGTCATGCCATTCATCGCATAATTTAATTCCACGTCCGCCATAATTGTAATAGTTAGAAGCAGTAATGGACTCGCATCTTCGCTTTATATCCTGCCACACATGATACAGGCGATCATTACTTCCACCATGGATTCGGCTAGAATCACTATGGCGACATCCACAACTTTTTACCATCCCTGAAACTAATTCAATCGGTCTCACGTTCTTAATATTCCCGCAATCACACTGGCATTTAAACCTTTTAATTTCACCAGGATCATTTATTCCTATCACCGTTAGGAAACCAAAATGTTTCCCGATATAAGTTCCATCGTATTTAATATTCGAAAAATGTTTATGGCACTTCTGATCTTTCCACTTCCCTGCATGCATCATGCTAAAAGAAACATCTTTAAATGCTCCGCATTCTCTACAAACCATACGAATCTTAATGGGATTCTGTTCTATTATTTTTGAAGCAGTGTAATCTCCATACTGTTTCCCCATTTCGGATTCAAGTAGGTCTTTTTTAACTTTTCGAGATTTTTCAAGCTCTGCATTTCGTCTTTTCTTTCGACATTTAGGACATGTCTTTATAAGTTCACTCCATTTATTTCTGCCTTTTATCATTCCTCTCTGAATTTCATTTCCGCATGTAACGCATTTAAGTTTAACTACTCTGGCTTTAGTATATGGATTGTATGAAATATCAATAATTTTGTAGTCACCATTTACTGTGTCAATACGCTTTTGATAAGATTCAATCATTTGAGAAATATTTTCTTTGCTAATTCCGTATGAAACTAACTCTTCTACGCTGTTCATCTTCGGACACTCCTTTAACTTAACTTCTGAGTTATTAAATTTCGAATGATTTGTGAAATACTCAGCCCTGTTTGAAATGATTCCATTTCAAGTTTTGTTCTCATATCATCAGTGATACGAATTCGAATTGATTCACCTTTGGGATTGTTAGTTGGTCTTCCTTTTGGCATATTGCATCTCCTTATTATGTAGGACAAAAGTAATAAATCAGATTTACTCGGGGCACTCATTAGGCCGTTCAGGGCATCCATATACACCCCCTCCCGGGTCTGTTTCTGGTTTCCACTGTCCCGGTCTTAACGCTGATTTTTCGGATGCCTTCGGCAGTGATCAAGGAAGCATCAAAGCCTTTAATACTCCATCTATACGACAAACACAGATTTGTTCGATAGATTGCTTTGATTTGCTATACATTATGCACAAATTCAGCTGTTATATATGTGCGTATCTGATAAATACTGCCATATTCACCGTTTTCGGTCTGTTTGTTCGTGCTCTGCGTACATTCCGACGATCTTGTGTACATTCCACGCTGTTATAACTCCGGCTTTTCCATCTCTGGAAGCTCCAACACGTCCTTGTACTTGTCCGCGATCTGTTGTGCTGTCTGCTGTGGTATGCCTTGCTGCTGTCCTGCTGGAATTGGTGCCGTTTCCGCCATGCCGTAAGCTACTTTACAAGCAAATATCAAGTTGGCATTCGTGCCATCCTGGTTGTGTAGCTTATCCAACGCAAAGGCTCCACATGTTTCTTTCCATTTTTTCACCGTTATGCCATGCGTTGAGGCGGTTCTGTAGTCTCCGTTCGCCCAATCGCTAAACGTCATGTTATTAATTCCAACTAATATTCCAAACATTTGCAAAGTAGGTGATATACCATATCTACCACATACACGTATATATATATTAAATATACTGTCTAATAGTTCTATATCATTATTACTTGGTTTTTCAATATGATCAGCAATATAAAAAAACATATCAATACGATTATTAGCTATATCTTTCTTATACTTTTCTATACTGTCATAATCTTCTTGATGTATGCATAATACAGTGTTTATATATTCATCTACCAATAACCATATTTTGTTTTCATATACTTCTATATTTTGGGATGTTGTTATAGTATTTGAATTTTTCACTGTATCACCTCGCTTTATAACGTTAATCTATTAAATCATTATAAATAAAAAAAGCCGGTCGGCTCTGGTTCGTTGTCCAGTAGCTAACCGGTTCAGTCCTCCAGCGGTTCGTTCTCGCTTTCGGCCTGTATCTGTATCTCTATTAATAGTATTAACATACAAGTTGTTATTCTGTCAACTATTAATTTAAAACTTTTAGTCAATCTCATATAACACCATACACTATATCTATGTATATTATATATACTATATACAATATTATATTAATCAACTCAGCCTCTGGAATCTAGGAAGGGACAGGGAATAACTATAATTATAGATATTCATAATCCATAATATTAATATATATAATATTATAATAGGGCATTTTGAACGCACAAAAAGCCAGACCTTCCGGCATCTGATCCGGCATGATCTGGCTATATTTTTTTCCGTATTTAGTTACGATTCCGCTTTGTCAGTCCTGCCCCTTCCTGAGTTCCGTCGGCTTCATTATATCGAACATAACAGAATGATTTCAAAAAGTCAAGTAAAAAAATGTCGTTGACTTTTTGACGGTATTGTGCTATGAATAATTATGTCAGGACTTCGGCGGCAGTTCTGTACCTGTCCTAAAAGCCGCCACAAAAAAGCATTATAAAAGCCCCTTGGAATTTTCCAAAGGGCTTATTTTGTGTTCCAATATTCCGGCTTGTTTGTGATTATCCTCTTGCTCCCTTGTTTAATCGTTAATTTTATACATATGCCTGCCAGTTATTACTTTGATTTTTCCTTTGAATCTCTAGTATTTTGTCATAACTGTACCATGTACCTCTATACTGATATGAGCATCCTTTGAGGCATCCATGTTCGACGTCCACAAAAAACTCTGCAATTCTTTCCTCGTTTCCGAAATCATCCACCGGAAGCAGGTCTTTTTTTACTCGTATTTTCTGAGATTTTCCCCAGACAGTAAAGTTTTCAATCTGGTATGTTTCTTTCAGCTCAGAAATAATATAACCGCTCTGATTATCAACTCCGAGCTTTCCTTCGAAACTCCTGTAAATTTCCTGCATTTCTTACCCTCCTATATTTCCCCGTCTGGGGTTCTTCTTTTGTTATCTTTATTATAATATAAGTGCGTTAGATTGTCAATATATCTATGTGCGTTAT